>Ga0070729_10003962_pt1 | contig 16544 bp, 9 predicted proteins | sample tdDd472_FD_66725 | JGI IMG/M metagenome (GOLD analysis project Ga0070729, IMG submission 66725) | Marine sediment microbial communities from the Atlantic coast under amendment with organic carbon and nitrate - tdDd47.2 | ecosystem: Environmental > Aquatic > Marine > Coastal > Sediment | place... | reverse complement strand
CCCAGCCGAAGTAGGAGAATTTCAAGGTCATGCCCGTGACCGCGAGGCTCACGAAACTGATGATCACCAGGATATGGAGATAGCGCGGCAGGCGATCGAAGCGGCGGAACTGCTTCGCCCCCGGCTCTTCCTTGGCATGGAGCTGTCGTGAATGCTTCAAGGCCTGGATCGACCGTGGCAGCCACAGCAGGGTGTGAATGCCGAAGAATCCGAAGGTCCCCACCAGGAGGATGGTCATGAAAAGCCACGTGTAGTGGATGAAAGGGTACTTGTCCTTGTCGTGATGGGTCGCATGGGTCAGATAGCCGGCGAACTGCTTGTGCGATCGAGGATGGCAAGCGCCACAGGTGGCCACGATATTGTCGCGCGAAAGGCGTGATTCGAGGTTCGTGGGTGGCAGGACATCGTGGGCGCCGTGACAGTCCTGGCACTTGGCCGTCTCGGTGTATCCCAGCTTGACGACCTTGCCGTGGAAGGTGTCGAAGTAGCTCTCAGTCACATCCTCATGACAGTGACCGCAGGTGCTGACGATTTCCCGCATGAAGCCCTGGGCGTCGGTCTTGGTGATCTCATGGGATGAGTGGCAGTTGTTGCACATGGGCAGGCGATGACCATCCTTGGCCTCACCGGTGAAGTGGATGCTGCGGGTGAACGTCTCCAGGATGCCCTGGTGGCACTTGGCGCAGGTGTCGGAAATCTTGGCACGGTTGATGGTCGACTCGACGTTGTCGGCCGGCAGCATGTGGTGTGCCGTGTGGCAATCGATGCAGGTGGCCGACACCACCAGGCCCGCCTTCTGCACAGCCCGTCCATGGACACTCTCGGCATAGTTTTCCACCATGCCCTTGTCACGACCTTCGTACCGCTGATCGGCCTTGCCGCCCTCGCCATGACAGCCAGCACACAATTCAGCGATGTTGCTGACGTAAGTCGGCGACTTGGGATCGAGCCGGTAACGGGCATCGTGAACACCATGGCAGGTGGTGCAGTCGGGCGCGTCCTGGTCGCCGCGTCCCAGCAAGATCCCGTGCGTACTCTCTTTGTAAAGAGCGACCTGGTCGGCGTGGCAGATGGCGCAGTCGACCTTGTTGATCACCGTGGCGCAGGCTCGTTCGGGGTGATTTGGCGTGGCCCCGGTGTGGCACTGGGCACAGGTTGTCGTGGCGTGAGCCGAGTCCTTATGCATGGCGGCGTCCACATACAGGGAGATGGACTGGCCGTCTCGCACCATGCTCAGGTCTTTTTGGCCATGGCACTCGAGGCATTCCTGGTTGGCCATGCCTTCGCCGTAGAACGCACGTCGGATGCTGTGAGGCTGATGGCATTCGACGCAGGCGGGAACCTTGTTGGGTTCCTTCTCCCAGAGTTCTCCTGCCACGACCTTCTGGTGGACCTGTTCGATGCGGCCGTGGCATTGCTGACACATGCTGGCCACGTTGTCCCGGTGGATCGAGGACTGGGGATCGAGATGGTTGCGCACGTCGTGGGCCGTGTGGCAGTCGATGCAGACAGCGGAGATCGTGAGCCCGCGCTTGAACAGTCCCTCACCGTGAATACTCTGCTCATAGTGAGCCAGGATGCTGTCCTGAGGGATATCGTAAAAGCGCTCGACCGGCGCCCCCTCCTTGTGACAGTTGCCGCACATCAAGGGGATGTTGAAGCGGTTCACCCGCGAGGTCACCTCGGTGGGCGGCATGATATCGTGGGCGCCGTGGCAGTCCCAGCAGTTTGGCGCCAGGGAATTGCCGGCCGCCAATTCGGTCCCATGGAGACTGTGTTCGAAGACCGCCTGGGCCTCGTCGTGACACATGGCGCAGTCCACGGGCTCGAGGTCCTCGTCGTGCTCGTCCTCCAGGCCGTCCAGGTCCTGATGACAATCGACGCAGGTCATCTCCTCCTGGCCATGGACCGAGGCAGTGTACTTGTCGGCATCGAGATAGAGGGAAACAATCCGTTCATCGCGGACCTTGGTCAGATCCGGATCGTCGTGGCACATGAGGCAGTCGTCAACATCCTGGGCCGGGGAATGAGAAACGAACGTCAGGGACAACGTCAAAGCAAGGAGCCAGCAGGATGTCCAACGCATTGCGACCTCATCAGTTGGGTGGTCACAGCAAATATAACGAGAATGGGAGTCTAAAGGAAAAGCACATCGATTCGCAATGCATTAAATACTTGAATTGCTTAAATGACAATGAGTTGCGAAATCATGACGCCCCATTCAAGCCTGCAGCCTAGCGGCCCAGACGATCTAGATAGGCTCGGATTTCGGTCAGGTTAGCCGCCGCGCGCGGGTGATCCGGCATTCCTTCAACCGCGATGGCCAGGTAATGCTCGGCCTCCTGATAGTTCCCCATCTCGGCATGAAGCAGTCCCAGCGAGTACGCGATTTCCACCATCTGAGGCTCGGCCTCGAAGACTTCGCGTAACTGCTGCTCAGCCTCCTCATTCCGGCCTTGCCTGTTCAGGAGCATGGCCAGGTTGACCTTGGCAGGAATGAAGATCTCGTCGATGGCCAGGGCCCGGCGATAGTAGAACTCGGCCTGCTTGTCATCCTGCAAGGCCGAGAAGTGGTTGCCCAGATTGAAGCCGGCATAGGAGAAATCGAGGGAGTACTCCATGGCGCGGAGGTACTCCTGGGTCGCCAGGTCACGGGCTTCGCGCTGATAGGGCTCCAGCATGTCATCGGGAACAATGACCAGCCGTGATGCGGCCATCATTCTCACGGTGCGAACATCATCAAAGAGTAGAGGCGCCAGCAAGTCCACGAACTGCCGAGCATCCGTCGCCGTAGCTTGATTGACGGCGGTGTAACGAACCAGCGGATCACTGTCGGCCAGAGCACGTAAGATGGCCTCGTCGCTGGCCGGTCCCGGATAATTGACCAGCAAGGTGAGCGCGGTGGCTCTCACCATGGCTGGATAGAGTTCGTCGCCCGCCAGGCGAATGAGATCCTCCTGAGCCGCCGGCAATCCTTCACGACCGGCGGCCAGCATGGTTCCATAGTGGGGCTTACGCGCCTTGCCATACCACACCTCGAAGTGCTTCACCGACCACTCGACCGTTTCCTGGGCATGGCAGCCGACCTGATTGCAGGCGTTGGGCGTCCCGATGGCCAGGCTCAGATCAGGTCGCGGAATCCGGATGCTGTGGTCGGCTCGCTCATCGATCACCATGTAAGCCTGTTCAGGCATGTGACACTTCACACACAGGGCGCCGTCACTCGGCTTTCCCTCGTGGATCTTCTTGTGGAAGTGATGGTCCTTGTTGTCGTAGGTATCCCCCAGGTGACACTGGAGACAGAGCGCGTTGCCCTCTTCCTTCAACTTCAAGCTGTGGGAATCATGACAGTCGCGGCAGCTCACATCGTTGGCGAACATCTTGGACTGAACGAAGGACCCATACACGTAATCCTCTTGCAGGATCTGACCGTCGGCGTGGTAGACATCCTGGTCGAGGGTGACCGGCACCATGTTCTCCAGGAAAGGCGCCGCCCCGTGGTCGTAATCACCGAAGATGCTTCGTCGCGCGTGGCAGGGAGCGCAAAGCTCGACGAACTCCACGGTCTCCAGGTCACGAGTCGGCACCGCGAGGGCACTGTTCTCCACCTCGGGACGGGCCATGGGCTGGACTTCGGCCCAGGCCACATGAGCGGACGCCGGACCATGGCAAGCCTCGCAGCTCACATCGATCTCCGACCAGGTGGTGTGGAAGGAGTCCGTCTCGGCCTGGTAGCCCTTGACCAGGTTGGTGGAATGGCATTCGGCGCACATGCCGTTCCAGTTCTGGCCGCCGCCGGTCCAGTGGAGCCAGTCGCCGGCGGGAATGTCGGTGTCGGGATAGAGGTCGAACCAGCGGCCGAGATCGGTGTCCCAGGCGATGGTCAGGCATTGCAGGCGGCCACCGGGAAAGGGGACGAGGTATTGCTGCAAGGGTTCAACGCCGAAGACGTGGGTGACCTCGTACTCGACCAGCGTCCCGTCGGCCCCGGTCGTGTGGACGAGGAACTGACCGTCGCGCCGATAGAAACGAGAGGTGACGCCCTTGCTGGTGAAGGACACATCGTTGAAATCTCCGAGGACCGTGCTGTCGTTGGCCACGTCCATGGCCAGGTCATGATCGCTGCCCAGCCAGGCATCGTACTCGACTTGATGGCAAGCACGGCATTCCTCACGCCCCACGAAGGTTAGCGCGACGGGGCCGGCAGGTAGTCTGGTCATCTGGGATTGGCGCAGCACATAGACCGGGATCAAGACCACGATCACCACAAGGGCGGCCAGGCCGATCAGGCGCCAGCGTTCGAGGACCGGGCTCATGGCATGACGACCTGGGTTGATTTATAACGGCGGCGGCGAAGGGTCTCGCTCATGTCGACCTTCACGATGCCGTTCTCGATGCGCACGGCGTAATGGTCCAGGGCGCGGTCGGCCGGTGGGGCCAGGACTTCGCCGGTGATGTCGAAGACCGAGGCATGGCAAGGGCAGGCGAAGCGCTGCTCATCGTCAACCCAGGGCACGGTGCAGCCGAGGTGAGTGCAGGTTCTGCTGAGCGCGAGGAAACCTCCGTTGTCGAGGCGGGTCAGGTAGAACTTGGCGCTGGGAAAAGCGGTGACCGAGCCTGGGGCAAAACGGTCGACCGGACCGGCGATCACCAGGGTGTCGTCATCCATGGTTGCTTGCCGTCGCTTGCGTGGACGCAGGATGTCGACACCCATCCAGAGCACCTGTAAGCAGGCCAACGCGCCGAGGGCCAGCCACCCTCGCTTCAGGAAGTGGCGGCGGGAGAGAAATGCCTCGACGGCCCCTTGTTCGTCTTGTGGCTGGTCGCTCATGCGCCATTCCCCCAGGGCCAGGACAGAACCATGCCCTCACCACGGAACCAGAGGGCGGTCACGGTGAGGACGATGAAGGACACGATCAAGAGCACGATCACAGCCTGAATGGCGTCGTCACGCGTTCCCTTGAACCGGTGTCGAATGATGAGGAAAAACGCCGTCACAGCGGCCATGATCAAGGAGAATGGTAGCAAGCCGTTGCTCAGCATGAGCGGCCAGGAAGGGAACAACTTGGTGGGCTGAATCCACCACTCGCTGGCCACGATCAAGAGTGGCGTCGTGAAGAGCGCCGTGGCTGCCGCCACCCAGGCTGTGCGGCGCCCGATGCGAGACCCGAACCAGATTCCTTCCGGGTTGCTATCCCACCGTCGGTAAGGCAGGAAGCCCAGGCCAAGCATGGCCAGCACGGGAATGACCAGCACAGCGATCACCGGGTGGAACTGGATCTGCAGTTCCTGGAAGCCCACGAAGTACCAGGGAGCCTTGGCGGGATTCGGGCTCATGCCGGGGTTGGCCGGCGTGCCCAGTTCAGGAGTCTCGACCACGGCCAGGAGCAGCACCACGGCCAGAAGCACCATTCCAACGACGGCCTCGCGCAAGAGGAGGTCGGGCCATGTTTGGACGCGTTCGGTCCCGACAGGATCCACCTCATCGATAGCTCGTGGAAGGACCACTCCCCTGGCCTTGCGAATGCGCCAGAAATGGAAGCCCATGAGCAGGACGAGGATCGCGGGGACCAGCGCCGTGTGGATGGAATAGAAGAGCAGCAGCGTATTGGGGCCGACCTCGGCGCCACCGCGAATTCCGGTCTGCAGCCAGCCGCCGATGCCGGGGATGTAGCCGAGCATTCCGGTGCAAATAGTCACCGCCCAGTAGCTGAGCTGGTCCCAGGGCAGCAGGTATCCCGTGAAGTTGGCCGCCAGCACACCAATGAGCAATCCAAGGCCGATGATCCAGTTGAATCGGCGCGGACCGGTGAGGGCGCCGGTGAACAGGACCCGCAGCAGGTGGAGCAGGACCACGGCGATGAGCAGGTTGGCACTCCAGTGGTGAATGCCGCGCACCAGGTTGCCGAAAAGCGTGGTCTGCTCGAGCTCGATGATGGACTGGTAGGCGTGGTCGGGTGTGGGCTCGTAGGTCAGGATCTGGAGCAGCCCGGTGAGGACGAGAGTGGTCACCAGGAGCGCCGCCATGCCTCCCAGGCCCCAGGTATGAGTGTAGCGAAGAGTGCTGCCCGGCAAGTGGTTGGGGCGCATGTGGAGCAGGAAGAATCGGCGGATGAGGAATGGCTTGGTCACTGGGGACTGTCCTGTTATAGAGAGCCGGTTGATGGGCCCCCCGGGGGACCTTTCCAGAGCATGGTGCCATAGAACTCATGAGTCCGCCAAGGTAAAGATGGGATCATGCTTTCCCTCAAAACCAGATGGAATCCGTATGTCTCCCGTGGTATTATGACATCGAGGTTTCAAACACGTAACATGAGCATTGGAGGAACTCATGGTCCGGTTAATGATGATTCTCGCCCTGCTGACCCTGTCCTTGCCATCCCTGGCCCTTGATCCGGCCCTGAGCAGCAAGAGTCTAGACAAGCCCGCCAGTACAGCAGTCGCACCACCGGCCGATGTCGATGTCTTGAGGCAGGGTGGCGACACCATCGCTGATGCTGTTCTCGTCACCATTCCTGTGGTCGACCTCGTTGGTACCACCACAGGCTACACGGACGACTACGACCATGATTGCCCTTATGGGGGCGGCACGGCGCCGGATGTTGTCTATTCCATCATTCCCGACGAGAGCATGGGCCTCAACATCGACATGTTCGGCTCAGCCTATGACACCAAGATCTGGGTTTATGACGTGGACCTGAATGTGATCGGATGCAATGACGATTACTATCCCGACTACACGTCGCGCATCGAGAACATGTTGGTCAATGCCGGTGAGCAGTATTATCTGATCATCGACGGCTATAGTGACGATCATGGTGAGTATCTGCTGAATATCGAGCAATTCACCCCTTGTGAGCTCGATGTTCCGGCCGGTGCGATGCTTGAAGGCGAACCACCCTTGGCCGTTGACTATGTCGACACCTATAACGGTGGCTGTGGCAACGGCGGCACCGGAGGCTGGCAATACTGGGACAGCCCGGCACTCCTGGGTGTCTCAGGAAATTACATTCTCGAGGGGGCCAACTACCGCGATACTGATTGGTTCGAGATACCCATTGGTCCCGAAGGGATCCTGGTGATCGAGGGTGATGCTCAGTTCGAAAGTTACATGTTCGAGCTCGGCCCCCAGGACTGCAATGAGGTTGCGGTCATCCAAAATATGGAAATCGGTCCATGCACTCCAGCAACCATGACCATCGTCGGTGAGCCCGGGTCCATGGTGTGGTTCTGGGTTGGGCCGCAATTCTATGAAAGCCCTGATGGGTCGGATGTATTTGAGTTCAACTACACCCTGGTCAATCACTCGTTTGTGGTTGGGGTTGAAGATCATAGCTGGAGTGGCGTGAAGGCGTTGTTCCGGTAGTTCGTGATGATCAATGTGAAGGAGGCTACACGGCGACGGGTAGCCTCCTTTTTCATCGATCAGTCATGACTGCATTGCAAACCACGCCTTGGGCAAATCATGGCTCACCCCAGAACAGTCCCCGAGCTCCTCGCATTCCGCAGTGCTGGTACCGATTGTAGGCATGGGCGGCTGCTTCGATGACTGCCACGGTTGTCCCCTCGGTGACCCAGGTCCGGATGGCGCCATCCAGAGTATAGGCTTCCGGAGCCATCAAGCCGGTGGTCAGAAGAAGCGAATGAGCACCCGCGGATTCCAGATGGCCATGGAAGAATGAAAGACTCATGCAAGCCAGCACCATGGCACTCCTTGGCGGCGCTCCAGTTGGAGGAGGAACCGGCATATCCAGTCCGAACTCCATCAAACCATTATGCCCAACGTAGGCCAGCAAGTGGGCCGACCCGCCAGCCTCCACGGTTCCTCGCTCCCCATCCTGGTTGAAGGAGACTGTTTCAGGTTCAAGCCCGGCTGACATCTCAAAAAACGCGTTCATGGCTTCCTGGATATGCGCCCCATCCCAGGCATCAGCGATGAGGTAGACCGGGACGACTGAATCTTCCCGAGGGAGCATGGCAAACAGAACGATGCGATCCAGGATGCACGGGCCCTCAGGAGACGTTGTCTCGACTTTCATCCAGTCGGCTGACCTTGGGAGAAAAGTGCGGACTCCGTAGGCCGCCCCCCAGTACAGATTGGAGATAGGGTCTTGTCCGTTCCCGAGATGGTCGGGGACGGGTACAATACCTTGGTTGGCGTTATCGCAAAGGGCCACCACGACATGAACCACCACGGGATTGCCCTGGGCGATATCCGAGTCGAGACGATCCTGGACATCACGCCCGGTCAAGGCCGTGCTCGTGGAGGTGAAGAACGCGAGGAGGAATAAGGACCTAAGAAATGGCAAAAAAACGCGATGGATAATTGGGCGTCGCATCATGATCCATCCTCCAGCCTCGTGATTAGGTCAACGGGCATGACAAGGAGTCGATCCGGACCTCTACTCTTCATGAACCAGGATCAGCAACCCGCTGTCAAACATGGCGACTGGCGAGATGACTCTCTCCTCGGGGTCCAGACGACACTTTCGTTCCGCCAGGACCTCTTCAACCTCCGGAGCATTGAGATCGAAGCTACCAAGCTTATCAAGTGATCCCACCTGCAATCCAAGCGCTTGGTCATAGATCTTCCACACGAGTTCAGAGCAATAGATCGACTTGTCTGACCACTCGAAGCAGACGTCGTAGGGTTTGCCCTGAAATGACTCACCGACCTCGCGCATCTTACTCAGGGCATCAGGCGTGAGGAGCGACTCCGCATCCCGCAATCTCTTGACGGTAAAATGCCGGCCTACACCACGATTGATCCACGTTGCCAGAGGCGTTGACTTGACCGGCCCAACAGCCTCGAAAACCCGCGGACCACCATCCTCCATGAAGACGATTCCCATGTGGCTCAGAGGCGAATGTGTCACGATCTGAACGGCACGGCTCTGCAAGGAGTTGGATGTTTGGAAGATGAGGTCGCCATTCTGCGGGACGTATGGATTGCCCGCTCCACGATCCAAGACAACGGCCAATGCAGCGATTGTGCAAAGGACGGCAAGGACGACAAGAAGATTGATCCGATACCGATTCATGGGCTGTTCCTGGCCAAGGGTATATGACTCTCTAATGAAGGAATGGCAGAGTAGTTCCCTGGTCGCCTATGAGTGGCGGGGGAATCCGGTCACCTAGAACGACCCTGCCCCGATTTCCACCACGTAGGTCAGCGTCCTCCAGGCTTCACATTTGTAGCACCTTCGAGGAGTCGGAAAAATCAGGCAAGTCCAGGCCGTTGCACGTTTCTCTTCTATCTTGACTTAATCCACCACGATCCCTGCTCTTCGACGACAGGTTCCGCATTGGACCCCACGGCACACGAACTAGAATCCCAGCTTGCAGGGCTGCCCCCTGGCGAAAGCCCTGAGCGAGTCGACCTCCTCCTCCAGTTGTCCCGCACCATCGTCATGGTCGAGCCCCTCAGGGCCACGGAGATCAGCCAGGAGGCCCTGGAGATGTCTCGCCGCCTGGAATACGAGAAGGGCATCGGCTTCAGCCTGTACCACCTGGGGTTCGGCGAATATCTCCGGTCTGATCACGAGAGTGCCATGGCCACCTTGCTGGAGTCCCAGCGTCGGATGGACGCCATCGAGGATGACAGTGGGCGCGGCATGGTTCTGGGCTCGCTGGCTGCCGTCCACCTGAGTGTGGGCGAGTATGAAAGGGCCCTGTCCTGTGCGTTTGAGGCACTCAAGGCCCTCCGCCGAGCCGGCGACAGATATAACGAAGCGTGGCAATTACACGTCATCGGTGGTGCCTATCATGAAATGGGCGACTATGCACGTGCACTGCAGTACCACGGTGAAGCCCTGACGGTTTTCAAGGAACTGAAACTTGACGTGGGTCGCGCCAGGGCGCTCACCGGTCTCGGGCTCGTCCACCAGGCTCGGGGCGAGTTCGATCGGGCGCTCGAGGTCCACGGGCACAGTCTCGAACTCTTCCGGAGTGCAGACAACGGATTTGGTGAGTCCCGTGCCCTGAATGATCTCGGCGTGACGCTGCAGGAGATGGGCGAATTCGAGCAGGCGCGTGCGCACCACCTGCGGGCCCTGGAGTTGCGCGAGGAGTTCGGCAACAAGCAGGCCGTCAGCACCAGCCTCATCAACCTGGGCAAGCTGCTCCTGGCCGAAGGTAAGGCCGCCGAGGCCGAGACCTACGTTCAGCGCGCCCTGGGCATCGCCGAGCAGATCAAGGCCAAGCCACGCATCTTCCAATCGCATCTGGTGTTGTCAGAGATCAGTTCTCTCCTGGGCGAACCAATCGCCGCGCTGAATCACTACAAAGCCTACGAGCAGGTGAAGGAGGAGGTGACCGGTGACCAGGCCAATCTGCGGTTGACCAACTTGCAAGTCGGTTTCGAGATGGAGCAGGCCGAGCGGGATGCGGAGATTTCGCGTCTGAAGAATGTCGAACTCCGTCAGAAGAATGAGCAACTGCAGACCCTGCTGAACGAGTTGCACACGGCGCAGGCTCAGCTGATCCAGTCGGAGAAGATGGCCGCTCTCGGCTCCCTGGTTTCAGGTCTGCTGCACGAGTTCAACACACCACTTGGGGCCATCGCAGGCACCAGCGACGTGACCAACCGCTGTGTCGACCGCATCCGTCAGGTGGCGACGAACGACCACGCCGACATCCTCAACAACCCCCAGTTCGCCAAGGCCCTCGAGATCCTCGAGCGCAACCATGAGCTGACCCTGACGGCCACCGACCGCATCAGCCAGATCACCCGCAGCCTCCAGGGCTTCACAAATCTGGACGGCAGCAAGCTGCGGAGCGTCGATGTGAATGAGAGCCTGGAGCACACTCTAACACTTCTGGAGCATGAGTTTCGTGGGCGCGTTGAGGTCGTCCGGAACTGGAATGAGGTGCCGCCGGTGTTGTCGGATCCCCGTGACCTGAGCCAGGTCTTCATGACGTTGTTGAAGAACGCCGGGGAGGCGATCAAGGACCAGGGATCCGTGACGGTGTCGACGGCTTTTGTCGGCGAAAATGTGCAGGTGGAGATCCGGGATTCGGGTGTGGGTATGGACGCCGGGGCACTCAAGAATGTATTCGAGCCATCGTTCTCCGACTCGGGCGACCGGGTTAAATCAGGCATGGGGTTGTTGGCCACGTCGAACATCATGCGGAAGAATGGCGGCGGGATTGCGGTTGAAAGCGAACTGGATGTTGGATCGGTTTTCAGGGTCTGGTTGCCCTTGTCGCCCCCACAAACGAAGGACACTGAGTAGAACCGGCGTGGAACCGCTCCTCCATTAAAGAAGAAGAGGACCTACGTTATTCGTAAGTCCTCTTCTTGCAGAATCTTAGTTGGCGGAGCCAAGGGGGATCGAACCCCTGACCTCATGACTGCCAGGCTTGGGTTCAAGCATCTACAATTCTCTATTATTCATCGACTAAGCTCACGCGTCTTCAGATTTGGTGGTGAATTGGTGGTGCCGTCAGATCCGTGTCTTGGCAATAGAAATCTCGCGAGCCATGAACCGAGAATGGGACCCGTCGACGGGCCTGCAAGGCTATCAGATAGTCGCCACGGCCGGTGAATCAAAATGCGGGATATTGAACCTCTATCTTCGCAACCCTTCTTTCTTTTCGGTTTCTCCTAAAAAAGAATCCTTTACTAGCGATCCTGCTTGTGAAAAGATCCTTTAATAGAAGGGAGGCCACCATGCCTCGCACGACCGGAACCTACGAGACGATCAGCGTCGCCGGCGAGAACGTCCGGGCCTTCATCCCGCACCGGCTGCCCCCGGCCAAACTCGACCTGAAACTGGCGGGGAACCTGGCTTCCCTGAATCAGAAGGCCGAATCCGGCCTCGCCGCCCTCGAGGCCGCCGGCCGCATGGTCCCCTCGCTCGACTGGTTCGTCTACTCCTTCGTGCGCAAGGAGGCGGTGATCAGCTCGCAGATCGAGGGCACCCAGGCCTCCCTCGACGACCTGCTGGCCACGGAGGCCGAGGCTCCCGTCGACGCACCGCCGGAACACGTGGAGGAGATCTGCAACTACCTCGAAGCCCTCAAGTACGCGCGCGGTCAACTGAGGCGGGACAAGGGCCTCCCCCTGTCCGTCCGGCTGCTCAACGGGGTTCACAAGCGGCTGATGACCGGGGTGCGAGGCCAGCACAAGCAGCCCGGCCAGCTCCGGAAGTCCCAGAACTGGATCGGCGGCACTCGCCCCGGCAACGCCCGATTCGTGCCACCTCCGCCCCATCGGGTGGCGGACCTTCTCGGGGACCTGGAGAACTACCTCTATGCCGACAACGGCCTTTCGCCCCTGGTCCGGGCCGGTCTCGTGCATGCCCAGTTCGAAACGATCCACCCCTATCTCGACGGGAACGGGCGTGTGGGCCGTCTTCTCATCGCCCTCTGCCTCGAGGAATGGGGGCTTCTCAGCGAACCCCTCCTCTACCTGAGCCTCTTCTTCAAACGGCACCGTGACGAATACTACACCCGGCTCGGGGCGATCCGGACCGAAGGGGCTTGGGAAAGCTGGACTGCCTATTTCCTGGAAGGGGTCGCGGTCATCGCGGGCGAGGCTACCCAGTTGATCCGCTCCCTGTTCGAGATCACCTCACGGGACAGGGCCGCGTACCTGGACTCCAAGGGGGCCACGGTGGTCGGGGCCCGTCTGTTCGAACTCCTGCCACGGAATCCCCTGGTCACCACGAAATGGGTGGTCAAGGCCTGCGACACGACACCCCCGACGGCCACCAAGGCCATCGAGTCCCTATGCGCGGCGGGCATTCTCGTGGAGACCAGCGGGCGCAAGAGGGATCGCGTTTACGCCTACCGGAAGTATCTGGACCTGTTGAAGGAGGGTACCGAGCTCTGATAGCACAATGAAAACGGGCTACGCGGATCGCGTAGCCCGTTCAAGTCGGTTGGTGGAGCCAGGGGGGATCGAACCCCTCACCTCATGACTGCCAGGCTTGGGCTCAATCGTCCGTAACTTGCCCTTTATCAATGGATAAAATCACACGCCTTCGGATATGGTGGTAAACTGATGGTGCCGCTAGTTCCGTGTTTCGGCATGAACAGTCGCGCGAGCCATGAACCGATGTAGCGTCCAAGAGAAGATGTAGCCTCTCTCCCCGTCTGATCAGTTGTCACGTCCCCTCCGGCGGTCCGGACACGGTCCAGCAAAGGAGCGACAAAGACGTGGTAGGATCCTCAGGTCGGGAGTCGCGGTACGGCGACCAGGGGCGCCGGCTGCGTGTGAACGGAGATATCGATGTTCCTCAAGCGGCGCCTCCCTCGCGCCCTCCGCAACGTGCTGATCGTCGTGGCCGCCCTGATGGGCCTCTACGCGGTGGCGGGCTTCGTGGTCGTGCCGCGGATCCTGCGCAACCTCGTGGTGGACAAGGCCGACGAGGTCTTCGGCCTCGAGGCGGCGGTCGGCGCGGTGAGGCTCAATCCCTTCACCCTCTCGCTGCGGGTGGAAGACCTAGAGTTGGATGATGCTTGCGGCTCGCGACTCTTCGCGCTGGACGCGCTCGCGGTGCGGGTGGCGGCCGGCTCGGTGGCGCGGCGGGCCATCGTCCTGTCCCGCGTCGAGCTCGTCCATCCCCACCTAACCGTGGAGGTCCATCCCGATTCCACCTTGAATCTCGTCCCGCTCTTCCATCCCAACCTGCCACCACCCGAGCCCGACCCGGACGAGGGTCAAGAGCAGGGCGGTCCGCCACGTTTCGGCATCGACCGACTGCGCCTGACGGGCGGCGAGGTCGACCTCATCGACCGTCGGGGGAAGCGGGTATTCGAGCTCCGGCTCATGCCTCTGGAGATCACTCTGGACGACTTCACGACCCATCGCGATGCCGAGGAGACCTATTCGGTGTCGGCGGAGCTCGCGCAGGGTGGCCGACTCACCTGGTCGGGCGCGCTGGACAAGCACGCCCAATCGACACGTGGTCACCTCGCGGTGGAGGACCTCGCGTTGCAGACGGCGTGGCGCTACCTGCAAGACGCGATGGGATTCGAGATCCGCGACGGCCGGCTCGGGGTGACGGCCGCGGTGACCCTCGACTACGGCGCGACACCCCCGGCGCTGGAGTTGTCCGAAGGCGCCATCACCATCGACGACCTGCACCTGGCTCCACGCGGCCAGGATGCGGATCTCGCCCGGCTGGAGCGCTTCGAGCTGGCGGGAATCGAGGTCGACCTGCTGGATCATGTCGCCCGGGCGCGAAGCGCCGAGACGCACGGTGCCCGGTTGCTGGCGCTCCGCAACGAGAAGGGCGAGGTCGAGGCGCTGGAGTACTTCACGCTTTCGGAGCAGATGCTCGATCTGACGGCCTTCGCCCGAGGCAAGTGGCAATGGCGGCTGGAAGAGTTCCGCCTCTCCGACTACGAGATCCGTTGGCAGGACCAGACCGTCGATCTCGAAGCCCAGCCGCTGACGCTGGCGGTCTCCATCGACGGCGCAAGCAACGAGCGGGACAGCGCAGCCACGGTGCGCATCGAGGCGGGGGCCGATGAGAGCGGTGAGGTCGAGGTCGACGCCACGGCGAGCCTGAATCCGCTCCGGGTGGAGGCAAGCTACCGGGTCGACATCCCTTCGCTTGAAGTGGCGTCGGCCTACCTGGGCGCGATGTCCCCCGTCTCCATCGCGGAGGGTCGCTTAAACGTCGAGGGACTCTTCGACCTCGGTGTACCTGCCAGCAGTTCATACCTGAATCTCACGGCGGAGGCCGAACTCGGCGAAGTTGTCCTGCAACCGGACGAGGCGGCCGTCGGATCGCTGGCATGGGACACTCTCAAGGTGTCGGATGCTCGCCTGTCCCTCGATCCCGACGACTGGTCGGTCGATCGCATCGAGCTGGTCCGACCACGGCTGAATTACACGATCCAGCCGGGAACCGTTGCGACCGGTGCAGACACGGCCATGGCCGCGGCGGTCGCGGACACTGGCGCTCCGGCCGCGCCGGACACTGCCCAGAATTCCGAGTCGAACGAGGTATTCGGCCGCCACCTCGGAACGCTCACGGTAGAGGACGCCGCCTTCGCGTTCACCGACTCGTCGGTTACGCCCCCCTTCGTTCTCGGGTTGCACGACCTGTCGGTCGAAGTGGGCGGTCCCGCAGGCCCCGACGGCACAACCAAGGTAGACATCGAGGCCCTTCTCGATGGCGAAGCACCGTTACTGATAACCGGGCATCTGGATCCGATGCGCCCTGAGCGACGAACGGACTTGACGTTGACCCTCGATGGCTACGATTTGATGCGGGCCCAGGGGTATGCGGCGAAGTACGCGGGGTGGACGCTGAAGAAGGGCGGGCTCGCCCTCAACCTCCACTACAGCGTCGAGGACAGCTTGCTCGATGGGAAGAACCACTTCCGGCTCGCGGATATGGAGGTTGGTGAGAAGACCGACAGTCCGGACGCCCCGGATATGCCTCTGGGCACCGCGGTCCCCATCATGAAGGACAACCACGGCTTCATCGACCTGAACGTGGCTGTCCACGGCAATCTCGGCGATACCAATTTCAACGTCGGGAAGATCATCCTGGGCGAGTTGACCGGGCTGGCGGTGAAGGTGGTGACTCTGCCCTTCAATCTCCTGGGCAAGGTCGTCGGGATCGAGGGTGACGCCCTGGGCTGGGTCTCCTTCCGCGCCGGCGACGACTCGCTGAGTTCCCCCGAACTGGCGAAGCTCGAGATGCTCGAGACCAGTCTCCTCGAGCGACCCGAAGTGCGCCTGGAGATCGAGGGCCGGGCCTTCCGGAACCAGGACACCTACGCCTTGCAGGATACCTGGCTCGAATCCCGGTTGCTGGCCGTCTGGCTTGAGGATGGTGTCACGAGCACCGCTGACAGTTCGAGTGTTCACATTCCGCTGGAGGAACGGGACCGGCTCATCATGGAGGTATACCGACGGGAGATCGGCCCCGGGCCGGGAGACCTCTCCCCCGACGCGGCTCGCGAGCAGCTACATGCGACGTTCACCGTGACGGACGAAGACCTGCAGAATATGGCGCAGCGCAGGGCCCAGCATATCCTGGACAAGCTGCTGCTGAGCGGGCGTCTCGATGGCGAGCGGGTGCGCATGGGAGACCCCAGCGTGAAGACAGCGGACGATCAGTCCGTACAGTGCGTGTTCAAGATCCGGTGACCGATCGCTCGCGAAAAGATAAAAGGCCAGCGAGCAGTATAAATAGCTCGCTGGCCTTCTTGAATTCGGTTGGTGGAGCCAAGGGGGATCGAACCCCTGACCTCATGACTGCCAGGCTTTGGCTCTAGCGGCTGTGATTTGCTCTATTTCAACGGCTAAGATCGCGCGCCTTCAGAATTAGCGGTAAATTGGTGGGGCCGCTTCTTCCGTGTCTTCACATGAGAAGTCGAGCCGGCAGTGAACCGCCGACAGCGGCGGCCGCGAGGAAGCCAAGCCCGGTCTCGTCTTGCAGAAAGACGGCCCGGTCAGGAAAGCGCAATCCCAGTCACTTCTTATGACTTCCGACTCTTATTGCAACGACGAGCTTCTCCTCTTCTGGATCGTAAGCCCAGAGTACGGCTTCGTTTCCTTTGCGCGTCCACTGGATCCA
>Ga0070729_10003960_pt1 | contig 16549 bp, 18 predicted proteins | sample tdDd472_FD_66725 | JGI IMG/M metagenome (GOLD analysis project Ga0070729, IMG submission 66725) | Marine sediment microbial communities from the Atlantic coast under amendment with organic carbon and nitrate - tdDd47.2 | ecosystem: Environmental > Aquatic > Marine > Coastal > Sediment | place... | reverse complement strand
TTAAATATGAGGTCGACTTTTCGCAGCGAATGCCGCCGGTGCAGAACATAGCTACCTTTTTGTTCTTCTCCGGATCCAGATTCTCTTTGACGTATTCGGGGAACTCCCGGAACGAATCTGTAACGGGGTTGATCGCATTTTTGAAAGTGCCGATCTGATATTCATAATCGTTGCGGGTATCGACTACCGTAACCTCAGGGTCTTCGATAAGCGCATTCCAGTCTTTTGGCTTTACATAGGTGCCCACAACATCATTCGGATCAATACCCTCAACGCCGAGTGTGACGATTTCCTTTTTGAGTTTTACCTTGCTGCGGAGAAACGGCATTTCATCGCAATAAGACTCTTTGTGCGAAAGCCCAGGGAACCTGCTGCTATCGTGCAGCCATTCGAGCAACGTATCGATGTTCTTCCTGCTGCCGGCAACGGTACCGTTGATGCCTTCCGAAGCAAGTAGCAAAGTGCCGCAGATATTGTTGTTATGCATAACCTCAAGCAGCGGTTCACGCAGTTCTTCGTGATTTTTCACGGCAACAAACTGATACATGGCGGCGACGACTACAGAGGGCACGATGCTGATTCCTGATAACTAAGCTGAGATGGAGACCATGCCGAAGCATGGGGGCTGCAGATTATAGCGGCTTAGGCGGTCTTCTCTATAAGGGTTTTTGCTATCATGAAAACGGGTTGCAGGCACCGCCAGCCGATGCTGCAGATGATCAAAAGGTTTATAAAAACATGGATTTACCGATTCTCTATTCATTCCGGCGATGCCCGTATGCCATGCGGGCCCGTCTTGCATTGATGGTCAGCGGTCAATCTGTGGTGCTTCGTGAAGTGGTCCTCAGAGATAAGCCGGCCGCTATGCTGGATATCTCCCCGAAAGGTACGGTGCCGGTACTGCAGCTGGCCGACGGAACAGTGATCGATGAAAGTTATGAAATCCTGCTTTGGGCTCTTGAGCAGAATGATCCCGGTAATTGGTTGGCTGCCGACCGGCAGGAACTGGATGCATTAGTCCGGCGTAATGATTTTGATTTTAAATTGAACCTTGACGGCTACAAATACCCTGAACGGCATCCTGAAAAAGCTCGCGACGAATACCGTGAATCGGCGAACAGGTATTTGAGTGATTTGGATATCCGGTTACGTGATGCCGCTTATCTTGCCGGCACCAAGCCCGGCGCGGCCGACATAGCCGTTATGCCTTTTATCCGGCAGTTTGCTAATACTGATAGAGATTGGTTTGAAAGTGCGCCATACCCTGATTTAAGGAAATGGCTGGCCGGGTGGCTGAAGAATGAGCTGTTCTTAGGTGTTATGGATAAGTACCCGCAATGGGTACCTGATCAGTCTCCGGTGGTATTCCCCGGTGAGACGGATAAGTAAACCGTCTGGAAATAATCCGGCTTACAGGTAACCCATCAGTGCTGGTACAGACATCAGTGAAATGTAGATGGCCAGAAGTCCGAGTACCCACTCGTCACGGGTGCTGATAGGGCCTTTGCTTTTAATTGAATTCATTGTTTTGTCCTTAGCTATGTTTTCGATGATTTAGATAATACGTAGTGTTATGTGTCAGTTCTTATCAGCCGGGTAACGTATTGTTGCGAATCGTAACTTTGGTAAGCCTTTGTTAATAAAGGATATATATTGGCTCAGCGTAGGCTTTCCCTATAGCAGGGTGCTTGCTATTGAGTGCGCGCCTGCGAACCCTGTCATGGTTTGCGTCGCAGGGTGTCGGTACAGTTAGGCATTGGTTGGCTATGTGACTGGATATGGACGACAGGCATGACTTAAAACTGGTGCTGCAATCCCATGTGTCGATACTTTCTGTAACGACGCAGGACGAACTGCGCTTTCTTAATATGCTGACCGGTATGTTGGTTGCCAACAGCGGCAGTTTGTACAGACCCGTTTTTCGCTGGTCGGTGACAGACGGTATCCAACGTCTGGATATGGACCTTGAGCCACAGTTGCATAACGCTGACCCGGATCAGGTATTGAGACATATCCGTTCTGTAGCCCAGCCCGGTATTTATGTGTTGCTTGATTTCCACCACTACCTTAAAGACCCGGTCAATATTCGTTTGCTTAAAGACATCGCAATGAAGCCTGATGGGCACCGGCTGATTCTTGTCAGTCATGCTATGGACTTGCCGGATGAGCTCAAGCATTTGTCGGCCAGCTTTTCATTGTCTCTGCCCGATGAAGCGGAACGATTGCGGATTATTCGTGAAGTGCTTGCCGAGTGGCAGGCGGCCAATGGCCAAGATGCTGAGGTCGATGAAGAAGCACTTACTCTGTTGGCAAAAAATCTGTCGGGTCTGGCGGTGGCTGACACCCGCAGGCTTGCCAGAAATGCGATCTACGATGATGGCGCGCTGCGGTCTTGCGACCTCCCTGAGGTTATGGAAGCCAAGTATGAGCTCCTGAACAATCACGGGGTTATTAGTTTTGAATACGAGACGAGCCGCTTTTCCGATGTCGGGGGCTTACGCAATCTGAAGGTTTGGCTGGAGCAGCGGCGGAAAGTGCTGCAGTCCGCCGAAGGTTCAGGAGGGCTGGACCGTCCCAGAGGCTTATTATTGATTGGTGTGCAGGGTTGCGGCAAAAGTCTCGCTGCCAAGGCGACGGCCGGCATTCTGAATACGCCGTTGTTAAGGCTCGATTTCGGCGCACTGTACAACAAGTTCCATGGAGAATCGGAAAAGAATCTTCGTGAAGCGCTGCGTCAGGCCGAATTGATGAGCCCCTGCGTGTTGTGGCTGGATGAACTTGAAAAGAGCCTGAGCTCAGGCGGCAACGATGGCGGTTTGTCGCAACGCTTGCTCGGGACCTTTCTTACCTGGCTGGCGGAGAATCGTGAACAGGTGTTCGTGGTAGCAACCGCAAATGATGTCAGTGCGCTGCCCCCCGAACTCATGCGCAAAGGCCGGTTTGATGAGATATTTTTTGTTGATCTGCCGACGCCCACTGTGAGAGCCGATATTATTGATATCCATCTGACAAAGCGGAAACTGAACCCCCGTGACTTTGATAGGGTCAAGTTGGTTGATGCCAGTGATGGTTTTTCCGGTGCTGAGCTGGAGCAGGGTATTGTTGCTGCGATGTATGCAGCTCATTCTTTGAATCAGGAGCTAAGCACGGCACATGTGCTTGCAGAATTCAGGCGAAGTAAGCCTTTGTCGATATTGATGTCTGAGAAGGTATCCGCGCTAAGAGACTGGGCCCGGGATCGCACGATAGCGGCAGGTTAGAGGAGCAGGTAATGGCGAAAGACATAGACTATGATTTTCTTGACCGCCGCATGGGCGAACTGATCGCTGAACAGCTGGGCGAAGGTCACGAGGTTTTAGAGGGCGCCGGATTGGCCGCTATTATGGCTGCATTAATGGTGCGTGCAGCCAGAGCCGACGGTTCTATAGAAGAAGCCGAAACCCAACAGATTTTGGTGGCGCTGCAGGAAGTGTTTGAGATTACCGGGGCCCCGGCTCTGGAGCTCGTGAACACGGTGGCCAGCGAGCTTGCTTCAGGAGATGAATTGCTTGAATTTTTACGCGGGCTGCGCTTGTTTGTTACCGATGAAGACCGTGAGACTGTTTTGTTACTGTTGTTGCGCCTCATTGCCGCTGATGGCAAACGGGCTACCGCAGAGATGGCGGTTTTTCAGGAGGCAGTTGAAGCTCTTGCTATTTCTGATGAAACCGTACACAAAGTATTCGACCAGTACTTTGCGGAAACCTTTGTTGATAGCTGATTCCGGACGGCGAATATAAGTGTCTACCTGTCGCATAGCCCATGCCTTTGACTTCGGTACTTATGCCGTCATGAAGTCTTTGTTGGAAAGCGAAGGCGTTGCGGTAATCCATGCAGTATTTGGCGGTCACCTGAGTATTGCCGGCGTTGATCAGGGTTATTATCTTGAGGTTGTGGAAACTGACCGCGGCAGGGCACGAACACTGCTGTGGGAAAATTCCTTCGGTGAGTATCTCGTAGAAGCGGATGTCTGAGGTTATATGCCAATGACAAAATCATTATTGTGCTGGAGTTGTGGTGCGGGCCTTAGTGAGCTTAGCTTGCCTTTGAGCCGGCAGGATCAGTGCCCGGCTTGCAGTAACTACCTTCATGTCTGTCGATTATGCCGGCATTACGATCCTTTGGTTGCAGAGGCCTGTACTGAGGACGACGCCGAAGAGGTTAAAGAGAAAGAGCGTCTTAACTTCTGCGATTACTTCTCGCCGGATGAGAACGCCTATGATCCGGCACAGGGTCAGGTTGCGTCTCAGGCACAGGAAGATCTGGCGGCTCTGTTCGGTGACTCCGTAGATGGTGACGATGCGATCGCATCAGGCGATACTGATGATTCACAAACCGCGGCCAATAAATTATTTGGCGATGGCTAGCCAGCGTATTTTTCATTTGGCTACAAGGGGATTAGAACATTGCAGGAATTAAGAAAACGAATTGCCGCGGAACGCTCGCGATTGAAGCAGGTACGGCAGGCTTTGACCGCAGCCATAGCGCAGGGTGCGACAGGCGATGAAGCATGGGTAAATTTTTATTTGGCTATCGGCGACTATATGGCGGCAGCTATGCACCGGCTTCATATACAGGATGTGCGTATGACCGACCTGCTGAATACCAAAGCTGATTTAACGACTAGCGGCGCTAAGTTGGCTATGCAGGAGTTGGATGAGCGCCTGAGTGGCAATCAGTTGCTGCTTGCAGATTATCTTGCTGCTGTTGAAGGTCTGCGGCGGGAAGGCATTGTCAGATTGGCTGATTATGAAACCGCCGCCAAGGCTTATACGGACTTTATAGTAAACAATATGGGCCATCATGCCGGGTCAGTTGATCTGGCCCGGGCGGCTTTTAGTGCCGATGATTGGGAAAGTATGGCTTACGTTAGTGAGGCGGACACCCGTCAGGAAGAAGCAATGTTCAACAAGGTGTTTTCGCAGGTGCCGGCGAATCTTTCACTTGAGGGCAGTGAGCAACTTTAGTTGCCATTGTTTGAAAAAAATATCTCCAGCCGTAGCCCTCCCGGCGCCTGTGTTTGCAGAATATCGCCCCGTCCATATATCAAAGATACGCCTTCATGATAATCGTAACTGATGCCTGCAGTTTTAAGTGTTTTTACAATTGATCCGGCATCGTCAGACTCATAGTTGAGGTGCAGGCACCCCAGTGCTGGTGGCTTCGCGAGCGGGTAGCGATTTTCACCCGGCAGGTTTTCGTACTCAATAATTTCCAGCCGACCCATCCAGTCATCGTTGCTACCCAGTAACCGGACCTGCACGCCTGAGCCTTGTGGCAGTCCGATGATTGTTTCGATGCCGGGGCCGGCCAGCCGATTATTCATGATCATATCCAGGTTCAGCAATTGGCTATGAAATGCAGCTTCCTCGTCAGCATTATCGGCAATACAAACCAAGGCACCGATGCCGGCGAAGCCCTGATCAGTCCAGTCCATAGGTTCGTCAAGAATTTGCAGAAAAACGATATTGATATCGTCATGGCCCGCCATATGAACCTCGCGGAAACGGACGCCATCGGCCTCTGTTTCGCTCCAGTTGCTGCGGAACTGAAACCCCTGCCGGGTCAATTGTTCGTAGGTTGCAGGCAAATCCTGTGTGTAAATATCTATATTTTTTGGCAGACGTGATGTTATTGCGGCATTTTTACGCACGGGTTCGGCCGGATCGGCAAACTCCACCAGATGGAGTCCGGCTTGGTCGGGTGATTGCCGTAATAGCGCCTGGCTAGCTATAGCCATGGGCTCGAGCCCCCATAAATGAGCGAGTTCCTCATCCGGCCCGCTTTGATGTTGCACTGTTTCCAGGCCGATGGTCTCGCCCCAGAATTGCATGGCGACATTCAGCGATCTGACACCGATAGTGATGTGGGAGTAAGTTTGCACGTCCTTAATACCTTGTTTCTAAAGGCTGTGACCGGATGATAGGCTGTGTGGACTGCAGAGAACAATGCCCGTGTTTAGCACTGAATCGGGTATATCTTGGTTGCGGCACCTGATTGCGCATCTGTTTGATAGGTGGTTACAAGTCTACAAGCCCCCGAAATAGACTGACGCGATGTATTGCTGTTTCCCACCCTGTTCTGTAGCCTTGACGCATAATCGTATTAAATGAATAGACGGGGGAGTCTAGTGAAACGTATTTCTTTAGCCCTGCTGGGTTTATTGTTTGTTGGAGCAGGTGCTCAAGCTGCCGGTAAAACCGGCTTCTATATTGGTGGTGGTTTTGGTTGGTCGACAATCGAAACTCAAGAAACTTCTGATCTGCTTACTGCTGTGGACACTTGTTCCACGGTCGATCGTGGCACGGGTGATGAGGTCCAGTGGCAGAATGCCGGTGGTTCTGAGACTCAGTATGCTATTTGGAATGGTGCCGACTGTTATGACGGCTTCCAGAGTGGCGTACCCAATCTTAAGAAGAGCGTCCTTGGCTTGAATGCTTTTGTTGGTTGGGAATTTATTCCTAACTGGAGTGTTGAATTGCGCGGTGTTTATTTCGGCAACGCTGAAACAGCAGATGACGTTTTGTACACGGATGATGAAGGTAAGCAGTTGCCGGCTGTTGGCGGCAATAGTGGTGCTTTCAGAACAGCCCCACGGTATGCGCCTAATGAAGAGATAACCTATGCACAGGAAGCGTCAATGACTGGCGTTGATATCGCAGGCCGTTATCACTGGATGTTTAGTGAGAAATGGGGGCTGAGCTTTATGGCTGGCTGGGCATTTCTGAAATCTAAGTATGAACAGTCCGCGGCAAGTATTCAGGCTAACCCTGAGACGTACTCCGATGTGAATAATCCGGGCACACCGCAGCCTAATCTGGCCTATCGACCTCCTGCGGAAGCAGAAGTTAAGAAAAGTGATAACGGTTATGTTCTTGGCTTAGGTGCAGTTGTGAATACGTCAGAAAGCACGTTCCTGCGTATGGAATACAACTACTACGGTGTAGATTTTGATAATCGCTTTAAGAACCCTGCGCGTCTTAGCATCGACTTTGGTTATCAGTTCTAATTTGAGTTGATATCCCAGTTTAGAAAAAAGCCCGGCATTTGCCGGGCTTTTTTTTGGCCTTCGGCAATCACGAATGTCCGATTGTGTCCGGTATTACTAGAATAGAGGGGTTATTGAGTTGCTCCCGGCAGCATTAAAAAAACAGACTAGGTTGGAAATGTATTTTGACTAACTGGCTTCGAAGCTTGTTGAGTTTGCTCGTGTCCAGCGCGAGGGATCTGCTGCCTATCCTTTTTGTAATTGCCTTCTTTCAGTTGGCAGTGTTGCAGCAGCCTATACCTGATTTATTCAATCTGCTGATTGGTGTGCTGTTTGTTTTACTCGGCTTAACCCTGTTTATCCAGGGGCTGGAAATGGGCTTGTTTCCGTTGGGTGAAAGCATGGCCCACGCGTTTGCCCGAAAAGGCTCATTGCTTTGGTTGTTGCTGTTTGCTTTTGCATTAGGCTTCGGTACCACGGTCGCTGAACCGGCACTTATTGCTATCGCCGAAGAAGCGGCAGAAGTTGCCAGTGATGCGGCATTTATCGGTGACACCGAAGCTGCACGTGATTCCTATGCATTCGGCCTTCGCATGACTGTGGCACTATCGGTTGGCGCAGCTATCGTGCTCGGCGTGTTTCGTATTCTTAAGGGCTGGCCGGTGCATTACATTATTGCCGGCGGGTACGTCGTTGTTGTCATCATGACAGCGCTGGCGCCGGAGCAAATTATTGGTATTGCTTACGATGCCGGTGGCGTAACGACATCAACGATTACAGTCCCTCTGGTAACGGCGCTGGGTGTTGGCCTTGCTTCCTCGATTAAAGGACGAAACCCTATGGTGGATGGTTTCGGTCTGATTGCATTTGCCTCATTAACTCCGATGATATTCGTCATGCTTTACGGGATTCTGATCTGATGCCCGGCTTTGGCGAGTTCCTTGATGTGGCGTTGGAAACCCTCCGGGATGTGTTTCCGATTGTCGCAATCCTGCTCTTCTTCCAGTTTGCTATATTGCGCAAGCCGCTACCGAACGCCAGAAAGCTGTTGCTTGGTTTTGTTTATGTGTTTGCCGGTCTGGTACTGTTTTTGATCGGGTTGGAACAGGCGTTGTTCCCGATCGGTAAGCTGATGGCCAGTCAGTTTACAGCGCCCGAATTTGTTGGTGCTGTTCCCGGCGAGGCCGTGGACTGGACTGATTATTATTGGGTTTATGCCTTCGCATTTGCAGTCGGATTCGGCACAACTGTGGCAGAGCCTTCTTTGATTGCGGTAGCGATCAAGGCCGGAGACCTGTCCGGTGGCGCAATCAGCGCCTGGGGACTACGTGTTGCGGTAGCTGTTGGCGTTGCGGTTGGTATTACTTTGGGTGTATTCCGCATTATTGTCGGTGTGCCGATTCAGTATTTTATTATTACCGGTTACGTGGTCGTGGTTGTGCAGACCTTTTTTGCGCCGAAGCTTATTGTGCCGCTGGCTTACGATTCCGGTGGTGTTACTACGTCGACAGTGACCGTGCCTTTAGTTGCGGCACTAGGTCTGGGTCTCGCCGAGTCGGTGCCCGGGCGCAGTCCGTTGATAGATGGTTTTGGATTGATAGCGTTTGCCAGCTTGTTTCCGATTATGTCGGTTATGGCGTACGCACAGCTTGCCGAGTGGCGGTCTAAGAAGCCGGTAGCCGGTGAACAGAAGAAGGAGGGTATTCCTCATGAGATTTAAACTGATTATTGCGTTTGTAGATGATGCTAAAACCGATGAAGTGCTGGATGCGGCGCGTGATGCGGGGGCGACGGGTTGTACCCAGATTAATAACGCCAGGGGAGAAGGGATTGATCCGACCTCTACGTTCTTGGGCTTAAGCCTGGAGACCCAGCGGGATGTTGTTTTGCTGCTGGTAGAAGAGCATAGGGCTCGTCACATCCTTGAAAGTATTGGTAAGGCAGGTGAGTTTGATAGTAATCCGGGAACCGGGATCGCGTTTCAGATAGATGTGGAAGATGCAATTGGTGTGGCGCATCAGGTTGAAGAGATCGCGCCCACTTTGAAGGAGGAAGATTTGTGAGTAAGAATAAAGTTGCAGTTACCGAAGTGATGGAGCAGGACTTTCTTGTCGTGGATGGTCTAGCGACAGTCGCTGATGCTTTGGCTCAGATGATCGAAAAGGATTTGCCGTTTGCTTTCGTGGCTAAGCGGGACGATGACGATGAGTTCGGCATACTTCTGGTATCAGATATAGCGAAGAAGGTGCTGGCACCGCATAAGGCACCAGAGCGGATCAATGTTTATGAGGTTATGACTAAGCCTGTTTTGTCGGTGCAACCGGATATGGACATTCGTTACTGCGCACGCTTATTTGATAATTTCGGCATTTCCACAGCACCTGTGATCAGGGCCGGAGAAATACTGGGTGTCGTGACCTATGGCGAACTTGTGCTGAAAGGGCTTGCCAGCAGCACCTGATCCGGTGGCGCTTATTTCGCCGTAACCCGGTTGTTAGTTCCTGATAGTCTTAGTGTTTTCTGTAAAGAGGACAATGCTATGACCGATCAGAACAAACCGTTAGACCGCCGGGATGCAATGGCGTTGATGATCGGGTTGGGTGGATTGTTTGCCCTGCCCGGGAAAGGCCAGGCCGGTGGGCATTTTGCACCGGCGCCGGTTGATGTGGCGTCCAGTGCGCCTGATGAAGTTTTTACGGCAATTGATGAAGTCCTGCAGCAAACCCGTGAGATTTGGAACAGTCAGGACTTCGGGCGATTGAAGGAGGTTTGGGACACCAGCGACCCCGAGCCCTGGTACGTGCCCGAAGAAGTCGAGCAGCCTTTTTTCTCATGGCCTCAGCTCGAGAAATACTGGAACCCCGGTCGCAAGGTTCTGAAAGGTTTTCGTTGGGACTATGACAACCTGCGGGTCAAAGTACTTTGTGATGATCTGGCTATTGCACTGTTTGATCATTTCTATGAGATTCAACTGATCTACGGACCCAAAGAGCCGACCGCCGGGTTTGACCGGGTCCTGACACTGTTTCGTAAGACGCCCGACGGCTGGCGTCATATTCTTTATGCTCAATGTCCGTTGGGTCCGGAGAATTATGTGAGAGCTTTGCGTAAAACAATAGTGAGACCGGACTTTGAGGAATTCCGGGACGGACTTCAGAAGTAACTATTGTTTTAGTTCGAGGATTTCGTAGCGTTCGCCGGTCGTGGCGGTTTCGTAGTTTTCATTCAGAATTTCTTCGAGCTCGACAAAGCGGTCGGTAGTATCCAGACCGCTCGGGCGCAGCTGACCGCCAACAGTGCGAATAATGAAGCGTGGCGGCTCTTGCTTCAGATCGGCTATAAAGCGGGCACGCATTGTCTGAATGTACGGATCCGATATGTAGTGATAGAAGTAGTAGTCGTAAATGTACGGTGTGGCCGGTTTGGCCCGTGCCAGCAACATTGAATGCACAACGCTCTCGGCCCAGTCGAGCGGCTGCACTCTGTCGCCCGGCTGTAAGTTTGCACTTATCAGCCACTCAGCAATTTCGTCGACGCGCCCGCCTTTGGGCGGATAGGGCGGCTTGCCCGCCAACTGCGGCCGGATACTGGCAGGAATAGCCAGCCATTGTCGGGCATAGCCTTCGAGGCTTACCCATATGGTCAGGGTGGCGACAAAACCTACCAGCAATGCTGGTTCAATCAGTTTTGCCTGCGGTACTTTGAGCGGGCTCAGCATCAGTGCCGCACAAAGGATCGCGAAATAGCGGAACGGCACCCAGTGATAAAGCCAGAACTTTCCGCCGAGTGCGGCATAAATACAGTAGGCCAGTAAAAGACAGGCGAGCGTTACAGCTAGCCGTCTGGCGCTGTCGCTCAGCGCACCAAATAGCATCGCAACGAGTACACCAAAGACTGCGGGAGGGGCGATATAACGCGTGCCGTGCCAGAGCTTTTTCAAGCTGTAGGTAAAGTGTTCTTCCCGGGTAACCGTCGAACCCAGGCCGGTCATGTTGACATGCAGCGGCAGATACTGCGTAAACATTTCGATAAAGCTGTGCAGTCCCCCGTTGCTCCATAGCCAGATCAGCGGCATAGCAAATACCGGAACAAAGCCCAGCGTTGTGAGCAGTCCTGTTTTAATAACCGGCGCACAGGCTTGTCTGACCGATTGCAGTTGTCCGCGCTGTGCAAGCATGTAAAGAAACACAATGGGCAGACCGATACCGAGGTGAGGTTTGATGGCCGCGGCGAATCCAAAAAGTGCGCCGACAATGATTGCCGCTTGTGACAAGCTGAACTTTTGTTGACCTGCCGTCAGCAGTGCCAGTGCAATAGGGAGTAGTCCGAGATAATCCCTTTGCAAAGCCATGTCTTGTCCAAATAGCAAGTAGGCCAAAGCAAAGCCGAATGAGGCAAACCATGCGACCGGTACTGCGATACGCCGCATGACAAACCAGGTGGTCGCAGTGAGAGCGGCTAACCAGAACAGATCGAACAGGCGGAATGCCAGATCTCCATAGCCCAACAGCGATGTTATAGCGACATGGAAAAGTAATGTGCCGGGCATGCTGGTTTCGAACACATCGCGGTAGGGCACATAACCATGTTCGTTTATGAGAAGAGCGATGTAATGGAACAGCGGCGTGTCTTGTAAGAGTCGCCATTCCAATCCCCACCAGGCGACGACGGCAAAAGCGGCGACCAGTATGAAAAGAAAAAATTTGGCTGCCGGTGACAGCGTTGCATCGGTCGCGCTCGGGTTCATTGGGCGAATATAGGCGCATCAGCAGGGCGAGTCCACCGAACAGTGGTGCTATTCGCAGGTTGTAGGTTTGTCTGGTGGTGCAGTTCAAGGACACCGGACAACTGTTTGGCGTAGCTGTGGCCGGGGTCCGGCATTAGGAAATTATGTAATATTCTGTTTTGTATAGAAAATAGTCTGATGTAGGTGGTGTTCGGGGTATTATTTGAACAGAGGTGAGGATTTGAATTTTAGATTAACCCTATGTGTAGTTGCGTTGCTTTGCGGGGCATCGCCGTCAGTCTTTGCTGATGCCAGGAGCCAGCAGTGTTCAGTCAACATAGCTTCACTGGTTGACGCGGCCCGTAGCGGCATGATGTTTGTGCCCCGTGGTCCGGTAGTTGCTACCGACCTGTCGGAAGAAGATGCGGTGGAACGGGAGTTGGCACGGCAGGCACAGATACGAACACAAATGCTGTTCCGTGTTTATATGGTGAATTGGTACTACCTGGCTAAAGATTTTGATACGGCGCAGGTTTGGCTAAGTGATTTTAATCAGAAGCTCGGATGGTTGAGCGGTTGGGGTGCTTTCGATTCTTCTGCAGTGGGTCAGCCTGATTTCATCAGTCTTACCACATCGGTGCAAAGCTGTCTGACCTCGCCCCCGGTGTATCAGGGCTTACAGACGATGACGTCGGGTGCTGATGAGCGGGCTTACTATCTGCAGTTGCCGGCCGACTACGATGTATCCGCCGGCACCAAGCCCTTGTTGCTGGCTTTTCACGGTACCGGTGGCACCTATGAGCGCTGGGTTGGCGACAATGCCTATGATCTTGCAGATGTGGTAGGTGATGATGCCATTTTGGTGTTTCCGAACGCTTTGCCAGACGGTGCCGGTGTTAATCAATGGAATTTTTTAACCGACGACAGTTACGACTTTTTCTTCTTTGAAGACTTGCTGGCTGAACTGGATGCCCGCGGCCTTGAATACGATAAGTCGAAGATATTCGCCACAGGACACAGCAGTGGTGGCGGCTTTTCTCATGAGCTCGGTTGCAAATACGGCGATGTTTTGCGTGGCATAGCCCCCAGTGCCGGCGCCCGTTTGTCCGGTGCCTGTACAGGCGGTGTCGGTGTTCTTATGTCGCAGGGTGAGAATGATGCGCTCGTGCCCTTAGCGGTGGCCGAAGGGACGCGCGACTTTTGGCTGAAGTACAACGGTCTCGACACTTTAGTGAGTGCACCCGGCGCTGTGGCACCGTGTATCGATTATCAGCCGGCTTTAGTTCCGCGTGATTACCCGGTGGTTTGGTGTCAGCACAGCGAAGGCAGTCCGGATGATTTTTCGGGGCACGCCTGGGGTAGTTTTACCAGTGAAGCAGTTTGGCAGTTCTTTTCTACATTATCTGATTTGGCCCCATCGACGGATGTGCCTCCCGGCGGAGGTAATGATGCGGTGTTGGGTGAGGCGGAAACCACTATCTCTTTCACACTGAACTGGCCTGAAGAGATGGATACGCCGTTGTTGGGTGCTGTGATTTTGTATCCTGAGAATTACATTAATGAACCGACCTGCGCTATTCCATCGGTCATCCTGAATTTCCGCGAATGGGTGCCGGGTATTGTGACCCCCGGTAGTACGGTGACTTATACCGACGTGGCACTGGATTTTGAGGCAACGCCCTTTAATGAGGTAGTGACGTTCCCGTCGGTCTGGACTATGCAGATAGTGGTCTATGTTGAAGGTGGAGGTAGTTTGCTACCGGCTGTTAATAAAGATATCAGGGCAATTTTACAAGTTGAGTTAACTGATAGAGATACGCCGCTGGTCATTGCAGAACCTCTCGATGCCGAGGTCGTAACGGTGGATGTGTGTGCGACTACCTAGACAATAATTAATTTCACAAATAAAAAAGGCCCGCAAAGCGGGCCTTTTTTATCGCTGATGAAAAGCTTAGTTCTTGCTTTTATCAACGATTTTGTTGGCAGCAATCCAGGGCATCATTTCGCGCAGATCGTTACCCACTTTTTCGATGGGGTGAGCAGCATTGGCTGCACGATGCTCTTCCATCAGCGGGTAGCCGGTAGCGCCTTCATTGATGAAGCGCTTGGCATAGTCACCGCTCTGGATGTTCTTCAGAGCCTGACGCATGGCTTCACGTGATTCATCATTAATGACCTGAGGACCGGTTACATACTCGCCGTATTCCGCATTGTTAGAAATCGAGTAGTTCATGTTTGCGATACCGCCTTCATACATGAGGTCTACAATCAGTTTCAGTTCGTGCAGGCATTCAAAGTAAGCCATTTCAGGCGGGTAACCGGCTTCTGTCAGCGTTTCAAAGCCGGCTTTAACCAACTCTACGGTACCGCCACACAGTACAGCCTGTTCGCCGAACAGGTCGGTTTCACATTCGTCTTTGAAAGTGGTGTGGATGATGCCGGTGCGGCCGCCGCCTACGCCTGAGGCGTATGACAGTGCAGTTGCCAGAGCGTTACCCGAAGCATCCTGAGCGACAGCAACCAGATCAGGAATGCCACGACCTTCAGCAAACTCTGAACGTACAGTATGACCCGGTGCTTTCGGAGCAATCATGATGACGTCGAGGTCGGCGCGTGGTTCGATTTCGTTGAAGTGAACCGCAAAGCCGTGAGCGAAAGCGAGCGTTGCATTGTCTTTGATGTTGGGCTCGATTTCTTCAAGATACAGCTGTCTCTGGAATTCGTCCGGAGTCAGGATCATAACCAGGTCAGCCTGAGCTACAGCCGTGGCAACATCAGAAACTTTAAGACCGTGAGCTTCCGCTTTGGCGACAGATGACGAGCCGGCACGTAAGCCAACAGTAACGTCAACGCCTGAGTCATGTAGGTTGCACGCATGCGCGTGACCCTGTGAACCGTATCCGATAACGGCAACTTTCTTAGATTTGATGATCCCGAGATCACAATCTTTATCGTAATAAACCTGCATGGTTTTTCCTTGTATTCAGGCAGCAGCACTGGCGCTGCCTTTCTTGATTGGGGTGCGCACTATAGGGATTTCTTTATGTTGCGTAAATAGCAATATTGACAAAACAGTATTGCAGATATAGAAATACTCTATGGATACCCGTGTTCTTGAGCAATTCGTGCGTCTCGCTGAAAACCTGCATTTCGGGCAGGCCAGCGAGGCCTGTCATATCAGCGTTTCTGCGCTCAGTCGCAATATCAAGCAGTTGGAGGCGGATGTGGGTGCCGAGTTGTTCAACAGAGACAATCGCTCGGTAGAACTGACCCATGAGGGACAGCTGTTTCTGGACTATGCGCGGAATGCGATGAGTGACTGGGAGACCGTCCGCTCAGCCTTGTTAGAGCAGGCCAGCGAGTTGCACGGCGAGATTAGTATCTGGTGCTCGGTTACCGCCAGTTACAGTTTTTTGTTTGAGTTGCTCAGTGAGTTTCGTAAGAACCATCCGCAAATCGAAATCAAATTGCATACCGGCGATCCTGAGCATGCTATTTCCCGCGTACAGTCGGGTACGGAAGATATTGCCATTGGCGCCCGACCCGATGTGCTGCCGGCAGGTTTGTCTTTTAAACCGGTGGCGGAGTCACCGTTGGTTTTCATAGCCGCCGCCAACCGACCGGAACTGCGGGAACTTGCCTGCGGTAATGACAACGATTGGTCGGAAATTCCGATGATACTGTCTGAGCGCGGCCTGGGCCGGAGGCGTGTCGATGCATGGTTTGAGGCACGTGGGATAGTCCCCGATATATACGGTCAGGTCGCCGGTAATGAAGCCATTGTCAGTATGGTGAGTCTGGGTTTCGGCGTTGGTGTGGTGCCACAGATTGTGCTGGATAACAGCCCGCTGGCCGACACGGTTGAGGTATTAAATATTGAGCCTGCTTTGCAATCGTATGAGGTGGGTTTGTTCGTGCAGAAGAAGCGCCTGAAGAACCCGATTATCGGGGCATTCTGGTCATCGACCGAATAGCCGCACACGCGCCGCCATCCGGACAGTTGTACGTATAAGCGCATATGCTGATTGACCGCTAGGCCGTCACTGCATAGCCTTTGTATTAAGGAGACTATGTATGGATTACAAGCGGATTTCTTTGCAACCGATTGCGGGTTCACTAGGCGCGATTATTTCCGGTGTTGACCTTCGCGAGCCTTTGGATGACGAACAATATGCCGAGATCAAGCAAGCGCTGCTCGATAACCTGGTGATATTTTTCCGGGATCAGAAGATTACTCCGGATCAGCAGATCGCTTTTGGCCGGCGGTTTGGCGAACTGCATGTACATCCGTTCATTCCCGGCCTGGAAGGTTACGATGAGATTATTCAGCTAAAGGCCGAAGGCGGCGACAATCCATACTTGCGCCTGTCGAATGCCTGGCATCCCGATTTGAGTTACACCCCTGACCCGCCACTGGCTGCTATTTTGCGCGGTGTGACGATCCCGTCGCGCGGTGGCGACACGATGTGGGTTAACTTGTACAAAGCGTACGACACCTTGTCCGACAAAATGAAAGCGATCGTCGAAGACCTTTCTGCTTATCACGATCTGACCAAGACCTATCGCCGTGAAGAGTTGCAGTCGAAGGGCGGCGCAGAGCGTTATGCCTCTACTTTCGAAAGTAACCCGCCCGTTCTGCAGCCATTGGTGCAGGTGCATCCGGAAACCGGCCGGAAGTTTTTGTACTTAAGTGAGTTAACGACCACTCATATTGACGGATTGTCGCCCCGTGAAAGCAAGGCGATTCTTGATATGTTGCTGGAGCATCTGGACTGGAAGGAATTGCATTGTCGTTT
>Ga0070729_10003957_pt1 | contig 16565 bp, 13 predicted proteins | sample tdDd472_FD_66725 | JGI IMG/M metagenome (GOLD analysis project Ga0070729, IMG submission 66725) | Marine sediment microbial communities from the Atlantic coast under amendment with organic carbon and nitrate - tdDd47.2 | ecosystem: Environmental > Aquatic > Marine > Coastal > Sediment | place... | reverse complement strand
CGCCACCCCGGGCTTCCCCGATTACCCGAAATTTGGTGTTTGGCATGATGCCTATTACGTATCGACCAACGAAAGCCAGGTCGGTCTCTATGCACTGGAGCGCGAGGAAATGCTGCTCGGAAACCCCGCAAATATGGTTCGATTTGAAGTCCCCAATGTGGGTGCATTTAGTTTCGATGCACTAACGCCTGCAAGCGCATCTGGAACCTCAGTTCCTCCATCAAATAGTCCCGGACTGTTCATGCGGCATCGCGACGATGAGGCTCATAACCCCGGAACGAATGATCCAAACGATGATTTCCTTGAGCTCTATGAGTTCCATGTAGATTGGACTAATACGGGGCAATCCACCCTGACTGGGCCCATCCAAATCGCCGTAACCGATTTCGATTCACATCTCTGCGGTTATCTCCTCTCAAATTACTGCATTGAGCAACCGGGCTCGGCCATTAAGCTTGATTCATTGCGTGAAGTCATCATGTTCCCATTGATTTATAAGAACTTTGACGATCATGCATCATTAGTGGGGTCATTCGTTACCGATGTAGACGGCAACGATCATGCCGGAATTCGGTGGTTTGAATTGCGAAGTGATGGCGGACCTTGGAGCTTATTCCAGGAGGGCACCTTCGCCCCAGATGCCGACTCGCGTTGGATGAGTAGCGCAGCTATGGATGATTATGGAAATATCAGTATCGCCTACAACGTCAGCAGCAGCACCACATTCCCCGGGCTGCGCTATGCGGGGCGACTCGCATCGGACCCCCTTGGTGTTTTGACCACGGGTGAACAACTCATCGTAGAGGGCAGCGCCGCAAACCCTTCGGGACGCTATGGTGATTATAGCGCCATGAGCGTAGACCCGATCGATGGGTGCACTTTTTGGTTTACGGGTGAATACAACCCTTCCAATCAGTGGCGTACCCGAATCGCAGCTATGAACTTCCTCGCCTGTACCTGTTCACCTCTCGATTCACCGGGAAGTGTTTCGGCAGCAACCAATGGTGATTTGCGCATCGACCTATCATGGTCTGTCGTGGTAGGAGCTGAGAGCTACAGCGTCTATCGGTCCACGGGGCCTTGCCCGGGATCCGATTGGACACTCCTCTCCAGTGGTGAAACAGGGACATCCTTTTCCGATTTGACCGTTCTAGGAGGAGTTACATACAGCTATGCTGTGACTTCGTATGATCAGGACCAGGATTGTGAATCGCCCATCGAGAATTGCAGTGAAGCGACTGCCCAAGGGCCCTGCGATCAAGACCCTGATTTTGCAGGTTTGGCTTCCGTTCAAGATGGTCAGAGCCCGGGTTGTACCTTGAATTTGAGCTGGAATGAGGGCACTGCCGTTTGTTCGGGTCCACTCACCTATAATGTGTACCGCAGTGACACGAGTGGTTTCACCCCAGATGGGGCCACCCTTTTGGTGAGCTGCCTCTCGGAAACCAACTATTCAGATACGGCAATTGGCCCCGGCCAAACCTACTATTATGTGGTTCGAGCCGAAGACAAGGCCGCCTCAGGGGACGGCCCCTGTGGTGGAAATGAAGACACCAATACGGTTGAGTTGAGTGGTTCTGCCTCGGGTTCACTTTCGGTTCTATTTAATGACGATATGGAATCCGGGGATTCGAACTGGAGTGCCGACTCGGCGGTTGGCAGTCATTCCTGGCAGTGGATGGATGACACATCGAATGCCCACTCGGGCCAGCACGTTTTTTTTGTTGCAGACAGCCTGCCAACCCAGGACCAGCGCCTAACGCTGTCAGACCCCATCGCCCTGCCGGGAAGTACTCCAGTACTACTGAGTTTCTGGCACCAATTCGACACGCAATCCGGTTCCGACGGAGGTGTGCTTGAATACTCAAACGATAGCGGAACCAGTTGGTTCGATATCCTCGAAGGTGACGGAAGTTCGATTCCTGCAAATCCCGGCCGTATTATACAGGGTGGCTACAATGAACCTGCCATGAGTGCAGGTCCCATCAACGGTAGAGCCGCCTGGTCAGGACTACTGGGAAATTACTCAGAGGTTTTAGTCAATTTGGATGACTTTGCTGGCGAAAGCCTACTTCTTCGTTGGCGCTTTGGCAGCGATGAAACCGTTCCAGGTCTGGGCTGGTGGCTCGATGATGTCAGCCTGTCATCCGCAACTTCATGTACACCATTGGGATGTGACGCCTTTTCAATTGAAGCCATTTCAGCAAGTAGCGTCATTTGTAATGGAGAATCGGCCAACCTGAACGTCCAAGTACTTGGTGGAACCCCTTCCCTTTCTTATTCATGGACTTTAGATCCATCCTTATCAGCGACTGATATCCCAAATCCCATTGCAACCCCAACGCAAACAACCACTTATTCCGTTCATGTTGAAGACGGTCTGTCTTGCCAGGACAATGCCAGTATTACGATCTTTGTCATGAACTTGTCCGGTTCCAATCAGCAGCATTGGGAAGAGTGGCGCTCCGGTGAACCATCTGGATTTAATGTAAATCATGATCAGCGCATCGATATCCGAGATTTCTGCGCCTTGATTACAACATGTTCAAATGGAATTCCCTAAACATTCAGATTCCTTTTAAACCCGGAGAAAACAATCGATTCTTTGCAGTATTCGGTAGGTCTCTCCCTCGCGCAACAACGCACGAGTTGGAACACGCCCTAATACGCTAGATCGAATCTCCAGGCACAACTCCTAACATGCGAAAGCCAACAGCTACACTCCCTCCTTCACCCCAGGAAAAAACTGAAGCTTTCACCCATGTGACGTGTACCACCTGCCCCAATGTGTTCCACCCGCGGTACACTCTGTTCCCTTTAAACGGAACAGTGGTACAGTGGAACACTCAAGCCTCCCGGCCCAGCCACCAAGATCCTTCTCCCTAACTATAAGAAAAAATGCATGAAAAACTTTTCGGTAATTTAGTTTATTAGCTATTTGGAATAGCGAGTCAGTTATTCAATCTTTGGCATTCGACTTGCTCAATTGGGTGCAGGTGCTGTGTGTCGCATCATCACAACGGACACAAGGACCTGGGTTCGGGCATACGGCCCGAAGCCGACAAAATGAAAAGGAACAAGAGGAGTCCAATGATGTCAGGTTTAAAACGATTTTTCACACTGTTTATGATTTGCTGCCTTACTGTGGCCATGTTTGCTGACAGCCGGATAATCGCTCACGTCTCTAAAGAGGCCGGCGGTTTTATTCCCGGAATTATCATCGCGAACACGGATCACGCGACAGCACATACTATTACTCTTACCCCCTACTCCAACGATGGCACGGCCATGGAAAGCGTTACCATGGAAGTTCAAGCTGGAATGACGGAATACAAAACTGATGTCGAAATCTTCGGCACGGACACGGTTTCCCATTTCGCCATTAGTGGCGACGATCAGATTGAAGTCAACATCACCTATCAGAGCACCCAAGCTCAGAGCAGCCCGGTTCATGTTCCAGAATCAGACATTCAAAGTTCCGGCTGGCGTATTTATGCCGGAAACTGGGACGTTGTTTGGGATGGCTTGGCCATCGTCAACATGGGCTCAGGAGCCACCGACATCAGCATCATTCAACGTACTGCAGCTGGCGACATCAATGCAAGTTTCAATGACTTTGCCGATGTATCCCCCATGCAAAAAGTACTGAAAGTCCTCGGCGACAACTTTACTGCCCTTGAAGGTGGTTATTTTGAAGTTGTAGCAAACCAACCTTTGGCCATCGTTTCCCTGCGTGGAACCTACAGCTGGTCTGACTATCAGTACCTCTGGGAAAACCGTCCTGTGAAAGTTGCAGTAGACTTCCACTCCACTATTACCGAATACAAAGGTGCTGAAACCTGTCTCGGTTGCCACGAAGGCATGGATGCGGAAATCATGGAAACCACTCACTACAAATTCACTGGTGAACTGGCCAGCGATTATATTTACGATCACGATGGAAACCCGGTCGAGCGCACTTATACTGGTAAATTCTGGAAACTCTGTGGTTTCCCAACCGCTCTGCCCTCAGCAAACTGGGTTGGCAAATTGAAAGACGATCCCTCTACGCCTCATATCGACAATCCTGGTGGTTGTGGAAAATGTCACATCGGCATCGGCATGGCACCTTACACCATGAAAGGTAACACCGAACCTACTGCCAACGACATGGTTAACATCGACTGCTTGATGTGCCACGCTTCTGACTATTCCCGTAAATTTTACGTTGCAACGACCGATGGGCAACCCGACTTGAATGCAAGTGGTTCACCTGTTGTCTTCATCGCACCTCGCGTTGACGGTGAATTTGATTTCAGCGTTTACAACGAAGCCGCTCGCACAGTCGGTAAAACCTCTGGCGACACTTGCCGACGTTGCCACGCCAAAGCTGGTGGTGGTGCCATGGCAATTGACGGTGTTCTCCACAGCTTCAAACGTGGCGATGCCTTCCACGAAACCACCGACGTTCACGCCGCCGCCGGCATGGACTGTAATGACTGTCACTATTCCAGCAACCACAAAATGAAGCGTGGTGCCAATGCAGACCTCTCCGCCTACGACAACAAGCTTGAGGGCAGCAGCTGTATCACATGCCACAGTGCAGAGCCCCACGACAGCTTCATGATCGACATGCACACCGAAAAGGTGAGCTGCGAAGCTTGTCACGCGACTTCAAAAGGTGGCGTAACCTATAAAGACTTCTCAGTTACAACATGTCCTTCTGGCGACTGCTCCAGTGAATCCCTGAACACCTATGGCGTTCAACTCACAAAATTCCCTGAAGACTTCGCAATCACCTATAAGTGGTTCAACGGCACCGTTGAAGCGCCCATCCATCCCCGCGGTTCTTATGAAGACGGTAAGCTTTATCCCTACAAGCGCGGTGTTTTCAACCAGCCCAAGGACGCCGATGGTAATCCAATCCCCGTCAAGTGGGGCAAGCTCTTCGTAGCTGGCGATATGGATGCTGCAATCTCAACTGGCCGAGCACTGTATGAAAGCTACCTTGCCTCCTTCGCAGGCGATCCAGCAGCCTACGGTCTCCCTCCATTGATGGGTGAATTCGATCACTTCAGCGAAACTGAAGATCTTTTCTCTCTCAGTCACGCCATCACCAAGGACGAAGCCTTAACCTGTGGAGATTGTCACTCTGCAGAAAATTCGGTTCTTGATTGGGACGCGCTTGGCCTCGCCAACCCGAACCCCATGAAGAAATGACCTGACATCAAGTTATCATTTCAAGGAACCATTAAAAGCCCGCCTCCGGCGGGCTTTTTTTTGAGCCTCTTAAAAGGAAATCTGTACACAGGGGCCGAGGGTTAATAAGAAGCCAATTGGAGTTTAACGTTACTGTCAGAAAACTCAACTTTCCAACTTGAAATGTGAATATGCTTTTTTTGAAGGAGCTTCAACCTTGCCTTGAAAAAACAGGGTAAAGTCGTTATGTTTTCATTAGAAATCCGTTTTGCTTGGAGGAGAAGACGCGCATGGTCGAGAGTCAAGATTGGAAAGACAGCACCTTTTTTGAAGGGCTCAATACCCAGCAACTTGAAACGATTGCTTCCGTTTCCCGCACCCTTGATGTGGAAGAAGGGTTCCTTTTTTTTGCCGAAGGCGATCAGGTCGATCACCTCTACCTCATTCTGCAAGGTCGAGTGGATATTTGCCTGGACGTCGTGGAAGAAAGGACCGAAGCAAGCGCCAACAAGCCTCTTGCCGTCATGGAAGAGGACGATTACGAGAACCGTCCCCTTGAAGACGCTTCAGCCGAGCCTCTATGTAATGAGTTCCTTTCTGTATGTTGCCTTAATCAGGGTGATGTTTTTGGTTGGACTGCCTTACTTCCGCCTTACATGACCCATGCAGGCGCTCTGGCACGATCGACTTGCCGCATTTTGGCTATCGACGCACGTCAACTTGAAGTCGCATTCCAAAGTGACCCGCAATTTGGTTATAAAATGGCCATCAAAACAGGCCAACTCGTTCGCGACCGTGTTCGCGATTTACGCCTCCAATCGGTACGTCAATCGCGGCGTTCACACCAAGTTCGAATTTAAGGAAACGGACACTAGTAAATATCTGTGATGGTTTTGCCTTCTGGCAGATTCAGACCCATTGGTTGAGCATAATTTGAAGCAGCTTGCGGCATGTTTTGTCTATTTCCTTCTCCAAAATGGTCTCCAGCTCATCTTCATGGATAATAGGCCGCTCATGGCGGTCGAGTAGATGTTCGAGATAGGCCGCCCTGAATTCAGGACGCGGTTCGCGCTGCAATTGATCCACCACATCGGACGTCGATAATTCGGGTTCCAATAGAAAATAGACAAAGGCTGCATTCGCGCGTCCGGGCTCGAGTTCGTTTTGCATGGCCGCCTGAGCTTGTTGGTGAAGTACCTGGACATGGCCAGGATCCTGGACCATATCACCAATTTCAGCAAGGTCTAATTGCTGAAATACATTAGACTGGGGGACCGAAAAGCTCCACCAAGCCAGGATTCCGCAAATTGCCAGACCGATGCCCACCATCATTCCCGGTCTGAACCCTATGAATGCACTGCGTTCAGGCAGACGTTGGGCTAATCCACGTCGGTAGTTATGAATTTCATCAGCGGTGATGTCGATCGATCGGAGTGCTCTTGTTATGTGCTCGTGTTCCATATCCATACCCTTTGGTGACTTCTTATCTTCTGTCTCGACCGGTTCAGATGACTTTTAACTGAACCTTCGGACAGGTTGAGCATGTTTGCAATTTCCTCTGTTGACCATTCTTCAACATAAAACATGTGGAAACAAATGCGCTGTTTGCGGCTCAACTTGGTTAATGCGACTTGGATCGCCCTGAGTTTGCCTCTTTCGTCTTCATTTAATGCCGAGTTTCCGGATAGTTCGCTCTCAAGCGGATCGAGGACCGGGTTGCGTTTCATGTAATCGATACAACAGTTTAAAGCAACTCGGTACAGCCATGTTGAAAACTTGGATTGGTAACGAAAGCTTCGAAGCGCTTTATAACAGCGTAGGAAAATTTCTTGATAAAGATCTTCTCGATCATACAGGTCCCCACTGAATCGGTAAATCACCGCCATGATCTGACGATCATGAGCGGTGATTAACTCCATGTAGGATTCCTGAGAACCCTTTTTGGCCGATTCAATGAGGTGTCGCATGCCGTTTACCGGGATTCAATCTTGAAACTTGAGTGTAATAACGCCCTTATAAGTCTCAAGGTCTACTCGATAGGTGCCTTTACCCTCTTTCAGATAGAGATCGCCACCATCCTTGGACATCGCTGCAGTGTCAAGGCCCAACACTTTAAAATCACCTTTATAAGTTTCACCGATTAAGGTGAAATCAAAACCACCCTGGATATTCATTAGGATATCGCCTTTGTAGGTTTCTGCCTCAATGTCCTTCATGGCTTCGATGTCGATTTCCAGTTCTCCCTTATACGTTTCCAGTTTGAAATCTGAACGTACTCCTGAAAGATGGCCAGTGCCTTTATAAGTCTCAAAGTCAATGAGTTCAGAAGGGCAATGAATATCAAAACTACCCTTATAGGAATCAATTTTTAGACTGGCCGAATCCGGAAGGATGATTTCGAAATCCACATAGGGTTGTGTCATTGATTTTCCAAAAAGGCTGGAAAACAAACCCTGGCTCGAACTTTGATCAAGATCAACCGACACCTTGTTGCCGCGATGCGAATATAAGACTTCCATCGCATCGACAACTTTTTGGCATTCTTTCTCACTGTAGTCCGACTGCTCAGGAGTCAGGTACACCTTGGTCTTGATTTGTATTTGGCTTCGGTCGTCCGTTCGAACCCGAATGTGTCCTTTGTAATGGTCTAGAGAAAAGCGAACCCCGGGCTCGACATCAAAGGTTTTTTCTTCAAAACGCTCTGCCGCGAAACAGGGTACTAAAAAAGCTAAAAAGAAAAGGTTTCTTATGGTCATGGCATGTCTCCTGTTCAATTTTACTACTATTTTGTCGTGAAGGTTTCACATGTTACCCGAGTTGGGATTGCCGAACCGGTCCAACAAAACAAGGATGAACCCACTATTTCAGGTTCCTTAAATGCTTAGTCTCAAAAACCGGGGTTTCGGGTTACAGCAAAAATGAAAAATTTTCCAGGTTGCAACCACCGGCATCAAACGAAGCCCATCGCCTCTTGGATCGCTAAGCTGGCAATTCGGGAGTGTCTCCCATCCAGGAATTTGACGTGTTGCAATCAGAAAACAGATTGAATATGTTCAAGTCCGGTAACTTTTTTGTAATTCGATATGAAAGCGTTAATAGACAAGCTATAGTGCGCCATCCGGGGCGAAATAGCCCGGCAGCCAAGGAGGTTGGACATGGAAACCGAACTTCTCAGCAATTTGATAAAAAGCTATGTGGCTCTTTTCATCGTAATGGATGCAATAGGTAACGCTCCTATTTTTCTTTCCCTCACTCACGATATGAACCGCAAAAAACGGATCACACTTCTCAACAAGGCCATTCTTGTTGCGTCCGGTCTAATACTTCTCTTTATTGCAGCAGGTACAACCATACTTGCGTTCTTTGGTATCACCGTTGGAGATTTTCAGATCGCAGGCGGACTTGTTTTCTTATTGCTCGGAATCGAAATGGTTTTTGGACTCAAGTTTCTTTCACCTGCCGAAAAGGATTACGATATCGCCATCGTCCCTTTGGCAACCCCGCTGATTGCAGGCCCCGGCGTCCTGACAACCATCGTTGTCCTGACGAGCACTTATGGCTACCTCGCTACGTTTATTGCTGCAATCCTGAACATTCTCTCACAACGCCTGATTCTCGGAAACTCGGTCTATGTGAGCAAATGGTTCGGAAAGCAGGGCTCTGAGTTGCTCTCCCGCATCATGGGGATCGTATTGACGGCACTGGCGATCAGCTTCATTCGAACAGGTGTGACCTCCATTTTTTCTGGATCTTGAGTTTTGCTTTAGTTCCCGCACGAAATCCCGATAAGAAGGATGTATAAATTTCGGGTCCGGGAGTGAAACATGCTAAATAAACTGTCTGTAAAAGGGCGTATTGGCCTTATTATCGTCTCGATTGCCGTCACCTTCTGTGTATTGATCTGGCTTGGGATCGACAACGGTCACGCGGCACGTGATATCGGTGTGGAGAAAGCAGGCAAGGTTATGCTGGATGACCAACACCAGAAGATTAAGATCGTCAGCCACGCCATGGCCCTGGCCATTGGTCATGCTTTGGAGGATGTCCAGGAAAAAGAAATGCGGATTGAACTGATTCGCAGCATGATCGACGATATCCGTTTTGAAGCTGACGAATCGGGTTACTTCTTCGTTTACGAAGGTACGGTAAATATTAGCTTACCTCCCAACAAGGCACTTCAAGATACCGACCTGAAAGATCTCAAAGACCCAAATGGCGTTTATGTCATCAAAGAATTATCACAACAGGCGCAAGGGGGCGGAGGATTTCTGGAGTATGTCTGGCCAAAGCCAGGAAGCGGAGACACTCCGAAAATCAGCTACGCTGAGATGATACCTGGAACCAACATGTGGATCGGAACCGGTGTCTACCTTGACAATATTCAAACCTTCCAAGACTCGATGACTCATGAAATCAACGACAGCGTTCAAAAAAACGTCAATGTCATGTTGGTCTCATCTTCGATCTTTTTCTTGGCCATTCTGGCTCTTTGCATTTTCATTGCTGCAGGAATTGTGGGTGGACTCAACTCGATGGTCGTTTCCTTTAAACAAATTGCCCAAGGCCAGGGTGATCTAACCAAACGAATAGCAGTCAAAAGCAGGGACGAAATTGGCCAGCTTGCTTACTGGTTCAACTCCTTTATTGATTACTTGCAACAGGTCATTCAGTCCATCAATCAAAAATCTGAGTCCGTCAACCAATCCTCCCAAGACCTTGCCGTGGTCTCTAAAACCCTTTTTGAAGGAGCTAAAAACACCTCCGATCGATCTGAAAACGTGGCAACGGCCGCCGAAGAAATGAGTGTCAACATGACCAATGTCAGCACCTCTTTGGATGAATCCTCCTCGAACACGTCCATGGTAGCGAGTGCGGCGGAGGAAATGGCGGTCACCATACAGGAGATAGCCGCGCGTGCGGATGAAGCCCGCCAAATCTCGCAGGAAGGCGTGGAAACGGCTGACCAGACAACCCAAAAAGTCGCACAGCTCGGCGAAGCTGCCGATAAGATCAATCTCGTTACCGAAACCATCACCGAAATATCAGAGCAGACCAATCTGCTTGCACTCAATGCCACTATTGAGGCTGCCCGTGCTGGGGAAATGGGTAAGGGTTTTGCTGTCGTGGCCGGGGAAATAAAGGAACTAGCAAAACAAACCTCCGAGGCCATTACAGATATTAAAGGCTATGTGGACGGCGTTCAGGGGACCACACGCGATACGGTCCACTCCATAGAAGCGATTTCAGGATTTATCAACAAGGTCAATGAAATCATTGTATCCATTTCCACAGCGGTGGTTGAGCAATCTGCAGCTACTGAAGATATTGCGAAGAATATTCACCTTGCCGCAGAAGGGCTCGGAGAAGTGAACCTCAACGTGAGTCAAATGGCCGAGGTTGCCCAGGAAATCACCTGCGATATTACCTCAGTCAATTCTGCTGCTGGTGAAATAACCGAAGGTAGCAAAACCGTAGATCAGAGCAGTCAGGACCTATTTGCTCTGGCCAACGCATTGCGAGAAATCCTCTCGAAATTCAAGGTATAGCCACCTCAAAGGAATGCTTTTCCAAACCATCTTTGCGCCTTATAAAACATCACTCTTTGGATAGAAAACCATACAAATGGCACCCTATCCAGGTTTGATCCTAATTTTATTACAAAAATCCGCCCTCAATACACGACTTTTGCAAACAGTCGCTTGATTCAGACTAGCCGATCATGTAATCTTGATCCTAGTTTGCGAGAATGGTGTGCAGAAGGAGAAGTGAATGGCTGGAACGTTTTCGGACCCATCGGGATGTGCGGGTTGCCCGACCGATAGTTGTAGCCTGAAGCACCAGGCACCACAGGATATGCCGATGAGTGGTGTACCCTTTATGGCCGTTTCGGTTCTCGTGTTTTTACTCCCCATCCTGCTCGCCATTCTGGGTGCTGCCTGGTTCAAGGACAGCTATACCCATCAGTTTTTTGGAGGTACGGCCGGGTTTCTGTTTGGCATGACCCTGGGCGTCATCCTGCGACGAGGCTCACAAACAAGAGGTTGACTATGAACAAAACGTTCCCCCGTGGAGTGCATCCACCCGACCAAAAACAATTTGCTTGCGACGTTCCCATTGAGGTGTTGCCCACCCCAAAAGAGCTGCTAGTGCCCTTGCTTCAGCACATAGGTGGCGCTTGTGAGGAAGCCGTTAAACCAAGGACGGCCCTTGAAATAAACGGTGTGATAGGCAAAACAGATGCCTTTGTCAGTGCTCCCATCCATGTAGGTATTGGAGGAAAAACCGCCAAGGCAGGCAAAGCCACTTTGCCCATTGGGCGACGGGTGCCTGCGGTCCCAGTGAAAGCGGATAAAGAACAAGAACTGGAAGGCCAAGCCCTCTACGAAGATATGTTCGGTGGTGATTGGAGCTTTGAGCCAGATATTTTTGAACCCGAAACCATTGCCAATGCTGCAAAGGATGCTGGCCTAGTCGGGTTGGGGGGAGCTGCATTTCCGACCCACGTTAAGTTGCGTCGCAATCCAGACAAACCCATTGACACCCTTCTCATAAATGGAGCTGAATGTGAACCCTACCTCACCTCCGACTATCGCCTGATGCTCGAAGCTGCTGCGGCAATCACTGCCGGTACCCTGCTTGCCACTCGCGCCACGGGTGCCAAACGCACCATCATTTGTATCGAAGACAATAAGCCCAAGGCCATCGAAGCCATGCGGAAAGCTGTAGAAGGGCTGGAAATCGAGGTCATGCCTCTTGCGACTAAGTATCCTCAGGGTGGCGAAAAGCAACTGATCCAGGCGGTCCTGAAACGCGAAACGCCCACTGGGGGGCTACCCTTGGACATCGGAGTTGTGGTAATGAATGTCAGCAGCGCCGCTGCGCTGGCTCGAGCTGTTCTGCGCGGCAAGCCCCTTACCCATCGAGTTGTCAGTGTCACTGGCCCTGGCATCGCACATCCCAAGAACATCTTGGCGCCTGTTGGTGTGGCTATCCAGGAGCTCATCGACTTCTGTGGTGGATTCTCCCAAGAGCATGTTCGTGTGATCTCCGGTGGACCGATGATGGGATTCGCTGTGGGTTCTCTGGAAATGCCCCTTACAAAAGGAACGGGAGGAATTACCGTTCTACGTGAAGAGGAAACCTATCAAGCCGAAGAAACCGCCTGTATCCGTTGTGGTCGTTGCGTGGATGTGTGCCCACTTCGACTCGTCCCGACAAAAATCGCGCTTGCTGCGCGGGTTGGGAACTCGGAAGTTGCACGCCGCTATCATGTCAATGCGTGCATGGAATGTGGCAGTTGCGCCTATGTCTGCCCTGCAAGTGTTCCCCTGGTTCAATTGATCCGGCTCGGGAAAATAATGGTCCAAAACTGAATCTGAGAAGGAAACGAAGATGTCAGAGGAATTAAAACCTATTCAAGCTGAAGAGAAACCTCCCGTTGAACCAATCCTGGATGTTGCTCCCTCGCCTCATATTTACGACACCAGCCTGACCACTCGAAAGGTGATGCTCGATGTATTGATCGCCCTCGTTCCCCTGGTGGTCTGGTCCATTTTTATGTTCAGGCTCTATGCAGTCAAGCAGCTCGGTATTTCAATTGTGGCCTGTCTTGCCTTTGAAACCCTTTTTGCCAAGATGAGAGGACGTTCCACCCCGATCGGCGATTATAGCGCAGCGATAACGGGTGTCATTCTCGGACTATCGCTACCGGCGACTACACCGGTCTTCATCAATATCATCGCAGCAGGAGTAGCGATTGGCATAGGCAAAGCGGTTTTTGGTGGCCTTGGCTTCAATATGTTCAACCCGGCCATGGTAGGAAGAGCCTTTGTTATGTTGAGCTTCGCCAGATGGTTGGGAGCACCTGCATACGTGGATGAATCCCTGGGTGTTGATGCCTTGACACGGGCCACCCCCTTGAGTGTTGCCAAGGACTTCATGAAAATGGTCTTCGATGGACAAATGGGATTTCGAGATTTAGTGGAAGTGGCCGACCAAGACCTCTTCATGGGCTATGTCAATGGGTCGCTCGGTGAAATGAGCGCCCTTTGCATCCTGATTGGGGGGCTTTACCTGATCTATCGCAAAGCGGCGGCGTGGCAGATTCCACTCGGCAGCATTGTCGGCCTTCTGGTCAGCGCTCTGATCTTAAACCTCCTGAACCTGACACCTTATGACATGATGCAACACCTCTGGAGTGGGGCGTTCCTTTTCGGTGCATTCTTTATCGCAACCGACCCCGTCAGCAGCCCGCTTTCCCGAAAAGGACGCTTCTTTTTTGGATTGGGCTACGGCGTCCTCGTCATGATTCTACGAGTATTCAGCAGTTATCCCGAAGGCGTCATGTTCGCCATCCTCATCATGAACGCGATGGTTCCGCTTATCAACCGTTTCAGCGTTCCGGTCCCGCTCGGCGGACCGACTCAGGTATAGGAGGCCATCATGAATGAACCCAAAGCTTCGGGCTTTTTCAGTTATATTTCCCAGGCATGGTTGGTCATCCTGCTGGCTCTGGTCTTTGGAACGGCGCTAGCCTCGGTCGAACTGGCCTTGAAACCCAGAATCCTTGAGAACAAACGCCAAAAAACCTTACGCCAGGTCCCCAAGCTGTTCAAACAGTATGAAGCGCCAACAGCAGAAGAATGGGTCATTCAACTCGATGAAACTCGTTCTGTAACCGTGTTGAAGGTCCTTGAAAAGAATCAAACAATTGGCTGGGTTCTACCCGGATCGGGTCAAGGCTTCGCAGATAAAATAGAAATCCTTCTTGCAGTCGACTCCAGCTTCGAAACCATTCTTGGCGTTTCGGTACTCAAACAGAGCGAAACACCAGGGTTGGGCGACTATATCACCAGCGAGAAAGAGCCCTTCCGTCAAGACTTTGCTAGCGGATTGCTGAAAACACGGGCGAAAGTGGTCGTTGTCAAGTCAACAGATCTTCCCGATCCCAACAAAAACCAGGTCGAGGCCATTTCAGGAGCCACGATCTCTTCAGAGGCGGTCACCAAAATCGTGAACCAGACCATTCAGCAATACAAAGACAGAATTAAGGAGGGCCAATAAGATGGCAAATCATGAACCTACGGCCTCCGAACGATTCATTAACGGAATCATTCCCGAGAACCCCGTTTACCGCCAACTCCTGGGTCTCTGCCCGGTTCTGGCAGTTACAGCTGCTTTGAAACCCGCCATCACCATGGCAGGCGCCACGGCTTTCGTCCTTATTTGCGCAAATATCATCGTCAGTAGTATTCGCCACCTGTTGAAACCGCACCTACGGATTCTCGTCTTCACCTTGACGATCGCAACCTTCGTTACGATTGCGGACCGCTTCCTGGCCGCCTTCCTGCCCAACATGAGTGACGTGCTCGGCCCCTATGTACCACTCATCATTGTAAACTGCTTAATTATCTCACGCTGTGAAGCTTGTTCCTCCAAACAGGGGCTGTTGCCTTCTCTCGGAGATGCCATTGGCATGTCACTGGGCTTCACGCTAGCCTTGGCAAGTATCGCCGGAGTACGGGAATTGCTCGGCAAGGGGCAACTATTTGAATTCACAATTCTTCCTGAGAGTATTTGGAATGGTTGGGGAATCATGATTCTTCCCCCCGGTGCCTTTCTCACCATGGGCCTTCTTCTTGGCCTGGTCGAGTGGGTTTCCCCCATGTTCAAACGCGGAAAAGAGGAGGCTTAAATGGATACCTTCATCACCCTGATCCTCATCTTCGTCAGCGCTGCCGTTATCAATAACTTTGTTCTATATTACTTTGTCGGTATTTGTCCTTTCCTGGGTGTTTCCCGAAGGGTTGACACCGCGTTTGGCATGGGATGCGCCGTCACATTTGTCATCTCCATTGCTTCGTTCCTGAGTTGGGTATTCACCTTTTTCATCCTGCGCCCTGGTGCACCACTGGCCACCTGGGTCTGGCAGGCGTTTGGAGGTGATCCGGGCACCGTCGTCGACCTGACCATCATGAGCTACATCATGTATATCTTTGTGATCGCCTCCTCGGTTCAGTTCGTCGAGATGTATGTTCGCAAGTTCTTCCCACCACTCTACAAAGCGTTCGGTGTATTCCTGCCCTTGATCACTACCAACTGCGCCATTCTGTTCGCTTGTCTTGAAATTCTTAAACAGGTCACAGGAGACACACCCTGGGGTCTGCACCACGCCCTGGTCTTTGCGATTGGCGGCGGGGTTGGTTTCACGATTGCCATTTCCCTGATGGCGGGTCTTCGTGAAGAACTGGACATGTGCGATGTACCTAAAACCTTGAAAGGTCCGGGCATTGCACTCATCGTGGCAAGCATCCTAGCGATGGCGTTCATGGGTTTTACCGGTGTCGAAAAAGGAATCGCCACCTCAATCAACAGTTTTAGAGCCGAAACGAAGGCACCCATGGAGCCCAAAATTGAAGTTCTCACCCATCCGGTTCAGATTCCCGCCCAGCCCAATCCCTCAGACATGCCAGCAGATGCGGCAGAGACGGATCAGGGATCTAGCCAGGAGCCCGCCGGGGAACCAGAGTCTGAACCTAATCCAACCGAGAACAGCGAAAAAGGAGCGGAACAGCCATGACTCCAGAATTGATGATCACAGTAGGTCTTGCCGCGACAGTTCTGGCCATTCTCGCCGTGGCCATGAGTTTGGTCCTTGGTTGGGCCAATAAGGCATTCTATGTTGCCGTTGACCCCCGAGTTGAGGCCATCAACATTGCTCTTCCAGGTGCCAACTGTGGCGGTTGCGGCTATGTGGGCTGCAATGAATATGCCGAAGCCGTGGTACATGAAGGAACCGATATTTCGCTTTGTGGACCAGGCGGCGGATCCTGCATCGAAGATATGGCTTCGATTATGGGCGTTGAGGCAGGTGAGGCTATGCCCTACCGCGCCGTGGTACATTGTTCGGCCACCCAGGAAGAGCGCTTGCTTCAGCGCGAATACCATGGCGAACGAACCTGCGCCGCTGCCAATCTCGTCACAGGTCTCCAAGGCTGCGCCTACGGGTGTATTGGATTTGGCGACTGCGTCGAAAGTTGCGCTTATGACGCCATTCACATTAAAGATGGGTTGGCTCTTGTAACCTATGACAATTGTATAGGGTGTAAAAAGTGTGCTCAGGTGTGCCCACGCAACATCATCACCATGGTCCCCTTTAAATCGGAAACCATGTTGGTTGTCGCTTGTTCCAGCCTGGACATGGGCAATGATGTCAAAAAAGTCTGTGTGACGGGCTGCATCGGCTGTTCCGCGTGTACGCGAAAGCTTACAGGCGATCAACCCATTGAAATGGGCGAAGGCCGTCCCATCCTGGATTACGATGCCTACGACCCCGACGCCATTGACATTGAACAAATTCGCAACAAATGCAAACGAACGAGCTTGCT
>Ga0070729_10003956_pt1 | contig 16566 bp, 13 predicted proteins | sample tdDd472_FD_66725 | JGI IMG/M metagenome (GOLD analysis project Ga0070729, IMG submission 66725) | Marine sediment microbial communities from the Atlantic coast under amendment with organic carbon and nitrate - tdDd47.2 | ecosystem: Environmental > Aquatic > Marine > Coastal > Sediment | place... | reverse complement strand
AAAACTTTGAAACTTGCTTGACTGAAATCAAAAGTGCAACTTAAAGCTATAGTCAATGTTAAACAAAACTCGGGTTAAATAATCAAAGGGGAACGCGATGAAATACGAAATTAAAGGCTCAATCATGCCGATCCTTGAATTCACGCTCAACAAAGGTGATGTACTTTGGACAGAGCAAGGTGGCATGTCTTGGATGAATGATGGCATCAAAATGGATACAGGCGGGCGTGGGGGCATTGGCGGATTTCTGGGGCGAATCGTGACTGGTGAAGCCCAATGGATCACCTATTATATTGGTGAACGAGACAATGCCAAAATCGTCTTTACACCCGAATTACCGGGGCATGTTGTCCCGATTGAACTTGCAGAAGGGCAATCGATTGTCGCGCAACAAGATGCGTTTATGGTTGCGACGGAACATATTAATCGTTCTGTTCATCTTCAGCGACGGTTGGGTGCTGGCTTTATTGGTGGTGAGGGATTCATCCTACAGAAGTTCACCGGACCCGGTATGGTCTTCCTCGAAATTGGTGGCGAAGTTGCTGAATATACCCTAGCCCAAAACGAAACCATGCGCGTGAATCCGGGGTATGTTGCGATCTATGAACCAAGTGTCGATTATGATATTCAGCGTGTTAAAGGGCTCAAGAATATGCTGTTTAGTGGAGAAGATTTATACCTCGCGCACCTCAAAGGACCCGGTAAAATTTGGCTTCAATCGATGCCGTTTAGTCAATTCATGCAACAAATTATCGCGCGCTTGCCAGAACATGATACTCCGCCTCTCCCCGGTAAACCCGGTGAATAGCCTGTAGTCTCACAACGATAATAAATGTCTGAACCCCCAGATTCTGGGGGATTGGCGACGATGTGCTTATGTCATAATGAATAAGCGCACACCTTCTCACCTATAAATAATAGGTATATTTAGAGGATAGCATTGTGAAAGCTAAAAACAAGCCGACTAGAAATCCATGTGAGAAAAGTCTAATTGTTACACCTCTGTCGCTAACTGATTGTATTTCCAAAATTGAGGAAATGGCAAATTTCGATTTAAAGGTAAGTATCAAATGGCAATCAAAGATCAAAGCAGAAGTAAATTTTGTGCAACGTCAGGATTATGATCATCCTATTTATACTACATCACAGCTGATAGCAACTAAGGAAGGTATATGTGTAACATTTGATGGTGGTAAACCTACAAAAACAGATAAAACAACACAAGTATATTTTGAGATGTTTCTAGTTTGGGTTTCAAGGTTAGTCTTAGGCGTAGTTCTGATTCATGTTGCTGTAATGGCGATCCGAGAGCCAAGAATTACTCCATTACTATTCTTCGTATTGTTTGTAGCATATGGACTTCATACTATTAAGGTGAGCGGATACCGAATAAGGCAAACGGAGAATTTTGATAATGACCATATGACGGAAAGCATGCTTAAACGTTCTGCGAGCTTAAAAGCGAGTTTATATAATGCGCTCTATATTGACCCATCCGAAGTTTACCAAGATGAGCTGGGAAATGAATATTTTGTGGATACATCCCACCATCAAAAAGGGAACTTTTCATGAGCATGGATAAATATTTGAGGATTTTCAAATGAGGGGTTCAGCCGAGAGTAAAACGCCTGATATACGTGAGCGATAGAGTCGATAGGGAGCTTCATGACGGAATTGGATAAATACGTCTTTTGTAACATAGAGGCTGACACCATCAATCCGTAGGAGATAACTATCTTGTTGTCGTCCGGGGCGCACAATTCGCTCTAAGTCACCTTCCAACCTTTCAACGTTTCCATCACGTAGGTCGATACTCGTCCGTAAATAAGACCGTCCAATCATGCCAATCATCATCGCGTTAGTCATGGCTAAAACCGCGCCAATTAGGCTCAGGATGGCATTTTCATTTTGTTGTCCTAAGAAAATGAGAATCGTCGCAACAATCACAAACACAAAAAACAACACACCACCAATGATCGTATTGCGCCGACGGGTACGTTGGAGTTTATCAGCTTGGGTAGAACTGAGATTGCCTTGTTGGTTGGCTTCCAGATCGCTTGCTGTAAAGCCCATCACATCCATGAGGGCAGTAATTGGCGGTATGGTTGATGCTTCTGTCATTACACTATTAATCCTTATTCATTGGTATAACGGGTTTGCATTTCCCCTGATTTAAAGTGTCGGATAGGGTGGAAGCCTTATCCACTTACTTTTGTTCAGTCTCCTCACCAACTTGATCGTCTACATCACCTGTGCCATCTTCTTGATGGGATTCATCGTTATTTTCTTTGATATTTAGCATCTGCTGTTGCTCGTGGGTTATGGTTGCTGGTGGTATTTTGATACCGGGCATCGACTCAATGTAAAGTGACTGACTAGGGAAGGCAAAGCTCAATCCTAATTTCTCGACGATTTCCATAATCTCCAGATACAGATCTTCTTTTCGTGCTGTGAACTCACCCCAATCAGGTAATAAGACCTGAGCAATCACCAGTATATCCAGTGAACTTGACCCAAACTCCACAAAATGAACAACAACAGTTTCAGGGTCAACATCCTCAGCATTTAGCAGTAAGTCACGGATATGTTGGATGAGGGCGCGTATCTGTTGTGCTGATGAATCATACGTTAAGCCGATGGTGAAGTTGAGGCGACGTTTTTCGAGGCGCGACCAATTCAGGACGACGGCATTTGTCAGTAGATTATTAGGGACAGCAACTAAGGCTTGATCAAGTTGACGGACACGAGTTGATCGCATCCCCACTTTTTCTACGATGCCTGTTACATCAGGTGTTTTAATAAAATCACCGACTTCAAACGGATTATCGGTCACGATAGCGGCAAACCCAAATAAATTGCCGACAGTATCTTGGGATGCCAGCGAAATCCCGATACCGACAACCCCCAACGAGGCGATCAAAGCGGCAACATCAAAGCTAAGTTCTTGTAAGATAAAAATGCCACCCAATATGATAATCAGGCTTTTGATAATGCTATTTAAGAAGGGTAATAAGCGCTCAGGGATGGATAAGCCTGTGATTTGGTAGACGAGCGCCGGACGCAATGACACAATACTGTATATTTTAAGCAGTGCATAAAACCCCGCGCCAATCATCAATGTCCGTGCCAGTGTTTCTGCTATCTGTTGGATTTCTGCGCCGAAGTCGATCAGATTTACGGTGATAATTAGTGCGAATCCAACGATAGCAATGCGTAAAGGCGATAGTATTTCGTCTACAATAATCTCATCCGAGACTATCGGTGTTCGTTTTGCTACCGAGCGCACTGGACGTACCAGTATCAACATGAGTATTCTACGTAGAACGATTACCATGACGATTGCAACAATAAAGAGAATCAAGTTAATAATAATGCTCTGGATGAGTGGCGGAAAACCTTGGAGAAACGGTAATTGTTCCATTAAATTCATCATAAATATTCTGACTTTCTTATAATATATTGCTCTATAATGCCTAAGCTAGGCAAGATTTGCAAGCAAGAGTCTCGTTGCGATAAATACAAAACGCCCACGAAGGGCGCGTTTTGTATGTTGTGATAATTAGGGATTTTTTAGAAACCTGATGCTCCACCCATCATCGATGCAATCATTTGTCCAAGTGCCGCAGAGAAGATAAACATACAAGCACATGAGATCGCTGTCATTAGGATGGTGGATATAATAACAGTTACACAACCTTTGGTTGTTCCAAACTCATAATTCTTGCCGATTAAATGACTTAAATAGACAAACCATCCAACAACTGCACCAAAATATAACCACGATAGATTTGTGATTGTCCCAAGGGCAGCTTCCGGATTATCAAACGATGTGGCGATAGAATTGATTGTGAGATACATCATAAAATAACCAGCGATTGCCGAGATGGCATAGGTGATCGTATAGTAATTGGTTAATTTATGAATCAACCCTTTAAACGTGCCTTCTCCACTTAAGATAGAAGTTGCTGAAAAATGTATAAATGCATACTGTATAAGTATGAAGACAACAGAAATTAAACTACTAATGAAAGATGAAATAACTGCGGAAAGTATCCCAGCACTCAAGAATAGATTGGAATAGAGTGCAATTTGGTCTGCTGGATTTCCACCCTCAAGCGAAGAAAATTCGGATGCAAATTCCGGAGATGCCATTAATGTTTCAAATAAGTTCGATAATATCTGGAATTGAATCAATGTACCAATAATTAGGATCGCTGCCATTACAATCCAGAAAATCACGAGATCGATGATAACGGTCTCTGTACTGATTTCACCTTCGATGTTTTTAGGCTTACGTTTGCGCTTGGCTTTTCCTTTAGCATCAAATTCTACGTCACCTAAAAGAAATTGTGGTACGTCTTCACCGCGCATCCCCAAAATAGTCGCTGCCATGCCTAAATAATAAGTATCATTCTGTAAATTAGGGTTACTCATAAACGCTTTTTCAACTTGCTTTGCTGCTTTTTCATCATCCCCCGCCATATGTAGATTCATGGCAGTTTCCATTTGACTAATAGATGTATCAATAGCCCGTTGCGATACTTCAATTTCCTCCGAGCCTACTGACGAGTCATCCATAGCATTGGGATCACCTTCACCACCTGTCCATTTTTCTTCTGTCATCTTCTTTTTGATGTATAGCCCTGCTTTGCGCGCCAACTCACGAACATCAGGATCATCGTCGGTTTTATAGACGACAGCGAGATATTGTACAGCCTCTTGGCTCTGCGTTTTTGCAAGTTGTTTAACCGCTTTTTCGCGGACTTGGGGATTGGGGTCGTCAAGCATATTAATTAGTTGCTGGTCGATCATCGCTTTTCCCGTCTCTACTCCATTACTATTACAACTATTATGACTAAATCTAACGATCTCGTCAATTCTAGTTATAACAAAATATAAAAACGATACAATGCCTTAACATTTTGAACTAAAAATGAGAGATTTCAAACTTATGGATAGGTGATACTAGGATGGCATTCAACATCAGGTGAATTGACTTGTGATGAACTACAATTGAAATCCATTACGATAATCCACAACCTTACGCTCATACTCAGAAATGTAGAGCTTGAGTTTGTTTTCCATCTCTTCCCATTCTGTACTGAGGAATAGTTGTTGGAGCGCCTCGGCGGTTTCCGTCACAAATTCAATTTTACGCATCGGATATTCACCGTAAGCCATATGCCATGCCATGTGCATATACACGCCCATTTTTTGGATGGCAGGTACAAAATCACCTAACATATATCGATAGTATTGATCTTGTTTGTTGGGTTTAATATTGTATGTCAGAATGAGTTTGTATTTAGGTTTGATGTGTTGAGAAGGTAGCATAGTTGTATAATAGTCAATCTGGAACTAGTTAAAATGATAGATAACCTAACTGTATCACAAATTCCAGTGAAAAGGTAATGTGTTTGATTTTTTTGTACTGGATCTTAATCGTTTGAAATTCTTTAACAAATTGTCATGTGCTAGAAGTCATATGGCTAATATCAGATGAACTTTGTTACTGAAGCAGGCTAACCTCGCCTCGTTCTATGGGGCTTCCAAAATGCTCTAGCCTGCTGATTCTATCGTCAGGCGGATGAAAAAACATAAATCAACCGGAATAGATGAAGCACTGATTATTTGATATGTTTTGTTAATTTGATAAAAACAGGTTGGAACAATTTGTGATTTTCACAGGTGTACACTTGCTCCCATCAATAGTTTGCGGTAACGTTCTGTTGGACTAAAGAAGAGGATTGGACTTATGCAGGATTTGCAACGACGGATTGACGAATTACGTCAGCAAGTGCAGAACAATACAGACCCACAAGCAATCGCTCAATTTGAACGACAAGCCCGTGAGCTATTGTCAGAAGCAAAAAATACACCATTAGAATCTGCGGCTCAGGCATTATTTTCTCAAATTGCGAGTGCAAGTAGCCCATCAGCCAATCCGAATTCGGCAACAGTACGAGGTCTTGTTCGTCGTGCGCGTATTCGTATCGAGATTGCCGGCGATGGTGATGATATTGATGAAGCGATTGATATTCTTGCGGATGCTTTGCCTCTGGATGCTAATGACCCGGATGTGATCGCCCTACTACAACAAGCTGGTTCGCATGATTCACAGGCGCGTCGTCGGGTACAAGAGTTATTCGAGCGTCATGGTGTTGATGCCTCCCCATCACAACAAGAAGAAAAACCGCCACCATCCGAAGCACCCCAACCTACCCAATCGGGAAATGTGCCACCGCCGCAATATACAACATCATCGGGTTATCCACCGCCTGAACAAGAAATCCGTGCTCAGGGCGAATCGTCGAAGCGTATACCCGGTCAACTCAGTTATCAATCGAGTCCAGATTTAGACGATTTATTATCGCGCTTAACTGAAAATTATTATTCAGGCGAATATCAACAGACAATCGATGTTGCTAATCGTATCTTGACGATTCAACCGAGTAACCCAACGGCTTTAGAATATCGTCAAAAGTCTGAAGATAATCTGATTCGCGGGATTGTACCGGATCACCGTATTCCATTTGAGGCGCGTGTTGCTTATAACCGTGCCAATTCTTTGGTACGTGCTGGGAATTATGAACAAGCATCTGGACTATACAAAGAAGCCCGTGAACTTGCAGAACGCGATGGCATCCTGACATGGAAAGATGTTGAACAAGCCTTACTCGATATTCAAGATTTAGCTCTGGCGCTCGAGTTGCTTAATGATGGTGATCGCCTGATGGCGACGGATAATTGGTCAGAGGCATTGCGCAAATATGAAGGGGCGTTGCGGGTTGTGCCAAATGACCCACAGGGTGAAGAACGGGTCGAGATGGTGCGCCGTCTCCAACAAGATACCGACCAAGTTACAGTTAACCTCACAATGATGGGGGGCACACTTGAAGAACAAGTCGCGCAAATCAATAATATTCGCACGTTATTAGCACGCACTCGTCAATTACTGCCGAATAGTCAACGACTGGCACAACTCCAAAAAGATGCCGATAGTAAACTCGCTGGTATTCGTAGTCAATTACATGACCAAGCACAATCGGCATATACCCGCGCAAATAACTCAAACACACTTGATGAACGTGTGACGATGATGGGTGATGCCATTAAGCTAATGGAGTTAGCCAATGAGCTAGACCCAACTGATTCTGCTATTTCGGAAATGCTGATTGATGGACGCTCGCAACAAGCCGATATTTCACGTGCTCAACAGGTCATTAAACGCGCACAGGCTCTGATTACGCAGAACTTCGATACAGAACTGTCACAAGCTCGTCAAATGCTAGCGGGCTTACAAGATTATGCACAAGATGAACGCTATCGGAATACAGTGAATGATTTGCTGTCGCGCTATATCGAACGGGCTGAATTGTCGCTAGAAGAAGGCGATATTAACGAGGCGCAATCGTGGCTTGATACCATGCGGGAAGAACCCTTCCGTATCTTGGGACGGCGTGCCGAAATTTATCGCTTAGAAAGTGCGATACGGAATCGTCGGACGCGCGGACGGATTGTATTTGGGATTATCATTATTATTATATTGCTGATGGGTGGCGTTGCGATGGGCTTCACGCGCTCGCAGTGGGAACCCGTTTTATTCCCATCACCAACTCCATCCGATACCCCAACCTTAACACCGAGCATGACATTTACGCCAAGCGAGACATTTACACCGACTGTAACACAGACACCGAGTGCAACCTTTACACCGTCACTGACACCGACAGACACAGCAACCTTTACAGCTACACCGACTTCAACATGGACGACAACTCCGACATGGACATGGACTCCATCACCGACAGTCACGCCATCGTATACGCCAACTGCCAGCTTAACATCGACCCACACCGATACCCCAACGACAACATCAACATGGACATTGACTCCATCACCGACGCTGACAGCTACACCGACATCTATTCCAACCGAAACAGATGTCCCACCTGAATTATGTCGTGTATTGGTTCTTGGTCAAAATGGTATACGCATGCGAGCGCGAGCAACCACCAATTCATCACAGATTACCATTGTTCCACCGGGAACAAGCATGGCAGTCTTGCAACAACAGCGTCAAGACTCTACGCCTGATGGACCTGTTTGGTATTTTGTACGGGTACGCATTGATGATAGTGAATTAACTGGTTGGGTACGGAGTGATACCGTCACCGCCATCACAGATTGTCCGTCTATACCTTAGTTTGTAGGTCTATCATAGAACCGAATAGGAGATTACCATGACCACTTATAGACTGCTGTAATAGTGCTATTTGTTGGTTTTTTGGTAATCTTTTTTGTTGTTTAATGTATGCTTCGTTTAGTTATCACTTGAAAAGTGGATTGTTTTTGTGATTGAAAAATGGCAACAACTAGCATCACATCGCGTATTCGATACACCGTACTTTAATATTCGTAAAGATCGCTGTCGGCTACCAGATGGGCGTGAAATTGACGATTACTATGTCATGCAAAGTGTTGATATTGCGCTGATTGTCACACGGACATCGGCTAAAGAATTTGTATTAGTTGAGCAATACCGACATGGTATTGGTGACATCTTTTTAGAAGTCCCCGGTGGTGCGTGTGAACCTGATTCATCTGATATACTAGAAGATGCAAAACGTGAATTACGTGAAGAAACCGGATATGTATCGAATAATTGGCACAAATTAACGACGTTTGTTAATGATCCTACACGGACTAATAATCGTATTCATATGTATTTGGCGTTAGATGCTTATTTAGTGGGAGACCAATCACTCGATCCAAATGAAGATATTACGGTGTGCCTGATGCCTCAAACCGAGGTGATGAGCGCCATCCGTGATCGAAAAATTAATGTATCGAACTCAATCGCAGGGTTGATGCTTGCTTTAGATTGGCTAGCAAATAGGACGTAGCGTTAGACTTCTATGATAGGACAACATCATGAATAACGAACAACGGATGAAAGAAATCACGCAAGTTCAGGCAAAGTATGTGGATGAGCTCATGCAATTCCCGCACGTAGTCGGTGTTGGTATTGGGATGCGTCAACAAGACGGAGATTATACCGATGAGATGTGTTTGGTAGTAATGGTTGATGAAAAACTTCCTGTTGCTCAACTGGAAATCGATGACATTCTACCGACAGAACTTGATGGCGTTGGTATTGATGTCCAAGAAACAGGGGATTTTAGTGCCTAATATGATTCTAAAGTCGCGTTATTTTTTCATTTGGCTATTGGTGTTCGCAACAATAGTCGTTGCTCATGGTCAAGATGATAAGCTTCTTGGTGGGGTACAAGTTAATGATGGAGCATCGGCTGATGGGTATGTATTATTTGCGCCTCATGTTGGGACAAGGACATATCTCATTGATTACCAAGGTCAGGTTATGCATGTATGGAATAGTGCTTTTGCGCCTGCATCGGCTTTATATTTATTAGACAATGGACACCTCTTACGGGCTGGACGATCTGGTGGAGCAGAAACCGATGCGATACGGGTGATTGAAGAATTGGATTGGGATAGTAATGTCGTCTGGCAGTACCGATTTGACGCGCCTCGATTTACTCAACATCATGATATTCAACCGCTACCCAATGGTAATATTTTGGTCTTGGCAAAGGAACTTATACCAATGGAGGAAGCAATTGAACTCGGCTTCAACTTGGAGCTATTAGAGACTATTCCTGACCGTAATACCAATGAGGAACTTACCCAAATTGAACTTGATAGTATCTTTGAGATCAATCCAGAAACGGATGCAATTGTATGGGAGTGGCACGTCAGTGATCACCTAGTGCAAGATACTAGTCCTGATCTTCCTAATTATGGCGATATTGCAGACTTTCCACGACGAATTAATATTAATTATCATAACGTTCCAGCTGTCACCGATATTACCCATATGAATAGTATTACCTATAATGCTGATAGTGACTTGGTATTGGTGAGTGTCCGTAGTTTTAGCGAAATCTGGATGATTGATCACAGTATTAGCACCGAAGAAGCACAGGGGACACAGGGCGACTTAATGTATCGCTGGGGAAATCCTGCTACCTATGGACAGGGTACAAATGATAACCGCACTTTATATTTTCAGCATGATGCCCGTTGGCTAGATGCAACCCAAGCCGACAGCAATTTGATGGTATTTAACAATGGAGATCGTTCGACTGGACAATCCCATGTGATTGAATTTGTGTTGCCGACAGAATTGATGACGGATACTGCCTTCAATTCACCGGAAATTATCTGGGAATCTTCTGGTGATTTTTTTGCAATCAATATGTCTGGTGCGCAAAATTTGCCCGATGGGAATGTACTAGTAACACTTGCGCCTGACGGACACTTCCTCGAGATCACCCGAGATAATGAAGTGGTCTGGGAGTACATTAATCCGATTTATAAGATGTCTGGGGATGTAGCAGTGAATCGTGTCTTCCGTGCTTCATATTATCCTGCGGATTTTATTGGATTTGCAGATAAAGACCTTCAACCACAGGGAAAACTACGGATTAACGTCCGTCCATAGGAAGTCATATTGCAAATCGGAAAGAGGAAGTGAAAATTCACGGTTCAAAATCCACCTTCTATTGAAGATGATCGACCAATTTAAGTAAATATTAAAGTGTCAATGAAGGCAACAATTAAATTATGTTATCATCAAATATATGTTCTCATTGATAGGTTACAATCCATATGTCTGTATCCGTTACGCAATCCGAGCCATCTGATACATTAGACAGTTTCAAACTCCCTTCGCACCGATTTACAGTATCGATGATTGTCATGTTTGTTATTGGCATTGTTGGGGTCTGTATTTTATTGATGCAACTTCATTATGATGCAATATATGATGTAGCAAATCGTAACTTACGTAATTTTATCTTATTAGAAAATCAATTCAATCAGAAATTATTAACAGATTTAGATGATGTTATTACTGTGTTGGCAAATGATCTGCAAGAAGCAGAACTTGATGCTGATGAATTTTTGCACAATCATCATACCCTCATAAATGACAGCTCAATATTCCAAACGTTGTTGATTTTGGATGCAGACGGACGTGTTATCCATGATTCACGCCCTGAGCAATCTTTTTGGGGGAACGACCTCACCGACGAATTATTTTATGCTGTTCATACGGGTGAACGCTCCGATAAATTCGTAATCCATCCACCGATTCAAAGCTCGGTTGATAATCATTGGTCAGTGCTACTATCGCGTGGGATTTGGGATGATAGTGGCAACTTATCTCAAGTATTTGTGGTTTCTGCTTCCTCATTGATTTGGAGTAGATCACTCAATGAGCTTAACTCGTCTGACGAATACATTGGAATATTGACCAGAGAAGATGGAATTGTGTTAACCACATTTCCATATATGGATGCTTTGATTGGAACACAATTATCAGAAACACAGTTCTCGTCAGCTATGGATAATCGTTCCGATGTTGATATATTGCCCTCATTCATCAACGGTCAATCTACACTGATTCAAATGCAATCCCTAGAGTCTGCTCCTGCGACACTAATTATCGAAAGACTCAATATTGATGCGCTTGTTCAAATGGACAATGTTGGAATTATTATCACCTGGATTGCTTTTGCGACGTTAATCTGTGGTATCGCTATACTGGTTCTATACTTGCGTCAACACCATGCGCTACAGCTACAAACCGATAACCTGCAACAAATAAATACTAAGTTACAGAAAGATATTCAATCACGACGACAAATTGAAAATTCCTTGCGCGATAGCGAAGAATTGTATCGGATGGTGACCAATCTTATTTCGGATTATGCTTATTCTGTAAAAGTTGCCAAAGATCGGCAATTTAGCTTCGATTGGATTACACCATCATTTTATACAATGACAGGATATACACCTGAAATATTTAACGAAGATTTTTTGCATGAGAGTCGCATACATCCTGACTATCAGGAATTAATAAGGCAAAATACTGAACTTAACTTTTTGGGGCAAGATACCATTACAGAATATCAATATCGGATTCAATCGGGGGACTATATCTGGATACGGGTCAAACGTCGTCCTATCTGGGATGAGGCTGAAGGACGAGTGGTACGTATTATTGGAGCTGTAACAGATATTACGACAGAGAAAGAAGCCGAGTTTGCCCTACGCGAGAGCGAAGAACGCTATCGGATTATTAGCGAACTGATTTCCGATGGTGCGTTTATGATAAATGTATTACCCGATGGTCGATTTGAACCGAAATGGCTGACAGACCCCTTATTACGTGATACAGACTATACACAAGAAGACATCCCCAAATACCTGCCGATTGATTTCACTGTTCATCCCGATGATATCGCACAAATCGAAGAGGATATGAAATGTGTACTGGCAGGAGAAACGGTTACGAGTGAATATCGATCTCGAATGAAGAATGGTGTATATCGCTGGATGCAAACAACCCGTAAACCGCTCTGGGATGAAGTTGAAGGGCGTGTGGTTAGTTATTATGGGGTTTCGCGCAATATTAATGTTCGGAAGGAAGCAGAAATCGCACTTCGCAAAAGTGAAGAACGATATCGAATGATTAGTGAAATGATGTCAGGGTATGCTTATTCATCTGTGGTTCATGAAGATGGGACGATTTCTCGTGAATGGCTGACGGATTCTTTTTATACGATGTCTGGTTATGATAAAGAAGCCGCCTATCTTGAATACGCTGCGGATCGTCGAGCGCATCCGGATTTTGTTGAAATGCTTGCAAATGATATGGAACGTACTCTACAAGGTGAAGAGACGGTCAGTGAATATCGGTGGCGGGTGCAGTCGGGGGACTATATCTGGTTACGGGTCAAACGTCGTCCTATCTGGAATGCTGATCATACCCGTGTGATTCGTATTATTTGTGCGGGTAGCGATATTACCATTGAAAAAGAAGCTGAAATTGCTATACGGGAAAACGAACAACGTTATCGTGAAATTTCTGAGCTAATGTCAGATTATGCCTCGTCAACACGTATTTTAGATGATGGAAGTAGCGAAGTTGAATGGCTTATCGGATCGTTAGAGCAAATTACAGGGATACCCCCCCAAGAAACGTATAACTCTACAGGGTACTTGCTGAAAACCCTTCATCCCGATGATGCCGAGCGTGTCAATAATGATAGACAGCAAACGATTCAAGGTCACAAAACTATTTCGGAATTTCGGATCATTCATGCTAAGACCCAAGAAATACGGTGGTTACAGGTGACACGTCAACCGATTTGGAATGAGGAGCATACGCGAATTGTACGAATCATGGGTGGTGTAACAGACATCACGGCTCAAAAGGAAGCTGAGATAGCCTTACGCATCAATGAAGAACGGTATCGTACACTGACAGATCTGATGTCAGATTATGTTTATTCCTTGACTGTAGATGCCAATAATATGTTTGAGATGGATTGGTTTGCTGGATCATTCGAAAAGATTACAGGCGTCCATTTAGATGATTATGTCGTGAATTCACAACAGGATATGATAAAAGGTGCGCACGATATAGATCGAGAAACGTCACTGAGTGATCTTGACAAAACATTTTCCGGAGAACCAACTGTCAGTGAGTATCGGATTACTCATGCTGTTGATCAGTCCCTGCGTTGGTTAAGGGCATCGCGATTTCCTGTTGTTGATGATAAAACAGGACAAGTTACCCGTATTTTAGGCGCAGTAACAGATATTACAGATCAAAAAATGGTGGAGACAGCTTTAAGAGATAGTGAAGAACGCTATCGACAATTAACGGAACTTTTGACAGACTACGCCTTCTCCATACGAGTGGATGATGATGGACGATTATATCGGGAATGGTTGGTTGGCGATTTTGAAGCGATTAATGGATACTCGATTACACCAGTCGGTTATTTTGATACACCAGAACTTAGACGTTCACCCAATGATGATCTTAAACGCGTTCTACCACACATTCAAAGAACCTTACAAGGCGAGGCAACAGTTGATGAGTATGAAATCATCAATCAGAAGGATAATAAACCGCGTTGGATAAGGGTCACCCGCCAACCCATCTGGAATCCTGACCATACCAGAGTGATCCGGTATATTGGAGCAGTAAAAGAGATTACGGTAGAAAAAGAAGCAGAATTTATGAATCGAGAAGCGGCAGAATTACGACAAGCCTTAGATTATGAAAAGGGTTTGCATGAATTACGCTCGCGTTTTGTTGCGATGGTGACGCATGAGTTTCGTAATCCCTTAGCCGCAATTCAAAGTTCGACCTATATTCTACAGAAGTATAATGATCGTATCTCAGATGAAAGTCGTCAAGAAAAATTTGATCGTATTTATGGACAGATTGATAGATTGACAAATTTACTGGAAGACTTGCTCAAAGCAGGTGAATTAGAACATCATGTCTTGCGTTTCTCGTCAGAGGAGATCGATATTGTTGCGCTCATGAATGAATTGTATATCGAATACCAAGACTCAATCGGGCGTGACCACCATCTTGTATTGGAGTCTGATCATGATACCATCCTGATGAACGGTGATAGTTATCTATTACAACAAACCTTAGGGAATATCATCTCAAATGCCATCAAATATTCACCTATAAATAGTGATGTTGTGTGTCGTATTACCGAAGAAGAACAACAGGTTGTGATTCAAGTAATTGATCATGGGGTTGGTATTCCAGAGAAAGAATATGATGAGCTATTTAAAGCATTTTATCGTGCAAGTAATGTTTCGACTCAACCGGGGACAGGTTTGGGATTATTGATTGCACAACAAGCCATTGAATTACATCGTGGCACAATCACCTTTACAAGCACAATGGGTAAAGGTACAACATTTACGATTACACTCCCACGGGGAAACATCACAACAGCAGATGATAGTTTAGAATAATAATTGGATAGCACTATTTTTATCTAAAAACGACGTATAGAAAGAGTCCATATGATGCCTCGATCTTTAACACTTTTTACTTATTTTCTCATCAGTACGCTATTACTCGTTGCTTGTGATTCAAACTCTACGGCGTTGCCAACACTCCGCGCCACAGTGGATTCTGGGAATGGCAATGCAACCGTTGACCCTAATCTAGGCTCTGGCTTTGATCCTGATTTAGGTGGTGAAGACAACGACGAGAATACACTCCCAACACCGACCCGTGAAAGTGGTTCAGCAGTAGCAGGTGATACGGAATCAGGGGCGCGTGGCACAGGTTTTACCGCACAAATCACAGGTGGTAGTATCGCAGAAATCATTGACGGTGGACAATATGCTTGTAATATCACGGGGCATGTGATTTCGGCAGGGAATAAACCTGCTCCCAATGTCGTCTTTATAGTGCCGACTATCAATTCAATTGGTACACACACATTTATCACCGCTGATGCTAACGGTAAAGCCAGTGTACAGGTATCTTTAGCCTCAGTTGACGATAGCTATAATCAGGTGACAGGTGGTACATTGACAGTGGATGAAACGCCTGAAGAAGCGGGTGAGTTTGTGAGTGGCAGTTTTGATTTTACTGTACGAAATGATGCTGGTACAGAAGTTGGTATTCGCGGAGATTTTGAATTTGAGACAGGTAATACAGCCTATTGTTCATAAGCTATCCGAGAGCCATTTCGATAACCTCGATAAACCGTGAAAATTGGTCAAACGGGATGAAGTGTCCGCTATCTTCAAAGTGGATATGTTGTCCCCTTTGCCAATTATCAGTGAAGATCGCAATCGCCTGTTGGAATTCATCCAATGGGAGCATCATTGATTTTGCAGTGAGCAATAGAATCGAGCAAGGTATACGTGCAATCAAATCTGGTGATTCGATCACATACCCCATTGATTGAGACCGCTTATAGCTATTCACATCAAAGCGTGATTGTCCCTCAACAAAGCTCACAAAATCCATTTCGTGCCATAATGCTGTCCCCGGTGGCAATAAATTTAAGCCAGATACCATCCGCTCAGGATGTTGTAGGGATGATAAACTTTGGATGGTATCAACAATGGGTTGCATATAATCAGGCAATGTATCCCCAAGCGGTGGCATCATCTTCATGAAGTTTTTTAGCGCAGGGTCAACCAATATGACATGTTGTAAGTCTGTTTTTGTAGCAAGACGTGTTGCAATATCTGCCCCCATTGAATGACCAAGCACAATCGGTTTCTGTGACAAATTGAGCGCATCAATCAATTCGTGAATATCATCGGATAGTGTTTCTGCAGTGAGGTTGGTTGGCATGGGGGATGACAAACCATGTCCACGCACATCAGGCATGATTACCTCATATTGATCTTGTATTGCGATAGCTGTCCGTAGCCACATCCTTCCATCTACTTGAAAACCATGCATCAGAATGATCGGCGCTTTATTGCCACCTGTACGCTGATAATGCAGTGTTGCGCCATCTGATAATGTGATGTCGTTGGATTGCCAATGGTCAGGTGTAAGTTCCGCTAAGGGACGATAATTTTTGACAATATTGGTATAAGGGTGGGACATCATAGCACCTCTCAATTTCGTTTAGATATAGAGTATATGCTATGACGTTACGTTAGGTGCAATGGAGATCTTAAAGTTTT
>Ga0070729_10003952_pt1 | contig 16572 bp, 15 predicted proteins | sample tdDd472_FD_66725 | JGI IMG/M metagenome (GOLD analysis project Ga0070729, IMG submission 66725) | Marine sediment microbial communities from the Atlantic coast under amendment with organic carbon and nitrate - tdDd47.2 | ecosystem: Environmental > Aquatic > Marine > Coastal > Sediment | place... | reverse complement strand
GATATGAAAAATTTATTTTCCTCGAACTACAGCTATTTTTCCGGCTACATTTTCACCTTCTTCATTAAATGCCATACAGATATAAATACCGCTGCTCACAAGTCTTCCATCTTTGTTTCTACCATCCCAGAAAGCCTGTGTACCGATGATGTTACCATCTTTTTCAGTTAAATGACGAACAAAGGTGCCATCAAGGGTAATGATCTTTACTTCACTTCCGGGAAGCAATCCTTCGATCACAAGGTCTTTATTCGCAGGTAGATGGAACGGCATTGGGAAAATATTCAGTTTAGGAAAATCTTTTCTGGTTTCTGAAAATTGTGATTTTAATACTGAGATTCCTTTGTTGGTTGACATTACAACAAGTCCATCTTTTTCTATAAAGTCTATGTCAAGGACAGAATTAGAAAGTATTTCGGAATTGTCAATATTGTATCCATCATAATTATTCAACCAAACATTATCATAGGAATATACTAAAATGCCGGAACTGGAAGTTGTGATCCATTTATTATTTTGTCCATCTACTTTGATGACATTTTCTTTTTGAAAGGCTACATTGGAATATTTTGGATTTGCATCGAGTCGTGAGAAAAAACTGGAAGCAGAAAATTGTTCTCTTGCTTCACCTTCTTGAATACCTCCGGCAGTGAGTAGATATAGAGTACCATCCTGGTCAAATTCAATATCATAAACTTTGTTTGAGCCAATGCCATAACTTTCTGTAATTCTGTACCATTCGTCATCGGATTTATCATCAAGAGTACCTTTGTAATCAAGTACAGCAATACCTGCTTCGGAATCTCCAATCCATACACGACCGTAAGGATCAAAAGCCACTGTGCTTGGATTGTAATCAAGATAATATTTTGATTCAGGAACAGAAAAGTGTGTCCATGTATCATCACTTTTCAAAACTGCAACAGAGTTATTATTGGCTGCATATTGATTACAGATCCAAAGATTGTCATTTTGATCAAATTTCATACGTGCAACACCAAGAAAATTTGCTGCTCCCCCATGGCCTTCAGAACTGGATAAATAACCATTTGAAGTATCAAACAATTCATAATTAGCCAGATCATCAGGTTGGAATTTAATAATAGCACCTCGTCGCTGCTCATTTATACTGGAACCATAAATGGAACCAAAAACATAACCGTCATTTCTTTCAACTAATGAATAAATTCTTGAGTTAGTTGAAAAAGGGATTGAATCACTAACGAAATAATTCCAATTTTCCTTTGTATCATTAATTGTTTCTTCACTATTAGTTCTGATTATATTTTTCCAACCTTCATTGGATAATATAGAAAATCCATATTTTGAACCAGCTATGATATTATCATTTTGATCAGTGAGGATTGCAGTGTTTGTATTTCCCAATAGTGTATTTGGGATGTATTGAGAAACTTCTGAACCATTTTTCATGAAGATACCTTTACCAGCACCACTACCGATAATTTTTCCAGCACAATCCACTGCTTTTGTGATTTCACAGTCAATTATTTCTTCAGATTCAGCAGAAGCGTTTACAGAATAAAGTCCTTTTGAAGTAGAGACATATAGAAGGTCATTACTCGAATTCAGATTATTGATATATCCGTTGATATTATTGTAGAATATATTTATTCCAGTTTCATCATAGGAATTAATATCATTGCTAACACCAAAGATTATTTTTCCATCAAATTCCACAACATTTGTGATTCTCTCTGCAGTTGTGATGATTTGCCATGATTCAGGATTTTTCAAGTCAGAATTATCAATATCTGCCTTAAGTAATTCTGATGATGTTGATATAAAAATATCATTACCGACAATACTGACTGCTGTGATCATTTCAAAACTAACAGGGAAATTGAAGTAAAAATCTTTATAGGAGTAATTGCCACCGGCTTTGAATTCCAAAATTCCCCAATCTGTATTGATCTGGCAAACTGCGAACATTCTATCGTCGGAAAGAGCAAAATCTGTAATGGCACTGAAATCTTCATTGAAAGTAGAACGATCAAAAACTTTGAGGGTTTTCATCTCATTTGGATCAAAGATATTGATTTCACCTACAGGATCGCCGGAACCAATCCAAAGATTTCCATTTACATCTTTTTCGATTGTTTCGAGGTTGATGCGTGAAAGACCGTATTCTACACCATAAGTTGTAAAGGTTTTACCATCAGGATTATATTCTACAATACCACCGCTGGAAGCACAATAAAGTGAATTGTCCAGATCGATAATATCCGCAAAATCAATGATGGAAGTATAATGTTTCCATTCATTAACCCGGCTTTGGGAAAATAGTGAGGTTGTTGCAATTACAAAAATAAAGATAAGAAAAAGATTTTTATTCAATTTCATTACAGGCCTTTCGGTTTACTTGATAATTTTGTGCAGATTCATCATTTCTATAGCAGTTAACGCAGCATCCCAGCCTTTGTTTCCTGCTTTAGTTCCTGCACGTTCCAAAGCTTGTTCAATTGAATCAGTTGTCAGGACACCAAAAACTACTGGAGTTTCTGATTGCATTGCAACAGTGGCAACACCTTTTGTTGCTTCATTAGCAACCATGTCAAAATGGGGAGTTGCTCCACGAATTACAGCACCAATACAGATTACACCATCATATTTTCCAGTTGCTACTACTTTTTTTGCTGTTGCAGGTAATTCAAATGCACCTGGAACCCAATATAGATGAATATTTTCTTCACTTGCACCATGTCTCTTCAGGCAGTCTATTGCTCCACCATTGAGTTCTTTTGTAATCAGATCATTAAACCTTGATGAAATGATTGCTATTTTTAATCCGTCAGCTTTTAGTTGTCCTTCATATACTTTTACCATGATTTATTCCTTTCTTAAAGTCCCTACCTTAGCAAGGTGGGGATTTAGGGGTGGTTTTCTTTATTATCTTCTAATATCATATGTCCCATTTTATCTCTTTTTGTTTCGAGATAATATTTGTTCTTTTCTGTTGCCGGAATTTCAATAGAAACACGTTCTGTAATCTCTATTCCATAACCTTCCAAACCAATAATTTTTTGTGGATTATTTGTCAATAATTTCATCTTGTTAATACCTAAGTCAGATAAAATCTGTGCTCCCATCCCATAATCCCGAAGGTCAGGTGCAAATCCAAGTTTTTCATTGGCTTCAACAGTATCATAGCCTTCATCTTGAAGTTTATATGCATGAAGTTTGTGCTTGAGACCTATTCCGCGTCCTTCCTGGCGAAGATATAGAACAACTCCTCTGCCTTCTTCTTCGATCATTTCCATTGCTCTGTGTAATTGATCGCCACAATCACAACGATGTGATCCAAGTACATCACCAGTAAAACATTCAGAATGAACACGAACCAAAACTGATTCATCCTTATTCCATTCACCTTTTACTAATGCCAGATGTTCATCACCTGTAAGTTCGTCAATAAAAAGTTTAAGGTCGAAGTTTCCATATTCAGTTGGAATGTTTGCAGCACTTGCCTGGTGGAAAAATTTTTCTGTTTTTCGTCGGTATTTCACTAATTCTTCTATTGTGATCAGTTTCAGATCAAACTTTTGTGCGATTTTAAAAAGTTTGTCCCGCTTAGCCATAGTTCCATCTTCATCCATTATCTCACATAGTAAGGCAACAGGTTTGAAACCAGCCATTCGTGCCAGATCAGATGCTGCTTCAGTGTGACCAATTCTACGTAATACGCCACCTTTTTTTGCTATTAGTGGAAAAATATGTCCTGGACGACCAAAGTCATCAGGTTTTGCATTTTTATCTGCCAATGCTCTAATTGTTGCATCTCGATCAAAAGCGGAAATTCCAGTAGTTGTCCCATGTTTATAGTCAATACTTACAGTAAATGCAGTTGTAAGATGAGACGTGTTTTTCTCAACCATCATTTTGAGGTCAAGTTCTTCTGCTCTTTCTTCTGTCACTGCAACACATAGTAAGCCTCGACCTTCCTTAACAATGAAATTGACCTTGTCTGCTGTCGACATCTCAGCAGGTAATATTAAATCACCTTCATTTTCCCGATCTTCGTTATCAACAACAATGATCATTTTTCCATTTTTTAAATCTTCTATTGCTTCTGGAATTGTGTTGAATTTCATCTCTTCCTCTAGTTTTTGTAGCCCCAGGATTTCATTTTTGTCTGAATGTCCAAAGCGTTTTTATTTTCCATAAAGTTTTCTATATATTTTGCGAATAAATCTGTTTCAATATTCACCTTGTCACCAATTTTTTTATCAGCAAGATTTGTATCCTGAAATGTAATTGGAATGACGGCGATTTTGATTGATGTATCGTGTTTTTCTGCCACTGTCAGGCTGATTCCACTAATGGTGATTGAACCTTTCGGAACAATATATTTCATCAAATCTCTTGGTAATGCGATTTCGATTTCGGCAGAGTTTTGATATTGATTAATAACTGAAATTGAGCCGGTTCCATCCACATGTCCCTGCACAATATGACCTCCAAATCGTCCATTGGCTGACATCGCTCTTTCCAGATTGATTTTGCTGCTGGATTTGAGGTTGCCAAGAGTGGATTTACGTAATGTCTCATGCACAGCTTGCACATTAAAGGAATTATTAGTAAAACTTGTCACGCTGAGACATACACCATCGATAGCAATACTGTCACCCATTTTTACATCTTCCAAAATCCTTGATGCAGATATTTGTAGTTCTTTACCATCCTGGTTTGGAATTGCTCGTTTTAGTGTACCAACTTCTTCAACTAATCCGGTAAACATTAATTCAATTTCCCAATTAATAAAATATCAGATCCGAGTTTTTGAGGATCATCCCACTCCAATTGAATTGCTTCATCCAATGTTTTCATGAATCCGCTGAAGCCAAAGATTCCTTCACCCAGGATTTTTGGTGCGATAAATATTTGTAATTCATCAACAAGACCTGCATTTACTAGAGAACCTGCCATTTGACCGCCACCTTCACAATAAATGGATGTAATTCCTCGAGTCGCTAATTGCTCCAATGCTTGTTTTAGATCCACCCAACCAAAATCATCGGCTGATGTTTCTATCACTTTTATTTTGCGTTTGCGAAGTTCCTCTTTTTTGTTCTCACGATCCTGGATGCATGTAACAATTATAGTTTTGTTGCGAAAATTATCATTAACCACTTTTAGTTTGTAAGGAATACTGAGGGTTTCATCTATTATAATTCTGTTCGGAATAAAACCTGATTTATCATCGGGTAGGAGAGAAGGATCATCTTTGACTGCTGTACCTGCACCAACCATAATTGCATCATATTGTTTTCGCTGTTGATGAACAAATTCACGTGCTTCTTTTCCTGTGATCCATTGGCTTTTCCCTTGTGAATCTGCAACATATCCGTCAGTTGTTAGAGCAAGTTTCAATGTCACCCAGGGACGATTGGTTTGAATATGTTTAAAAAATCCACGATTAATTTCATAGCATTCTTTTTCAAGAACTCTAGTAATAACCTCTATTCCTGCATCTTGAAGTTTTTTTACTCCTGTTCCATTAACTTGTGGATTTGGGTCAATTGAACCGATGACTACTTTTTTGATCCCGGCATTGATAATAGCATCGGTGCATGGTGGTGTTTTACCATGGTGAGAACAAGGTTCAAGGGTTACATATATTGTAGCATTTTTGGTTCTTTCACCGGCTTTTTTGATTGCCAATGCTTCAGCGTGGAGTTTGCCAAATTTTTCATGGTAGGCTTCGCTGATTATTTCGCCATCCTTGACTATTAAAGAACCAACAATAGGATTTGGGCTGGTGTAGCCTCTACCTTTTTCTGCCAGTTCAATGGCTCTTTTCATAAATTTTTCATTATACATAAAAAAATCCCGATTTGCTTCGGGACTAACTTACGTATTTACATCTTCTCTCATCCGGATTTTTACCGTCGGTACCCGAATTTCACAGGCTCAATCCAGATTTTGCTGGACTCGCGGACTATCACCGCCGATTGGGAATCTCACCCTGTCCCGAAGATTGGTAAGAATATAAAACATTTTAAAAACTTTAGCAAGAAATTGGTTTATGATACAATTTTTAATTTTTATAATATGTTGTTAAGTTTCTACTCAAATTTTTTAAGCAATAAAATGATTCTAAAATGTATAAAACCAAATATTCACCTCTCACCTTATATAAGGGAATTCTGGATTCTCGAGAATGATTCCATGAATCACACAGAATTGGTATATCCAACAGGTGAAGTGCAGATTCTGTTTCACTTTGGGAAACCTTTTCAAAAGATTGATCAAAGCGGTGAAGTCACAAAACAGCCTCAAATGGCAATTTGCGGACAAAATTTGAGTTCTGGAAAAGTTCTTGCCGAGAAAAATTCTGGTATGGTTGGCGTTATTTTTTATCCTCATACTGCTCAGGCATTTTTGCCAATACCAATGAATGAAATCACAAATATTGAAGTTGATGTGGCTGATGTTTTTAATGATTGGAAAAATTATCATCAACAATTTTTGGATTGTGAAACCAATGGAAGCCGGATTAGATTGATTGAGGATTTTTTGATAAACAAATTGAATATCAAAAATCAAATTCACTTCAATATCGTTCAGGAAAGTGTTATGGATCTAAAAATCTCAAATGGCAATATTCAGGTAAGAGATTTGGCAAAAAAATATTACGTCAGCGAAAGAAATTATGAACGACTCTTTAAAAGATCTGTGGGTATTAGTGCCAAGAAAACGGCTGATATTTTCAAATTCAATAATGCAGTTTATCTTATACAAAAAGATTTTTCAATTACTGATATTTCTTACCTTTCTGGTTACTATGATCAATCACATTTTATCAAAAAGTTCAAACAATTTTGTGGTATCACACCGCTTCAATACCGTAAAATGATGTAATTATTTCACATCCTGTTTTTTCAAACTTTCAAATTACAAATTACCAATTACTAAAATTGTCGGTTTTTTACAATTTTAGAGATTTTGTGTAAACTAATTTTACTCTGAAATTAAAAAGGAGAAAAAATGAATTTACTCGAACAAGCAAAAAAACATCTAAACAAACTCTGTGTAGAAATCAATGATCGCTCAGTAGGTAGTGAAGGAAATCAACTATCTACAAAGTATTCAGATGAGGTATTTAGGAATTTTGGACTGAATACTGAAATGCCGGAATTTGATGTAATGGATTGGCAGGATGATGGAACAGAATTGATCTGTGGTGATGATAAGTTTGAAATATTTGTGGGACCTTACTCAAAGGGTTGTGATGTAAAAGGCAAATTATTTTGCGTATCGACTTTGGAAGAATTAGAGAAAATTGATGCAACTGGCGGAGTCCTATTTGTTTACGGAGAAATTGCACAAGAACAATTGATGCCAAAGAATTTTGTGTTTTACAATCCCGAGGAACACAAACATCTTATTTACTTGCTGGAACACAGTAATGCCGAAGCGATTATTTCTGCTACTGGAAGAAATGCTTCACTTGCAGGTGGTGTTTATCCATTTCCATTGATTGAAGATGGTGACTTTGATATTCCAAATACCTATATGACTGATGAGGAAGGTAAAAAATTACTAAAATACAAAGGACAAGAAATTCATCTCATTTCCAGGTCACTGCGAATCCCATCAAAAGCATGTAATAGTATTGGAAAAATTGGAATTGATGATTCACAAAAAATAGTTATTACTGCTCATATCGATGCGAAAAAGGGAAGTCCAGGAGCAATTGACAATGCTACTGGAGTAGTAATCATGTTTCTTCTTGCAGAATTGTTGAATGATTATAACGGAAAATATCAGGTTGAATTGATAACTTTCAATGGAGAGGATTATTATGCTGTTCCAGGTCAAATGAACTACATTGCATCGAAGAAAGGGAATTTTGAAGATATACTGCTAAATATAAATATTGACGGAGCTGGATTTAATGAAGGTAATTCTGCGTTCTCATTATTTAACCTCCCGGAAGATCAAAACCAAATAGTTCAGAAAATAATTCAGGAGTCTCCTGATATTGAAGAAGGAATTCAGTGGGTTCAAGGTGATCATTCCATTTTTGTGCAGTTTGGTCGTCCGGCGATTGCTGTTTCTTCAAAATGGTTCATTGAAAATGTAGATGCTCAAACAATTACCCACACAGAAAAAGACAATATCTCGATTGTCAACCCAAAGAAATTGGTAGATATTGCTTTAGCGATTGAGAAGTTTGTGAGGGAATTGAGTTAGGTTATTGCCACGGATTGAAACTAATTTTTTTGAACTCGTTTTTGAGAAAGCTCAGAAACGAGTTTTACTTTATCAATTTTGTAATTGGAAACAGGTCATAAGCATTTTGATTTATTAATGTATAGAGTAACTCCTCAATATCATTTTTCGACAACCATCTTTCACTAATCAATTCACTGATTGCCTGGGCAATACCCTTTTTGGCTATTTCCAGATGTCCCGGAACCAGTTCTACCAAAGATACATCTCCGCCAAAAAGAAAAATTTTGTTTGATGGAACAGATACTAAAAATTCCTTCAGAAAATTCTTCGCTGCTAATGGATTTACCATCCACGACCAACACATATCGATATATGCATTTGGATAGTGCTTTGCCAATGCGAGAACCTCGTTCTGATATGGATATGTGATGTGCATAAAAACAAAATTAGCCTTTGGATGTTCACTGCATAAAATACTCATATCTCCTGCATTATGACGGATATTGTGGAGTGGCATTGTACCATAACCGGAATGATAGCCTGTGTGCATTTTGTATGGCAATCCATAATCTTCAGCCTTATCTACAGTATAATGAAAAAGAAAATCTTCGATTGGTTTCAATTCTTGTTTTGTAACTTGCCAATTGTTCTTTTTGCAATGATCAAAAGAATTTTCAACCTCTTCAATAGACCATCGTTTATAGTCGAGATTTCTACGGTAAGCTGATTGATTTTTAATTGCTATAGATTGATTTCCATATTTATTGAAAGTGTTGTCTATTACATCAATACAATTATCAATACTGGATAATTCTTTATTTAGGATTTTATTGAAAATTTCGACATCAAAATCAGAACATAGTTTGGAAATACATAAATCCATCAGGAAGAAATCTTTCATATTTGTATCGCGATACAAATCTTGATCAAGAGCATTTACCTGACAATGATCAATATTGCATTTATTAAATAAAATTTTTCTGTAATATCCAGGTTGAATCTGGTTTATTAATTGGTTGTTAATTTTTTGCCAGTTTGAATCATTTATGTTTTCTTCATCAAAAAGAATTTGGAGTGTTTCCCTGATGACTAAACCATATCCAGTATTTTGAACTTTCTTCCAGAAAGGTCTTAACTTTTTCCATTTTAAATCAATTTGTTGATTTTTATCTTTTAGTATTTCAATATCCTCTATTGGCATACCAGCAACAATTAAATCAGAATCAAGATATTCACAAAATAACATACTGAAGTCAACCTGATCTTTTGTTATTAGTCGATTCTCTTCTTCCAGTAAATGTTCATGAGTATCAGCGATTGGAATTGAGTTAATAATTTTCATTATCTTTTTTTTCATATTACTGTCCTTTAACCAAAACTTTGATTTTTATAAACTCATATTCCTTATCCTGTAATTCCATAATCAACTCCTCTAATCGAAAATAAAACTTATCAGTCCTTTCAGGATTGGTGCCTATGTGAACTAATAAAATGAATCCGTTAAGTCCATTTGTTGATGTCTCTTCATACTCAATGATGGATTTGTAGATAGTATCTGAACTCCAATATCGTTTCATAGAAGGAAATGTGTAATCAGTATGTGATAATGTACCATGAGACATATTAATCAGAGTAATATCAATTTCATTGCACCAATCGGCGATTTGCTGATTGTACCATTCATAAGGAGGAAGAAAAATATTTGCTTTCTCAATTCCATATTCTTTCATGATTTGGTAATTTTTGTTCAAATCATCAATGAACTCATCTTTTGTCACCAGCAAAGAATCACGATTTTCCCAGGAACAGTATAATAAGTGATCGTAAGAATGTGGGCCAAGATAATGTCCTGATTTTTTGATTTGTCGAATTAGTTCTTCATTTTCTTTGTAGAATTTTCCGGTGAAAAAGAACGTTCCAGGCACTTTGTATGTATTCAATACATTTAGGATATGTTCACCACCATCTGAATATTCATGTCCAGTGAAAACCAGTGAAATTTGTTTTTTTGAAGTGTCACCTCTGACAATTGCACCTTGTGAAAAAGTGAAGTTTTGTGCAAAAAGACAGGAAGTAACTAAAAAAATTATAATAATGTGTTTGTACATAATGCTCCTTGTTAAGTCTAATTTATCAGAAATCATCCATAAGTAAAATATTTAAAAATTATGAAGTTTTGCCAGAAGGTTCGAATTCTCCAAAAAAATCACGTAATTATAACAACTTAATTTGAGGAAAATTGTTATGAAAAGATATTTTTGTTTGCTGGTTTTGATTACAATATTCTTGACGAATTGTGAAAAGAAAGAGGAGTTTTCTTTTGTATTCATGACTGATATCCATTTGGAGAATGGACGAAATGCTATTGAAGGCTTCAATAAAGCCATTGCCAAAGTGAATGAACTTGAGCCTGATTTCGTAATTACAGGTGGAGATTTGATCATGGATGCTCTGGGACAAAACTTTGAGAGAGCGGATTCACTTTATAATATGTATGATTCAGTTGCAGCAAAAATCAATGCGCCGGTTTACAACACATTGGGAAATCATGAAGTCTTTGGCCTTTACAAAAAAAGCGGTGTGTCTCCAGATAATCCACTTTACGGAAAAGAACTATTCAAACAGAGAGTGCATAAAGACACATACTACTCCTTCGACATGAAAGGTTGGCATTTTATGGTTCTCGATGCAATTGGATTTACTCCTGAAAGGACGTATTACGGACATATAGATTCATCACAATTGGCATGGATCAAGTCAGATCTTTCGAAGTTGGACAAAGAAACACCAATCGCTATTTCAGTTCATATTCCAATGGTCAATATTCTAACTTCAGCCACTGAAAAAGAAGCAGACAAAGGGATTGTTGTAACAAACTGTATGGAAGTATTGAAAGAATTTAATGAATACAATCTAAAACTTATTCTTCAGGGACATATGCATACTGTTCAGGAAATCATCATCAAGGATATGCATTTCATTACTTGTGGAGCAGTCAGTGCTCATTGGTGGTTAGGTGATCATTATGGTTTTGAAGAAGGTTTTGGCCTTTTCAAAGTTAAAGGCGATGAGTTTGATTGGGAATATATTGACTATGGTTGGGAAGTTGAGAAAAAAGAGTAATTCAGATAATCAGTTTTATGATTTCTCCATTGAGTATTTTTGGTGCCAGGAAAAGTAAAATAAATAATAGACTGATAATCAATAGAATATGTAGTAAATGAAGTTTGTGATTGATATGATGCATAATTAATCTCCTTCGATAATTACTTCAATTTCGAAGATTTTTGAAGATTTATCAAGGCGACTGAGAAATAAAAGTAGGTGAATATTATTTCAAAAAATCTATCATTTTTTCAAAGTTCTTTTTCATAGTTTCGTATCCAATATCGTAAGCTTGAAATAATTTTTCTTTGTTTCGTTCTGCTTTGCTGATCTGGAGGTCGATTTCTGGTCGAATGACAAATACTTTTCCCTCCTTTTCCAACTGTTCAACAATATTCAGAGATTCGTTGTAATTTTTCCATCGATTCTTCAAACTACTCTGCAAACCCTTGAATTTTCGATAGCGAAGTTTAGCAAGTTTGTAGGTGTTGGATGGAGATTTTTTGTAGCCTATCGGACGGGTTAATATCACAATATTTTTTGTGTTGCCATGTTCAATAGATTTTTTAATGGGAATTGAATCTGAAAGTCCGCCATCCATGAGAATTTTTCCATCGAAATGAACCGGCTTTGCAATGAAGGGCAAACTGGCTGAAGCCTGAAGAACGTGGAGATAATCTTCTCCAACTTGTTTGTTTTCATAATATACAGCTTTACCAGTGATGCAATCAGTAGCAACAGTCCAATTTTTTTGTTCGCTGTTGTAAAAAGTATCATAATCAAATGGAACCAATTGATTAGGGATTGTATTAAAAATGAAGTTCATTCCAAATAATTCGCTCTTGAAAATTCCACGAGCGGTGTTCAGGTATCGTTTATCATTAACGAAATCAATATTTACTTTCCTATTACGTCCTAACTGTTTTGAGATGTAGTTGGCAGCATTGCATGCACCCATTGAAACGCCAATGACATAAGGAAAATAGATATCCTGTTCCATCAAATAATGTAATGCACCTGAAGTGAAAACACCTCTAAGTCCACCACCTTCCAAAACCAATCCTGTTTTATTTAAATTCATTGACTTCTCCAAATTGCTAAAATCGACCTGAAAGATAATGAATTAAAGTTATAAGTTGAAAGTTTTAAGTGAATTAAAATTTTACTTAGCCCTATAGATTGTTATGAAATCAAAACCCATTGTAAAATCATGAAAGATTCAATAATTTTCTTCCAAAAATAAAAGGAGTAAGAATGCCGATCTGGCCATTAAAAGAGAAGCAGAATAAACTACCGACAGAAAATGAAGCCGGTTCCTTCTGGGAAGACCGAGGTGATCGCCACCATTGCGGGATTGATCTCTATTCTGAGGTTAGTAATGATGTTTTCGCTATTGAATCAGGTAAAGTAATAGAAGTTGGTCTGATGACATCTCCAGAACTAATCCATTATTGGAATAGTACTTATTTTGTAATAATTCAAAATACTACCGGAAACTATTGGAAATATGGAGAAATGAATGAAGTGTCAGTTAGAGTTGGGGACGAAGTGAATGAAGGTCAAAAAGTCGGTACTGTTGGCCTTGTTTTGAATTCTGATGAAATAAATGAGACTTCACCAAAATATATCCAAAAACTTAAAGGTAAAAATCCCAGTATGCTTCACCTGGAATTGTTTTCCAATAATCCGATTGCTCGTCATGAAAAATACTTGGGTGGTAATTGGTTTGATGATGAAAAGCCGGGGCAATTGCTTGATCCTACAAAGGTGTTAGACGAGATATTGAAATAGACAAAATTTTATCCTTTTTTCCTATTGTAAAATACCTTCCATCAGTATAAAATATAGACAATTCGAAGAGAGAGTAGTTAGTCTATAAATCATTTAAAAACAAAGCATGGGAGGCATTGATGACCTATTCATTTTCCAATTTATCCAAAAATATAAAACGATCTGAGATTCGTGAAATATTGAAATGGACCCGTAAACCCGGATTGATCTCTTTTGGTGGTGGATTACCAGATTCAGATTTATTTCCACTTAAAGAAATTGCAGATATCACAGCCGAAGTTTTGGAAACCAAAGGCTATCTTGCATTACAGTATGGACAAACTCAAGGTGAACCGGAAATGATTGAAGCCTTATGCTATCATATGAGTGAATTTGGTGACAAAGCAGATTATGATAATGTTTGTGTGGTTTCCTCTTCACAGCAGGGATTGGATTTATTATCCATGTTGATGTTGGATGAAGGAACACCAATCATTGTAGAAATGCCAACCTATTTAGGGGCTTTGCAGGCTTTCAGTCGTCATAATGTGAATATGACCGGCATTCCAATGGACAATGATGGTATGAGAATGGACCTTTTGGATGAAACCCTTTCAAAGATGGAAGAAAAACCAAAATTTATCTATACAATTCCTGATTTTCAGAACCCAACTGGTATCACTATGTCAGTGGAACGTCGCAAAGAATTAATCGCCATTGCCAATAAATATGATGTACCTATTGTTGAAGATTCACCCTATAGAGAATTACGTTATGTCGGTGAGACATTACCAAGCATCTGGGAATTATCTGGTGGAAAAAATGTTATAATGCTAAAAACTTTCTCCAAAATTCTTTTTCCTGGAATGCGTATGGGTTGGATCGTTGCTGAAGAAGAAATTATTGAAAAATTTGTGGTTCTAAAACAATCTGTAGATCTTTGTACACCGTCCTTTAACCAGTTGATTCTTGCCAATTATATTAAAAAAGGTATGATGAAAAAGACTATCGAAGCTGCAAAAAAATGCTATGAACCCAAGAAAGATGCGATGTTGGAAAGCCTGAAAAAATTCATGCCTGAAGGTGTGAAATGGTCAGAACCGGAAGGTGGAATGTTCCTTTGGGTGGAATTGCCGGAACACATCGACACAAAAGAAATTTTCATGACTGCTATAGAACATGATGTGGCTTATGTAATCGGAGCACCATTTCATCATGATGGCAGAGGAAAGAACACAATGAGATTGAGTTATTCATTCCCATCAGTTGAGCAGATTCATGATGGTGTTGAAAGATTGGCAAAAATGGTGAAAAGTATCCTCTAATCAATTAATCGGAGATTTTATGTTGTCTCTTCAAAAAGTGAGTTTATTTCTATTGATCAGTTTGTTGATGATGAATAATTGTCAGAAAACTGAGGCTTCAAGCAATTTACATGAATATTCTTTAACCATTGAACGAGCAACAAAATTTTCTAAAATGGCAATGTATGGAATTCAAAAGGAATTTCCTTATAAAGATGGACATGTGTTAAATAACACAACAAGTTTAAAATTACCAAAAGAATATCATCCTGCATTTTATGGCTGTTTTGACTGGCATTCTGCAGTTCATGGCCATTGGTTATTAGCATACATCTTGAAAGAATTCACAGGACAATTAGAACATGAAGAAGAGATAAGACAATTACTTCATGAAAATCTATCGGCTGAAAAAATGAAAATAGAAGCAGATTATTTCTCACTAGCAAATACAAAATCTTTTGAACGTACTTATGGCTGGGCATGGCTTCTCAAACTATGTGAAGAATTGCATAATTGGGATGATCATGATGCACAACAATGGTATGAGAATATGAAACCGTTGGAAGATATTATTGCTGAAAGATATATCAATTTTCTACCAAAACAGACCTATCCAATTCGGCGAGGTGTACATCCCAACACAGCTTTCGGGATAGCTTTTGCACTGGATTATGCTCGAAGTGTAAAAAATGGCAAGTTGGAAAAAGTATTAGAGAATGCTGCTTACAGATATTTTATGAAGGATAAAGATTATCCTGTAAACTGGGAAGTTGAAGGAGATGCATTTTTCTCACCATCAATGTTGGAAGCAAGTTTGATGAGTAGAGTTTTGAGCAAGAGTGAATTTGAAGTTTGGTTTCAGGAATTTTTACCAAATTTTATGGAAAACAAAAAACATCTTCTCATGACTCCGGCGATTGTTTCGGATCGCAAAGACCCTAAACTTGTTCATTTGGATGGATTGAATCTCAGTCGTGTATGGTGCATGGCTCAAATTTATGATAAACTTGATATGAATCAGCGGGAGATGATTTCAAAAGCTGTTGTGAACCACTTCGAATATTCACTTCCTGCAGTTGATAGCAAACATTATGAAGGTTCACATTGGTTGGCGACTTTTGCTGTATATGCTTTGAAGAATACAAAAAATTTAAATCATTGATAAAATTTTAATTATTTTCTACTTTGTTGAAGTACTTAACAAAATAAGGAGACAATATAATGAATTTTCAATTACATTTTTTCAATTTCTGGCCAATACTGGTAAGTGTGGTAACCAATATGATCATCGGTGCTTTATGGTATTCACAAGTTTTATTTGGCAATGTCTGGATGAAGTTGGTTAACAAAACTGAGGATGATATTAGCAAAGAAGAAGGTAATAAAGCGATGGCTTTTGGTTTCATCCCAGCAATTGCCACATCGGTTTTTCTATACTTGTTACTGGCTATTACCAATGCTTCAGGTATTTGTGATGCACTTATCATTGGACTCATAGCTTCAGTTGGTTTTGGTGGAATGACACTGCTGAACCATGTAATCTTCGAAGGTCGACCATTTAAATTATTTCTGATAAATATGGGTTATGCAATTGCTTCAATGAATGTTGCTTCAATTATTATTACACTTTGGAAATAAATTATACTAAATTAGCTCCTGAAATTTTAACAGGAGCTTTTTTATGTCCAAAATACGGTTGGCACAAATAGAGGATTGGGATAGAGTCATTGAAATATATAATCAGGCTGTACGATACGGCTTACAGACTGCTGATATGGAAGAAGTCTACGTATCTGACAAGACTGAATGGTTTCAGGAACACGATGACGCTCAATACCCGATTTTTGTTTATGAACTAGACAATGATGTTGTAGGCTGGCTCTCAATTTCACCCTATCGTAAAGGTCGTGAAGCATTGCGATTTACTGCAGAAGTGAGCTATTATATAGATGGAAATTACCAAAAGATGGGAATTGGATCACAACTTATGAAATATGCTTTAAATAGATTACCACAACTTGGAATCAAATCATTGTTTGCTATATTACTCGATGTCAATATTGGAAGTATCAAATTGCTGGAGAAATTCGGATTCAAAAAGTGGGGACATTTACCTAATATTGCAGATTTCAATGGTAAGGTTTGCGGGCAATATTATTATGGATATCAAATAGAAGAATTGAAACAATCATGGGAT
>Ga0070729_10003950_pt1 | contig 16575 bp, 15 predicted proteins | sample tdDd472_FD_66725 | JGI IMG/M metagenome (GOLD analysis project Ga0070729, IMG submission 66725) | Marine sediment microbial communities from the Atlantic coast under amendment with organic carbon and nitrate - tdDd47.2 | ecosystem: Environmental > Aquatic > Marine > Coastal > Sediment | place... | reverse complement strand
GTCTTGTCCTTGGCGGCCACAAGCACGGTGTGCCCTTCAGTGGCCAGAACAGTGCCGACCTTGGCGGCCAGCATGAAGTCTGCGACCTTGGCACGGGAAGCATCAGTCACCTGAACAGCTTCGTTGGCAAGCTGCTCCACGATGAGGTCCACGCTACGTTCCACACCGGATGCGCCCACAGGCACAACGACATCATACAGGGCCTTGGACCACGGATCGTTCACACCCTTGAGGGATTCAACCCAGGCAGCACGATCACTGTCATCCTTATGGATGAGTTTCAGTGCATGTTTCTCGGCAAAGCCTTCAGTACGCTCGGCTACAGCCAACCGCTCTTTCATCTCGGAAACAAGACACACCTTGAGGATGTGATCGATCTCGGGAGCCGACAGCTGGGATGCGAAACCGGAAAACAGGAGTTTGTCCTGATCCATGAGTTTCTTTGCCATGGCGAACCGGAGCCAGGCAACAGCCCGTTCCTTTTCATGACTGAAAGCGTTGAAGACAGAACCCTTTGCCTGAAAGGCGCGGGCAATTTTATCCTCGGACAGACCGGAGAGTTTAGCGGCCTCGGCCACGATTTCCTGATCGGTGATGAGACGGTAGCCCGTGGCATCCACCACACGCTTGACCACAACACCGGCTTCCGAAAACAGACCGTTGAATACAGTTATAACAGACATTGTCTACTCCTTGTTTGTCCCGGACCTAAGCGAGACGGCAAACAGTTGTCAGCGGGCAGTTGTCTTCCTGACCGTCAGCATGCGCACTCTCGTGAGTGGCACAAATGGCGGTTTCCATGGTCGGGTAGACGTGGTCCTTGCCAATCTTTTCCAACAGGTGAGTGCGTTCGAGCACAGCCATGACCGCCTCGTTAACACCACACAGGGAAATGTCCAGCCCGGAGGCACGGACACGGTCCACGATCAGGGACAGTGCTTCCTCACCGGAGGCGTCCATATCGTTGATACCGTTGGCGACGATGATGATATGCCTGAGTTTGTCATTGCCCATCATGCGATCAGTGATCTGGTCTTCCAGGAAGCTCGCATTGGCAAAGAACAACGGACCGTCAAAACGGACCACGGCGATATGCTGACATTCCTTGAGACCAAACGCTGTTGCATCGCGCAGGGATTCGTCATCGGAACGAGACAAGCTGGCGACCTTGGGACGCATGGACTTGTACAGGAATACAGCCAGAGACAGTGCGACGCCGACCATGATGCCCTTGTCCAGGTGCGGGGCGAAAGCCAACGTACACAGGAAGGACAGAATGGAAATGGCACCGTCATACCACTGGGCTTTCCAGGCATGAATGAAACCGGAGGCGTTGATGAGGCCGATAACAGCCATCATGATAACTGCGGCCAACACTGCCTGGGGCAAATGATACAGCAGCGGTGTAAAGAACAGCAGGGCGATAACGACCATAAGGGAGGTAAAGACACTGGACATGCCGGTGACTGCGCCTGCCTGGAGGTTAACCGCTGATCGCGAGAATGAACCGGATGCGGGATAGGACTTACCACATGCACCGAGCATGTTGGCGAGACCCTGACCGATAAGTTCCTGGTTGGGATCGAGACGCTGGCCGGTTTTGGCAGCCATTGCCTTGGCAATGGAGATGGCTTCCATGAATCCAAGCAGCGAAATGATGGCCGCAAACGGAAGCAAGTGCAGCATAACCTTGAGATCCAAAGCGGGAGCCGAAATGGACGGGATACCGGAAGGCACCGTGCCGACGACTGCGCCGCCGCCCATCATCTTCATATTTGTGGTGTCGATCTTGGTGTTGCCGACTTTCAGACGCCAGGTGCGGCCATCAGCGACCATACCGGCAGGGACTGTGCCCTGAGTATAAAAGGCCACGTTACCGCCAGCTTCTTCAACACCGTCGAACAATGTTGCACGAAGCGCGGCTCGCTGGTTGTGCGCTTCCAGTTTCAGGCGGGAAATCTGCACGTTGATGACGCTCAAATCATGCTCTGCATCGAGGATACCCACGGCGTCCTTGGCACTCTTGGCCTCATCCATACGTCCATTGAGCGCGGTACGCTCGATCGCCAGCTGATCGATACCGGCAATGGCGGTATTGAACTGGACGATGGATTCACGGACTTCGGGGGCCTGAATGGTGTTGACTGAAACTTGAGTGTCATGGTTGAAGCCCAATCCCCAGGACAGCGCTGTGGTCACGACAACAGCCACCAGAACATTGGGAATTTTGGGGTTGATACGCTTAAGCACAATCATGATGGCAAAAGCGAGCACCCCCATGGCAAGCGTTGGTAAATGGGTATAATGAAATGCCCCTTCAACCACGCGGATGATGGTTTCGTAGTGATGCTCAGCCTTATCCACGTACACGCCGAACATCTTGGAAAGCTGTGAGGACGCGATGATGATGGCGGCGGCGTTGGTAAAACCGTTGACGACCGGATGGGACAGAAAATTGACCACCAGACCGAGCTTGAGCACGCCGAGCATAAACTGAAAGAGCCCCACCATGAGTGCAAGAAGAATTGCGTAAGCGATATATCCCTCGCTACCGGCAGTTGCCAGAGGTTCGAGAGAGGCTGCGGTCATGAGCGAGACGACTGCCACCGGGCCGGTTGCCAGCTGACGGCTGGAACCAAACAAAGCAGCGACGAGCGGCGGTAAAAAGGAAGCGTACAGGCCATAGTAGGCGGGCATGCCAGCCAACTGGGCGTACGCCATGGATTGGGGAATGAGTACAAGGGCAACCGTCAGGCCCGAGATGGCGTCCGCTCTGAGCGCCGCCATGTTGTACCCTTTGAACCAGTCAATGAACGGGAGTATTTTCGAAAGCATTCAGCCTCTTCCTTGCTATGAAGCCTGTAACATTCTGCGGCATGTGAGCATCAATTCGTTGAACAGTGCGCCCGCATCATACAGGTTGAAGTTTTTGAATCGAACCAGACCATCCACCATGGTAAACAGAATGAGAGCCGACTTTCGGGGATGAATATCCTGATTGATGGAACCATCTTCCTGCCCTGTCACAATCGCCTTTTCGAAAATATCGACCAGACAGTTGTAAATAGCTTCCAGGTTTTCCCTGAACTCCGGATTGGACTCGGAGAACCTGTAGAGAAAATGCCTGTGCAGCAGCAAAAACTTGTCTTCCATCAAACCGGCCAGATACAGATAAAATGAGACGACCTCCTCTGCCATCTCAAGACCAGAATTAAACGGTCTGTTCTCAAAGAACCGCTCGAACTGATCAACAATATCGTCTCTGGTCTTTTCCAGGATAGCCAGCAGCAACCCTTCCTTGCTCTTGAAGTGATAGAAGATCGTCCCCTCTGCCACACCGGTCAATCGGGCCAATTCCTGACCCGACGTGTCCGCAAACCCCTTATTCGCGAACAGAACCGTGGCAACTTTGAGTATGGCGTCCTTCTTCTTCATGCTGTCTAATCCATCCTTTTCCGAAAACCGAGTGATCACTCAGTTTTTCGATTCATACGTTCCAATTGGCTAGAATGTCAAAAAAAACACCGAAACTGAGTGTACACTCAGTTTTAACATTAATCAACCTCAAATCATTGAATAAGTCGGAACGGGGTCGCATGCGATTGCGAAAAAAAACAAAAAAAAATGCAAAAAAACGACATCTGCATGCCTGTTTGCGTCAAAAACGACGTCCATTTTTGACGCATGGGGTGTCGACTTCCACACTTCCAAGCTGTGATAATTCACTGTTGGATTTGAATATTATTCATATTTTCCAGAAAAATTAGCGTGTTAGTTCTCTCAAATTTAAAAAATACTGGACATTTATGATTGATAAGCGCAAAGAGAACGCTGTGATTTGCTCGGGATGGCTGGAGGGCTACCCCGATGCACTTCGGAGAGGAGGCTTTCACGCCATAACGCACACGGGGGTGCGTATGGCATCCTGCATCGATTATTCAAATCGACAGCACATTTCGACACACATAAAACAGAGTGTGACAGCATATGGAAAACTTACAGAAAAAGTATGGCTTTTGGACGGCAACCGCCATGGTTGTCGGCATTGTTATTGGCTCAGGTGTATTCTTCAAGGCGGATGATGTTCTCAAGGCGTCCGGCGGAAGTCTGACCACCGCCCTGCTCGCATGGCTCATCGGCGGTTGTATCATGATCGTCACGGCCTACGTATTCTCCAAGATCGCCACGCGCATCGAACGCGTCAACGGCGTGGTCGACTACTTTGAACAGGCCTACGGCAAAAAAGCCGGATATCTGGTGGCCTGGTTCATGACCTTTATCTACTATCCGACTCTGGTGGCGGTCCTGGCCTGGGTTTCCGCCAACTACACAGGCGCGTTACTCGGTATGGACAACATTGTCTGGCCAGTCTCATTCGTCTACCTGACCGGATTCTTCCTGCTCAACTACTTTTCTCCGGTTCTGGCCGGTAAATGGCAGGTCACATCCACGGTCGTGAAATTGATTCCTCTGGCTCTGGTTGCCGCAGTCGGCGGCATTGCCGGGATATCCAGTGGCATGACTCTGGACAACTTCACCAACGCCGCGCAGACCGTTGCCGGCAGCGGTGGCGGATTGGCCGTGGCAACCCTGTCCACCGCCTTCGCCTATGAAGGTTGGATCATCGCCACCGTCATCAACGCCGAACTCAAAGATGCCAAGACAACCCTGCCCCGCGCACTGGTTGTCGGTACCATCGCCGTCGTGTGCATTTACATGCTCTATTACCTCGGTATTTCCGGCGTTCTGACCAACGATCAAGTCTTGGCTGCAGGTGACGACGCTCCCGTCGAAGTCATCGCCCTGATCTTCAGCAAATTGAGCGGCACCGTCCTGACCGTATTTGTCATCATATCCTGCCTGGGTACGCTCAACGGCCTGATCATGGGTTCTGCACGCGGCATGTTCTCCATCGCCTCTCGCGACATGGGTCCCAAGCCCGACTTTTTCAAACGAATCAACCCCCAGACCAACAGCACCACCACTTCGGCCCTGATCGGCTACATCCTTTCCTGCCTGTGGCTGCTAGTCTGGTATGGCAACTTCATGGGTTGGTGGGGTCAGTTCATGGATATCTCCGAACTGCCCATCGCCTTCCTGTACGTGATCTACATATCCATCTACATCTGGGTGATGAAGACCTTCACCGACCTCGGCGTCTTCAGTCGCTTTCTCTGTCCACTGCTGGCAGGATGCGGCTCTCTCTACATCATCTGGGGCGCGATCCAGAAAGACATGTTCATTCACTTCCTGGTTCTCTCCCTGCTCATTCTCGGCATCGGCTTTGCGCTGATGAAGAAAAAACGCTAACAAAACACGACCCATTACAGCGGGCCGCTTTTCCGGAATCTTCTGGAGAGGCGGCCTTCTTTTTTTCCACGCCGTCCTTCTTCCTATAGGGAGTTGACTCAATGATCTTTCGATGATTGAGTAGAACGCGCTTAACAAATGAATCACTACTCATACTTTCATACAGGATATATCATGCCCGAACTCTCCATTAAAGACATCGAATCAAAACTGCATTCCCTGCTTGGCGATTCTGTTCCGACCGCTCCTGCCAGTAACGTCAACGAAGCCCTGCGAGTCGCGGACGCCCTTGAAGCCAAAGGCTACTCATTTGCATTGAAGGATCTCTGTGCCAAGAGCCTGTGTGACACGGCATGGCGGGCCAGCTTCACCATGGATAGGCAAGACGTCACGGCCGAAAATCCCGAAGCAGCCGTGGCCATATGCGTGGCTGCTCTTGCCGCTCTGGAAAACGAAACACCCGAGGCCTGATCGAATTCAGTCTCAGAGACGAGGAGTTCCCTGTGAGCCGCACCGCCCCTTCTTCCGCCCAATACCAGGCAATCCTGGAAAGCATCTCGGACGGCGTGTTCACTGTGGACCAATCCTGGCACATTCTCTCGTTCAACCGTGCTGCCGAGGAAATCACGGGCATTCCCCGTGACGAAGCCATTGGCAGACGGTGTTCCGAAGTATTCCGATCCACCATGTGCGGTGACCAATGCTGTCTGCGCGAAACCCAGCGCACAGGCAAACCGCTGATCGGGCGCACCGGCTACATTATTGATGCTGGCGGAAACCGTATCCCCATCAGTCTGTCCACGGCCGTACTGCGCGACGCGGATGGCACTGTTATCGGTGGAGCCGAAACATTCCGCGACCTGAGTGAAGTCGAAGCGTTGCGCGATGAGCTTGATGGCCGCTTTCGGATTGGCGATCTGGTCAGCCGAAGCCCACTCATGCAACGCGTGTTCTCTTCGCTCGATCCTATCGCGGCCAGTTCCAGCACTGTGCTCATCCTTGGCGAAACAGGAACCGGCAAGGAACTGATCGCCCGCACCATCCACGCCCTGAGTGATCGGTGCGATGGCCCATTCGTGGCCCTGAATTGCGGAGCTCTACCCGAGACATTGCTCGAATCCGAGTTGTTCGGTTACAAAGCCGGAGCCTTTACAGGTGCACGTCGAGATAAACCGGGACGGTTTGCCACGGCAGCAGGCGGCGTTCTCTTTCTTGATGAAATAGGCACCATCAGCCCGGCCATGCAGGTGAGACTGCTTCGCGTTTTACAGGAACAGACCTTTGATCCCTTAGGCAGCATCGCCCCGGAGCATTCGGACGTTCGTATCATTGCGGCCACCAACAGTGATCTCACTGCACTGGTAAAACAAGGCGATTTTCGCGAAGATTTCTACTACCGCATCAACGTGGCTCGCGTTGACCTCCCGCCTCTACGCCAGCGCAAGGAAGACATCCCCCTGCTGGTGATGGATTTCGTTCAACATTTCAACGCCCTTCAGGGTAAACAAGTGGAGGGTCTCGCTTCCGAGACTCTGTCTCTGCTCATGGTTCATGACTGGCCCGGCAACGTCCGCGAATTGCGAAATGCCATTGAACGCGCCTTCATCGTCTGCCATGAAGGATTGATCGAACCTTACCACCTTCCCGATGAATTCCTGCGGTCTGGAAACACTCAAGTCCCCATGGCCGCAGGACTGGAAGCAGCCGTTCGAACAGTAGAAACTCAATTGATTCGAGACGCGGTCACACGGAATCATGGCAATCGTCTGGCCGCAGCCAAGGCACTCGGAATCCATAAAAGCACCCTGTTTCGCAAGATCAACCAACTCGGCATCGATCTACCCCAGCGTGACGGGAGGTCCACTTCTTCTCCTAAAAACTAGTCTCCATTTCGAGACTCTGCCTCACCATTCAATCGCATAACTGCGACTCTTTGCCATTACCTCTCCTTGCCACTGGCATATATTTTTTCCGATAATCCAGCAAGTTAACGCCAACTCTCCTCAACTTACATTCTTGGCATGTTTGATGCTCTTCTTGTGACAAAGGAGCAAGGCAATCATGAATGCGGCCTTCAGCGTATGGGAAGATCGGATAGCTCCGGTCTTCGACGTGACCACTGAACTGGTCATTGTCGCACAGAATCCGGACAGAGCTGGACTCAAGCGAGTACACGTGCAGGATAACTCGCCGTCCACCTTGATTGCATCCCTTCTCGGGAGGCATGTGTCCGTTCTGATATGCGGCGCCATTTCGCGTCCACTTCACAATGCTGTCACTGCGCGAAACATTGTCGTTCACCCCTTTACCAGAGGCGAACTGGACAAAGTTATCAACGCATGGCGAACCGGGGAACTTGAAAGCGAACGTTTTCGTATGCCCGGATGTGGACACAGACAAGGCCGTTGCCATGGAAATCAGGATACTCTGACTGGTCAACGAGGGACAGGACGCATGAATCGCTTTGGAAGAAGGCACGGCGGCCATCCCTTCACCTCCATGGATCAGAACAGAGGGTCCCGGACAACCTCCGACACAGTGTCGCGGCAACATTCGTTGTGCCGCTGTCCACAATGTGGGCTTGTCATGCCCCATGTGCCGGGGGAGCCTTGCACCCAAAACATATGTCCCAACTGCCACGTACCGATGGTGCGGGCATAACGACTGAAACAAGGAGGCAATCATGCCACGAAGAAATGGAACTGGCCCGATGGGAATGGGCTCACGCACAGGGCGAGGTCTTGGAACCTGTACGGACAACACCGCACCCGGTTTCGACCAACAATACAATCAGGGATTCGGCAGAGGATTCGGTATGAGAAACGGCATGCGTAACGGCATGGGCAATGGTATGCGAAACGGCATGGGCGGCCAGGGATTCGGATTCCGTGGAGGCCAAGGCGGATTCGGTAACGGACGGGGAATGAACTCCACGTTCAACAACCAATACACCGCCATGCCCCAGGACAATCCTCAGGCCTTGAAAGACCAAGCCGCATATCTGGAATCGGAGTTGAAAACGATACAGAAACGTATTGCGGATATGGAAGCAGGAACTAAAAAGTAACCGTTTCAAACACACATTCAGACGGTCGCAGGACATGATCCCGTGGCCGTCTTTCGCCACAGGGAGCAACCATGACGAAAATCGGCATCATCCGCTGCGAAAAAAACGAATCACAATGTCCGCTGACCGGGTGTATCACCTGCCTGGCTCAAGGGAAGCAGGCTTTTTCAGCCTATGAGGCCACGGAACTCGCGGGGGTCTTCACCTGTCGGTGTCCGGGAGATAACGTGGAAAACATGGCCAAAATCCTCAAAGCAAAGGGAGCCGAGGCCATCCACGTCCCGACCTGTCTTTTCGCCAGCAAAACAGACGGGAAATGGATCATGGAACCGGGCGGTTTCTGCCCGGACATAGATCAACTGACAGAGCGTATTCACAAAGCCACAGGGCTCCCCTGCATCATGGGAACTGCACACTTGCCAGAAGGATTTACTCCCGCAATTTGACATCCAAGCACCACCATTAACCGAGGATAGCTTCATGCTCATGACAGATTTGTTGCCCAAGCAACATTGGCTCGAACTGGAAAAAACCTTGCACGACGACTGGGGCGTCAACGCCTGTGCCTACGATGCAAACGGCATGACCTTCACCGGCTTCAAAAATTTCGTCAACCCGCTTTGCGCTGAGATCAAATCGCACCCTGAAGGCATCCAGGCCATCTGCTCAGTTGCCCATCAACACATGGCGCAACAAGCCAAATCTTCGGGAAAAACAGTCATCGAACAATGCGACGCAGGCATGCTCAAAATCTGTACTCCCGTATTCAGAAGCGGAGAGTTCGTAGGCATCGTAGGCGGCTGCGGTCGCGTGCCGGACACCGAGGGAGTCGAGACCTTCACCATTCACAAAGCAATCAACGTTCCACTGGACACCGTTGATAAATTGGCCGAAGACGTTCCTGTCATCAGCCTGAAAAAGGCCCGCGACATGGCAGACTTTCTAGAAAATTTCATTGAAAGAATTCCCAACGCCTGATGGCGTTCATGCGCTTTTACACCCGGAAAACCCAATAAGGAGACTCTCCCGATGGACACCGCACTCACCGAGGAACTGACAACATTCCTCGACACCTGGACTACGGACCCCAACCAAACCAAGGGATGCTTTCAGTGTTTCAAGGAACACCTGGAAGGACTGGAAGACGTTGCCCTCGATTTTGTTGCTCGTCCGGGCATCACCTACTCCCTGCGCGCAACACATGCCAATCAAACAAAACGCGGCCTGTTCGCCATGGTGGACATTATTGACGATGATCCAGCCGATCGCTGGCTCTCGGTCTGCTTTTACAAGGAACTCGTCGATGATCCTGACGAAATAGGCGACGAAGTCCCCGAAGGCCTGATGGGCGAAGACGCTAAATGCTTCGACCTCTATGAAGGTGACGACACTCAAGTGAGTTACATCAAGAACAGACTGAGCGCCGCCTGTCTCTCCGCTGCCGCGGAATAGTCCCGCCACCAAAAAAGCCGGTGCGGCGCGAACCTGTTTTACAGATTCAGCACCGCACCGGCGTTCTTATTTTTCTCTCTCCCAAGTATCTATGCCAGTCGGGCCATATGCTCGGTCAAAGCCCGGCACAATTGATCAGCACAGGACGTGGGCTTTTTGCCACAGGTAATGCCACTGAGTTTGGCGACCACTTCGGAGACATCCATACCTTCGAGCAGTATTGCAATAGCCTTGAGGTTGCCTTCACACCCGCCGGCAAAACTCAAGTGTACGAGTTTATGGTCTTCGACGGCAAATCGAATCATCTTGGCACAAACGCCTTCTGGAACGTAGGTATCTGCATCGCCGGGGATATTGCTTGCGTGAATGGAATCGAGAGGGGCCAAGGGGGTCAATTCAATAAAACTGTTTTCCATGAGTCAATCCGAAAGTGAATGGTTAATAATCTTTGCGCTTGGCGATGAAACCGCCGAATCACTTAGTATACTTCTTGTTGAGGATGATAGCAATGGCATCAAGCCCGCCCATAAGAGCGCCCGGTGCAAAGGCCACATATATTTTCCTAAGGAACACAAAAATCAACATGAACGACAAATGCCAGCAGGGCAGCATCCCCTTGATAAACAGGTTGCACAAAAAAGCGCCTGCTCACGCCCTTTCCCTGTTCATAAACCCCATCCCTCATTGCTCACAACAGGGTGGCGTATGAATGACTCAAATGCATCATCGCTAACTATTAAAAAAATGAATACTATTTCGGATTCACTCATCAATTTTGCCGTTATATTTTATAAAATTGAAGCCTTTTTGACAATAGGTTCATTTTCCAATAAGCTATAACTCATGGTTTTTGAGTTATAAAACTGCTGTAATTTTTATGTGTTCCAACAAAAATGTTGCAGCACTTCTTAAATGAAAAATGAATTTTTACTATCATTTTTTAACAATACAATTCCAACCAACAATAATTTTCACTATAACAACAACAAAAAACAACTCGAAACATTCTTAAAACAACTACACATGCCATTTTCTCAAAAACTCTATCTTTTGCCTAAAAATAACCATCGATTCACGGGCATCCCAAAGATCCCCCCCCCTCTGTCGTAGCTGACTCCCCTCTCTTCCTTGCCCATTTCGCCCTTGAGAACAGGGAATATGTTGTCACATCCGCCGGAGAAATAATGGAAAAAATTCGTGTCGAAAATCTTTACAAAATTTTTGGAAACAAACCTCAAAGAGGTCTCGCCATGCTACAAGATGGGCATGACAAGACTTCAATCCTTGATGCAACGGGCTTGACCGTCGGTGTCAACGACGCATCCTTCACCATCGAAGCAGGTGAAATATTTGTCATCATGGGCCTGTCCGGCTCTGGAAAGTCCACCATTGTCCGCATGCTCAACCGGCTCATCGAACCAACGGCAGGCCGCGTCTTTGTCGATGGCCAGGATGTGACGGCCATGACCAATAAGGAATTGGTCAACTTCCGACTGCATAACATGAGCATGGTTTTTCAATCCTTTGCCCTCATGCCTCACCAGACCGTACTGGACAACGCAGCCTTCGGCCTGGAACTGGCCGGGGTAGCCAAAGACAAACGCCACAAAAGAGCAATGGAAGCGTTGAAGCAAGTGGGATTGGCAGGCTGGGAGGATCAATATCCCTCCCAATTGAGCGGCGGCATGCAACAGCGCGTGGGTCTGGCCCGAGGGCTGGCCGTAGATCCTGAAATTCTTCTCATGGACGAAGCTTTTTCTGCCCTGGACCCACTCATTCGTACTGAAATGCAGGACGAATTGCTGAAATTGCAGGAAGAACATGAACGAACAATCGTCTTCATTTCCCATGATCTTGATGAGGCTCTACGCATCGGAGACCGTATCGCCATCATGGAAGGAGGCAATGTTGTTCAAGTCGGCACGCCTGACGACATTCTGCAAAACCCCGCCAACGATTATGTTCGGGCCTTTTTCAGAGGAGTCGACCCGACCAATGTCATCAGCGCAGGGGACATCGTCAAGAATTCCCACCCGACTATTGTCGTCACAAAAAAAGGCAGCCTCCGAGCAGCCCATGAAATTCTCAGTGGCAGTGAACAAGAACACGGCTATGTCGTAGACGCCCACCGCCGCCTACTCGGTATAGTTTCATCAGAAGGAATACGGGCCGCTCTGGAAGCGGGGCTTGACGACAGTCCTCTCAGCCAGGCTTTTCTCCCGGAATTCATTACCGTGAACATGGAAGACTCCATGCAGGATATTCTGCCCATGGTCGCATCAAGCCTTTGGCCGGTACCGGTTGTGGGCGACGACGGCAAATACAAAGGTGTCGTCTCAAAAAACCGTTTTCTGCGAACCCTGCATCGAGCTGAGGATATTTCGCAAAACGAAGGAGACAGATAGCCATGTTTGAAGAAGCAATCATCCCTCTTGATCAGTGGGTTTCCGTGTGGGTCGAATGGCTTGTGGACAATCACCGCGATTTTTTCCAGGCACTAAAATGGCCTGTGGAACACTTGCTCAACGGATTTGAGCAAGGTCTCAACGCCCTGCATCCAGGCATTATTCTCGCCGTGGTCTGTTTTCTTGCATGGAAGTTCTGCGGCAAGCGAATGACAATTTTTTCACTGGCGGCCATGGTGCTCGTGGGGATGCTCGGTCTATGGGAAGACACCATGATCACATTGGCCATGGTGCTTTCCTCTGTAATCATTTGTACCATCTTCGGCGTCCCTCTGGGTATTCTGGCAGGTCGTAGCGACACCTTTGAAACGTTGCTCAGACCAATTCTGGACGCCATGCAGACCACTCCGGCCTTTGTCTATCTGGTGCCTATCGTCATGCTCTTTTCCGTGGGTAATGTGGCAGGCGTTCTGGCCACCATCATCTTTGCCCTGCCACCCATTATCCGACTGACCAGCCTCGGCATCCGACAGGTCCATCCAGAACTGGTTGAGGCCGCTCAGGCCTTTGGGGCCAACAAATGGCAGGTGCTTATCAAAGTCCAGATCCCCCTCGCCTTGCCGACCATTCTGGCAGGCTTGAACCAAACCATCATGATGGCTCTTTCCATGGTCGTCATCGCCGCACTCATTGGTGCCGGTGGACTGGGTTCCCCCGTCATTCTGGGATTAAACACACTGGACATAGGACGCGCCGTAGTCGGTGGACTGGGCATCGTGCTTATGGCCATCGTCCTTGACCGCATCACCCAATCAATGGCTCAAAACAAGTAAATACGTATCTAAAAAATAAGAATCTGAGGAGGTTCAATGAAAGTTCTGAAACTCACGATCGCACTCGTAAGCATGCTCATGATCGCGTCCACCGCACTGGCTTCTGAAATGAAACCAGGCGAAGGCGTCACACTACGGCCCGCCCGAGCCACCTGGAACACAGGCTTCTTCCAGGAAGCTTTAGCCCGTCGTGGCCTTGAAGAGTTGGGATATGACGTCAAGAAACCCAAAGATCTCCAAAACCCAATCGCCTACAACTCAATCGCTTTGGGCGACATTGACTACTGGTGCAATGGCAACTTCCCGCTGCACAACCCGCAACTGCCGAAAGGTTTCGACAAGAAGGCCTCCATCCTCAGCCCGATCATCAAGGCTGGCGGTATGCAGGGATACCTCGTGTCCAAAAAAGAAGTCGAAAAGTTCGGAATCAAGTCACTTGACGATTTCAAGCGCCCCGAAGTGATAAAGGCCTTTGACCTGAACAAGGACGGCAAAGCGGATCTCACCGCGTGCCCTCCCGGTTGGGGTTGCGAAAAGGTCATCTCCAAGCACATGAAAATCTACGAATTGGGTGACTACATCAAGCCCATCAAAGCCTCGTATGAAGCTGGCATGGCCTCCGCACTTGGGGCATACAAATCCGGCAAGCCTGTCTTCTTCTACACATGGACACCTAACTGGACTGTATTCAAAATCAAGCCAGGTGAAGATGTCATGTGGATCAACGTGCCCGCCGAAGGCGACACCGAAGGTGAAGTATCTGGCATCAAAGGCGCTGTCTCTGATCCGCTGAGACCTGGATTCATGGTGTACGACATCACTGTTGTCGCCAACAACAAGTTCCTTGCCAAAAACCCGGCAGCCGCCATGTTCCTTGAGAACTTCACGCTGCCTCTGGCCGTCATCAGCGAACAGAATACCCGCATGAACGAAGGCGAAAAGACTGACAAAGACATCGCCAAGCATGTGGACGAATGGATTGCCAAGAATCAGGACACTTGGAATGGATGGCTTCAGGCCGCCCGCCAAGCTGCCAAATAAGACCTGTTCACTCCAAGCCCCCTGGCCAGTCCAGGGGGCTTTTCTTTTTTCTCAGCACACACGACTGCCCAAAAGACCATAGCCTTTCCCTTTTGGCTTTGGTATGAAGATGTCAGCATTGATTAACACTGGTCCTGCTATTCCCGAACCGGACACTCGGCCCTCCCAGAAGACGCCATGGAAAAAACAGAACACTTCGGACTGAATTTTGAGACCTTCGCCCGACTCATCGATAACCTGCACGATGAGGTTATCATCTATGACAACAACTACCGCATGTTGTACGTCAATAAGGCGTGTGAACGTCACTATGGATTCACACAAGAAGAGATGGTCGGTCTGCCTTTTTGGGAAGTCATCCGTAAACACGCGGCCTGGAACCGTCCAGCTCTCCCGGCAGTTTATGAGTACAAACGCCCGATCAAACAGGAGCAGAAGACCTATCTCGGTCTGGATGTCCTGACCATTGCGAACCCGATCCTCAACGATGAAGGCGAAATCGAATATGTCGTGCTCAATGTTCGGGACAGTGTCCACAAAGGACAGATCCCAAGCCTGGATGAACTGGAAAATAGTCTGGAAATAGAAGAGGAACCGCACCCGGAAGACCTTATATACCATAGTACAGCTATGGAGAATGTGGTGCAATCCGCGCGCAAGGTAGCCAGCCTGTCAGCCCCCTGCCTACTGCTCGGCGAGTCTGGTTGTGGCAAAAGCCTGTTGGCCAAGTTCATCCACGCCAACAGCATCCGACAGCATAAGCCATTCGTTGTCGTCAACTGTGCAGCCATCCCGGAACAACTGTTCGAATCCGAACTTTTCGGCCATGTAAAAGGTGCGTTTTCCGGTGCCACCACAGCTCGGGGCGGCCTGTTCGCCAAGGCTTCTGGCGGCACTCTGTTTCTCGATGAGATTTCGGAGCTACCGTTCCCCATGCAGGCCAAACTGCTCCATGCGGTGCAGGAAAACGAATATCGCCCAGTAGGAAGCTCCCAGACCGTCAAAGCCAATGTGCGCATCCTGGCCGCATCAAACCGCAACCTGGAACGCATGGCCGCAGCCGGAGCTTTTCGCCAGGATCTTTTCTTTCGACTCAATGTCTTCGACATTACGATCCCGCCCCTGCGAGACAGAAGGGACGATATTGTCCCGCTCCTTTTCTATTTCCTCAACCATTATGGGAAAAAGCACGGTTCCTCGAAACGCCTTTCCCCGGAAGCCCAGTCCCTCCTATGCCAGCATACCTGGCCGGGCAACATCCGAGAACTGGCCCACCTCATGGAACGACTCGTGGTCACTACCGAAGGTGACGCCATCACCATCGACCACCTGCCCACGACCCTCTACCAAACAGCTCCCTCGCTCCCAGAAGGCATAGGGCACAACACCCTTGATGCAATGCTGGAGTCCATGGAAAGAAAAATGGTTCTCGACGCCCAGGTCATGCACGGCAGCACTCGCAAGGTTGCTGCGGCGCTGGGCATCAGTCAGAGCCGAGCCTCTCGTCTTATTCGCAAACACACCCGCAAGATCGAGTCGTAAACGACTCAGCGAGTCATTCACGACTCAACCTTGATTTAAACACGCCCGCCACCATTTTTGACATATTTGTGAGTCAAAAACGACTCATTTCTGTCATCCCCACTAATTGGACAATCAATCAGTCTATTTTTGCAACTACCTAAAAAAACACGGCTTAATTTGTATTTTCGCATTGAAAAATGTTGGCATATCCATTGCTTCTATGAAGACAATAAATAATGCACACAATGCTCTATCGATCATATTCTGCAAGGAGGGTCCATTCGAAACTGACTGAGGGAAGGATAGCAACACATTCACCGGGTCCCGCACAAACATTTTAATATCACTGTTCCGGCATGGGGGCATATCGGACCAGAGTCCGACGGGACAATGATTTGGACACGGATGAATGAACAAACTTCGAGGAGAAACAATGTTTAAGAATCAAGTAGTCGTCGGATCACTTTACGCTTTACTTGCAACCGTCCTGTGGGCCGGTGCTTTCATTATCGCCCGCCTGGCAGTTGGCGAAATTTCACCCATGACCTTGGGTGCAACCCGTTGGGGCATGGCTCTGATCATTCTCAGCACCTTCATGTTGCCAAAAGTGAAAAAAGAGTGGCCTGTCGCCAAAACATTCCTGCCGCAAATCATCGCTGCCGCCGCATTCGGTGTGGCCGCATACTCTCCGCTCAGCTATTTCGCAGCGCAGACCACCTCGGCCATCAACCTCTCTCTCATTTCCGTAACAACTCCGATCTTCATCGTCATCATCGCAGCAGGCATGGGCCAAAAGCAATCCTTCAACACATGGGCTGGCTGTCTCGTCGCCCTGCTGGGTTCCTTCTACCTCGTCTCCGGTGGCGACATTAACCAGATCCTCGGCATGCATTTCGCCGCAGGTGACATCCTGATGCTCGGCGCCGCAGTCGGTTTCGCCATC
>Ga0070729_10003948_pt1 | contig 16582 bp, 7 predicted proteins | sample tdDd472_FD_66725 | JGI IMG/M metagenome (GOLD analysis project Ga0070729, IMG submission 66725) | Marine sediment microbial communities from the Atlantic coast under amendment with organic carbon and nitrate - tdDd47.2 | ecosystem: Environmental > Aquatic > Marine > Coastal > Sediment | place... | reverse complement strand
CGTTTAGCCACTTGTATATCTTCTAGTCGATCGAGGTAGGAAACCAAATAATTGGTTACGTCATCTTTACTATCTGGGTGAAGCTGTTTAGATCGATTCACAACGTTTAGCAAATCCTTGCGCTTACCATCAATATAAAACAAGGTAGCGTGCATTTGGCCCAGTAACTGTTCAAACCCTAAATAGATTCGATCCCTAACGAATTTGATTTCATAGTTGGGGTTGGCCAGGGCGTAGGGTGCATTGACTAGGCCCGAAAAATCGAAATCATAAGGAACAGCGATTGCCTTGCCATTTTGTATATAGAATTTAACATTGCGACCGATGTGAATATCCCAATCAGAATTTCCAATGAGATATTGATAAATCCCTACCAGTTTGGCATTCTCAGCATCAAAAGCCTGCAAGCCTATATTGATACAAGAGTCACAATTTGTGCTATTCGTTCTGGCCTTAAATTGAGCAGCATCTTCAATAATAAAGCCCCACTGTCGCGTTTTCTTGCCTGTATTGCTATCCTTATAGGTGATACGCAGTAATTGTACACGGAAACTATTGTCCGTAAGCTCGTTGTACATCTTATAAGCCAGGTATTCCCGCATGAGCAAATCGTAGGCAGCCTGTCGATCTTCAACACAGTGTGTTACTAGTTTTAGATCATCAAATTTAGCCAGGCCAGCTTCCTTTAAACTGGACTTTTTGAAATTTAGCTTCAAGGGAGGCATTTCACTACAATTCAACCGTCGAAAATTACCTCTAATTCTAACTTTTAAATCCCAATGCCGTTTCTGGTCATTCGCATCTTTAAAACTTAGCGAAGCCGCTTGGTATCCTTCAAAGCGACGGTTGTTTTTGAGGTTTTCAACATCTGTTTCTAGTTCAACCTGCAAAACATCTCTATAGTGCATCAAATCGAAAATGCTCTCTTCCGTAGAAGTCGGGGATGCAAAGCTGATCATGGGGAAAGTGCATCCGATCAAAACTAGAATGAATACCATCCTCCCCATCTTGTCATTTAAAATCTTCATCATTCTTGAATTTACTTAATTAGTGTAAAGTTTACACAAAGCTATACCTTTTTGGGTTAAAGCGATAGGTCAAAGTTGGTTTAATAATGATCAAAATGGGACTTTTTAGGTTAAGTAATTGTTAACTTTATGTAGAAAAAGCCTAAGTCAAACCCTGGATTTAGAACAAAATTAAGTGGTTTTAGAAATAATTGTCGGTTTAGATGGCTTATTTAGCCTCTTTGAGAATAAAGTTTTGAAAGAAAAGGCAAGGAGCGCTATTTGATGCTCTTTTTTCTACTTTTTGAAACAAATGTCAATATTGCATTGTTTTATGGTAAAAATGGGACGTTTGAGGTGGGGGTGGTGAGGTGGTGAAGAGATGAATGGGTGAAGAGGTGAAGTGTCACCACTTCACTAATTCACCACTTCACTCCTTCACCTCCTTCACCTCCTCTAATACTGCTTGCGAAAGGCTGCAGGGGTCATTTTTTCGAACTTCTTGAAGTATTTCACAAAATTGGTGGGGGCTTCAAAACCAGCCTTATAGGAAATCTCTTTGATGCTCAGAGCGGTATTCATCAAGAACCGCTTAATCTCAAGAATCAGGTACTGGTCGATATAGCTCTTGGCGGGTTGCTGCATGATCTCATAGGTGATGCGATTCAACTTTTTGGTAGAAATCTGCATCTCATCTGCATAAAATTTGACTTGCCGGCTTTCGAAGATATGATCCTGGAGTAGCTGCTGGAATTGCTGGAATTCGTCAAAGTAAAAGGATTGTTTCTGTGGGTCGAGTGTCGTTTTGCGCATCCTTTCTGCGGAGAAAAGAAGGATTTTTAAGGACGCTTGGATAATTTCCTCGGTCGCAAAATCGTCAGGGGCGAAAAATTCTTCCTTGATGCGCAGGACTAGTGCAGAGAAGGTGTCTAATTGTGAATCGTTCAAATGCAGTACCGGCGGGTAGAGATGATAATTATAGAGGCTAAGCTGCTGCATCAGGTTGGAACCCAGACTACTACGCTCTAAGAATTTTTTGGTAAAAATCATCAAATAGGCCCTTAGCTTGGGATTGGGTTCGAAGGCCTGTACTTGTTCTTTTGAAATAAAAATAATACTGCCCTTACGGTAGGAATAACGTTTGAAGTCGATGAAGTGATGCCCCTCTCCTTCCATCACAAATAGAATCGCATAAAACAGGAGTCGGTGTGGATGAAAGGGTTGTCCCGTATTTTCATTACCTAGATCTAGCAGCTGCGAAGCACTAATTAGGTTGAATTCAAAATCCTTTTGCTGAATATTGCGAAAGTCAATTTCGGGAATTTTCAGATCTCTATTCATGATACTTATTCGGTATAGATCGGGAGCTCAATAAAAAATGTGGTACCCTGGTTGGCTTTAGTGGTGAAATAGATCTTTCCACCGGTCGCATCTATAATATTCTTGGAGATGGCCAAACCCAAGCCCATGCCAGAAGTCTTGGTGGTAAAGTTAGGAGAAAATACCTTTTCTATCATGTGTTGTGGGATACCTGCTCCATTATCTTGCACGATTACATAGGCCGTGTCAGTCTTGGCCTGCAGTTGCAGTGTGATTTCTCCCTGCCGATCATCTGGAATGGCTTGAATGGCATTCTTGATCAAATTATTGAGTACTTGAATAATTTGTCCCTTATCGGCAAAGGTCTGCACCTCCTGTTCGGGAAGATCAAGCTGTAAGATATCGGAGCCATCGGGGGTTTCACGGAAAATATGATAGACGGAGGTGATGACTTCATTGAGGTTTAGGATTTGCTGCTGCGCCTTGGGCATTTTGGCGAAGTTGGAAAATTCGGAGGCGATCCTGGCCAGGTTCTCGATTTGCTCAATTAAGTTAACCGCTACTTTATCCATCATTTCAGCAGCGCGTTCAGGTTGGGTTTGTTGCACTCGGAGCAAATGTTGGATGCTAAGTTTCATGGGGGTCAATGGGTTCTTAATTTCATGCGCTACTTGTTTGGCCATTTCTCGCCAAGCGCCCTCCCGTTCAGATTGTTTGAGTTTGGCCGTACTTTCTTCTAGCTTTTGGATCATTTGATTGTATTCTGCAATCAGTTGTCCTATTTCATCTTTGTTTTTCCACTCCAAGGGCTCACTTTGCCCCAACTCAAATCGACTCAATTGTTCACCAATCTTGGAAATCGGGTTCGTGACAGAATTGGCCACTACGATGGCGATTACCCCCGCAACGAGCAATAGTAGCACGTAAACATTAAGTAAAGTCCCCATGAAATCGTATAAATCACTGCGTAGGTCTCGACCTTTAGAATAATAAGGCAGTCCCAAGTAAGCAATAATTTCTCGCTGTCCGTTTCTCAGTGGGACATAGGCGGATCGGTAGGCTAATCCGCCAATTTTTTCTTCGATAAAAAAGGAAGAAATAGTGGGCTGTTTCAGCCCTTTTAATGCCACCGGATTCATCAGTGGAGCGGTGATATTGCGGTCAAAGATGAATCGGGTAGAAGAGGATACCAAGCGTCCGTCGAGATCGAAATAGTTGATATCCATATTATGAATATTGGAGGTGGAAGTGATCAGCGCCTCCAAATCGAAGCCTTTCGGCCAATTTCGCTTATAGTTTTTAAGGTCGCGCTGTATATCTTGCTGGATGGTGCTTACCTTTCTATTGAGGCGACTACTGTGGTAGCTGTCTGAAGACTGGCTGAAGAAGGTTACCGTTACAATACCGATGATTAGAAAAGAGCCGAGTACCAGGGCAATGACCGCCAGTTGAATTCGGTTTCTGAGGCTGCGCCTTCCAGTGAGTCGGAATCCTAGGTCAGGTGGCAAGCTAGGGAAGAAATAATTAAATAGCGCAATGAGTAAGACCATCAGGATAAATAGCGCAAACAGATAGGAAAATAAGGACCAGGGCTTGGTATAGCCCCCCACGGGTTTACCAATTAAAACAGAAAGATTATTATCCCCTTGATAGTAAATATCTGATCGCGTACTGGTGAAAAAGGCTTGATGGGTATTGGGGGGTAATTTTTTTGTTTTGGGTTGAGCGCTATCGGTGGTACTCTTATTGGAAAATACGGCCCGTTTCCCTTCGTAAACGACATAGTCAAATTGATTCAGCTCTTTTAATCCTTTATAAGGTGCATCCAGTAGTAATTCGGTATATACCTTCGATGGATTGGGGGTCTTAAATTTAAAACTGAGGGCAAATACCATCTTTTTACCCCCCATTGACCTCAACTCCTTATCTAGGTACAGATAGTTTAGCTCATTATCATAAGTGGGAAGTAGGAATAATTCTTCATAAGGGGTGTTTAGCAGTAAACTTGTATCTCTCCATACCCGCAGAAAATCTAGCGAAAGCGGGCTGGATAGGTATGATTTTAGCGTACTTGGTTCAAAGACATGAAATTGATAAGCATAATTATTAAACAGGTAATTTTTCTCGATTAGCTTCCGGTCAATGGACGTTCGTAACCGCTGATTGTTTAACATCGAATCTTTTGGCAGCGATTCAAAAAACTGCCATATACTAGTATCTGCTCCTACCTCCATTCCCAATATGGCCATTTGGGGCTCTGCTAATACATCTTGTGGGTTTGCGAGGGCCTTGGCATAAGTCAATTGGGTATTTAGGTCCTTATCTAATTTGTATTTATAGAGTAATCCCGCTGCATAGAAGGCGCATAAGAAGAGCCAAAAAACCAGCCAGGTAAGACTTGAGATATTGCTCTCTATGAAAAGCTCCAAGCAAAGCACGAAAATAAGACTAATGAGCCCTAAGGTGAGGAGCGGAAAAGATAGGGAGAATAGCAGGAGCAAAGGTAGAGAAGCCAAAATACAAACTAGCGCTATTTTGATCCGTTCATCCCGTTTCAAATCCAGCGAAAATACAATGAGCATGATCCGATGGGAAAACAAAAACAGCGAGACCAATAGTAAGAGCAAGCAGCAAATGGCTACGAAACTGCTCAAATCCAAATTGAAAACGGTATGGAAGTCAAAATTCAAGCCGGAGTCTAGAATCAGGTGTTTGAATTGGAAATTGGTAAGCGTCAACGCACCAATGATGAGTAGGAATGCACTTGCGGCCACTCCCCATCGTCCCCATTTCGTTTCAGGAATACGAAAAAAGGTGACGTATTCCCGATGGAAAAAAGTAGCACACCAAATTAAGAGAAGACTACTAATCAATAAATCGATCAGCGGTTTGTTCCAACCTTCCAAGGCTAAATGGGCGGTAAATAAGTTCCAGATACTGGCTTTACCAAATAGCAAATGGAGAATGGAAAATCGTACGCTCAGCGCCGTCAAGAGTACCATCCCTAGTCCATATAGGTAATGGTATTTTTTGCCAATGATAATGGCCACTCGGTTGAAGGAAAAAAGCAACAAGAGAAAGGCCAAAGCAAAACAAGACAAAATCCAAATTTGTCGCGTTGGATCAATGGTGGGTTGATCTTCCTGGAGAAAGCAATAGAATTTTCCGTCAGCATTTTTGACGGGAATGCCCTCTCCACTCGACAATTCTACCGTGGCTGGGATTAACAGATCAGCAGTAAACCCACTCTTGAGATAAGGACTTTCTAAAGGATAGACCTTTTTGATGGGTATGGCTCCTAGAATCGTGAGGGTATCAGTCGAATACGGAAGCGTTTTATAAAAAAGGGTAAAATAACCACTTTTCGAAGAGGCGAATACCGGACCACTGTCATTTAGTTGACTCGGCAACCATTTCTCAGGTATTTGAATTTGATGCTGGGTCCAGGCAATTAAGGAGTCGCCAACTAATAAATAGAAAGCAAAATCCTTTTTCGCCAAACCTTCCAGCAATCTAAAATACTCTTCGGGGAAATCCTTGTAATTACTGCGGTGTTGGGTGTACAGCTGGATAAAGAAATCATCCTTCTCCAAAAGATTTCTTACTTCGGCTTCTTGACCCTGTAGGTAGGTTTCTATCTTTTGGGCATAGTGGGGTAGACCTGGGCGACTGACCCACCACGACATAGACTGGGCTATAATGAATAACCCCAGTGTAATGCCCAGAAGATATAAAAGCCGCTTGTTCATGCTGAAAAGATTGGTCACCCTGCATTTATCATACTACATGCTCTAAGAAGGGAGAAAACAGACACTCCTCTCCCTTGTCTAGAGTATGTGAATTTGTACACTTCTAGTAGAATAAAGTTTCACCTTTTGGGCTCAACCGATTCCTTAGGAATGAAAAATAAATAACTAAGACCAATTAGCGTTATCTTTTTCCACCAGCCGTCGTTGTTCATCATTCGCGTAGCTAGGCTATGCTTATTCTTCACGCCTTGGCTGATGAAAAAATATTTAGCTACTTTGACCAACTTATTTATTCCTCATTCCTTATGAACGCATTCATATCTTTTTTGACAGCATATTTTGTGCCAAGCCGAATGGCGGGGCATCTTAAGAAGTTTCTAGTAGCGCAAAAAGACGACCCAATTCTTGATTATCTTTGATATTAATCTTCTCCTTTTTCACCAAGCGTTTGATGGTAGCTGCTTTTCTAGGAATCACTTTCTGTAGCGATTTTAAGTTTTTCTTTATCTCTACTACTTGTTTTCCATCATAGTACCAATAGCTATTCAACTGCTGGTAGATATCGGGTCGACGTACCATGCCCAAATTCTCCACATACTTTTCTCTACGCAAAAATTTGCGGGGGTAGTTCAGTAGTACATTTTCTTCGCCCTGAAAGAGCACCTTGTATAATTTATATCCTACGGGACCGTTTCCATAATCTTTTTTTAGATTATGAGCCTCATAATAGAGGGTGTCTCCTTCATGGAAGATACGCATGGAGTGTAGGTATTGGAGGGGGAAATAGCCTGCTTTGCCATCACTCAATTGGATAATTAATTGATCCTCCTCCATATTAAAGGCAATTTCTACATTGGAAGAGTATTTTTGATTTTGTCCAAAGCGAACCTGTCCTTCTTGCCAGCCATCCAAAAGGAAAGGAGTACCCTCGGTTCGATCCACATTACTGAAAGTAGGGAAACCAGGGGAATTGGGATTAATATTAGCTAGGCGGCCGAGATTTTCTTGTGTTTTGAGTGGATCCTGCGCCAATAGGCTACTGATACCCAAAAACAAGAAGACGAGGATGTGAAAGTTCTTTTTCATACGCTATATTTTGAATGATATACATCGAATTGCTTAGTAAAGAAAGTAATTTATTTTGTAGAAACCGCAAGAGAAAGGTGTGATTTAACTATCTTCCCGCGCTTGTTGTGAGTGCCCTGTCGCGGCTATGGGACGAAACTTCGGTTTCCAACATAGGTGAGGAAAGTCCGGACAACGTAGAGCACCACACCATCTAACGGATGGGCTTCGGTACTTGTATCGGAGACAGAAAGTGTCACAGAAAACTATACCGCCGATGTTGCTACCTCGTGTAGTAGCAGGTAAGGGTGAAATCGTGCGGTAAGAGCGCACGCATTGCCTTAGCAATAGGGTAGTGGGATAAACCTTGTGGGTTGAAATGCCATGTACACTTCGAATTTCCTACGGGAAAACTGGGTCGCTCGCCTGGTTTACTTCGGTAAGTCGGAGGGGGTAGGCAGATGGATTTTGGTCGTGAGGCCAGAACTAGATAAATGACAGGGAGGTGCCTCGGCACCTGACAGAATCCGGCTTATAGCTCACGACAAGCTTCTTTGTATCTGAACAACTGCTATAAAAAAAGCCCATCTTGATCGTCAAGATGGGCTTTTTTATGTATGGAACAATTCCGCTATTCGTTGAAATCGTAATTACCGAAATCAAACAAAAGAGAAAAGCGTAAAGTATTATCTAGTGGGTTACGTTGGTTGGTGGTAGGTACAAGGTAAGAGAAATTCATCCCAAATACATTGTATTTCAAGCCTAGACCAACCGTAAAGAATTGGCGTCCACCCTTTGTCACATCTTCTGCAAAATAGCCTGCTCTAACTGCAAATTGCTTGTCATACCAATATTCTAATCCCAAAGAATACATCAATTCTCGGATTTCCTCACTGAAACCTTCAGGTGCATCACCAAAAGATTTGAAGATACCTTGAATAGGAGAGTACTCTTTAAAATCGGAACGACCATTTCCATCTTTATCACAATCTGTGGCATCTGTTGGACAAGGGGTTGGTACCATCAACTTATTGATATCAGCCGCAATGGTCAGCGAGTTATACTCATCAAACTGCATATTCCAAGCTGCCCCTAACCCTAGGTTGGTAGGCAAGTAATCTTTGTCGATCGACTTGGTATAAGTAATTTTTGATCCTACATTAGAAAAAGCCAATCCAATGGTTAGATCAGATTCCCCATTTTGCATTTCAATCGGGGTCTTGTAGGTGAAAGAGATATCAGCAGCCCCTGCAATACCTGCAGAGATCACTTCTCCTCCATCTAATTGTTGGCCCGAAGCAAGATTGGAATAAATGAATTTACCACTAATACCTGCTGAGAAATTATCCGTTAGCTTTCTAGAATAAGCCAAGGTGACCTCGAATTCATTCGGTTTTCCCGTATTCAAGGCTTCTCCATTGATATCTGTAAATTGAATTTGACCCAAAGAAAAATATCGCAAGCCAAAACCAACAGCTTGTAGATCATCTATTTTTTTATAGCCTGTCAAGTAGGCTAGGTATACATCATTTAAGCCCAAAGACCTTAGCCAAGGGGTATAAGTAGCAGAAACAGAAAGGTCTTCTTCTGCAAAAACTAATTTCGAAGCATTGAAGTGTAATGCATTTGCATCAGCGGAAATCGCAATGCCTGCATCACCCATTGCACCAGAACGAGCATCAGAGACGATTCTTAAAAAGGGCACAGCAGTCACCACTGTATTGGTACAGCTCGTTCCGTCAGGATTGAATAGTTTCCCATCTTGTTGGACACATTGGCTATTCAAGGTCGTGACTGAGGCAATGATCGCCAGGCAACTTATTAGCGTAGTTTTGAGTAGTAAGTTCTTCATGAGATTCCTAAACGTTTTTCAAAATTTTTCACAAATATAAGATTTGATACTTAAGTAATGATCAAAAAATAACTTCTCGATCTTGCTTATGATCTTTTGACACTATACTTCGTTACTTTTTTCAGCGATAACTAGGCTATCACTTCAAAAAAAGCCTCGTCTAGAATCAAAATCTCTATTTCAAGATACGGAACTTATTCTCTGTCCATTACTAAACGGCGGTTTTAGGAAGGCAAAGGTATTTTAATAAAACATTAACAATTACCCTGCCATACTAATTACGCTTAAAGCCATCACTTATTGTTTGGAGACGGAGAAAAAATAAATGGGGCAAATTTAAGGTTTATAATATTTTGCTAAGCTTCTGATTATAAGGAAGAAGGGTGCAAAATGTTCAAAAGCTTCCAAAAAAAAAATTGATCCATTTATTTCCGTCCAACTACTTTTGCCCAATTATTTCAACAAAACTAATTTTTGGAATTCACTTTCTCCTTTTAATAGGGAAGCATTATTTACCCGAACACCTACCTTGTAAAGGTATACCCCACGCGCTAGTCGATCACCGAAATCATCCCGACCATCCCATTCTATACAGTCATCCAAACGGATAGCACCATCTGTAATAAGGGTTTGCTCTAAGGTCTTTACAAGACGACCAGAAACGGTATAAATCTGAATGAGTACATCCATTTCTTGACCCGATAAGTTATGATCAAATTGGAAACAGGTTCGATCAGTAAAGGGATTAGGGTAGTTCAAAACATGCTTAAGCGCAATCTCTGCGCTGGTGGAGACCACAAATTCAGTATACCCTTCTGCGGGATTGTTGGCTACATCCCAAGCTTTTACTTGCAAGCGATGCAAGCCTTCTTCTAGGTTGGCTAATGGAAATCGAACCTCCCCTTTGGTATAATCATCCTGCTTTGCTTCATAGAAATCATTTAACAGGAAGGTATTTTGGGTATCATCATCCAATACGGCTTCCAGGTCATGCCCAATACTATTACCCACCACGTTTATGCCATTTTCATCTTCCAGGGTAACCAATAAGGTAGGGTTTTCATCCGTGAGCCCACCAAAGACAAAATCGGTGGTGTTCATAAAAACATCCACTTCTGGCCCATCTTGATCGGCCAACAAATTGTCACTAGCTCCGCCAATAATTACTTGCTGATAGTGGGCCCCCGCATCAATCATTTGACCTTGATCGGCTGCATAATAGGATATTTTACCGGCTCCAAATTGAAAGTTGATATCCTTGGGCACCACAAATGTAAATTCGAACAGGCCATTTTTAACCGTTGCTTTCCCTTTAAATAGGGTGTTTTTCTGGATGTCGAAATTGATGATGGGGCTACCACTGTCTTGTCCCAAGGTCTTAAAATTGACCTCCTTGTCAAAAACAGTGGGATATACAATACCATTGAAATTAGACAGTAGGTTTCCACTTTGATCCACCACTTGGCCCGCCAAAGTCACTTTATCAAAAGCTCTCAGCGTATCCAATGCGGCATCTGTTACAGCTCTACCATTAACCTGGGTGGTTTTTACATCATATTGTGGTTTGGCAATGATCGTAGCTGGATCGCCAATGAGTGTGAATTTTTGTTGGTTGGCAGCATTTCCGACATATTCATTTTTGGATCGCCTCATGATATCACCAATTCTTTGCGGACCATCTGCTTTTCGAAGCAAATTATCCAGGACAAGGCGGGTTAATTTTTCATTTTCTGAGGCGAAAACGGCTCTGGTCGTGCTTAAAAGGGCTACCATACCACCTGATGGATTGAGGAAAGCCTCTTCCCCTGCTGATACAAAATCGGAATCATCATAACTAGTAAAGGTACAAGTAGCGGTGATAAAAAGCGGAAGCCGTTCCTTATTGGCCCACTTTTTAATATCGATGATATTCAAAATACGCTCCTGGGCCAAACCTTTTGGCCCTCCGTGCCCTAAATAGGTAATGGCTAGTATGCCTTTAAATATGGATCGATCAATGGAAGCATTGACATCGGGAATCCGGGGACCAGCTGGTGTGCTTTCTTGTGGGAAAGCGTCGAGGTACAATTTGTCTAGATTGAATGAAGGATGGTTGGCACTTACCATCTTTGCAATACCGTCGGTGTCGCGAGTATGTTTACCGCCATCTTCATCATCCGCTACAAATACAAGGCGATTTCGCCAATCGGTAAAGGTTTGAGGATCTTTGTCGTAGTTCACAATTTTATCCACGGCATTATCCGCTTCCTGCTGACTTTTGACCGGCATTCGTCCAATGGAAAGATTCAAATCACCGTCTAAAGGGTTGTTAGGATTCGTACCATTCAGCACGCCAAAGAAATCATCGGAAGGGAAGGCGTCCAAGGGTTTGAAAGAAGTAGTCTCATATACTGGCAGGAAATTAGCGCCTAGCTTATAAATATCTTTAGAATCAAACGAACCATCTCCAAACAATAGCAAGTATTTGAAAGAAGGGGTTCTATCGTAGACCATCCGCGCAAAATCACGAATAGCTGCAGGATCTCTTTTACCCGATGAAAATTCATTGTAAACTTGATCGACACTGACGGCTTCGACATTCAGTTGACTAAATTCTCGGCGGTGTTTAGCCAGTCTTTGGGCAGACTCTTCAAATTCGGGATGGTATATTATTAGCATATCCACATCGGTAGTTCCAATGCGGTGCAGGTTCTGATTGTCGATAGGGCCAACAGCAGTGGGACTCAAGAGGGACTGTCCCGGATCGAAGGCGACAAAAGAGGCTAGCTCGAGCGTATTGGCACCAAAACTAAGATTGGTGCCTGATAGATCATATTTCTGATTGATGGGGCGTAACGGGTTAGTGATATCCCAAACCAATAAATTGCTATTGGCTTGTCTCATTTGGAACATACTGCTCGTTTGCCCGATCGTTGAAGTATTTTGAAAGCGCATTTGCTGATCGGTCATGATGAGTTCGCGCTCAGCATTGACTTGTATATAATCTAGCCAGCCCTCACTTTCGCTGGCTCCCGCAGGTTGTGGGAAATCAAGTTTGAAATCCAGTTGATCGCTGTTGAGGCTAACTTTTTGATTGAGGTTCCCAAAATTGACATAATTGTAAAAGTAGAAACTCTCACCGATGGTGACGGTGGTGCCTCGGATAATGTCACTAGCAATGGGCTCCCCATCTATATTAGTGGTACTTTGATTGACTGCCAGGGTATAGGAAGCATTAACGGGGCTTCGTACTGCCATGCGTGCTTTGATATCCGCTGTAGAGTTGGGGACAATATTCGGGAAGTTAAATAGATTGGGATAATCTTTCTCTCGGGCATTTTTGAAATAATCGCCAAACCAATCTCGATTGGATCCTGTGGTTTTTTCCCAAACCTTAAAAAGATTGACCTCCTCTTCTTCAAAACGGGCAAAATCATGAAAAGTCGTGACGGGAAAGTTCGCATCACTGATGCTGGAACGATCTTCCACTCTCAATCCATTGCTAGCTCCAACTACTAAATAATAGTAATTATTGGCATCATAAATATGCTGTTGCTGTTTGAACGTCAAATCTGTCGTGTCCAGGGACCAAGCATTGGCACCTTCGGCATAGAATAAGACATAATCTCCGTCATTGAATTGGCCATCAGCTTCTCCGGATACAATGATCCGATTTTCCACCAGGTCTGCAGGGCGATCTGCTTCTACATAGAGCGGAACGAGTCCCCCCCCATTACCAAATATCTGAATGCTTTTAGGATTTATTTGATCAACATTTACTTTCAATTCATCCTTCAAAAAAGCATAGCTCAACTTGTGTACACCTTCCTCGGCGATGGCCATTTTGAAAACTTGCCCATTGTTTAGTACTGAGGAGGTGGGTTGAGGTCCTCGAAAACTGAAGTTGGTACTGGGCGTCTGTGTGAGTTCCAATTCGATGGAAGTCACCCGCTCGTATCTTTGTCCTCTTTTGACAATGGGCACAAAGGATAATTTCCCGTGGTAGCGATTGCGATCCCGTTCTACTTTCACCTCAAAGTTTAATCTTTCTCCAATTTGGTCGTCGTCTAGCGAAGTCCCTTTATCAAAAGCTTCATAAGTCACATTAGTAACCCTTACCTTTACTTGACCAGGACGATTTAACGGAAAACGGTGATGAAAATAAGGAAGGCCAGGTGTACGTTCATTAAAGGTAGCTTCTGGAAAAGACCATCTTTCCCATTTTAGCTCGCCAATTTCAAAAGTCCTGGGCTCCTCCGACCAATCAAAGTCCTGGCGAAGGCTTGTTTGCCCGACAAGCGGACTCGAAAGGAATAAGAGTAGTAAACTGAAGAGCGTAATTTTTATTTCTCTCATTATCTATAGCAATTGATAAAGCTGTCTATTGAAGGCACATAATTTCAACGGTAAAGACTACGTTTTTGATATAAGGAGGGAGGCACTTTTAACACTAAAGCTGGACAAAAGTCCGGCAATTAACAATTTTAATGAACCAACTTTCCCTACAATACTTTACATTTGAACAAATGCTGATGACACGATTGATGCAAAAGTAAACGATATCCCAGTAACACCTTTTAATTTGCGGCGTCAATGATAAGACAAATATCCCTATTTATTTTGATTTTTGCTTGGACCCAGGTTTGTGAGGCACAGGACCCGGTGTTTAGCCAGTTTTATGCGGCACCATTGCAATTAAATCCCGCTTTTGCAGGTACTACCTTAGCCCCACGAGTAACGGCCAATTATCGGAGCCAATGGCTCAATTGGGCAGGCGGCGCTGCTTATTCTACCTATGCTATTTCGTACGAACAATCGGTCGAAGGTTTGAATAGTGGTTTTGGCTTTACGGTGATGGGGGATGATGCCGGGCAGGGTATTTATCAATCGACGAGGGCCAGTGCCATCTATGGCTATCAGGTAAAAATGCGCGAAGATGTAGCCATCAAATTTGGCTTAGAGCTGGGCATGATCCAGACCACCTTGGATTGGGATCGACTTATTTTTGTAGACCAGCTTGATCCCATCAACGGCCTTACCGACCCAGGGGGTAACCGATATGAGAGTGCTGAAATACGTCCCGACAACCTGAATAAGGTAGTAGCAGATGTAGCGGTAGGTGCCCTTTTATATGGTGGTCCGGTTTATTTTGGCATCTCGGCCAAGCACCTGAATTCACCCGATCAGAGCTTTTTAGAAATTAATCAAAACCTTAGTGCGGGATTGCCGGTGCGACTAACAATTCAAGGTGGTGCCGAATTTCCGATCAAAGGAGGCAATAAACGTTGGAGCCCATCGTTTATATCTCCGAATCTCCTATTCATCAAGCAAGGAGACTTTGGTCAGGTTACCGGTGGAGCCTACATAGGCATGGGAAGTTTCTTTTGGGGCGGATGGTACCGACATGGTTTTGCGAATGGAGATGCGGCCATCGCGTTGGTCGGTTTGAAGCAAGGTGTTTTTCGATTTGGCTATAGTTTTGATATGACACTTTCTGGTTTGTCCAGTGCTAGGGGAGGAACCGGAGGGTCACATGAAATTAGTTTAACTATCAATTTCGATGACAGCAAGGCTTTACAACGCAAACGCAAACGGTCTAGGTATAATAACTGTTTTAAGATGTTCCATTGATGTGTTAATTGTGAAATTTTTTTGAGCCAATTAGACAAAAACTAACATTGAATTACAATTTCAGTATATTTGTTCGTCTTTTCTCAAAAACAAATTTGTAAAGGGTAATGAAAAATCTGTTGAAGCTAACTACCATCCTCTTGGGGGCTGTACTCCTATTCAGCTCCTGTAGCCGCAAAGAGCGATCTGACATCACAGGCTGGAAATATAATGACCAGAAGTGGGGCGGTTTTGAAAAACTCGATTATGATGGCCAAGTTACAGGTCCCAACCTCGTTTTGATCGAGGGGGGTACTTTTGCTATGGGGCAAACTGGCCAGGATGTAACTTACGAATGGAACAATGTTCCTCGTCGGGTTACTGTTTCTTCCTTTTATATGGATGAAACAGAAGTATCGAATCACCACTATCGGGAATACCTTTACTGGGTACAACGTGTATTCGGTGAATCTTATCCCGAAGTATACTTGAATGCTTTGCCAGATACGCTGGTATGGCGAGAAGAATTGTCCTTCAACGAGCCATTGGTAGAGACATACTTCCGTCACCCTGCTTATGATGACTATCCAGTAGTGGGTGTCAACTGGTTGCAAGCCAATGACTTCAGTCGCTGGCGTACGGATCGGGTAAATGAAATGATGCTGATTGAAAAGGGTATCTTAAATCCGAACCCGGATCAAAAAGACGAAGACAACTTCAATACTGAAGCCTATTTAGTAGGTCAATACGAAGGAAATGTGCGTAAAAACCTAAAGGATTTACGCAATGGAGGTGAAAGAGGGGTGCGTTTTGAAGATGGTATCCTACTGCCAGAATATCGCCTTCCAACGGAAGCGGAATGGGAATACGCTGCCTTAGCCCTGCAAGGTAACCGCGTATCTGAAAAAGATGAACTCATTAGTGATAGACGTATTTATCCCTGGAATGGAAATACAGTACGTTATCAAAAAAGAGATAAACACCAAGGCCAGATCTTAGCCAACTTCAAGAAAAGCGGTGGTGATTATATGGGGGTTGCCGGAAAGCTGAATGATAATGCTTGTCCTACTGCACCTGTAAGATCCTATCTGCCCAATGATTTTGGACTCTATAATATGGCGGGTAATGTGAATGAATGGGTACAGGATTTGTATCGACCATTGACAAGTATAACGCTTCGAGATGTTGAAAATCATGACTTGAACCCTTATCGTGGTGGTAAGTTTAGCCAAAAAGTATTGGATGAAGATGGACGACCCATTGAAAAAGATAGTTTAGGCCGTATTCGCTATCGCTACGTAGAAGATGATGAGGTAGCCACTCGTGAGAACTACAAGCGAGGCCAGGTTTACAACTACCTTGATGGTGACCAAGAATCTAATGCTTATTATGACTTCGGTCGTCACACTTTGGTGAGTGATAAAGCTCGGGTATTCAAAGGTGGATCTTGGGCAGACAGAGCTTATTGGTTGTCTCCCGGAACACGTCGTTACAAAGAGGAGGATAAAGCTGATCGGACGATTGGTTTCCGTTGTGCGATGATTCGGGTGGGTGCACCATCTGGTAATGAAATGCCATCTGGTAACCAGTTTAAGCAGAAGCGGAAAAAGAAAGAAAGACGTTTCAAATAAAAATTACTGAAAGTATATAAAAAAGTCCCTGGCGGAGTCAACTCCTTCCAGGGACTTTTTTATTTTCATGCCTATATGTCGATAGCTGAATTATATATCCTTTTTCGCCAATCCACTGGATTGAGCACTGATACCCGCCGTATTGAGGAGGGAAATCTCTTTTTTGCACTTACCGGCGAGAACTTCAATGGTAATCGCTTTGCAATAAAGGCTTTGGAGAGGGGAGCTAGTTATGCCATAGTAGATGATCCGAGCTTAGATTATCATGCACAATTGATTCAGGTCAATGATGTTCTATCTTGCTTACAAGATTTAGCTACTTATCATCGGCAGCAGTTTGATATTCCATTGATCGCCATTACCGGAAGT
>Ga0070729_10003947_pt1 | contig 16583 bp, 11 predicted proteins | sample tdDd472_FD_66725 | JGI IMG/M metagenome (GOLD analysis project Ga0070729, IMG submission 66725) | Marine sediment microbial communities from the Atlantic coast under amendment with organic carbon and nitrate - tdDd47.2 | ecosystem: Environmental > Aquatic > Marine > Coastal > Sediment | place... | reverse complement strand
CTTTCTAATTATTCACTACCTATTACTCATTTTTCAGTATCCGTACCTACAAACATAAGCCCTTCATTGGGCGTGTCTCGGTCATCTATTTCGAGTTCGGCAGGGGCAAAAGGTTTCATTCCGCCATCATACCAATAGAGATCAAAAGCCGGTAAGGAAGTTTGCGCAGGATATTTTAATTGGATCAAGCTAGAATATGGAAAAGCTATATCATTAACGACTGGCTTACAAACACCATCAAATGACCAATTATGAATTTCTTTCAAGGTGCCAATCACTCCGTCGTCAATCCATTGTTTGATAAGTTCATACTCTGGTCGTCGGCTCCAGGCTAGAAGGTGCGTTTTAACTCCAGTTTTTCTTGCCGTATCAATGGTCAGTTTACCTTCTTTAATCCGATTGGCAATCGGTTTATGAGTGATTACATGCTTACCCCTCTTCATGGCAGCGATGGCGATGGGTGCATGAAGGTGATCTGGTGTCATGATCTTGCTTCGTTTTTCTTTTGGTTGATCCAAAGATATTCGAGATAAATCTAAGATAATCAAATTTCTAATTTGGTCTATTCTGACTTGGAAGAAAAACGAAGACTGTTCCTTTAGCGCTCTATTTGATGATACTCCTTAAATGAGATCATTCGGCGCTCTTGTTCATACCATAATGCGAGATTGATACACTTGAGACTTTGCCGAAAATTCAAGGTGGTGACGTATTCATTGAATATGGGATTTTCAGTCACGCATCGTTCCAAATGATAATTAGGAATCTGTGAATTTAGATGATGTATATGATGAAAACCAATATTGCCTGAAAGCCACTGAAATAGTTTGGGCAATTTATAATAGGTACTCCCACGCATAGAGGCCAAGAGGTGGTTCCATTCTCCTTTTTCAGCCTTATAATTCTCTTCATGCTGATGCTGAATGTAAAACAACCAATAGGCGATCATGCCAAAAAAGAAGAGCGTGGGGACTAAAATCAGTAAGAACTTCTGCCACCCTACCACAATCGCCAACGCGGTGTAGCCCACTACCAAACCAAAATTATTGAGAAGATGTGATCGTCTTACCTTTTTCCAGGCCTTGATCTGTACCAAGGGATATCGAATAGAAAAAATCAAATATACGATTGGCGCAAAAAAGAAAGTCACGGCTGGGCTTCGAAAAAAGCGATAGCGATTCTGTCTCCAAGTGGGCAAGGCGTGGAATTCATCTGTACTTAGAAATGTAATATCTCCAATACCTCGATACTCCATTTGCCCGTTGTGGGCATGGTGCAGATTATGGGTTTGACTCCAAAATTTATAGGGTATGGTACTAAAAGCGCTGGAGGTAAAGCCTAATAGATTATTCCCTTTTCTCGACTTCAGGAAGGATTGATGCCCACAATCATGTTGGATCACAAAAATTCGAATCAGAAAAAAGGCGGCAGGGATGGATAAACAGATCGTGAGAAGATAGGACCAGCCGAGGCTAAAGTACATCAGCACCCATAAACCAATATAGGGTAGAAAAGAATTCAGGATTTGGATTACTGCTTTAGAAGTGTCAGCTTGCTGGTATTTCCTTAAAATCGGTCGCCAGTCTTTAAGACTTTCTTGTAAGGCCTCGTCTTGCATTATTCCGTATTTGTTTAGTCATGTGGAAAGAAATGGTAAATTGGAAAGTAGGTTTTGACCTAGGATAGACCATCTCTAACCTTTTCATGTATATGTAATGCTATCCTAGATGCTCCTATAGCTAATGGCCATAGAGCAACCGCGCCCAAAAAGCAAATAACAGAGCTAAGACTTAATGGAAAATTTTAATTCTAAAGGATTAGAAGAGAAGAAAAATCTAGCAGTTAAGTAGTACTTATTGTTAAGAAGAAGCGTGGATGCGTGAATCTACAACAAATAAATTCAAGTTTTAAGAAAAAAACATGCTTCCTGACAAATTGTAAACAAACTAGTCCCAGTAGCTTATCTCATACCTCAAAGCCAAACAAGCTCAATAAAATGACATCAAAACTTTCCTTTAAGCGGTTTTTCCGTATCTTTCTCGCCTGTAATCAATAACGAAGACCAACATGACATTAAGTAGTACACCGCTGCTCCGAGTACCTGTATTATTATCAGGGATACTTTCGATTCTATTTTTCCTTTCACAGTGCAGTTCATCCACTAGCTCTGGCTTGGCTATCCATAAAGGAGACCATATTATCCTTATCGGGAACAATTTAGGTTCACGCATGATGAACTATAGCCATTTCGAAACCGAAATGCATCTCCGTTACCCAGATAGCCTACTATACCTCCGTAATATGTGTGATGGGGGGAATACGCCTGGTTTTAGACCTCATCCGGGACGGGTTTCGCCCTGGGCATTTCCTGGTGCAGAACGCTTCCAGTCGGAACTGGCCAAGAATTCTGGTAGCCGAGGCCATTTCGAAACACCAGATGAATGGATCACCAGACATGAAGCAGATGTTATTTTAGCCTTTTTTGGTTACAATGAGTCCTTTCAAGGAGAAGCAGGTCTCAGTAATTACAAGGCTGAATTAGAAGCGTTATAGACCATACTTTAGCACAAACATATAATGGAAAAACCTCTCCACAACTGGTATTGATTTCGCCAATTGCCTTTGAGGATTTATCAGATATACAGGATACACCAGATGGGAAAACTGAGAATGCTAATCTCGCCTTATATACCGAGGCGATGCGGGAAGTAGCCAACCTAAAGCAAATTCCATTTGTGGATGCCTTTAGTCCTTCAAAGGCTTGGTTTGAAAGTAGCAGTGAACCGCTCACCATTGACGGTTCTCAACTAAATGATGCAGGCTATGAAAAACTAGCTGTGCTATTGGCCGATGAGGTGTTTGGAAAGCGCAAAGCTACGGCAGCTGCACACCGAGATCTGGTGCATGAGGCTGTACTTGAAAAGAACTGGTTTTGGCACAATGATTTTAAGATTCCCAATGGGGTTCATGTCTATGGTCGCCGGTATAAGCCATTTGGACCTGATAACTATCCCGCAGAATTAGCGAAGATTCGGGAGATGACAGGGATTCGTGACCTGGCCATTTGGTCGGCTGCTAAAGGTGAGAAGATGGACCTGGCTGCTGCAGATGCACAAACCTCTACCCTGCCGCCGGTCACCTCCAATTATCAACCTAGTGTGAAAAATGGTGATCCAACCTACTTATATGGAGAGGAAGCCATGAGTAAATTAACACTAGCCGAGGGATATAAGATTGAATTATTTGCTTCTGAGCGAGAATTTGAAGACTTGGCGAATCCCGTACAATTGTCTTTCGATAATAAGGGACGCTTGTGGGTGGCCACAATGCCCACTTACCCGCACTACAAGCCAGGTGATGCTCGCCCCAATGATAAATTAATCATCCTGGAAGATACCGATGGTGACGGAAAAGCAGATAAGCAAACCACTTTTGCAGATGGCTTACATATTCCTGTAGGCTTTGAATTTGCACCGGAAGGCGTCTACGTATCGCAAGGCACCAATCTCATTTTATTGAAAGATGAAAATGGAGATGATAAAGCGGATGGGAAAGAGATTATCATGAGTGGTTTTGATGATCACGATACGCATCATGTCATCAGTGCATTTTGTGCCGACCCTTCAGGAGCCTTATATATGGGGGAAGGGGTATTCTTACATACTAATGTAGAGACTTCCTATGGCCCCGTACGTGGCACCAATGGTGGTTTTTTTAGGTATGCCCCACAGCGTCACCACCTTGAACGCACCGCTCAATTATCGATTCCCAATCCTTGGGGGATTGCCTTTGATGAATGGGGACAAAACTTCTTTGCCGAAACCTCTGGTCCAGATATGCGATGGATGATGCCTGGCTCTGTTAAACCGCGGTATGGCACCGCCACTCACAAATCCTATAATTTGATAGAGGATAAGCACCGCGTCCGGCCTACCTCTGGCTTGGAGTTTGTTTCTAGTCGCCATTTCCCAGACGATGTTCAAGGGGATTTGTTGATTAACAATACCATTGGCTTCCTGGGTACTAAGCAACATACCATGGTAGATGGTGAAACGGGTTTTGAGAGTAAGCACCGACTAGATTTAGTCAAAGGAGATGATAAGAACTTCCGCCCGGTGGATATGGAATTTGCCCCTGACGGTTCGCTATATTTAGTAGATTGGCATAATGTATTAATCGGTCATATGCAACACAATGCACGTGATCCATATAGAGATCATGTGCATGGCCGAATTTACAGAATTACCTACCCTTCTCGGCCATTAGTTGAACCAGCGAAGGTAGATGGCGCAAGTATCGATGAACTATTGGCTAACCTTACTTTACCAGAATACAGGACACGCTATCGTACACGACGTGAATTAAGAGGTCGCGATGCTGATGAGGTGCTAGCCAAACTGTCTACTTGGGCTGCAGGGCTAGATAAAAATGATCCTCGCTATGAGCATCATCTATTAGAGGGATTATGGGTAAGTTGGGGCTTAAATAAAATAGATGACACCTTATTAAGACAGCTACTCAAGGCCAAAGATTTCCGTGCCCGTACAGCAGCCGTTCGAGTATTACGATATGCCGGTCATCAAATTGCTGATCAAGCTGAATTGCTTTTGGCAGCCGCAGGTGATGAAGCCAATCGTGTTCGTCTGGAGGCACTGGTAGCTGCTTCTTGGCTACCAGCCGACAAGGGGATTCCCGTTGTAGAGAAAGCAGGCGAAATGCCGATGGATGATTGGATGAAACCCGCCTACGAAACGGCTTTAGCTCACTTGAATGGGCATAGCGTAGACAATCCTCCGAAAGAGAAACCAAGAACGCACCTCACCGATGTAGGTGAAAGGGAGTTATATTTTGCTGGGCTTGAAATTTATGAGAGAGATGGTTACTGTGCTACTTGTCACCAGCAAGACGGTAAAGGCTTGAGTGCTTCCGGATTTCCTCCATTAACCGGCACCAAATGGGTATTAGGTAATGAAGACCGATTAATCAAATTGGCATTAAAAGGGCTAATGGGACCTATTGAAGTGCTTGGAAAACAATACCCCGGACAGGTTCCCATGACCCCCTATGAAGGATTACTCAGTGACGAAGAAATGGCGGCCGTTTTGACCTACGTCCGCAACTCTTTTGGAAATGTAGCTTCCGCTATCACACCTGAGAAGGTAAAAGCCGTTCGTGCATTAACGGATAGTAAATCCGGCTTTTATTCACCGGAAGAACTACTAAAACAGCATCCGCACGAGGACATTGTGCAATAAGAAATAGCAGGAAGAAATGCAACAGTTTCGATACCAGGAAAAAGGATCAGGAAAGCCTTTTCATTTCCAACATGGCTTAGGCTCCAATTTATTGCAGCCTCAATCTTTATTAGCGGACTTAACAGGAGTTCGCCTAATCTCAATGGATTGCCCTGGCCATGGCCAGGCTATTTTACCTTCGGGGGCCCTACCCTCTTTTGATTTTTATGCCGATCGATTGATTGCTTTGATGGACCATCTTGGTATTGACCAAGCTTTATTTGGCGGTATTTCTATGGGGGCTGGTATTTCTACTAATATCGCCTTAAGGTATCCAGATCGGGTACTCGCTCTCGTATTGGTCAGGCCTGCATGGTTGGATCAGAAAACGCCAGATAATTTAGCGATTCTTGTTGATGCTGCCCGTTGGATTGGCAAAGACAATGGATTGGAGCGTTTTGCTGAAAGCGCTGATTTTACAGCAATACAGCAGCGCCTACCTAAAGCAGCTCAATCCATTCTAGGCGTATTTGCAGAGACGCAAAGACCGGAAATTCCCACTGTCCTCAGAGCGATGGTCAATGATGCCCCTTTTTCTGATCTCAATGCACTGCAAAAAATTGATGTTCCCTGCCTCCTGATTGGCAACGAAGATGATCCGCTTCACCCATATGAAATGGCCGAGGCTATGCATCAAAAAATAAATAACAGTAAAATTATAAAGGTAGCCTCTCGTTATCTCGCTGATAAACAGCATCGAGAGGAAGTATACCAGAACGTTACAAAATTTATAACCAATCTATGAAAAGTACTTGGAAGGAAGCAACCGCCAAAAAATTAAAAGGTGATTTATTACAATTAAGAGTATACACTTCACGCCTCTTAGGAAATAATGAGGACTTAGTAATGCATGGTGGAGGGAACACCTCCGTGAAAATCCGAGAAAAAAATATTTTTGGAGAAGAGGAAGACATTCTATATGTAAAAGGAAGTGGCTGGGATCTCGGTACGATTGAGGCTGCAGGTTTCGCTCCTGTAAAACTAAAAGCATTACACCAATTGGCTGACTTAGACCAATTGACAGATGTAGAAATGGTGAAATACCAGCGCATGGCGATGACCAATCCTTCGGCCCCCAATCCTTCTGTAGAGGCCATCTTACATGCCATCATACCTTTCACTTTCGTGGATCACACGCATGCTGATGCGGTGGTGACCGTCACCAATACCCCTGGTGGTAAGAAGCGAATCCAAGAGATTTACGGCAAGAATATGCTGATTGTTCCTTATGTCATGCCTGGTTTTATCTTGGCTAAGAAGATTTACGAAATGACAAAGGGGATCAATTGGGAGAAGCTAGATGGCATGATCCTATTGAATCATGGTGTGTTCACCTTTGATCATGACCCCAAAGCGAGTTATGAGAAGATGATCAATATCGTCGCTAAATCGGAAAAGTACTTAAAAAAACAAGGAGCTGCCCCGCTAAAAGGAACCAAGAAAGGGAAAGTAAATAGTCTCCAGATTGCAGAAATCAGAAATGAGCTTTCAAAGATATGGAAGAGTCCTGTATTGGTGAAAGTGAACAATTCGCCAGCAGCAACGGCCTTCAGCAATTTGCCTAACGTCAAGGAAATTACCGGACGTGGACCTTTAACGCCTGATCATATCATTAGAACCAAGCGTACGCCGGTGGTTCTCGGCGATCAACCGGCTAAAGACTTGGCCAAATATGTCAAGGACTACATTGCCTATTTCAAGAAAAACAATACGGGAGAGCAAACCCTATTGGATCAAGCTCCTAGATGGGCGGTTTTACCCGGACAAGGAACCCTTGCTTTTGGTCCGACCGTGAAGCATACGGCTATCATCGAAGATATTTCAAGGCATACCCAAAAGGCCATCCAGCAAGCTGAACAACTCGGTGGCTGGAGAGCACTGGGAAAAGCCGATCTCTTCGAAATGGAGTATTGGAGTCTTGAACAGGCCAAATTGAAGAAAGCTGGTGCCCCGAAAGCGATGCAAGGCAAAGTGGCTATTGTCACTGGTGCAGCTAGTGGTATCGGCAAGGCTTGTGTAGAAAGTCTCGTTGCACAAGGAGCGGTAGTAGCCGGATTAGACATTGCCCCTAGCATCGATAACCTCTTTAGCCAAAAAGAAGTGATCGGTATACGTTGTGATGTCACTAATATGAAAGAACTTAAAAGTGCTATTGCCCAAACGGTAGCTCAGTTCGGTGGGATAGATATGCTAGTCAGCAATGCCGGCATCTTCCCCAAGAGTAGTCGAATTGCCGATATGGATGAGAAAATATGGGACAGAAGTCTTCATATCAATGTCAGTAGTCACCAGCGATTGATACAGCTTTTGGTTCCTTATATGTCGCTAGGGTTTGATCCGGCAGTGGTGATTGTAGGTTCCAAGAATGTACCTGCCCCTGGACCAGGCGCAGCCGCCTACTCGGTGGCCAAAGCAGGATTGACACAATTAGGACGTGTAGCAGCGATGGAACTCGGAGAATTAGGCATACGGGTTAATATGGTGCACCCTAATGCCGTTTATGATACCGCGATTTGGACTAAAGAAGTATTGACAGCAAGAGCCAAACATTATGGCCTTACGGTCGAGGAATACAAGACCAATAACATGCTTAAGGTAGAAGTGACTTCAAAAGATGTTGCTGATTTGATCATCGCTATGCTGGGCAAAACATTTGGGAAAATAACCGGTGCCCAAGTACCTATTGATGGTGGAAATGATCGCGTGATTTAGAAGCCGGAAATGGGAAGTGAGAAGTCGGAAGCTAGGATAAAAAAGGGAGATCGACTAGGTGTCCTTTCTTTTCTAGCTTCTGCCTGCTACATGTCTAGTAAAATGATAGATACCCTTTTAATTAATTGCATTCAACAATCAACTTTTATACAATGATCGTAGCTCGTACCTCAAGAGAAGAAATCCTAAAGAAATTAAAAAAGAAAGTAGACAGCAATATTCCTATTTTCATTGCTAGTGCTGGCAGCGGATTGGTGGCTAAACTACTGGAACAAGCTGGGGCGGATTGTGTTAATACTTTCTCCGGTGCCCGTTTGCGTGCCAATGGAATGGGAACCATGTCCATGTTATGGCCGATTCTAGATTCTAATAAGCAAACCTTGGATTATACCCGTGAAGATATTATGCCTGCTATGAAGGGCGATGCCTTTATTTGCGCCTGTCTCAACGCCAACGACCCACTAAAGGACATGCGGATGGTCTTGAATGAGTGTAAGGCCATGGGCGTTGAATCCGTTTCCAATATTGGACCGTCTATTAGTTACGTAGATAAGGATAGCGAGATTTTTCGCGTTTTGACGAAGAGTGGCGTTACCCTCGACAATGAGATTGAAATGCTCAAACTGGCTAAGGAAATGGATATGGTATCCGTTGGTCTTGCCTTTAACATGGAAGATAGTATCCGGATTATGAAGGAAGCCCAACCTGATATCTTCTGCTTCCACGCCGGTACAACCAAGGGAGGAATTCGTGGCTATGACTCTGGAGAAACCATTGAAGAAACTGCAGCTAGAACGGAAGAAGCCAATAAGATTTTGCGAGAAATCAAGCCAGATGTGATGCTCATTGCTCATGGTGCTGCCATGGAAAACCCGACGGATGCCCAATTCATGTTGAACCATACTAGCGTCGATGGTATTTGGACCGGATCCTCCACTGAGCGAATTCCTATCGAACGAGCCGTTCTTTCTACTGCCAAGGAATTTGCTGCTTTGCGTAAACAAGACTAGTCCAAAAAAAATATAGCTATTATGAAAAAGACCATAGCCCTACTGGTAACCTTGGACACCAAAGACCAGGAAGCTGGATTTTTGAAAGAGCAGATTGAGGCTCGAGGGCATGAAGCCTTCTTGCTAGATATCGGTATCATTGGTGTAGCCGGCATCGAGGCGGATCTCAGTCGTGCTGAAGTAGTAGCTGCCGGTGGTGGATCATTGGAAGAGCTGTTAAAAGACCCAACTCGAGAAAAGGCTAACCCTTTTGTGGTGAAGGGCTGTATTAGTGTTCTCAACCAAAAGATCGCCAAGAACGAACTACATGCCGTGCTAGGACTAGGAGGAACACAAGGAACCTCGACCTGCTGTGATATCATGCAAGCCCTACCCTATGGCTTCCCTAAAATTATGGTTTCGACCATGGCGTCGGGCGATACCGCTGGCTTTGTCGGAATCAAGGATATTACCATGATGTTTTCGGTGAGTGATATCTTGAAACTCAATCCCTTTACTCGGAAAGTACTGGCCAACGCTGCTGCGGCAGCTTGCGGCATGGCAGAGGTAGAAACCCAGTTCATCATGGAAAAAAGCGACAAGCCACTCATCGGCATGTCCAACCTGGGTGTATTGACTAGTGGCTCGATGGAGGCTATCAAATACATTGAAGCTGCGGGATATGAAGTCATCGTTTTTCATGCCGTTGGTTCTGGTGGGCGAGCGATGGAGCAAATGATGAAGGAGGGGATCATCGGTGCGGTGTTCGATTATGCAATGGGTGAAATAGCGGACGATGTCTGGAGTGTACTGCGAGCAGGTGGCCCAGAGCGCTTGACCGTCGCTGGGAAGTTAGGATTACCACAAGTACTTTGCCCAGGCGGGGCGGAGCATCTGGGTATCTTAGTACCACCTAACGAGGTGCCGGAGCAATACAAAGACCACAAGAAGGTTTTCCATAGTCCAGTCGTCTTCGTACCCCGCTTAAATGTTGAGGAAATCCAGCGCGTGGCCGATGACATCTGTCAGCGCTTACAGCATACCAAGGATAAAGCCTATTTTATGATCCCTAAAGGAGGGGTAGGCCGCTACTCCTATGCAGGAGGTGTCTTAGAAGACAAAGAATCGGATGAAGCCTTTTTCAAACGATTGAAGGAGGGTTTGCCTGAAAATATCATTGTCGTTGAAAGAGATACCTATGCAGAAGATCCAGCCTTTGTCAAAGAAGCGGTAGATCTTTTGATTGGTTTAATTGAAGAACGGAAAGAAGGATAGATCTCCGATGGGGATAAGTTGGAAATGATAAAACCTTTTTTGTTATACTTTCAACTTATCCCTGTCTATTCCTCAAATTCTTTTTTAAAAATCGTCCAAATTGGATTATCGGCTGTTTTGGCGTATAGGTCATCATAGTGTAAATTCAGTTCTTTGGCCGCTTGCCAATCCCAGTATTTCCAATGGACTTTTTCTGTTCCCAATTCATAATCCATCGCCTGCCAAACATCTTCTCGATAGGAATATAATGCCCAATGCCATTGTTGCGCATTAAAAATATGGACTAGATCACCGAGGTATCTTTCTACTCCTTTTGTTCTCCGATCACAACCAAATTCACCTACCCAAATTCGATTGGCAGGCACATTATTTTTTGATTGCCATTTGACAATCGGTTGAAAGAAGTCTTTTAAGCCATCATAGTTTAAGTTAAAATTTTGATCGCCCAATTCCTGAATCGGAAAAATACCAGGGTAATGATATTTCTCTTTATTTATACGATAGGTAGTGAATCCATAAGGCTCGTACATGTGAAAAGAATAAATCAAGTAAGGGTCTTCCAGAACCTGTAAGCCTTCAAACGCCCAAGGAGTTGCGTATTGCCCTGATTCCAAAACGATAGGTGTTTCTCCATCTACTTTTCTAATCGCTGCTACTATTTTTTTATAGAACAAATTGAGATCAGCAGGTGTATCCTTATGTTCTGCATACCATGCTTTAAAATCAATATTCCAAAATTCTTTGCTGCCATAGAAATATTCAGGGTAGGGTTCATTCACAATGCCATAAGCAACTACAGCTGGATGTCCTTTTAGTAATTGGGCTATATCTGTCCAATATTGAATGGCCTGCTCCCAATAGGTAAAGTCCTTCCATAATCGTCCGTCCCGTATCTTGTTGTTATTTTGAACGTATCGAAAGCCGGGTAAACTCAAAGGCGTTGGTACAACCTTTATCCCTTTTTCATCTGCAATGTCTAAAAACTTTTTGAGTTGTTGAAAATCGGGTTCAGGGATGCCTTCATACTTGTCAGCATTGCCGACCAGGAAATCTCTTTTTACGCCTTTCCACTTTCCAAAGGTCAACCGTACCAATTTGATATTGGCTTGCTTTGCTGCTTCATACCATTCCTCTTTCGGTGTTTGGTTGAAAGCGTTTACTCCTTTTTGCTGGCTATCCCAAAATAGCATTTTTTCATTGGCAATTGCCATAGCAGTATCTTTCTCAATTGGTGTTTCGCCTATTTTATCAACAAGATTATTACAACTTATCCATGCAACTGTGATGAGTAAAATGATCGTATCGAAGGAATATTTTTTTAGCATTTTTATTTTTCTGTGTTTTATAAGGTGCCGATCCATTCGTTGTCATTCAGCTTCTCTCGCAGTAAAGGAAGAAATATTGAACCATTTTATGGTTCGGCAAGGTGAGTTTCCATTTCTTAATTGGCTCTGATCTATTCTTTTGGCTTTTTTTTTCGTAAATTTGAAATCTCTCACCTTTCTATACAGTTCATTACACTTCAGAAATAATTAATATCTTTGATAGCGAAGATACACTTTGACTATTCATTCATCACTATAACTCATCTATAACATGGCTATTTTCAATCTTACTATCAATGGAAAAAAGCACCAGGTAGATGTCGCACCTGAAACTCCTATGCTTTGGGTGTTGAGAGATCATGCCAATCTGGTAGGCACTAAATACGGTTGTGGTATTGGACAATGCGGCGCATGTACTATTCATCTAGATGGTGTGGCTACTCGTTCCTGTTCAATGCCTATTTCTGGAGCTGCCGACAAAAAGATCACCACTATCGAAGGTCTTTCTGAAAAAGGGGATCATCCTTTACAAGAAGCATGGATCGAGCACGATGTGCCTCAGTGCGGCTACTGCCAGGCGGGACAAATCATGAATGCTGCTTCTCTGCTAAAGACGAATCCTAATCCATCAGATCAGGATATCGATGCCGCAATGAACGGAAATATCTGCCGCTGCGGTACTTATGTTCGTATTAAAGCAGCCATCAAAACAGCTGCGGATAAAATGGGTTAATGACACCGCTACATTAGCAGTGATCTTTCTTTTATCCTTCATTAATTCAATCAATTATCATGACTTTAATTAAAACAACATATAACAGAAGGTCTTTTCTAAAGGCTTCTTCTGCTGCAGGTGGTGGTATGGTGCTCGGTTTTAGCTGGCTAGCATCTTGTACACCAACTGAGGCTGAGATCAAGAGTATGCCAGAGGCTTGGTTTGACATCAATGCATTTCTGAAAATTGGCGATAATGGCATGGTGACAATTATGTCTCCCAATCCTGAAATTGGCCAAAATGTCAAAACTTCTATGCCGATGATCATCGCAGAGGAGCTAGATGTGAACTGGGATGATGTGGTGGTAGAACAAGCCCCACTGGATACACAAAAATACCAGCGACAATTGGCTGGAGGTAGCCAATCTATTCGTCAGGGATGGCAAAGCCTGCGCATGGCTGGTGCTACTGCCCGCCGAATGCTATTGGAGGCTGCGGCTAAAGAGTGGGAAGTGAATGTCGATGAATTGACGACTTCAGCGGGTGTCATTACCCATGCCGCATCCGGTAAATCTATGGGCTACGGCGAAATTGCATCTGCTGCAGCTGGACTAGAAGTGCCAGAGGAAGTGCCATTGAAAGATGCTAAAGACTTTAAGATCATTGGTACCAGTCGCAAAAATGTAGATGGTCCCCAGATCGTGACCGGACAGCCACTGTTTGGGTTGGATGTACAACGAGAGGGCATGTTGATTGCGATGATCGAGCATGCACCGGCCTTTGGGATGAAGATCAAGTCTTTGGACGATACGGCTGCCAAAGGCATGTCAGGTATCAAAGATGTGATTCGCATCAATACCAAAGCAGAAGAGAGTCAATGGTCTGATGTCAATGCCTTCAATGAATTGGTTGCTGTCGTGGGTAATTCCACCTGGGAAGTTTTACAGGCTAAAAAAGCCTTGAAAATTGAATGGGAAATGGATACCGCCCTCGAAAGTACAGCCGGACATGAGAAGGAATTAGATAACCTACTGAGCAAGGCTCCTAAAGAGACAGCTCGGAAAGATGGTGATCCAGATGCTGCTTTTAGAAACGCGGCAAAGGTCATCGAAAAAACTTATACAGCTCCTTTCTTGGCGCACAATACGATGGAGCCCATGAACTTCTTCGCCGATGTGCAAGCCGACAAAGCTGAATTACTCGGGCCCATCCAAACGCCAGAATTCTTGAGCAAAACGGTTTCTAGCATATTAGGTATGCCAGAAGAAAAGATCGCTATTGGAATGACGAGAATGGGTGGTGGCTTTGGTCGACGCTTATATGGTCATTTTGGCGTAGAGGCTGCCGTCATTTCGCAGAAAGTACAAGCGCCAATCAAATTGGTTTACACCCGAGAGGATGATATGACACAAGGGACTTATCGTCCTGATTACAAAGTGCTATATCGTGCCGCACTGGACGCAGATAACAACTTGATTGGTTTCCATATTAGAGGCGCAGGTACTAATGGTAGTCCTATATTTGCCAATAGATATCCCGCTGGAGCGGTAGAGAATTATCTCGTAGAGAACCACAATAAAGCCTCCAATATTTCTACTGGAGCTTGGCGTGCACCTCGATCCAACTTCATCGCTTATGCTGAGCAATCCTTTTTGGATGAAGTAGCTGAAGCAGCAGGAAAAGATCCAATCGAATTCCGTTTGGAGCTTTTTGATAAAGCAGAAAAAAATCCAATCGGCGAAAAGAATGATTATGATGCTGCTCGTTATGCGGGGGTATTGAAGCTGGTGAAGGAAAAATCCAATTGGGATAAGGAGACGCCTGGCGTTTATCGGGGGGTATCGGCTTATTTCTGCCATAATTCATATGTAGCACAGGTGGTGGATGTGGTCATGAAAGACAATCAACCTAAGGTGCAAAAAGTATGGTGTGCGGTGGATTGTGGAATTGTTGTTAATCCTGGTGCCGCACTGAATCAGATTGAAGGGGGAATCGTTGACGGAATTGGTCATGCGATGTACAGTGCGCTTTCTTTCAAAGATGGCCAGCCGGAGCAAAATAACTTCCATACCTATCGCTTGATTCGTCACGCGGAGGCACCTGCCGCCATTGAAACCCACTTTGTAGACAACGGAATTGATCCAACGGGATTAGGAGAGCCTTCTCTTCCTCCGATTGCTGCGGCCTTGGCTAATGCCATTGCTAAAGCTACTGGAGAACGTTTGTATCAACAACCGTTTACGGGCAATAAAGAAATCTTAGGCTAGTTGAATACTAGCTGATAGTTGAAGAGCCACAACGGTTTCCTTGGAAACTGTTGTGGCTCTCTTTTTTTGAATCTTCTAAACGCTTTACTCTCTAAACATTAAACATCTAAATGTTTAAACCTCATCTCCCCAGCAATTTCTCATTGTGGGCGGAAATGCGAAATCGGAAGCCTGCCTGGCTTCCCCCTTCCGATTTCCACTTTTCAATATCGTTTTGCTCATTTCTGTTACATTTTTAGACGTGAACACCTTACATGAGAAATTGCTGTCATCTCCCCTACCCTAACTCCTCGTCTTTTTCCGCTTCACACCCAACAAGCTCTTTTCTTCTACGATCTTATTGAATTCCTCTACACTTTGATCCAATACCTTTTCGACTTCCTTCTTCAGGTCTGTCCATTCAACCTCCAAATCACCCCAGCGATCATAGGCTGCTTTATTGGGCTTGCCTTCTCTTCCGCCTGAGATATATCCGTCTGGGCCAGTCACGTAATTATAAGTTTCTACCAATTGATTATCTAAGCGGGGGGCGAAGCGAATCGGATCCTGGTTGGATTGATTCTTGGTTTGCATGAGTTGCTCTTCATAAGTGGTGAGCTCCTCACTTAAGGTTTTGGCCAAGTTTTGGACTTCCTCATTATCTGTTTGGTCTTTCAGCCAGCTAATCTGCTTTTTGATACTTTGAATTTCAGCAATGGATTCATGCACTTCATTGATCGCATCTCGCACTTCCAAGCCCAACTTCAATTGATCTTGGTAATCAGCATCCGAAATTTCATCAGCAATCCGAGGGTCTTCTTTTACGACAACCGATTGAATACTCGATTCTCCATTATAGGTCAGCCGTACATCATAGGTCCCGGGAGGAGCTTTAACCCCGCCTGTATATCCCCAAACAATAGTACCTTCTACTAGCGTTGGCCCCTCATAGGTCAAATCCCAATTGAATCGGTGCATACCATCCGCTATCTTCAGAATTGGTGTCTTATGTTTTTTGGCCGTTAAAGTGTCACTAGAGAAAGTCCGTACGACTCGGGCCTGCTCATCAATGATTTCGACCTTCACCTCGGAATCGGCTTCTTCTTTTAAATTGTAATGCAAAATGGCACCGCTTGGCCGCGCCACAGGTGCATATTCTGCTAAGAATCCGACGCCTTTATCATTAACTTTAAAAGCAGGGCGAGGCTTGAAGAGATGAGCTTCTTTTTGGGCCAGTACTTTATCCAATTGATGAAGCGGGGTAATATCATCCAGAATCCAAAAAGACCTTCCCTGGGTAGATAAAACCAAGTCTTGTTGATGGACCCGAATGTCCGTTATCGGGCTTACCGGTAGATTCATTTGTAAAGGCTGCCAATGTTTTCCTTCATCAAAAGAAACGAAAGCACCAAACTCCGTCCCTGCATAGAGTAATCCTTTGCGGTCTGGATCTTCTCGCACCACTCGAACTGGGTAATCTGCTGGTATACCATTTCGTCCATTCGTTAATTTCGTCCAGGACTTACCGTAATCATTAGTCATGAAGATGTATGGCGTAAAATCATCAAAGCGATACTTTTGCACGGCCACAAAGGCCCTACCCGCTTGATGAGTTGACAAGTCGATCTTATTTACCGTTCCATACTTTGGCATGTTAGGCGGCGTGATTTCTTGCCAGGAAGTGCCATCATTTTGGGTGATATGGATACGGCCATCATCTGTTCCTGCCCAAATCGTTTTGGCATCATTGGGATCAACGACGATTTCGAAAACGACATTATAAATCTCAACACCGGTGATATCGTGATTGATTGGGCCACCAGAATAATCCTGGTGTTCAGGCGTATTTGTACTTAGATCTGGACTAATGACCTCGAAAGTCTTCCCGCCATCATTGGAGCGATGTACATGTTGTGATCCATGATAAACCTGTTCTCTATTGTGGGGGGAAACAGCCATGGGGGAAACCCACTGGAAGCGATATTTCATATTTTTGGCGGCCTCGCCCAATTGTAATTGAGGATAAG
>Ga0070729_10003946_pt1 | contig 16584 bp, 9 predicted proteins | sample tdDd472_FD_66725 | JGI IMG/M metagenome (GOLD analysis project Ga0070729, IMG submission 66725) | Marine sediment microbial communities from the Atlantic coast under amendment with organic carbon and nitrate - tdDd47.2 | ecosystem: Environmental > Aquatic > Marine > Coastal > Sediment | place... | reverse complement strand
TGAAGGTTCTCCTGCCATACAGCCAGGATATCATTAGGTGATTTTCGATTCCCTATTTCGGAAAAGTGAGGAAACAGTATCAGCATTTGTGCCCTCCTACTCCACCCCCTCCAACAAACTCGCCGAGTCTTGATCCAAAAAGAGCCAGGTGGCGGGATGCTGTCGAAGGATTGAAGCCGGATTCATAGGGCTGATCGGTTCCTGCAGACTATTTTTAACGGCTCTTGCTTTGCGTTGATCGGGCACACTACAAATGATGCTTTTCGATTTTAAGATTTGCTGAATAGACATGCTAATAGCTTCCTTGGGAACTTGATCGAAGGTGCTAAACCAGCCCTCTCTAAATTGTTGGTTCCGACAAGCCTCATCCAGTTGCACTTGGATATAGGCTTCTTCTGTATCAAAATCGGCGGGTGGATCATTAAAGGCTAAGTGTCCGTTTTCCCCAATACCAATAAAAGCCACATCAATCGGGGATCGATTAATCAGCTTTTTCAATCGTGCACATTCATCGGCTGGATTTTTTTCGCCATTAACATAGTTGAATTGTTGTAGACGGACCTTGTCAGCAAATCGCTCTTTCAGGTATTTGCGAAAAGAAGCTGGATGCGACTTAGGGAGTCCTATATATTCGTCCAAGTGGAAAACGGTGACCTTTCGCCAATCAATCGGTTGTTTTAGCAAGGCACTCAATAGTTCGAATTGCGAAGTGCCCGTAGCCAAAATAATCCGTGCTTTACCTCTTTCTATAATGGCCTGTTGAATAAGACTTGCTCCTTTAATAGCAGCTTGCTGACCGAGTTCAATTTTACTGTTTGAGATATTTATTTCCATCATCGCTTCTGATTTAATTCTGTAATTTTTGTCGTTAGATCGGGTTTATTTTAAGCTATTTTCCTTTTTCAAACATAGGGTCTCTAAGAAAACAATCCAACTAGTGCAAAGTAACTGGTTATAAAACTGAAGGCAATCACCGTGATCAATCCAATATTCATTTTTCGATCAGCCGTATTCTCTAGCATTACATCTCTTCTGTTAAGCAATAAAAATATGGGAATAGCTACTGCTGGTAAAATCAGCGCTTGAAAGGCCTGAGAAAACACCATGATGAGCGGAGGTGTTGTGGCAACGAATTGAGCGCCAAGGCCACAAAGTATACCTGCCAAGCCCAAAATCCGGTACATGGGAGATTGAATATTTCGTTCTGTTCCTTGGAAGTCGCTGATCAACCAAGGCGCAATAAGCAGCATCGGGAAGATCGTAGAAATGCCCGCTCCTGCTATTCCTAATATAAGGAGAAAGGCGGCCACTTTGCCCCCAAGGGGTTCAAATAAGCTAATCATTTCAACTGTATTCGTCAGCTTCATGCCCAGTAGGTGCAGGGTGCCAGCGGAGACGGCCATGATGATCAAACTAAGGAAAAACATGACAGAAGCAGATACGGCGGAGTCCCTTTTCTCTTTTTTCAAATCCTTTAGCGACCACCCCTTCTCTGCGACAACGGTACTCCGCATGATGAAAACGGCGGCCGAGCAAGTCGTGCCTGCAATGGCGGCTATCAAGGCAAATGAGCCCGAACCACTTGGCAGACTTGGAACTAGGCCTTTTACAATGCTCGAAAAATCGGGTTTGACCAAAAAGAAAACGAGGATAAAACTAAGCCCCATCAAGATGACAAACCCCATCAAGAATTTTTCAAAGGTCGAATAACGACCGTACCAAAAAATGCTATATAAAACCACTATCAAGAGGGCTGTAATGGGTAAAGTAGCCACATTCACGCCAAACAATAGCTGGATGCCTTCATGTAGGAGGTCGGTGACAATCCCCATTATTCCCATCAAGGCCAGCAATTCACCAAATATCAAAGCGATCATTATGTAAATGGCCAGGACCTTGCCATACTTGAAATAATGCTTGATATTAAATAAGGCGGTTTGCTGTGTCACGATCGTTACCTTGCCATAGGCCACCATCAAAATATAGGTAAAGATACAGGAGAGTGCCAATGCCCAAGTCAGGGTCATCCCATATTCGGCGCCTACCTTCGCCATTGTGGTTACACTACCAGTGCCAATATTATAACCAATGAGAAACAAGCCAGGGCCGACGGCACTTAAGCCTAGAATAATTTTTTTGAGGTAGTTGGGCTTATTCATTTATTGAACTTATTGGTTCTCTCACTATGTTTGTGTTTTGAGTCGATTGAAAGCAAAAGTGGTCAGAGAAGGAATTATTTTCTGCTATACACGACTTCTCCTGCTACGATCGTTTGATGAATGGTCATTTCTCCCTCTTCTATCGTAAATAAGATCAAATCGGCCCGTTTTCCCGCCTTGATTTCTCCGAGCTGCGTTAAGTTAAGCATTTCTGCGGCTTGTGTGCTGGCCATTTCAATGGCGTCCTGCAAAGAACACTGCGTAAATCGCATCATATTACCAACACCCAGTCGGATCGGAGAAGCCGCTCCCGCCAATACATTTTCAGCAGGAAATTTAATTACATTCGGGGTGAGGACGACCTTTCTTTCTCCCCGGATATACTCACCTGGTTCGAGTCCGGCCAAATCCAGTGCATCTGAGATCAAGATGGTTTTTCTAGTTCCTTTTGCTTTGTAAAAACTGCGCACTTCCTCCGGCGTTAAATGAAAACCATCGACAATGAGGCTAACGGATAATTGATCTGCCGACAATTGTGGCCAAAGCGGATTGTGGTGTCGGTTGATCATATTGGCGCAGCCATTGCCCAGGTGGGTAGCCAGGGATGCCCCCGCGTATACGGCTTCTCGAATGGTGCTGGCAGAGCCATTGTGGTGCCCCAAAGCTACGATGATATCATGGGCGACCAACTGGCGAATAAAAGGAATGGCGCCATCCAATTCCGGCGCAAGCGTAATTAATTTAATCCCATTTTTTGCAGCTCGTTGGTATTCCATGAATTCTGTCCAGGCCGGAGGTCGGATATGCTTCTCCAAATGCGCACCACGAAAACCGGCAACCGGGGAAATATAAGGCCCTTCAAGATGGAAGCCAGGAATCGATTTTCCAATTTCCGGATCCTCCCTGGCTTGAGCTAATTGGGCAAAATTGTGCCTTATCCGTTCATGTGTATTCGTGATGATAGTAGGTAAAAAGCTCGTGACGCCCTCTTTCCACAATGCCTTAGTCGCTGCTCGAATACCTTCCAAATTAAGCTCGTCTCCCGTAAAATCTACGCCCATATAACCATTAATCTGGATATCAATCAAACCCGGTGCCAGGAATACTTTCGGAAGAACTGCATCTGCTGGGAGCGAGGCAATTTTTACAATTTCGCCACCTTCGACGGTTACGACAACTGGCGAGCCATCTGTGTATAACAAGCCCTCAATGCTTGTTGAAGTATTTTGCCCCACAAGCGAGCCAATGGACAGCAGCAAAGACATGGGAATAGCTAGGATTAGGTGTTTCATAATTTAGATTTTCCGATATATGTGACAGCTAGAATGATTGCTGGTCAAGAAGGAGAAAAGATGCTCATCCTTGTTTTTTCTCACCTTGGGTCACTTTCATCCAAATATAACCAAGGTTGTACAAGACATCGACTTCTTCCTAGACTGAGATAGTGACTAATGCCAATTGTTTCTGTAAGATGCTATTTTATTTCCAACGAAATAAGCAACACGGAGGGCTGAGAGTCTGTTTTTTACGGCTGTTTTATAAGCTTTGCAAATTGACTTGCTCCATTCTTAAAATTCAATCGTAAAAAATATATACCAGCTGGCAAACGCCCTACATCGAAGGTCTGATCGTAGACAGAATTTCTCTCAATAGAATACTCCTGAAATACAGTATTCCCACGGGCATTGAAAACCTCCAATGAGAGAATAGACTGTGGAGACGAATTAGTCGCAGACCAATTGACCCGTAACTGATCATCAAAGGGATTGGGATAAACCCTTAGTTCACCAACTTCGTTTACATGGTTTCGCACCGGATTAATGCCCTCTAAACGGATTCTGCTAATGAATATATCTGTTTGGCCTACAGATTGTTTAACATCCGCGTTACTATTAGGAAAGCTGGCAGCAAAGTCCACCTCACCGCTAAAAACTGCCGTAACACAAAGGATATTACCTTGCGGCTCAATCCAACCTCTACCCTCTCCTTCCATTCCTCCTATGCTTTTAATGTATTGGTAATTACCTTCTAAATCAAGTCCCAGTAAATAAAGGTCTTGCCCACCTTGCGCAATTATAGTATCCTGCGTTTCTTCAAAAAAGCGGTTTAGAACGAGGGTGTCAGAAAAATCACCGGTTAAGACAACTTGGTCCCCAACCACTGCAATATCATTTCCAAAAGAAACTGTTTCAGCACCTCGGCTACCTAAGACTCGGCTCCAATTGTAATCGCCATCTTTTGAAAGCTTCGCCACAAAACTGTAAAAACTAGATCTTTCCCCTGTATTGAAAACTACAGGAGGGACTTCCTCAAAGTCTTCACTAAAGTTGACCTCGTCTTGGAACCAGCCAACCAAGTAAAGATTTTCGTCACTATCTAAACTTAATCGATAACCAGAATCTACACGACTCCCCCCTATTCTTCTTGACCAGCCATAAGTCCCATCCGCCATTATCTTAGTCACAAAAGCATCACGTCTACCATTACTCCAGAGGGTATCTGCTGTTCCAAAATTCGTCCCCAAATCTATTCCGCCACTAGTATCAAATCCACCAGTGATATAGATATCTCCATCCTTATTGCTTATAATGTCAAACAAAAAACTTCTCCCACCAGGAAATGACAAAACCGGCAATGCTTTGGTCCATTCATATTGACCAGTGTTAGAAATTTTGGTCAGAAAAGCCGACTCACTTACTGTGCTAGATTTCTTATCTGAAATACCATCAAAATCAATTCTAAAATCTACTTCATTTCGAAAAATACCCCCCACATAGAGATTGCCTACTGGGTCAATCCCCAAGGTGTTTATGTAGACTGTACCTCCCTTAAATTCTTTCGCCCAAACAACAGCACCAGAAGTATCCAATTTACTCACAAAAACGCCTTGGTAGAAGTCCGTTTCCGTTCCTCTGACCTCGCCATCTAAGACAAACAAGGGACCAAATCTAGCAGCAACAAATAAATTGCCCTCGGGATCACTGATTAAATGGGCAAACTGTTCTGTGCCTGGGCCGCCGAAAGTTTTAGTCCACTGATAATTGAAATCTTTATCAACCTTAGTGATATAGAGATCTCGTTCTCCCTGAGGAGAGTGAAAATCTTCTCCTCCAAAATCTGCCGCAAAATTGATTTCACCACGAAAGGAACCACTTAAATAGACATTATCGTAAATATCTACGACAAGATCATTTACAGCTTCAGATGTATCTCCTCCAATTTGTTGAGTGGCTATATATTCCTGTGAAAACAAGGTAATAGTTGCCCAAAAGAGGCAAGAAAAGAGAGCAATTAATCGCATAAGAAAATTATTTTTTGAGCGCTTTAAAGTATGTTTGAGCAGTGTATTTAGAGATAAAAAGTGTCATTTTTTTACTGAGGTGAAGCCCTTTTTAGCGAATATCAGAGATACGGGTAAAAAAAGAAACGAAGTAATAATATGCCAAAAATAGTAGATATCTACTATTAAACAATAAGGGCATGCCTCTTCCGGACACCCCATCCAGGCCTTACTTTTTCGGTAAATACTGCTCGGGCAATGGCATATCTTCTGTCTCAGCCAACCAATAAATCTGCACGACCCACCAGCGATGGCCGTCATTCATTAACTGGATGCTGTTGATACCGCGGGCGAAGGGTGCCTCATCCGTTTTGGAACGATAGGATTCGTAGGTACTAAACACATGAACCAGCGACCCGTATTCGACTACCTCTCGACTGATTTCCTTTTCATAAAAACCGTTTTCTTCCAGCCATTTGCCAGACCGTGTAACATAATCATTTGGGGTCATCATCTGGTAGCCCAGCTTTCCTTCCTTGTTTTTCCCACTAGGCATGAGCCGCGCTTCTTTGATGAATAAATACCGGAATCGATCCCAGTCGCGCCGTTCTCCTTTTTCACCGGAAATTGAGCCATATAGGGCTTCAAGGATGTTATCCAGACTGGCGACGTCCTTGGCATAAGGGCTAGGTGGCGCAGTGGCGAGGGAAGGGCTTGCCTTCTCTCCTTCAAGACCAGCCAGATAAACCTCGGTCTGTTTCATATAATTGGAGTTCTTGGCGGCCGTTGCCCATTCATTGGCCATCTTGACCGTACTAATGGCCTTGGCTTGATTACCTTGAGCGTTGTAGATCTTGGCTTTCAGGAGTCCGTAGCGAGCGTCGCTTTCACTTTTGGTCAGGGCGACATCGATCCATTGCATGGCCTGATCCAGGTCAATTTTATTGTGCAGATAATATTCGGCGGCAAGGAAGTACGTGCGATGCGATACCTTTTCAGGGGCTTTCATTAAGTCAGCCATTTGCGCTTCGATTTTGGCTCCCACTTCCACCTCGATGGGAAACTTGACGATGGTATTTTCCCAAGCCAATTGGAGGTGGCAGGCATTGGAGGTAACATCCGTAAACTGAATTGTAAAGGTCTCTACTGTTACGGGATTGGACAGGGGCTGTACAGTAAACCGAAAGGCGTCATTTTCAGGTTTAACACGTCCTCCAGCGATACTTCGCATATTTGTTTTCTTATGAATGATAATCGTCCAGTCCTGCTCGCCAGGAATGCTGTAAAGTGCATAAGTGCCGGCTGGAAGCTCATTCCCTGCTATCTTAACATCCTCAGTAAAAGTGAGTTTGGTGGAGGCATTCGCTCCCGTTCTCCATATTTCCCCATACGGTACTAGCCCTCCCATAACGGTTCGCCCCTTGGCACTCGGCCGAGCATAGGACAGCGTGATTTCGGTCAGCCCTACCTCTTGCTTAATCTCAGAAAAAGGACTCAGCGTAGGCGTCTTCAGGTTTTGGGCGTCCAGCTGGAATGCGGCGAAAAATAAAATAAGGGTAAGAAAGATGTATTTCATGATGGGAGGTTTTTTCGTTTCAACCAAAGATAGCAAAAACTAAGGGGGCGGAAAAGTGAAGTGGTGAAGAAGTGAAGGGCCACACCACTCCACCTCTTCACTTCTCCATCTCTTCATCTCTTCATCTCTTCACCAATCAAAGCTACGCTTTAATCCATTTCCCCCAGACTCCCCCCGAATATTCTTAGGTGGGTGGCAATTTTAGGTATTCTGGTATTATTATCGCCCCATCCATCCACCATCTACTAGCATAACCGTACCGGTCATATAATCAGAAGCCGCAGAAGCGAGAAAAACGATGGGACCTTTGAAATCATCGGGTTTACCCCAGCGGTTAGCCGGAATGCGCCCCAAAATAGATTGGCTACGTGCCGGGTCATTGCGCAAAACTTCCGTATTGTCGGTGGCGATATAACCTGGTGCAATGGCATTTACCTGTACTCCTTTCCCTGCCCATTCATTGGAGAGCGCCATGGTAAGCTGTCCGATCGCCCCTTTTGAAGCTGCATATCCTGGAACGGTAATGCCTCCTTGAAAAGTAAGGAGAGAAGCCGTAAATATGATCTTACCACTCCCTCTAGCAATCATATCGTGCCCTATCTCTCTACTCAAGATAAACTGAGCATTCTGGTTTACCTCAATCACTTTATCCCAATATTCATCGGAGTGTTCAGCTGCTGGCGTGCGAAGGATCGTACCCGCATTATTGACCAGTATATCCGGAATTCCAATATCTCTTTTCATACTTTTGATAAAATCATAGAGTGCCGCACGATTACCGAAATCACATTGATAGGCTTTGAAAGTTCGGCCTGTTGCCCGCACCGCATTTTCAATGGCAGAGCCTTTCGCTTCCAATGAGGCAGACACCCCGATTATATCCGCTCCTGCCTCTGCTAATGCTTGGGCCATGGCAAAGCCGATTCCGCGTTTACAACCTGTTACCAGAGCAGTCTTTCCGTCAAGTTTAAATTGATCTAAAATCATTTTATTTTTAAGTTTTTACATTACTTCCGTCAGTGGTACACTATCCATATCCGCGAAAGACTTGTTTTCGCCGCCCATCCCCCATACAAATTTGTAATTAGAAGTGCCGGAGCCAGCGTGTATGGACCAAGAAGGAGAAATTACCGCTTCCTCATTTCTCACCGCAAGATGCCTGGTTTCTTCTGGCTGCCCCATGAAATGCATAACTAGATGGTCTTCTGGTAAATCAAAATAGAAATAAACTTCCATCCGTCGGTCGTGTAAATGGGGGGGGAAAGTATTCCAAACATTGCCTTCTTTCAACTCCGTTATTCCCATGACCAATTGGCAACTCTGGATACCCTTTTCGTGGATACATTGATAGATTATTCGCTCATTGGAGGTGGCTTGACTCCCCAATTCCACCTGATTCACATCGGCCTTGGCGCCTAAGGTTACAGGATATTCATGATGAGCCGGTGTAGAATTCAGGTAAAACTTAGCGGGTTTAGCAGGATCCGAACTTTCAAAGATCACTTCTTTTTTTCCCTTACCAATATAAAGCGTATCGAGGTTGTTCACGGGGTAGGCTATACCATCCACCGTAATTTTTCCTGGGTCTCCAACATTGATTACCCCTAATTCTCTTCTCTCCAGAAAATAATCAGCCTTTAGCTGATCGTAAGTCGGTAATTTTATGCTTTGTCCGCTTGGCACAATGCCGCCGAAAATAAAGCGATCATAGTGAGAATAAACCAGACTGATGGTTCCATTTCCGATCAGCCCTGGACAGTGAAATTCTGATCTCAAACGTGTGGTATCGTACGATTTGAAATCAGTTGGGTTTGTAGCGTATTTAATCTTCATGATATCTTGGTATATTATTTTTGAATTATTAAGCTTCTAAGGAATTTACGCTAAGAGGTCCTATCTTAGCCTCTCCTAGCCTTGGGCCAAGGCCGAATCAATAATGGATGGCTTATTTTCCAATTTATGCAGCCGTAGCAAAGCCTCCAGGTAATAGTAATCGGCATAAATGATAGCGTAATCAATTTCACTCCCATTGGGATAATGGCCCGTAGAATGTAAGAGAAAGGCATTATTCTGTTCCCTACTTTGGAAGGCTTCTGAAGACAGCACATGAATCATTTGTTCGGCTTGATCCCGATAATAAATCGCTTTTAGGGGATCAGATAGATAAGCCGATAATTCCAATAAAGCGGAGGCCGTAACGGCTGCGGCCGATGCATCCCGAGGTTCTTCCAAAATATTAGGCACATCAAAATCCCAATAGGGGATTCGATCTTCCGGCAACCTTTCCAGGTAAACATCCGTAAGCTGCTGCGCGAAATCGAGAAAACGTGGATCATTTGTTTCCCGATAAACCATCGTAAAACCATAAATCGCCCAAGCTTGCCCCCGGGCCCACAATGATTCATCCGCATAACCTTGATGCGTAACCCCCTTGATCTTTTTACCCGTCACAGGGTCATATATGACCACATGATAAGTAGTGTGATCTTCCCGAAAATGGTGATGCATGGTGGTTTCAGCATGTTTCAAAGCGACTTGATACAGCTCCATTGACCCTCCATTACGGCTTGCCCAAAAAAGCAATTCCAAATTGATCATATTATCAATAATCGTATTGTGGGGCCAATTCATTTTTTCAACCATGATGGGCCAGGACAGAATAGTACCTACCGTGGGATTGAAAAGCCCTGCTAAGGAATGAGCGGTTTTCAATAAAACGTCCCGGTAGGCCGGATTTTTAGTCAAGCGATAGCCCTGACCGATACTATTATGGATTTGGAAGCCTAAGTCGTGATCGATCGCTGGGCGAAGGGATAGTGGAATCAATAAGTTACTGTATTGCTCCGCTATGGACTTCCAGGCTGTGTCATTTGTATACTCGTATAATTGCCATAAAACGCCTGGCCAAAAACCACTGGTCCAATCCTCATAATCCACTAGGCTCCATTTCTTTTCAGCTGGTGGAATATTCCGAGGAATCAAAGAATGATCGGGTAATTGTGCTAGCGTTTTAGTGGCTTGTGCCACACAATAATCCAGGTGCTTTTGTACGACAAATTCGATATTCGGCATTTTTCAATAATGTTTGACAATGGCAGCATTGGCGGCCAATGATTATCCGTATAAACTTTTCAAAAAGGCTTTCGGCGTTTGTCCATGCACCTTCTTGAAACATTTCGTAAAATAGGAATGGCTGTTAAACCCTGCTTTGTAAGCTACTTCATCAATATTATATCGCTTGGAAGAAAGAAGTGTTGTAGCCTTTCTTATTTTGACTACAGTAATATATTCGGAAGTGGAGTGATTGGAAATTTGTTTAAGTTTCCGATGAAGTTGGCTCCTACTAAATCCAATTTCCTTCGCTAGGAGATCGACCGTAAAGTTTTCGTTTTCAATATTATCTTCAATGATTTCATTTAATCTATTCAGGAAATAATTGTCTAAATTCCCAATATCCATGGGTTGTTTGGCAAGAAACTTCTGTGTATAACTTTCCTGTAATCTTTTTCGCTGTGTCAACAGATTTTTGATTTGTGACAACAGAATATTTTCATCAAAGGGTTTGGACAGATAGGCGTCGGCCCCCTTTTCGAGTCCGGTTGCGGTGTTTTCAGCAGAAGATAGCGCAGTGAGGAGGATGACCGGAATATGGCTGGTTTCAATTTGCGATTTTATCTTCTGGCATAATTCAAACCCATCCAGTACAGGCATCATAACATCTGAAATGACAAGGTGTACATTTTGTGTTTTTAGAATTTCAAGACCTTGCATTCCATCGTCGGCAAATAAAACAACGTAAAACCGTTGCAGGAATTTCAGCAAATGCTTCCTCAGATCGTCATTGTCTTCCACGATTAGGATTTTCACCGCTGCATTGTAAGCTTCCGATTGAAAATCTCTTTTTTCTGTTGATTCCCATGAATTAAGGTTTTTCACTTTTTCATGGCCCTCGTATAATATTTTTTGAGCCTTTTGTTTGGTAGGTAAACGCACGGAAAAGCGAGTACCTTCTCCAGGAGTACTTTGTACGATGATGACTCCGCGATGCATTAGCGTAAAATCTTTGCAGAGGTTCAAGCCGATACCTGTACTATTTTCTTTACTTTTTTGTTGTTGTCCCTGTTCGAAACGGTTGAAGATAATGGGCAGGTCAGTGCTGTCAATCCCTCTCCCATTATCGATAACAAAAATCTCAACAAATTTTTCGTTTTCCAGCTTCCCGAAGCTCAACTGATTGGAAAAGTAATGGTTGTGCTGTGTCTGATTTCCCTGAACAGATACAATTATTTCGCCATTTATCGGCGTAAACTTAAAGGCATTGGACAACAGGTTATAGATAATTTTGTCCAATTTCTCCTCATCCGCTTCAATGAGAAGTTGTTGCTGTTCATGCGTAAAAGAAAAACTAATGTTCTTTGCTTTAGCCTCTTCCGAAAAATTCAGAACCCGCTCTTGTATAAAATCGATCAATTCTATTTTAGAGATATTGAGTTTGGCCTGGCCTTTTTCAAGCTTGCGAAAGTCCATGATTTGATTAATCAATTGCAGCAACCTATTTGTATTCCGCTTTACTGTTTCCAATTGACTGCGTTCTTCCGTGGACAGATTATGGGATTTCAGCAGGTTTTTAATGGGCCAGTTTATTAGGGTTAAAGGGGTGCGAAATTCGTGCGAAATGTTTGTAAAAAAGCGCAACTTCATTTCGTGCAACTGTTCTTCATGCTCAAGTTTGATCTTCTCAACTAGCAGGGCTTTTTTTAGTTTCAATCGTTCGCGGTAAAACTGTACGACTTGGATGATTATTGTTAGAAGAGCCAGGGAGTAAATCACCAAGGCAAGATTTGACTTGTACCAAAACTGCCTAATCACAATCTGAAGCCGAGCAGGCGTGTCATTCCATACGCCATCGTTATTGGAGGACTTGACTTCAAAAACATATTCACCAGGCGGGAGGTCTATAAAAGTTGCCGATCCATGATTCCCATCCTCAACCCATTGATCGATATGATGGATTAAGCGGTACACGAATTTATTCTTTTCGGGTAGCAGGAAGTTATCGGATGAAAAGTTAAAATTCAGTGTGGTTTCTTCCGGACTCAGCACCAATTTGGCGAACTCATTGATTCCGGTTTGGGTGGGAACAATTTCCCGCTTGTTGACCTGAATATTGTTGATAAAAACATTGGGAGGCCTTTTGTTGACTTTTATTTCTTTGGGCTCAAGTTGCGTAAACCCATTGGTACCGCCAAAGTATAAGTTGCTGTTTTTGTCCTTGAAAATAGCGTTCGGATTAAACAGGTTCCCCTGGATGCCATCCGTAATAACAAATCGTCTTGAACTAGTATCCTGAGGGGTGTAGAGGATTAGGCCGTCATTCGATGTAATCCAGATATGATCATTTTGGCCTTCAAGGATTCCATATACATCCTTACCTTTTAATAACCCATTGGCATCAAAAAAACTTAGCTCATCGGTCTCCGGATCATAAATATTTATCGCATCTCCTCCCGTACCCATCCATATTTTGCCATCCGACAGCTCAGTTACATAGTAAAATGACTGGCTTCTTGTTCTACGATTGTTTTCAGCATGGGTGCTAAAATGCGTTGATTTGCCTGTTGATAAATGTATTTGGTAAATGCCTTCCGCCGTGGCAGTCCAAAGGTTATTCTTTGAGTCGAGTGCCAAAGACCGGATATTGAGATTGCTAAATTGTGAAAAAGGGTATTCATCTGATTTGAAGCTAATTTGTTGGGTCTTGAAATCATAAAAATTCACTCCTCCGAAATTTGTTCCAAACCACACCCCCGAATCCGAATGACACAAGGTGTATACCCCAAGCGCTGAAATGTGTTTGCCATCTTCTTGCCCTAGTTCGAAATGAATAAAGTCCTTAGCATTTTGGGGTCGATAATAAACGCCTTTAAATGCACAAGCTACCCATAGGCCCCCATTATTGTCTACATCCAGTGCTTTTACATTGAGTACCCCTTCGTTTTCCAATGCTGCAATGCCCTTAAAACTTGTTGTTTCAAGGTCAAAACTATTCAATCCACCTTGCTCAGTTCCAACAAAAAGTTCTCCTGTAGGCATTTGAGTAAAAGAACTGACCATATTATCAGATATCGAGGCCGGCTCCTTGGAATACCGATAATTATTAAATTTATTATCCGCATGATGCAAATAACTTACCCCTCCCGACCAGGTGCCGATCCAAATCCCACCTTGCTCATCTTCAAAAATATCATAAATGGAGTTGTGCGGTATACCATCGTATTCCATATGATTAAAATGGATCAACTTTGTTCCAGCACTAAGGAATAGTCCTAGATAAGAACCAATCCAAGTCTGTCCGCGCTGATCCCTCCAAATCTTGCGAATACTTGCCGATTTAATATCATAGGTGGGATCTGCAGGGTAACTATAGTGCATTTTCAAATTCCCCTTAGCATCATAGCGCCTGGCTCCGTGGGATTCGTAGCCTACCCAGATTTCGTTGTCATTTGCATATATCGTACGGACCATTGAGCCAGGCCCTTCCACTTTTTTGACCACTTGCTTGGCAGCTGGATGGACCAAATAGACAGCACCATCACTTGTCCCTAGCCATAGTCGCTTGGCCTCATCTTTGTAAAGGAGCTGGGGCTGCTGGTGAAGTTCTTTACCTATTCTAATCAGCTGTTTTTTCTCTTCGTCCAGGTAACCAAAGAAATTTTCATCGGCAATCCAAAGTTTCCCCTCCCCGTCGAGTTCAATAGAAGAGAGTTTATCACTTGCAGCATCTCCATTTTCGTAATGGTACAAGACACGTTCAAATTGTTGCAGCTTGTGGTTAAATAAACACAGCCCTTCTTCCGTGCTGGCCCATATGTTATTTTGATCATCTATGGCCAAAGAGGTGATGATATTACTGGGAAGGCCGTTGGTTTTCTTGGGGTCGTGAACAAAGCGCACGATTTCCTTCGAATTATATTTGATGACTCCATCAAAGCTAGCCAGCCAAATGTATCCAAAAACATCCTGCTCGAAGGAACGGATTGCTTGAAAACTATAGCCTCCTGGAGGCGATACCCTTCGAAAAGCAATATCATCGACTTGAGCGCATAAATGAGTCACACTAAAAAAGAGTACAACGCAAAGTAGGTATTTGAAGTCTTGCAAGATGGATATTTTTTTCAAAGATGTTATTTGAAGTCTCCCCACTAAGTTGCAAAAGATTGTTCTGTTAACGTAAAGAATTTCAAAAATAGATATTGTCGCTTTTATTTTCTAAGACAGATGTTGCACGCATGCAACATCCGTAAAATGCTGCAACATCCATTCGAACAATTGCAACACACCGACAAGTTCCTGTCTATATTCTTCATTAGTTTTGCTTCCACTACCATTTAGTTTGACACAAAGAAAGTCAAGCCAACTATTTAGTAGCACTTCAAGATTGAAGTATCATGTTTCTTCAACAAAAAACTCATTATTTATGAAAAGCAAAAACGAAAAACTAAAAGCGCTTAGCATTTTGTTGCTTTGTTTATTTTTCGTTGCCATTAACAGTACTTATGCACAACATACTGTTACTGGATCGGTAATGGACGAAGAGAGCCAACCCCTTATTGGAGTTAATATTCTGATCAAGGGCACTTCAACGGGTACAGTTACAGATGTTAATGGTAAATATCTGGTTGAAGTACCCGATTCGGATGCAATACTTGCATTCTCGTACACTGGATTTACAGCCACGGAAGAGTCCATTAACGGACGGAGTATCATTGATGTAGTGATGGCGAGTGGCATCGGATTGGACGAAATTGTCGTCGTGGGTTATGGAACTGCAAAAAAGGAAACCTTAACTGGGTCCGTTGAACAAGTGAAAGCCGAAGCCTTTGAAGACTTAGCCATCGGTAGCCCTGCTTTAGCACTTCAGGGTAGAACGCCGGGCTTGGTGGTTACCCGTACTTCATCTAGACCTGGGGATGAGGGGGTCGAATTCCTTGTCAGAGGGGCTTCCTCTATTAATGGCATAGACCCGCTAATTGTAATAGATGGTGTTCCTGCCATCAATTCACAAGCATTTAACCTCATGAACCCCAATGATATTGAATCGGTCAGTGTACTGAAAGGAGGTTCCGCATCGGTATATGGTGCTCGTGCAGCCGGTGGAGTTATATTGGTCACTACCAAGAAAGGAAAAGGAAAGGTTAAAGTGGATATCAACTCTGTTTACCGTATGGGAAGCATTGGTATTCGTCCTCCCTCACCAACGATGGCCGAATATGGAGAACTGTATCTGCATGCAGTTGATCAAGATCTTGCTGCCGGATTACCTCCTCGTTATTTCTTTTGGTCGGACCGTGAAACGGTACAAAGAATAGCCAATGGAGAGGAAGGTTATTATGATCTACCCATCAACGGAAGAATATGGTTGGCTAATGGAAACCGATTTGATGAAATGTTTGGCAACTCTCACTCTAGCCAACAAAATGTCAGTGTATCTGGAGGGGATGAAAACAGTAATTTCCGTATTTCTGCCGGCTATGATCAAAATGTTGGCGGATTAAAGGTGGCTGATGATATTGCAAACCGCTATAATTTCTCGGTAAATTATAACAATGATATCACTGATAGGCTTAGTATTAGTACCAACATGTCCTATATTCAGAATACTTTCTCAGGGCCTCAAGATGGTTTGGCCAGAGATGCAGCAACCTATGACGCTCCACTATTCCCTACCTACAACCCACAAGGGCAATATTATTCTGTTTTTGGAGGTGTAGAAATTAAGGGGGCTAGAAATGCGGTAGGAGAAGTTAAAGATGGAGGACGTTTAACAAATCTGACGGAACAAGTGAGAATTTCTGGCTTGGCCACTTACAAATTAACCAACAATTTAGACCTTACTGGTTCCTACACGTACAGTCGGCAAAATACCGGAAGTGAAAGATATCAGGTAGATGTTCCCCTTTATAGCTGGGATGGAGATTATGCCACTACCATTAATTCTACCACCTATATCCAAGAAACCTCAGGACTGACAACCTACCAGAACTATAAAGCTTCTCTTAATTATGCCCGAAAATTTGGAGATCATAATGTATCAGGGCTCCTAGCGATAGAAGCAGAGAGAAATGAAAGTAGTGGTCTTAGCGCGCGAAGAAATGGATTTGTAGATTATGGCGTTTATGATCTAAACTTAGGTGCTACAGATCAATTAGTGACGACGAGCGCTGGTGGCAATACTTGGGGCTTTTATGGCTTTATCGGCCGTCTAAATTATGATTATAAAGGAAAGTACTTATTAGAAGTACAAGGAAGACGAGATGGATCCTCTAGATTCGCAGAAGGGGCCAAATGGTCAACTTACGGAAGTGTTTCCGCTGGCTGGGTTTTAAGTGCTGAAGATTTTCTCATCAACAGTAACACCATCACTTTCTTAAAACTAAGAGGGGGGTATGGAGAATTAGGAAGTACTTCTGGTATTGGAAACTTCGGCTACTTATCAACCGTTGGTTTTGGAAATACCGTTTTCGGTCAAACCAGTGCAGCACTACAGCAAACTTCGCGTGCCAGCAGTT
>Ga0070729_10003945_pt1 | contig 16587 bp, 12 predicted proteins | sample tdDd472_FD_66725 | JGI IMG/M metagenome (GOLD analysis project Ga0070729, IMG submission 66725) | Marine sediment microbial communities from the Atlantic coast under amendment with organic carbon and nitrate - tdDd47.2 | ecosystem: Environmental > Aquatic > Marine > Coastal > Sediment | place... | reverse complement strand
CTCGCCTGCCAAGACAGCTCGCCCTCCAGCTGGGTCGGGATCGCGACGGCCAGGGCGCCGCGCAGCGCGTCGGGCAGCTCCGGCGGCGGCTGCACCCGCCGGCCGTAGGCGCGAGCGCTGGCCAGCAGCGCCGCCGCGACCTCCGCGGGGTCGCCGCCGAGGGCCGCGGCGATGCAGGTCGCGCTGCTGTCGGCGGCCGGCAGCTTGCCCAGCGCCTCCAGCGCTCGCGCGCGGACCTCGAGCGCGTCGTCGCCGCAGGCCGCCTCGAGGGCCGCGCGCCCCTCCCCCAGCTGGCCGAGGGCGAACGCCAGCTCGGCGCGCACGTCCGCCGCGGGCTCCGCGGCCAGCCGCGCGATCGCGAGCGGCGCCAGCGCCGCCTCGCGGATCCGGCCCACCGCGCGCGCCGCGAGGGCGCGGAGCGCGGGGTCGTCGTGGTTCAGCCGCGGCTCCCAACGCGCGGCGTCGGCCAGGCGGGCGTCCTCGTCGGCGAACAGCGCCGCCAGCTCCGCCGAGTCCTGCGCGCAGCAGACGGCCACGACCAGCGCCGGAAGCAGGAGTCCTGCGATCTTCATTTGCCCTTCGCTTCGGCCTGTGCGTCGCCGGCCTCCTCGGCGGTCATGTCACCAGCCGGGGGAGGGCGTGTCCAGTCGGCCGCGGCGTCAGCTCTCGCTGGGGACGTCGCGAACTTCGACCGGGACGTCGAGGACCTCCTGGGACGGGCGAGGCCCAGGCGGTGGCCCGAATGGCCCCCCGCCGAGGGGGCCCCCGCCCAAAGGTCCGGGTCCCCGCACGAACTGCCGCACGTGCACGTTGGCCCGGGTCTGGGCCCGCGCCAGCAGGCGCCGCGCGAGGGCTGGAGCCACGAGCCGCCGCAGGGGCGGGATCAAGAGCCCCAGGCCCACCGCGTCGGTGAGCACCCCGGGGGTCATCAGCAGCACCCCGGCGATCAGGACCAGCGCGCCCTCGGCGAGGGTGCCGCCGATCCCCTCTCCCGTGGTGGTCGCCGCCTGCAGCCTGCGCAGGACCTGGCTCCCTTGCTGACGGGCGAGGGCGGCGCCCACGACCCCGGTCACGAGCACCAGGCCGATGGTCGCGCCCAACCCCATCAGCTGCCCCACCTGCAGCAGCAGGTAGAGCTCCACGAGGGGGACGACGACGAACAGGACCGCGAGCCACATGGCCCCAGGCTACCAAGCGTGTGCAGGGCCCCTGGAGGAGAATCAGCCCAGCGCGTTCAGCGAGCGCCAGAGGAAGGTCACCCCCAGGACCAGGATCAAGAGCAGGATCCCCCGCTGGAAGCGCTCTTGCGGCACGCGGCTGGCCAGCTTGCTCCCCAGCCAGGTGCCGAGCACCACCACCGGCACGGCCAGCGCCTGCACCCGCAGCACCGCCAGGTCGAGCACCCCCTGCCACACGAACAGGCTGAGCTGGATTGCGATCACGGTGAAGAGGTAGCTGGCCAAGGAAGCCCGCAGCACGTCGCGCTGCCAACCGGCGAGGGCCGCGTAGAGCACCACCGGGGGTCCGCCGGTGTTGAAGCCTCCCCCGAGGGCACCGCCGACCCCGCCAGCCAGGAGCCCCCACCCCGCAGCGGGCTCGCGGGGCGCGCCGCGCTCGGCTGGCGCCCGGCGGAGCAGCGCCCACACCGCGTAGCCGGTGAGCACCAGGCCCAGGGTGATCCGCACCGCGGTCGGGCTGGCCGCGCGCAGGAACCACACCCCCAGCGGCACGCCCAGCAGGGCCCCCGCCAGCAGCGGGCCCACCCGCTTGAGGCTCACGTGCCGCCAGAGCTGGATCAAGAGCGTGATCACCGGGACCACCCGCAGCACACTGATCAGCACGACCGCCAGGCGCACTGGGACGAAGAACGGGAGCACGCTCATGCTCAGCAGCCCGAAGCCAAACCCTGCCAGGCCTTGGAGAAACGCCGCGGCGAACACGATCAGCAGGTAGAGCTCGAGCACGCGCAGACGATACCCGAGGCTCGCGTTTTCAGGGGGCCTCTCCGAGGCCCCCTCGCCCTCGCAAGTGAATCGCTCGGGCTCACCCCCAACGGGCTGAAGGCTCGCGTTTTCAGGGGGCCTCTCCGAGGCCCCCTCGCCCTCACAAGTGAATCGCTCGGGCTCACCCCCAACGGGCTGAAGGCTCGCGTTTTCAGGGGGCCTCTCCGAGGCCCCCTCGCCCTCGCAAGTGAATTGCTCGGGCTCACCCCCAACGGGCTGAAGGCTCGCGTTTTCAGGGGAAGCTTAGCCCGGTCCATCGTGCGTGCTAACATCCAGGTCAGTCGAGCTTTACCCATGCGCCGCCCCTCCGACACCCTCGCCCACCGCTCCCCGCGATTGACCGCGCTGTTCCTCGGCTCGGCGTTGGCGCTGGTGGCGGCGACTGCGGCGCTCACGATCCACCTCACCGGTGAGGCCGTCGCCGGTCGGGTCGAATCGGAGCTGACTCACACCGCCCGCCTGATCGGCGGCGCGGGCTTCCCGCTGACCGACCCCGCGCTCGAGCGGATCGCGGATTACATCGGCGCCGAGGTGGTCGCCACCGACGCCCAGGGGAACGCCCTGGCCTCGAGCCTCGACCCCGCTCAGCTCGACGCCTTCCTCGCCGCCGAGCTCCCCCAACCACAGGAGTCGACCCGGATCGTGGAGTGCGCGATCGGCGACGCGGACTTCACCCTCGGCGTGGCCTCGACCGGCCGTCAACCCAGCGCCGGCGCGGTCTACGTGCTCTACCCCGCTGACATGATCGCGGCTCAGTCCCGCGAGGCCTGGCTGCCCGTCGTCGGCGTGGCGGTGCTCGGGGTGCTCCTCGCCGTCCTGCTCGGCGTCTACAGCGAGCGCCGGGTGCGCGAGGCGCAGACCTCGAGCCTGATTCGGCTGCTGGCTTCGGTCGCCCATGAGATCCGCAACCCCCTGGGAGCGATCCGAACCCTGGCCCGCACCGCGCGCCGCCGGGCCGAGGAGCCCGAGGCCCAGAACCTGGAGCTGATCGCCAGCGAGGCCGACCGGCTCGCGCTGCTGGCCGACGGGCTGCGCTGCGTGGGCCTCCCGGTGCGCACCCTGCGCCGCGAGATCGACCCCGACCTCGCGGTGGGCGAGGTGCTCCAGCTCCTCCGCGATCAGCTCGCGCACCGCCGGGTCCAGGTCGACCTCGTGCTCGCCGGCGGCGCGACCATCAGCGCCGACCCCGCGCAGGTGCGGCAGGTGGTCTTGAACCTCGTGCTCAACGCCGCCGACGCCATGCCTCGCGGTGGGCGCGTGCGCTGCGTGACCACGCGCAGCGCCGACGCCTGGGAGCTGGCGGTCGAAGACGAGGGCCCGGGCGTCAGCCCCGCCATCCGCGCCAAGCTCTTCGCGCCCTTCGTCAGCAGCAAGCCCAGGGGGCTCGGGATCGGGCTCTACCTCTCGCGCCGGCTGGCCGCCGCCAACGGCGCGACCCTGACCCTCGACCCGGAGTTTGCCCCGGGCGCGCGCTTCGTCGCCCGCTGGCCCCTGCGGCCAACCGACGCCGAGGTCCCCGCGCCCCGGGCCTCATGAGCGGCCACGTCCTGCTCGTCGAAGACGACGTCGCGGTCAGCGCGTCGATCACGGCCCAGGTCCGCGCGTTGGGTCACCCGATCGTGACCGCCCCCAGCGCCGAGCTAGCCCTGGACGAGGCGCGGGAGCAGCCGCCGGCGGTGGTCCTCCTCGACCTGCACCTCCCGGGGATGGACGGGCTCGACCTGCTCCCCCGGCTGCTGGAGCTCGACCCGCAGCCGCGGGTGGTCGTGATCACGGCCAACCCCACCGCCGAGAACGCCATCGACGCCATGGCCCGGGGCGCCGCCGCGCACCTCGTCAAGCCGCTGGACCTCGAGCAGCTCGAGCCCCTGCTCGCCGACCTGTTCTCCCAAACCCAGCCCCCCAAGGCAGACTCCCCGAACGCGGCGCAGCTCGTGGGGACCTCGGCGCCGATGCTCGAGCTCGGGCGACGGATCGGCGCGCTCGCGCGAACCGAGAGCACGGTCTTGATCCGCGGGGAGAGCGGCACCGGCAAGGAGCTGGTCGCCCGCGCGATCCACGACCGCAGCGCGCGAGGGAGCGGACCCTTCGTCGCCGTCTCCTGCGCCGCGCTCCCCGACTCGTTGATCGAGGCCGAGCTCTTCGGTCATGAGAAGGGCGCCTTCACCGGCGCGCACCAGGCCCGCGCCGGCCGGGTCGAGCGAGCCGAGGGCGGGACCCTGTTCCTCGACGAGGTCGGCGAGCTGACCCCCCTGGCCCAGGGCAAGCTGCTGCGCTTCCTCGAGGAGCGCGTGTTCGAGCGCGTCGGCGCTGGCCGCGGCGCGCCCCAGCGCGCCGACGTGCGCGTGCTCGCCGCGACCCACGTCCCCCTCGAGCGCGCGGTCGAGGCTGGCGACTTCCGCCAGGACCTCTACTTCCGCCTGAACGTGGTCCAGCTCGAGGTCCCCCCGCTGCGCGAGCGCCTCGACGACCTGCCCCAGCTGGTGGAGCACTTCGTCGGCCAGGCCGCGCGGCCGCCGCGGTTGGCCCCCGAGGTCCTGGCCGCCCTCCGCGAGCGGCCCTGGCCCGGCAACGTGCGCCAACTGCGCAACACCATCGAAGCGGCGCGGGTCAACCTCGGAGACGGCGCCGAGCTGCGGGTTGCCCACCTGCCTCCCGCTCAGACGGCGGACCCCGATCAAGGGATCGCGGCCGCCGTCGCCGTCGCCGTGCGGCACGCGGCGTCCCAAGCCCCACCGCCGAGCGACCTGCACGCCGCCCTCCGGGCTGAGTTCGAGCGCAGCCTGATCGCCACGGCCCTCGAGCTCTGCGACCAGAACCAGGTCGCGGCCAGCCAGCTGCTGGGGATGAACCGGGCGACGTTCCGCCGCAAGATGGCGAGCTACGGCTTGGGCTGAGGGTCCGTGCGCGGCACGGGTCGCTTGCACACCCACACGAAGCGCGGCCAGGACCCCTCCGCGGACTGGCTGTGGGTGACCGCCAGCCCGCAGCGGTTCAGCACCCGCCCCAGGTCCGTCGGCACCAGCAGGGATCGCGGGAAGTCCCCCAGGCCCAGCGCCCAATGCCGCAGCAGCGACCCCCAGGCCCCGTTCGGCGGCGGCGTGATCAAGATCAAGACGCCGCCGGGCTCGAGGTGGTCCCCCAGCCGCGCCAGCAGCCGCTCCTGAGTCGCGGCGCGGTAGGCGGTGAGCGTGTCCTCGACCACGATCGCGTGATAGCGCTCGAGGGGCACGGTCAACGGGTCGCCGGCGATCCAGTGGATCGGGCTGGCGCGGAGCGCGGAGCGGGCCACCCTCAGCCGGCGGGGGTTGCGCTCGACGGCGGTCAGCTCGAGGTCAGGCAGCTGCGCGATCCGGGCCAGGACCGCGCCGACCCCGCAGCCAGCGACGAGCAGGCGGCCGTCGGCGGGGAGCCAGCGAGGGAGGCGCTCGAGGAGCGGGTCGTGGGCGACGCGGCGGGCGATCAAGCGCAGCAGGAGCGGACCCCGGTAGCGATAGCGAGCCCGCAGCCGCTGCTGCCAGCTGCGGCGGGGGTCACGGCTGGCTTGACCGGCGCGCACGTCGAACCACGCGGTCAGCGGCGCGGCGACCGCTCCGGCAGCGAACAGCGATCCGGCGCCGAAGGCCACCCACGTCCAACCCGCCTGGGCGCGGCTCCCGCCGAGGGCGGCGAGCGCCAGGCCGCCGAGGACCAACCCCAGCGCCAGCCGACACGCCGCCAGCCCGGGGAGGCGTAGCACCTCGCCCCGGCAAGCGGCCAGCGCGCTGCCCCAGGCCACGGCCGCGCCCGCCGGCAACGCCCACCTGCTGGCGGCGGTGGGTACGCCCCCGGCGAGGATCAGCGCGCTCGCGCCCGCACCAAGAGCCACGGCTCCGCTGAGCAGGGCCACCGCGCCGAGGGTCAACCCGACAGAGAAGCACCCCAGCAGCGCGCCGAGAAGCACCCAACCCAGCCCAGGGGTCAGCCAACGCCCGCCCCCGGCCGGCGGACCGACCGAGACCGCGGCCAGCGCGGGGAGGCAGGCGAGGACGCCCAGCGAGAGCGTCAACCATCCGACTGCAGGGACCAGGCGGGTCCCGCCCGGCTCGGGGACCCTGCGGGACAGCGGGTGCAGGCCCGCGCCCAGCCAGGCCGTGATCGGGGCCCAGGGCAGCGCGCTCCAGTCGGCCCGCAGGTCGCCGGACGACGGCGCGTCGTGGGCCCACAGCGCTGCCCCCGCGAGGAGGACCGCCCCGGTCAGGCCCCAACACCGCCAGCCGCGCTCGCGGGCCGCGCGCCCGCAGAGGGCGAGAGCGACCCAGGCCGGAAACAGGCTGGCCGCGGCGCCGCCCCCGGCGGCCCACACCGCGAGGCCTCCCCAGGCGAGCCCGCTGCAGGCGAACGGGGCACCCTCGCGAGCCTCGCCTCCGCCGAACCACGTCCGCGCCGCCGCGAGGACCCCCGCCAGCACCAGCGCCGCGAGCGTCGAGGCGAGCGGCGCGCAAGCCTCCGCCGACCCCGCGAGCAACGGCAGCGGCTGATCGGGGCACGCGTAGAGCGCGAGCCCGACCCCGGTGGCGCCGAACCCCAGCACGAGTCCGGTCGTGGGCCTCACCCTAACCGGACTCCCGGCGCGACCAGACGGATCACGCCCAACGCACCGCGAGGCGTGATCGCCACGATCGCGATTCGCTTGGGCCGGTTCTTGATCCCGGCCACGGCCGGCTGCACCTGGCCCGAGAGCAAGGCCACCGCCAACGCGGTCGCGCCTGCGGCGCTGGCCGGGTGCTCGCCGTCCCACTTGGTGGAGAGCACGGTCTTCACCGTCTGCGGCAGGACCGTCAGCCCATGGGGCAACCCAGGGGGCGCGAACAGGAGCTCGGTGGGGTGCGCCGCCAGCCACTCGCGCAGCCAAGCGCGCGCGTTGGGGGGCGAGACCACTCGCGCGAAGCCGTGCGCCAACGGCTTGGGGCCCGGGCCCAGGAGCAGCCCAGCCCCTCCCTCGGCGTCGAGGTTCAGCGAGAGCCCGCGGTAAGCGGCCCGAGCCCACACCACGTGGGGGGTGACCTCGTCGGTGCCCAGCACGCAGAGCGGCAGCTTGGGCCAGGCGCTGGCCAGCGCCAACGCGGCGGCGAAGGAGGTAGCCCCGCGTTGAACGGTGTGCACCGGTCCCTGAAGCCCGACCTCCTCGGCGCAGGCGTAGGCGGGCCCGGCGACCAACGCGGGGGTCCAGTCCTTCACGGGCCGGCCGCGAAGGACTCGCTCGGCGCGCTTGCCGACCTCGCTCAGCGGGCCCCAGGCCGAGCCGACGAGCAACCCCTCCGGCCCGCGAGGACGGAGGGCGTGGAGCAGCGCGCGGAGCATGCCCTGAAAGCGCTCGGGGGCGTCGGGGCCGGGGGAGCTGACCCGGCGTCCGCTGGGCAGCGGAAGCGAGCCGAGCCCGGCGTAGCCGCGCACGAGGAAGCTCACGGCGCCTCCTCGGGGGGATCCTCGGGGGGCTCGACGGGCATGAAGTCCGAGGCGAAGGGGTTCGGCTGGCCCTCGGGCTCGTCGGGCTCCTCCGACTCGATCTCGTCGGGGTCGGCCTCCTCCAGCTCCTCGGGTGGCGCGATGGGCACGATGTCCGAGGGGGCGCCGAGGACCTCGGGCAGCGGCGCGAGGTCGGACTCCGAAGCCTCCGGCTCGGCGTCGACCCGGCGCAAGTGCAACGCCCAAGCGCGCCCGAGGAGATTCGTGCACAAGACGCTCGCCGAGCGAGGGACCAGCCGCTCGGCGGAGACCACGCTCAGTCCTGCGCCGGGCTCGAGGCAGGGGAAGAACCCGCCCCGGAGGGCCAGGGCGGCGATGACCGCGTCGAGGGCGGCGGCCGCGCCCTGGGTGTGACCGACGAGCGCCTTGCTCGCCGCCAACCCCGGAGCCGGCTCGCCGAGAACGGTCTTCAGCGCCCCGGCCTCCTCCGCGTCTTCGGCGACGCCCCCGCTGCCATGCAGCAACCACAGGTCCGGGGCGTCGGCCTGCGCGCGTTGCAGCAGGCGGGCGAGGGCGTTGCCCCCGGACTGCATGCGGATCGCCTCCAGGCTCGCCAGCGGTGTGGCCCCGCGCTGCGCCGCATGGGCAGCGCGCTCGAGCACGAGGAACCCGGCGCCCGTCGCCAGGGTGGTGCCTCGTCGATCGGGGGCGTGGGGCCGACACCCCGCGGGATCCACCCCCACCCGGTCGGCGAAGCACTGCTGACCCACACGCGTCTCCAGCTGAACGCCCCCGACCACCGCCAGCGGAGAGGCGCTGCTCACCAGCCAGCGCGCGCCCAGCTCGAGGGCCTCGGCGCTGCCCCCGCCCGCGGCGCTGACCACCAGCGACAGCCCGCCCACGCCGGAGCTGCGGGTCAGGCGCGCGAGGATGTGGTCCGAGCCGTGGCGGCTCCAGGCGACGTCGTCGGGGTCCTGATCGTTGACGTGAGACTCGACCGCGAGCTCGCTCTCGTCCAGGCCTGCCCAGGTGCAGCCGACGAAGAGCGCTGCGTTGACCCGCAACCTGGGTCCGAGCCCCGCCATCTCGAGCGCCTCGACCAGCGCGGCGGCCGCGCCCGCCGCGCCGACCGTGTGGTCGCCGACTTCGCTCGGTTCACGCAGGCCACGCTCGAGGTCCGCGAGCGTCGGCCCCTGCCGCGTCGCCGCGCCGACCCCAGTGATCCACAGCCCCCCGCTCACCCCTGGAGGTCCGCTTCCCACTGCGCACAGAGCGCGACGTAGAACGCCGGCCGGTTGAGCACCAGGGTCCCGTCGGGGTGGGTGAAGACCTGCACGCTGACCCCCGTGGCGAGCTTGGTCCCCTCCGGCCCGATCAGCTCGTAGGTGAACAGCAGCCGCGCGCGCTCGTCGGGGTGCAGCCGGGTCCTGACCTGGATCGTCTCGCCGTAGCGCGCGGGGGCGAGGTAGTCGAGGGCGACGTGCACCACGGGGATCACCAGCCCGTGCTCGTCGCGGACCGTGAGGTAGTCGATCCCGCGAGCGCGGCCCAACGCCTCGCGCGCCTGCTCGAGGTAGCCCACGTAGTGCCCGTGCCACACGATCCCCAGCGCGTCGACCTCGGGGAAGCGCACCTCGACCGGGTGCACGTGCTCGAGGTAGCGGGGGCCGGGTTCTTTCCAGCGCTGGTTCTTCACGCCGCGCAGTTTAGCGGGTTTTCCGGGCAGCCTGCCCCTGGCGCTCAACCAACGAGACGGGCGCGGCAGTCCGCCGCGCCCGGTCGAGTGGCTGGGGGTGGACGGAGCCTACTGCCCGCCGTTCGTCATCCCGCGCAGCGCGTCGCGGAGGAGCTGCATGCCGCCCCGCTTCGGCCCGTCGGCGTCGACGTCGTCGGGGTTCTCGCTGAGGTGCAGCAGCTCCGGGTTCACCCGGGCCCAGGCGCGGTAGTCCGGCAGGTAGACGAACTTGCCCACACGGTTGGTGGCCCAGACCGCGCGGGCGCCCTCGGCGCCCACGGAGAGCGTGCCGGCGGGGGCGCCGCTGCCGTCGGGGGTGCTGAACAGGTGGATCAGGCTCTCCTCGGCAGCCGACTTGCGCCGCTCCAAGAAGCCGCGCTCGACCCGCCGGCTGAGCACGACCTGCAGCGCCTCGACGAAGGCGGTCTCGGCCAGCAGGCTCTGGTTGTAGAACACGTAGGCGCGGAGCTTGACCCAGCGGCCGTTCTGTCCGGCGAGGAGCGCCGCCGATCGCGGCCCGCCCAGGTTCACCGAGCCGCCGGTGGGGTTGTCACCGGCCGCCTGGTAGGCGAGGGACGCGCCGTTGTAGATGCCGGCCAGCTCGGCGAGCTGCGGGTAGAGCACGTTGCGCACGATCATCTTCGCGCCCTCATCGGTCACGCGAGCGACCGAACGAACCTCGACCCAACGGCCGTTCCACTCCTTGAGCTTCTGGCGCAGGGCCTCGCCGTTGACGTCGCTCTCGACCGGGTCGACGGCGACCGTCAGGGTGCCCTCGCCCAGGGGACGGGTGAGGGTCACGACCTCGCCCTCGACGCCGACCACGCCGGCGACCTCGGCGCCGCGCCGGGCGACGCGGGAGGCGATCAGCTCGAGCACGGCCTTGAGGATCTGCACCTTGTCGTTTTGCTGGAACTCGCCGCCGTAGAACTCACCGCCGGTCTCCAGCTTCTTGCCGTCCTTCACCGCCTCGACCTTGAAGCGGCGCGGGTAAGCGATGTCGGGCAGGCCGGTGGGCGACTCGGTCCGCGCGGGGAAGTGGGTGGGGAGCTCCATGACCTGCACGTAGTCGAGGACGCGCAGGAGCAGGTCCCACTCGCGCTCGTTCAGGCGGCCCTTGTGCTGGCCGTCGACCAGCACCTTGCCGACCTTGTCGATCCGCACCGAGAGGCCCGGCAGCGCCGCGGTCGTCTGCACGTTCATGAACAGCGTGTCGAGGCCGAAGCGCCCGGCAAGGCGCTCTTGTTCGTCCGCCGAGATCCCCTCCTTGATCCGCAGGTGGATCGCGAGCAGCGCCTCGTAGAGGGGGTAGAGCCGCTCACGGACGTCGGCCCAGCTGCCCTTGATCGAGCTCGGCCGCTCGTGGGTGCGGTCCCAGACGACGAGCTCGAAGGTCCCGTTGTCGCTGAGGCCGTCGCTCTCGTCCGGGGTGCCCGCTCGGCCGGTGAGCTGGCTGGGGCGGGTCTCCTTGAGGGCCTTACCGAGGGCGATCATCTCGGTCAGGAGCGCGCCGTAGGACTTGTCCTCGCCGAGGAAGTCGACCCGGCTCTGGAAGTTGACGCGCACGCCGATCGACTCTTCGCTGCCGCTGTTCTGCACCGAGAGCGCGACCGCGCTGAGGCTGGCGGGGAACACCGGGGGACGCGAGACGTCGACCCAGCGGGTCTTCTTGGGGTTGATCGGCACGTGGGGGATCCGCACGAGGTGCGCCGGGGCGTGCAGCTGCTGGCGGAGGCCCGCGGCATCCGGCGCCGCGACGGTGGGGTTGCGGCGGGACACGATCCGGTAGGAGATCTCGAGGAAGGCGTTCGGCAGGCGCTTGGCGGCCTGGGAGCTCGCGGCGGACGCCGACGCGCTGGCGCCGGCCAGCTCGGCCCTCAAGCGCTCGACCTCGTTGTTGGCCTCGACCAGCTGGTTCGTGCTCGCGGTCCCTGCGTTGACCAGGGGCTCGAGGTCGGCGACCCGCTCCTCGGCCCGCCGGAGGGAGTCGCGGAGCACGGCCACGCGGCTCGCGCCGGCCGAGGCGGCGCCGCCGCTGTCGCCGACCTGGGCGCGTCCTGCGCCCTCGCGCTTGACCTCGATCTTCTCGATCTCGACGGAGAAGTCGCGGCTACCCTGACTGCCGAGGTGGATCCCGACGAGCATGTCGCGGTTGGGGTTCGGCTCGCCGCGGGGGTTCTTCTTGCTGAAGTCCACGATCGCGTTGTCGAGGTTGACCTCGGTGCCGTCGGCGTTGTAGACGACGCCACGGCGCAGGAGCCGGGCCATTTCGTCCTCGCTGCCGAGGAACTTCGCCAGGCCCTCGGCGTTGGTGATCAACGAGCGGCCCATGAAGGGTTGGGTGGTGTAGCTGGTTCGGCCTACGGTGCTGGACCAGCCGCGATTGCCGGGATCGGGGAACAGGACCCCCACGTAATCACCCGCTCGGCGGGAGCCCTGGGCGAACGCGGTGGCCGCGCTCAGCACGAGCAGGGTGAAGGTCAAACGAAGTGTTGGGTGCAGTGCCACGGGACAATCCTTCCGGGAATACCAGGCGGAGCTTGGCCAGACTCAAAGCAGCTAGCGTGCCGGGCCTCAGCACCTCCAAAGGTAGCAACTGGCTGCATCATTCGCGCGCTGGAGGAGGTTTACGTTGCATGTCGGGCGCGACGCAAGCTTGAAGTGAACCGCATTCCGTCCCATTTACGCGCCACCCCGGCCGGGCCGCTGGGCCAAGTCCAATCGGGATCGGAGCTTCGCCCATCAGGCCGAGATCTCCTGCTCGACCTGCTCGCAACCCTCTGCGGGGAGCCGTTCGCGGATCTCGTGCATCAGGCGGAGGGGCTGTTCGCCCAGCCCTTCCTGGCGGACGGCGGCGAGCACCTCGGCGAACGCGCGCGCGTTCAACAGGTCCAGGGCGCGGAGCACCGCCGCGGCCTCACCGTAGTCGTCGAGGAACAAGAGCCGCTCGGGCAGCGAGCCCTCCCGCTCGACCTCGTTGGCCTCCCCGGGTCGCAGCCGGCGAATGAACACCCACTCCACCGGGTCGTGGGGCGGCAGCTCCTCCGCGAGGGACACGATGTAGCGCTGAGCGCTCTTGCGGACGCCCTGGTGCTCGAGCTCGGCGAGGAGCTCCTCGCCGCGCTTCTCCCCCGAGCACACCTGCACGTAGAGCGAGTAGACCAGCGGGTCGTGCTCGCGGTCGTCGCCGAAGAGGAACTCCCGCGCCCCGCGCGGGTTCTCCAGCCGATAGAGCAAGAGCGCCGCCAGCTTGTAGCCGAAGATGTCGCGCAGGTAGCGCAGGCGGTGCAGGTCGCGAAACGTGATCCCGTCGTGGAGTACGCCGTCGAGGAGCATCCGCTTCTCGAGCACGCCGCGCATGGTGTTCGGGCTGGCGCTGACGAAGTAGAAGGCCGGGCGCTCGCCGTCGGGCTGCAGCCGCCTGAGCCCGCTGAGCAGCTCCACCGCCCCGGGCACGGGGTGTTTGTCTTCCGCGGCCTCGAAGCGCAGCCGCAGCAGGTCGCGAAACGAGTTCCACTCGGAGAGCAGGTAGGTGTTGTCGATGTCCCACACGTAGAGCGGACCGGTCCAGTGCATGGACAGCGGGCGGTCGTTGCGCCTCCAGAGCGGGTACGCGTAGCCGTCGCGCTGCGGCGCTCGATCCGCCTCGTTGTCGCCCACTACGCTGAGACCTCAGCGGTGTAGTCGAAGTCGATCTCGTAGCGCGCGGCGCGACCCATCAGATCCTGCAGGATCTCCTGGGCAGCGACCTTCCCGTCGAGGAGGTCCTTGACCGCCTCGGTGATCGGCATCGCGACCTCCTCGCGGCTCGCGAGGGCCAGCGCGACGTGGGTGGTGTTGACCCCCTCGGCGACCTCGCCCAGCTCCTCGACGACCTGGGCCAGGGTCTTGCCCTGGGCCACCCCGCGCCCCACGCGGAAGTTGCGGCTGAGCTCGGAGCCGCAGGTGACGAGCAAGTCGCCGACCCCGGCCAGCCCCGAGAAGGTCAGCGGGTCGGCCCCGAGCTTCACGCCCAACCGCTGGATCTCGGCCAGCCCGCGCGTCACGAGCATCGCGCGCACGTTGTGCCCGAAGCCGAGGCCCGCCGCCGCGCCGCAGGCGATCGCGATCACGTTCTTCAGCGCCCCCGCGAGCTCGACGCCCCGCAGGTCGTCCTGACCGTAGATGCGGAACAGCGAGCTGTGCAGCGCCTCGGTAGCCCGCACGATCACCTCGTGAAAGCGCGACGCGACGACCGTCGCGGAGGGCTGCCCGCGCACGATCTCCTTGGCGAGGTTCGGCCCGCTGATCGCGCCGATCTTGAGCGCGCAGGTCTCGGCGCGCAGGAGCTCGGTCACGGTGTGGAACGACTCCGGCTCGAGGCCCTTGGTCGCGCTGAGCACGACCTGGTCGCCGGTGAGGAATTCGCCGGCTTGGCGCGCCACCGCCCGGCTGGCCTTGGACGGCACGCAGAAGATCACCACCGGGGTCCCGCGCACGGCCTCGCCGAGCTCGGTGGTCGCCGTGATCCCCTCGGCGAGGGGGGTCTCGCCCAGGTAGCGCGGGTTGGTGTGGGTGGCGTTGAGGGTCTCGCAGGCCTGAGGATTGCGCATCCAGAGCGCTGTCCGCTGGCCGTTGTGCGCGGCAAGGTGCGCGAGGATCGTGCCCCAGCTCCCCCCGCCGAGTACCGCTACGTCTGCTTGCACGGTTCCCTCCTCCCGAGGCCGTAGCCCGTGAGCCGGTTGCGGTAATAGAGCAAGAGGTTGCGGTCGGTCGCGTCGATCCGGTCACCGCGCCGGCTGAGGGCGGGGCGCGTGTGGTAGGTGCCCCACGAGCGGAGGGCGTGCACGACGAGGTCGCCGCCGTCGAGGCTGCGCACCCGCCGGCTGAGGCGCACCCGGCCAGCGGCTTCGAGCTGCAGCAGCTGTTCGCGGACCCCGTCGCAGCGGCGGGCCAGGTCACCGAACAGCAAGGACTCGTCCTCGGCGCCGCTGCGCAGCAACCGGTAGAGGTCTCGCTGAGGGTGCATCTCCTCCAGCGCGGAGAACGCGGAGAAGGCGACCAGGTGGGTGGGGAAGACCGTGTTGCCGCGCAGGTAGTCAGCGACCAGGTGCTGCCCCAACTCGCGGGTGTACTCCTGGTCGCGGTGCGGGTCGTCCGCGGGCTCCCCGCCGGCGGCGCAGAGGTAGCGGCTGATGTCGATCTCGCGCCCGCTGGCGTCGACGCTCCGCCCCTCCTCGTCCACCGGGTTCCCGAAGGGGTCCCGCGGAGGGAGCAGGGTGAGGTAGATCCGCGCGTCGAGCTCGAGGATCCCACGCATGAACTGGAACACCCGCAGCGGCGAGGAGAACTCGTCGTCGGTGATGATGTAGCGAGCCTTGCCCTCGGCCTGGAGGTGGTCGTCGATCAAGGTCTCGGCCTCGAGCACGAGCTCGTAGCTGAGGACCATCGGCACCACGAAGAGCCTTGGTTTGGGCCGCTTGAGGGCGAGGCTGTTGGCGAACGCCGGGATCGTCGTGCCCAGCAGCCCGAGCTTGAGCTTGGTCTCGATCTCGCCCGAGCGCGAGCGGGTCCCGCCAGGGAAGAACAGGCTGTGGTAGCCGAACTCCAGCGCCACCCCGGCGTACTCCTTGAGCACCTGCTTGTAGATCGGCGCGGTCTTCCGCCGGTCCACCGTGTAGGCGCCGAGGTTACGCATGAAGTAGCCGACCAGCGGGTTCTTGAACAGATTCAAGCCCGCGCCGTAGAGCAGGGGCGGGAAGCCCTGCTCGTGCATGCCGTAGCCGAGTACGATGGAGTCGAGGTTGCTGCTGTGGGTCGGCACGCACACCAGAGTGCCCTTGTCCTGGAGCGCGCGGGCGTGGTCCACCGCCCCGTTGACCTCGATCCGATCGTCGAGCCCCAGCTGGGGGAAGCGGTGCAGCAGCTGCTGGGGCGAACTGGCGTGGAGGAGCGCCGAGAGCCCGAAGGGCACCGCCCGGGTCGCCATCGCGTGCACCTTGGGGTCGAAGTTGCCCAGGACCTCCCGCGTGAAGCGGGTCACGAGGTCTTCCAGCACGCGCCGGCGTACCGTGTCCGACCCCCGCACGAGCTGCGAGCGACGCCGGTCCCAGGCGCTGAGCTGCTTGGCCCTCGAGCGGGAGGAGGAGCCGCGTTCGATGCGCTTGCGCTCGTGGTAGATCGTCTCGGCCAGCGCGCGCTCGAGGGACTGGGAGCCCCCCTTGGTCACGCTACCGACGACGCGGCTCACGACTTCAGCGACGGCGCGGTTTTGATCCTCGGCACGCATAGCTGGCTTATAGCACAGGCAGCATGTCCCTCGCGCGAGGTTGGAGGGAGCGATAGGATCGGGATGGGGTCTCCCCACGAACAGAGAGTCTATGGCCCGAAACCGCAGCTTCTTCGATCGCCTGTTCGGCAGCGGCAAGAGCAAGCGCCGCCGATCGCGCGGCGAGGCGCAGCCCAACCCCGGCACCCAACGCCTGGCCCGCGAGCTGGAGAAGGGCGCGCACTCCGTCTCGCTGCGTCGGCTGCGCAAGGCGGGCATGCAGACGGTGCGGGTGATCGACGCCACCCAGATCCAGGGGATCGTGGGCAACGCGGTGGACGAGGCGCTGCGCCTGCGGAAGGTCGACCTCAGCCTCGACGAGCGCGAGCAGGTCCGCGACATGGCGACGGCCCAGCTGCGCCAGTTGATGGAGGAGAACCAACGCCTCTCCCAGGAGAAGGACGCCGCCGACGCCGACGCCGTGGAGGCCCGGGCCAAGGCACTGGCGGCAGAGGAAGAGCACGACCAACTCGAAGCCTCCATCGCCAGCCTGCGTCAGGAGCTCGAGAACCGACAGGGTGAGCTGCAGTCACGCCAGGCCCAGCTCGCCAAGGAGAAGGCGCGGAAGATCGTCGTCGAGATCACCGAGGAGTCCTTCGAGGAGCTCGAGCGCCGGCTGAAGCTGATCCTCGAGCGCATGCTCCGCGATGGCGAGTTGGTGACCCAGGACGGTGAGACGATCACCCTCAACTGGGACGAGATCAACAAGGAGGTCGGCCAGGCGATCCACCGCCTGGTGGACACCGAGCGCAAGAAGCAGGGCGCCGCGCCCCAGGAAGACGAAAAGGTCGAGTTCCTCGAGAAGCGGATCGGCAAGCTCAACAAGGCCCTCGAAGACGCGGAGGGCGCTCTGCGTAAGCTGGCGCTGATGAAGGGGATGGAGCCCGGCATCGCCTCCATCTACGCCGAGGTCCAGGGCCTGAACTTCGAAGACCCCGACTACGAACGCAAGAGCGAGCTCTTGACCGAGGTCTTCAAGGAGAACCTCGCGCTGCAGGGGGTCGACGAGACGGCCAAGGAAGAGGAGCTGGACTCCCTGCGGAGCGACGAGGGCGTGATCTTCATGGGCTCGGACGAGGCCGAGATCCTCGACA
>Ga0070729_10003939_pt1 | contig 16598 bp, 19 predicted proteins | sample tdDd472_FD_66725 | JGI IMG/M metagenome (GOLD analysis project Ga0070729, IMG submission 66725) | Marine sediment microbial communities from the Atlantic coast under amendment with organic carbon and nitrate - tdDd47.2 | ecosystem: Environmental > Aquatic > Marine > Coastal > Sediment | place... | reverse complement strand
ACATTATGTGTTTGATGCTTATCGCCTATAACTATCACCCGGATTACCCGCTGATTCTGGCCTCAAATCGCGATGAGTTCTACTGCCGGCCAACAGAAGCGCTCAACGTGCGAGAGGAGCAACCGAACATGCTCTGCGGCCTCGATCTTGAAGGAGGAGGAACCTGGCTTGCCGCTAACCGTTCAGGCCGCATTGCTGCTCTGACCAATGTGCGAGAACCCGGTCTGGTGAACGGTAACGCTCCTTCCCGGGGTCTGCTGGTAAGTCAATGTGTTCTGTCAGCCAAAGCGCTTCCGGAGTGTCTTAATGACATCATGCAACAGGCCCAAAGCTATAATGGATTTAACCTGATTGCTGCCGACAATTCCGGCTTGTACTACTTCTCAAACCGTATTGCTAGCGTCCAGAAACTGCCAAGCGGTCTTTATGGCCTGAGCAATCACCGCCTTGATACAGCCTGGCCCAAAGTCACTACGGCAAAAGCCCTGTTCCGTGATGCGCTTGACGCGCCCGGCGAATTGAATTACGAGATACTCTTTACACTTTTGCACAATAATGAAAGCCCACAAGACAAGCTGCTTCCCGACACGGGTGTCGGCCTCAGCTGGGAGCGCATACTGGCCCCGATCTTTATACACAGTGAAATCTACGGTACACGTACATCATCGCTGGTACTGCTCTCCCGTGACGGCCATCTCAGATTTATAGAACGCACACATGGTTCACCGGGATCATCTGATGTCCCCGGTACAAAGGACTATGTCTTTGACGCGCAGCACACGTAATACGCCCATAGACTTCAATCTGTTCTTTAGGTCTGTGAAGACACACTATAAGGAGACAAGACTTCATGCACGACCTTTCATATCTTCAATGTAACAAACAACTACGCAAACGCATTGAAGAAAACCTACAGCATTTTGCGGTGCAATCAATTATTAAACCGCAAGCTCGCAGAGCTGCAGTGGCACTTGTGGTGGTGGAATATGCCCGCGAGGAGAACGTATATCACATGTCAACTGAGGGCCTGCCTGACCTTGCCCCGGCACTCATCCTTACCTTCAGAACGTCACGGCTTCGCAAACATGCGGGTCAATGGGCTCTGCCGGGCGGAAAAATGGAGTCGGGAGAATCTCCTGAAGACACAGCACTGCGAGAACTGGCAGAGGAAGTCGATCTTGTATTGGAACCTAGAGATATACTCGGGCAGCTTGACGATTTCGCCACCCGTTCAGGCTATGTAATCACCCCGATCGTACTATGGGGAGGAGTCGCAAACAATCTGAACCCGAACCCTCAAGAGGTAGAATCTATTCACCGAATACCGATTGCGGAACTGCTGCGGCCGGACGCACCGATTATTGAGGATTCAGGTGACCCTGAGCGGCCGCTGCTGATGATGCCGGTGGGCGACAGCTGGATTGCCGCCCCGACCGCGGCGCTGCTGTACCAATTCCGCGAGGTGGCAATTCTAGGAGGCACAACACGGGTTGCACACTTTGAACAGCCTGCATTTGCCTGGAGATAAAACATACAACACCATAAGAAGTACCAAAGTCATTTCAAATAAATGAATTTTTTGGAGGGACGCGCTTCTGCGCGTCCGCCATGTTTACACACGGCCATGCGGAAGCATGCCCCTCCAGGTTCACTCCCCTGCGCCTACCCTGAAAATATCGAAGGGGTCGAGATGACAGAAAGGTATAACGAATATGAGCATCCCCGTGAATACAAAAGGATTTGCCCGGCTGGAGTTTGATGAAATAAAAAAAATTGCAGCCATAACAGGATTTGATATCAAAACACATATCCCCAAAAAACGTTCCTGCGCCTGCGGCCCTGGCAATGACTATCTCATGCAGGATAAGCGCTTCTACACGCTGCTGCTGATTAAACATATTGAACTGATGGAAACACAATCAGAAAAAATTGTCCCGGAGGTAGCAAACTGGCTGGGCCGAGCCCAAACAGCCGCCAGAGAATACGCGGAAATTGAACGCAAAATGCATAGCCTGCCAGAACGCAAAACAGAATGATGCAGGCTTGCTATTGCAACCTATTGGACTTTCGTGATCGTGGCAGAAGATGCAGAGTTGCCGGGGGATAGTGAGCAGGTTAATCGTTAAAACCCAGCTCATCTATAATCATCTCAATCTCGCGAAAATCTTCATCAGAAAGATTTAGTAGCTTACATCCGATATCATAATTTGTTCCGTTAATGCTTTTTTCACATCGAAGCACCTTGGCATCAAAATACAGAAATTGCTTATCGCTCATCTCCGATTCAAGCATTATCTTCAACTCCAGTACCGTTCCGAGCTCAATCGGCTGTTCACTCATAATCATGATACCTTCGGTTGAAATATCAACAAGAGAACCGATAGGGTTTCCGGAAGCACGTTCCTGCACATGCAGATAATAAATCAGGTGTCGCCGTTTGAGTTTACGCTTATCCCTCATAGCAGTCTCCTGAATTGTTGTTACTGGTTCAATCGAAATGGATCTTGAATGTATGTAATTTATAATGCAATGTAATTGCAAAAAGGTTAAACGTCAATACCTTTTTAAACTTACAGCGCATGTGCCTAATGCACTAAAATATGATAGACTGTTGCAAAAATCATACAAAGACCCACTTTACAGGTAATGAGCATAGCACTCAAGGCAGTAACGATGAACATGCAAAACCTCATTCTGGCTTCTGCATCACCGCGGCGCAGCGCAATGCTGCGCGATATGGATATAGTATTTAATACTGTTCCCAGCTCATTTGTTGAGCCGCCCCATACTGACGGACAATCACCGCGCTGCTATGTAAAGGCCAATGCGCGCGGCAAGGCCCTGGCGGTAGCAACGGATCTGAGCGAAGGTATCGTTGTCGGCGCAGATACGGTTGTTGTACACTGCGGCCGGGTGCTGGGCAAGCCCTCTTCAATGGACGAAGCCCATCGCTTTCTGCACATGCTTAACGGCAGAAAACATGACGTCATCAGCGGCGTGTGCCTTAAAGACGCAAAAAACAACCGAATGCTCGTTGACGCCGAGAAAACAAGCGTTACATTCCGCCACCTGAGCACGCATGAAATTAAATCGTATCTGCAGCGCATTAACCCGCTGGATAAAGCCGGAGCATATGCCATTCAGGCATATGGCTCGCTTATCGTAGAACGCATTACAGGATGTTACTATAATGTCGTTGGGTTCCCTCTTGCACGCATTGAAAAAATGCTTATGCAATGGGATTATTCACTGTTTGACTATATGCGCTCACCTACAGAAAAAAATCCCGATTAGTTTACAGAGCAAAGCGGATCATCAATAAGCATTCAAAACGTCTTTATTACCGCCAAGAGTATTTATATTTTTACTTGAAGAGTTACAATACACGTGCTAATAAAATCGCAAGTAGCTTAAAATTTATCCTGCAAATGGAGGAATATAATGAGTGAAGATATGAATATAACTGAAGAAGAATTTGATGGCGTTATCCAAAAATCAGATGTTCCAGTACTTGTTGATTTCTGGGCCGAGTGGTGCGGACCATGCAAGATGCTGACACCTATTCTTGATGAGCTGTCCGCTGAATACAATGGGAAAATAAAAATCGTCAAGGTAAATGTTGACCAGCAGGCTAACCTGGCGGCACGATATGGTATCCGCAGTATCCCGACGATTATCATATTTAACGGCGGAGAGGTTGTCGAACAGATGGTCGGCATGCAGGCCAAGGAAGCCCTGAAAACGAAACTGGATTCTTTGCTGTAGGAGAACTGCTCTTACAAGAATTTTGCAAGGGGCTTTTCACAGGCTGTTTAAAAATGTCCGGGTGCAAGAAGCGCACTATCTTGAGAAATGAGGGGTATGTGCGCAACGCAGCATACGATCGTTTTTGGGCAGTTTGCTATCCGCCGATAGCGGACATATTGCGACGACACTTCTTAAACGACGGCTCGCTTATGCTGTGCCCCTTGGGTTTAGTTTTGATTGCTTCGACAATGGTCTGCTCCAATTCCTGATCGTTAACACCGCTACGCAGAAATTCTCTCAAATCAATTTCCTGATCAGAAAACAGGCAGGTGCGCAGCTTCCCGTCAGCCGTCAGACGCATACGGTTACACGTTTCGCAAAAATGATTACTCAAAGGAGAAATAAATCCCAGCTGCCCGGCAGCGCCATCCAGGCGATACATCTCCGCCGGCCCTGACTTGCCACACCGGTCAACCAAATTCAATGTGCCGACGCGACTGATAATCTCGCGGGTTTCACTGCTTGAGATAAAACTGTTTTTATCCCAATCTGTTGCCAGTCCGACCGGCATAAACTCAATAAAACGAATATGCACCGGACGCTCAATCGTCAAGCGTGCAAACTCTTCAATCTCATCATCGTTAATGCCGCGCATGGCAACCACATTAATTTTTATCGGGGAAAAACCTTCACGCCGCGCCGCGCTGATACCGTCCAATACCCTCTGAATATCTCCGCCACGAGTAATCCGTTTGTACTTTTCCGCATCAAGCGTATCAAGACTTATGTTTATGCGACGTATGCCGGCATGCCGCAGGGCAGCCGCATGTTCGGTCAACAAAATGCCGTTGGTAGTCAGACTGACATCTTCTATCCCAGGCAGCTTCATCAATACGCCCGCAAGTTCAATAACACCTTTGCGAACGAGCGGCTCCCCCCCGGTAATGCGTACCCTGCTGATTCCGAGCCGGGCTGCTACTGAAGCAATCCGCTCAATTTCCTCAAAACTCAGAACATCTTTGTGGCCCAACAGGCTGATGCCTTCTTTAGGCATACAGTAAATACAGCGCAGATTGCAGCGATCTGTCAGAGATATACGCAGGTAACTAATGCGGCGGTGGTAATTATCAATCAACATGAGGACTATCTAGTGGTGTATCGATGATCTGGTTTTACTAATTAATTGAGGCGGCGCGTTTTCAAAGTTGGCTGCCGGGGATGGGTTTAGCCTGTTCCGGAATCTCCGGTATGGTACGAAGCTAACGCATCATGTATTGCTTCATTTCTTTAATCTTCAAACACGATTGAGGTCTTTAAAATGCTCTCGTTAATCCTTTTTAAACAATACGTTATCAAAGAAAGCTTGTCAAGCACAGGTACAATTGCGTTGACATACAAGCACCATTCAGTTATCATTTATAGTTCTAAAAACAACCAGTAGCAGATGAAACTGGTAACGAACTATAATCGAATCAAGGAGGTTTTTTTCATGGCACAGCACCCATTACTTCCGTTTATGGAAGCGCACGGCAAACTTTTGAAAAAATCAACAAAAAATTTAACCGTTGATGCGCTGCGTTCACTTTTCGGACATGTATATTATATCTGGCGTACATTTAAGCCTGCTCTCGGCGAAGAAGACGGCCTGAAATACTACGGTAATGTCTGGGCCGAGTTGGCAAAACTTGGTTTCGCCGGTGCGATGCAAAATCAAGGTCTCAAAAAGGTAACGGACCTGCCTACGCTCGGTAAGATTGTTGAAGAATGTTTCACAGGTGTTCCGGCGCTCTACATTACTCGCCGCAATGAAAAAGATGAGCACGTCGGTCATGTGCTCTGGTGTGCCAACCCGGCCTACGGCCCCGATGACAACACCTACTGCCGCCACGATTACTATCGTCAGGAAGTCTACCTGACCTATGTCTACATCTGGGCTCTTATTGCAGAAGCTAAAAAGAACGGACTGAAAGAGGACGTTCTGGTTGAGCTGCCCTCGGGCCGTTGCCGCGACGGCAGCGCCTGTGCCTGCCAAATTATTATGCGTACCCGCGCAGCCAATCCTGATATGCCGCTGCCGGAAGTCAAAAAGACTTTCATTGACCTTGAAATGGGCACCCAGGAACCGGTCAGCTATGTACTGAAAAAACAGAAACGCTCTTTTGATGAACAGGGCCCGGCAACATTTTCCGGTTTTTTCGCAGTTGACTTTTTTGCCTGGCTGCAGCTTTTCCTAAATGTTAAGGGCAAGGCCCAAAAGATTTACAATGAGCTTTGGGCAACATTTCCGCCCATGTGGGTTAAAGAAGCACGGCTGGAGCTTGAAATCGGACGTGTAAAGACCGCTAAAGAACTGGCTCAGGTTATCGCCTATTGCATGAAGAAAAAATATATTGCCGGCACAGTGGTCGATGCTGATGCCAAAAAAGCCACTGTTGTTGCAGCAGCTGATCCGTTTGTACAGGTTGCCGATATGTTCGGAGCACCCAAGGACTATCACAAAGCCCTGGCCAAAATGGATGAAGCCTTCATCGCCGGTATTGTTAAAGAAGCCAAGATGGATAAAAAAGCAACTGTAAAAATCAAGTCTCATATTGCACAGGGTGCTGAGAAGACAGAGATCGTCGTTACTGTTAAGTAACACTGTCCAACACACACGATTATGATTGTTCAGAGGGATTCACAACGGTGAATCCCTCTTTTTTTTCAACTGTGGGAAGCAAGCATAGATTAACAGCAAAAAGAATCAAAAAGCATTACCTGATCTCAGGTTGAAATTATCCGCTGTCAGGGCAGGCAGCAAATATCACGTTGTTCGGTAATGATACGGCTGACCGCAACGTCATGGTCAGGATCAAAGGGCAGGTCTGCAACAATTTGTTCTTCAAAGGCCAAGGCACAACTGGAGCCCTGCCATCCACTCAAAAACTGATCATAAAATCCACCACCATACCCGATTCTATGCCCCTGCTCGGTGAAGGCAAGACCCGGCACAAGTGCAAGGTCAATATCACACGGTTTTATTACAGCACAGCTATCTCGATCAGGCTCAGGGATACCCATGGTGCCTGGATGCAACTCGTGCTTAGGATCACTTACTACGCACGCAATCATCTCTTTGTTCTTTTTGTCAATCAGCGGCACACAGACCGTCTTGCCCAGGGCCAACGCAGCCTGTAGAATTTCTTCTGTATAAACCTCACTGCGCACAGCAACATAGATAAAAAGACAGCGTGTTTTTTGAAACGACTCAAGCCGAAGAAGTTTCTCGCAAATCAGGGAACTTTTTTCAGCTCTTATCAAAGAGAATAGAGCGTTACGTCGATTCAGGGCCGCGATACGAACCTGTTGTTTTAATTGAGCCATATCACGGGAGTTGTGATCACACATAGACGAGCGCCGGTAATGTTTTAAATAGCTACGTAGCTCTCTATACGGCACGAGCCGTACTCTGCAAAACACCAACTAAGAGAAGTCAAACTGCCTGCAGTTTAGTCAAAATAAGATACTAAACGTTCATAGGTATCATCGAGATATTCCGGCAGGACATAGGTATCACCCAGCACCGGCATGAAATTATGATCACCGTCCCAGCGCGGCACGATATGAAAATGAAAATGCTCCTCAAGTCCGGCACCGGCAGCCTTGCCAAGATTGGCGCCGAGATTAAGGCCCTGGGCGCCCACAGCTTTTTTAAGGATCCGCGCAGTATCACGCGTAAGCGTTATAAAATCAACAAGCTCATTTGATTCAAAACTATCAAGATCTGCAATGTGGCGCTTTGGCACCACCATGACGTGCGCGGCACTATAGGGATACTTATTCAACATCACGTAGCAGGCCTCTGTTTCACGAAGGATATAGTGACGACGCTGATAGCCCTGCGTGCGTTTTACGCACAGGAAACAACCGTTTTCCTTTTGAGCAAGAATGTAGCCGATGCGCCATGGCGCGTGTATCGTTTGCATGCGTATATATCCTCCTAGAAAGCATCTACAGGGTGCGCATCTTCAGCTGAGACACCATGTTCAAGCGCGACCAGTTCCATATCGCCCCAGGCACCGACTTGATCATCCTTGACAATGAGAATACCTTCAAGCATTGCAATTTTGCGGGCCGCCTGTATGCCGGCGGCAATATCAGATACCTGACAGATCATGTTGCCGATAGCAGTGGCCGCCGCGTCAGCCAGAGCGGCAGAATGTGAGCGTACCGTTACCGCATCAGCCTGACCCATGCTAAGAGAGGGGCCGACAGTGCCGGAAGAAGTACAGAGCGAAAGCGGCATATCCTGCGGATCAATTTTAAGCCCGATTTTCTCACTTAACGGCGAAGGACCTGCAAAAATACCAATCGTAAGTTCGCGATCGGTATTCAAATAAAGATCGCCTCCGTTTTCAACAATAATTTCCGTAGAATACTCCAGCAATACTCGGGAGACATATTCGGCCACAGTACCTGCGACCGCAGCCATGGGTCCGACACCGCAAGCCCGGGCAGCATCAAGCATACTCCTGATAACCTCATGCGCCTGTTGGTCCTCGGCAATAGGCACAAGGCTTGTTTTAAAATCCGGTCGCTGAAGAATATATGATTCAATAATAGTACGTACATCTTGAATTGCCGACCGGGCCTGAGGGCCCAAGTCCGCTAAGGCAGTGATAAAGAGATCCGTTTCCTGGGTTCCGACAGTAAACGACACAAGCCCCTGGCTCGCGGAATAAGAACGGTAGGTGCGCTGATCATAAGGCATAATCATACTTCCATTATTAAAAAAACGTTGAATCAACAACGCCGCAGATGGAATTTTTTCAAAAGCCCGCTATTGCAACGTAACGCTGTGCTTGCCCATAATAGACTCCATCTCAGTCACCAGCAGAGGCGAAGCGCTTGCGTGATACTCATTGCCCAGACTGATAACGGTCTCACTGGTGTTCGGGATAACAAGGTGCAGAAACACTTTTGATTTGCCGGGGTTATTATGTAAAATTATTTTCAAACGATCAAGCTCATCGTCATTCAAACGATTAATAGCGCACTGCACATGGACATCAGGTTGTGCAAATTCATGGGCCATGTCAAGTTCATGAACTTCATCGGCAAAAATTTTATTATTGTTCTCAGACTCCAGCCCAATACGCCCTTTAATCAAAAGAGGCAGTGAACTTTGCAAGAGGGCCTGCGACTGACGATAGACCTCTCCAAAGGCAAGAATCTCAATAGTGCCGGTAAGATCCTCAAACAAGGCAATCGCCATGGGATCACCCTTCTTTGTAGTTTTTTTCTGCAGGGTGCTGACTATTCCACCGATCATCACGTCACGTTCAGTTGTGGCAGATAAAACCCCGGCAGTGGTAATGGTGGTGCAGGATTTAAGAATTTGACGATAGTCGTCAAGCGGGTGCCCGGTGATATAAAAACCAAGGCATTCATTTTCAAAAGCCAGACGTTCTTTCTTATCCCAGTCCTCAATGTCAGGATAATCAATATCAAAGCCATCATCCTGCCCTGTGGTTTCCGCGATCATTTCAAACATGCTCACCTGTTTTTGATCTTTTTCCTTCTGACTGCGCTGCGCCATTCCGACTACCTCTTCGAGCACAGCCAAAAGCTGTGCTCGATTTTTACCCAGACAATCACAGGCTCCGCATTTGATCAAACTTTCAAGCACCTTTTTATTGGCTTTGCGCAAATCAATACGGGTACAAAAATCAGCAAGACTGGTGAATTCTTGTTCGCTGTCGCGGGCAGTGAGGATTGATTCAATGGCTCCAAGACCTACATTTTTGACCGCAGCCAGACCAAAACGAATCTTGTCCTCAAATACGGTAAAGTCCTGACGACTGGAGTTAATATCAGGGGGCAGCACATCAATCTTTTTTTCACGACATTCGCTGATATGCTTAACAACCTTGTCGGTATTGTCCATTTCACAGCTCAACAGAGCGGCCATAAACTCAACCGGAAAGTGCGCCTTCAGATACGCAGTTTGAAAAGAAATATAGGCATACGCTGCACTATGGGACTTATTGAATCCGTATTCAGCAAACTTTGCCATAAGATCAAAAATCATTGCTGCCTTGCCGGCATCAACCTTATTCTTGTCTGCACCGCCTAAAAATTTATTTTTCTGCTTAGCCATTTCCGAAGCTTTTTTCTTACCCATTGCCCGGCGCAGCAGGTCGGCATCGGCCAGAGAGAAATTAGCCAGCTTTCTTGCAATCTGCATGACCTGTTCCTGATAGAGAATAAGACCATGGGTTTCACGTAAAATATCCTCCAGCTCAGGCAATGGATACTCTACTTCTATCAGTCCATGTTTACCCTTAATAAAATCATCAACCATACCGCTCCCAAGCGGGCCCGGACGATACAAGGCAATCAGAGCGGTAAGATCCTCAATAGAACCGGGCTTCAGACGCTGCAAAAGCTCTTTCATCCCGGAGCTTTCAAGCTGAAAAACCCCTTCAGCTTCGCCTGAACCAAGCAGTTCATAGGTCTTGGCATCTTCAAGGGGTAAATCATTCATATCAGGCAATTGATGTTTCGGGTCTGCCTTGATCAGCGTGACAGCCTTCTCAATCACCGTCAAAGTTCGCAAACCAAGAAAATCAAATTTTATCAGCCCGATCGCGTCAACATCATTCATGGAATACTGGGTAAGAACTTCGTCCCGCGAGCCTTTATACAGGGGCAGATAGCAGTCAAGCGGTTTATCGGAAATAACAACGCCGGCTGCATGCGTGGAAGCATGGCGGTGAAGCCCTTCAAGAGCTTTTGAAACTTTTATCAAATTCGCGATCTGGGGATCGCTTTTGATGTGTTCCCTCAAACGGGGCTCCTGTACGATGGCCTTTTCGATCGTAATACCAATATCTCCAGGCACAAGCTTCGCAATGGCATCAACCTCTTTATAGGGCATGTCAAGCGCGCGGCCAACATCGCGGATAACACCCTTGGCCAGCATTTTGCCGAAGGTAATAATTTGGGCCACATTCTCACGGCCGTATTTATTGGTAACATACTCAATCACACGGCCCCGATTTTCCATGCAGAAATCAACATCAATATCAGGAGGATTCACCCGCTCGGGATTCAAAAAACGCTCAAACAAAAGACCGTATTTGATGGGATCTATTTCAGTAATTTCAAGACTATATGCAACCAGACTCCCAGCTGCAGATCCGCGCCCCGGGCCGACCGGACACCCGTTGTGCTTGGCATACTTAATAAAATCGGAAACGATCAAAAAGTAGGTCGTAAAGTTCATTTTTTTGATCATGCCGATTTCATCATCAAGCCGCTGATGGTATTCGCTTTCGCGTTCAGCGAACTCCGAAGGGTGCGTCTGTTTTAACTTCTCCAGCCTGATCTGTAGCCCTTCTTTAGATTTACGTACAAACAGCTCAGTATTATCCTCACCAGAGGGATCTTCGTAATGCGGAAATTTATAATCATTGAATTTAAAATCAAGAGTGCAGCGCTCGGCAATCGCAATGGTATTTTTTAAGGCTCCCGGCACATGTGAAAATGAAGCCTCCATTTCCTGAGGTGACTTAAAATACAGTGAATCCGTTGAAAAGCGCATCCGTTTCGGATCGTTCATGGTTTTACCGGTTTGAATACACAGCAAAACTTCATGGGCAAGCGCATCATCAGCCGTCAGGTAATGACAATCATTGGTTGCTACCAGGGGCAGGTCGAGCTTAGAAGCAATTTCCATCAATCCTGTATTGACTTTTGCCTGCTCGGGAATTCCATTATCCTGCAATTCAAGGAAAAAACGATTATCATTAAAAACCGAGCGGTAATTATCAGCCAGCTCTAGTGCACGCGGCATATCATCCGACAAAATTGCCGCAGGTATTTCACCGCCCAGACAAGCGGATAGCGCGATTAAACCTTCATGATGCTCCTGCAGCAAATCAAAATCGATGCGCGGCTTGTAGTGAAAGCCTTCAAAATTAGCTTTTGTTACGAGTTTACTGAGGTTTTCATAGCCTTTCTGATTTTGAGCAAGCAAAACAACATGAAAATTGCCCTTGCCCTCCTTGACGAGACGGCTACCCGGCGCCATATACAGCTCACTGCCGATCAAGGGCCGCAGGCCAGCGTCAAGCGCACCACGATAAAACTCAATGGCACCAAACATATTGCCGTGGTCGGTAATAGCCACAGCAGGCATATGAAACTCGCGGGCTTTTTTATACAGATCGGTAAGGCGAATAGCACCGTCCAGCAGGCTGAACTGTGTATGGACATGCAGGTGAACGAACTCGGCGTGTTTCATAGAAGAGGAATTCCAATCGTAAGGGATAGTGATTATTGCTTATCGTTCAAGAAACGCTCAAACATATCAAAAATTGTTTGGGCAGCATTTTCAAGGCTGATCTGATCAATATTGATCCGCAAATCATATTCAAGCTGTTCAGGTTTAACAGAAATAATTTTACTCAGCTGTTTGATAAAGCCGGTACGCTCCTTATCGATCCGCTGTATTGTCTGTCGAGCGGACTTCTCAGTTACGCCTTCCCGAACGGAAACCGCCTTAACACGCGTTGCCAGAGAAGACTCAATTTTAACCCGGAACGCATGCGGTACAATCAAATGAGCTCCGCGTCCGACAATCACCGCATCATCCTGCGCGATAGTACAGATAGCCTTGGGCAGCAGGTGAAAATAATTATCTCTCTCTACACTGCCGAAAAAATCAGCCACAACAGCGTCAATTGCACCTTGGGATTTTTCATCAAGTGCCTCGAACATTCTCGCCTGAAGCTTCCAGCCTGACTCCCCTGCCAGCATATCCAGAATTTCTCGATCCCAGAGTATGCTGCCGGTCTTGTTAGCGACCATTTCACCAATTGCATGCCCGTCGGTTCCGTAATCCCGGGACAAGGTTATAATGTGAGCAGCAGGCACGGCATCATAAAGCGCAGCCGGTTTTTTACTTCGAGCTTCAAACCGGGCAATGGCTTTGGCAATATGTTTTTCAGGCATTGAAATGGCCATGGCAGGTTTCTCCTCATAAGAATTAAAAACTCACCGCTGCAATAAAAAAAGCAGGCCTCGGAAAACGCGGCCTGCCGAATGATACCGTCCCTGAAATATGATTGCCCATGCCGCAAGACATTATTTCAGGGGCATCGGATTACAGAGATTTTTATCCGAATCAGCCACGCGGCCACAGTTAAAGCAAAGAAACATTGGTTCCATCGTAAGCTGTTTAATTTCCTCGAATTTATCCTGACTTGCAAGCAAACAAATATGGCCTGTATGCTCACCCTTGCAGATGTGTTCATTCTGACTCATGATAAACCTCCTCTTAGGATTACGTATGCCTCACACTTATTAGTATAGGTGTTTTTATACCAAATCGAAACAGGACTGCCAAGAAAATTTATGCTGATAACAACAATCTTATTATCTAAATAGGACGAGCGCCCCTCTGCTGCGGAGCGGACCTCGTCAGTGTCACATGCTATGACAGTCTGGTAAGGTTGCACAATACGAGCCCATGGAAAATATGCACGCCGGAACTGAAGCACCAACCCAGATGCAAGCCGCATTCAGCACAATACGTAACGCGCCATTGGTAGCCCGTAAACCAGCTCCACTGACCTGTCGGTTCTCCGCTAAATTTACAACCCTGAACATTACCAAAGCAGCCGATATGAAACAAGATTCCTTCCGGATCGCTGAAGGTGTGTTCATGTGCACTGCCTACACTGATGCGCTGAGTTCCGCTGGTGATCTGCTGTCCGCAACGGCGGCACAGAAGCGGATCATCGCCGAAACCATCAGGGGGGCCGGTCTGCCTGTGCGGCATTCGCTCACCCCTGCCGTGCTCATCAGTACTGCGCAACAGCAAAATCAACGATCTTTCAATCTGCCCCATAGCCTGCCTGAATGCTAGAGGTTCAAACCCTGCCTGATCCGAAGCAGCTAGACCTTATCGCCAGCCGCACACCGGAGAACCTCTCTTTAAGACCTGATCATGGTCAGCATCATTTTAAAACGCTTGACCGCTTTAAGCGAGTGCGGTTTGGCGGCAGGCATGATGATAAGCTCTCCAGCACTGACTTGTCGGGGGGTGCCTGCAATAGTAATTTCAGCCTCACCGTCAAGAATTTGCACCATGGCGTCAAACGGCGCGGTATGTTCACTCAAGCCCTGCCCCGCATCAAAGGCAAATACCGTCACCGTGCCGGTCTTTTTTTTATGAATTTCTCGACTCACTACCGAACCGTCCTGATAGGCAACCAACTCAGCAGCGTTAAGAACTTGTTCCTTAAGGTTTGTTTCCTTTTCAGACATATTTCAGCTCCCATACATTTTTCAGACAAACTTCATTGCCTGCAAGCGGCTGGCGACATTTGTGCTCACGCCAGGCTCTTTGCGCCTTCACTCTTTATCATTGCATGAAACGAAATTTCATTCTTTTCCCGGGGATAATCTCGAAACATCAAAACCGCCTTTTCAACAGTCTTCACAACCCCGGCAACATCTGTAAATTCTGAAACAGTCGAGGCAAGTTGAGGATGACGTGATCCGGTTCCACCTGCTACAACCTTGTAGCCTTTTTCAGCATTAACAATCACATCCTTCGGGCAGGCATTGACACAGTCACCGCAGTCGATACAAAGCTCACGACTGATTACCGGCTGCCCGTTTTCAAGTGTGATGGCCCCCTCAGCGCAGCAGCGAACGCATAACTCACACTGAACACAACCCTCTTTAACAGCAGGGCGAAACAGGCAGACCACACCGATATCGGCAAAATACGGCGACATACAACAATTGGGGCATCCGATAATAGCCACACGTAAAACATGGTGGGACATAAGCGGCGTCAAGGCCTTACGCAGTATAATGTCGGTGGTATCAAGGCCTTTAAGCTTTTCACGAATGGGCGTGAGAACATTCTTGATCATATCTCGCTTTTCAGCGGTACAGGCGCCGAACTGGGCCGGGCATATGTCAACCTTGAAAAGCTCATCATCATAGTCGGCAAAAAACTCCTCGGGCAGGTCAACGTCCTCACCACTACTCATCGCGCGCACCATTTCGGTCGCCTCTTTGCCGAAAACGCGCTCATATCCTTTTTCAACCGCCTTGACAATCGGAACTGTTACCGTATCAAGGTCGCGCTGCAGAGCCCTGCGCTCGGCATCCATGCGCGCAAAGCGTCCCATAATCGGAGGAAGCGGGATTTCCTCTATACTTTTTTCTGCCTCAGTATCCCAGTTCACGCAGTCTCCTTTCAGCTTTCAATCCACAATTACCAGACAACTATATTTCCCTCTATCTGGTACAGGCCCCCTGGCAGCCCAGCACGGTGATACCGGCAGACTCAACCAACGGCCGCATAGACTCAAGCTCAAGGCCGTTTTTCGCGGCGAATTCCTGAATCTGCTTGCAACTCAATGTGTTATCACTAGCAACAGCCCGTAACTTCTCCTGCAATTCCGTCTTCGTCAACGCCAGATCCTGATAATTTTCAGACACGATCCACTCCTTTTGAAAATAATAAATTGCGAAACCCAAACACAACAACTGTGCATATGCCAACATAGCATACACACAGCAAGGAACAAACAATTTCAGTATCTTCTTAGGCTTTACGCAGCGGGCTGTATTCTTCGAATAATACCTCCTTCAATACCAACAACTACCGTCTCAACAGGAACATTTCTGCCGGAGGCTTGCATGGCTTTTTCGATAATTTTTGGCATTCCGCCACAGCAAGGTACTTCCATGATGAGAACAGTAACACTCCGTATAGTGTTGTGCTCAAAAATCTGTGTAAATTTCTGAACATAGGCTTCCTGATCATCAAGTTTGGGGCACCCGCATAGCAGCACCCTGCCTTTCAGAAAATCACGATGCAGGTCAGGATAGGCAAACGGCGTACAATCAGCTGCCACCAGCAAATCCGCGCCCTCCAGGAAAGGCGCATCAGGAGATACAAGATTCAGTTGCACCGGCCATGTTGAAAGCTCCGATTGAGACGGCGCTGCCTGTGCAGATGCAGATGAAGCGCGCTGTGCAAACTGCCGTGCTTGTGCTGAAGGGCACTGTGGGCTAAGCTTTTCAGCTTCCTGCCCCTGCTGCTGCTCCTGAACACGGGCGTTCACGGCCTGCTCGTCAAACTCATCAGCTTCACGCTCAACAATAGTCAAAGCGCCCTGAGGACACTCTCCTAAACAGGCTCCGAGACCGTCACAATAGCGGTCGGCAACCACGCGGGCCTTGCCGTCGATAATCTCGATAGCCGCTTCCGCGCAGGCGATCACACACTGACCGCAACCATCGCACAAGTTTTCATCTATCTGGATTATTTTTCGTGTAGTCATCATGAACCTTTCTCCTTGTGCGATTCTGAAACATCCTGCCCGGTCTTGGTTCCATTTTCCTTGTCGCCTTCCTTACGCTGCTTGAGCGTTTCAGCTGAAACTCCTGCAAGGCATTGGTCGGCATATGCACACGATTTTGCGCAGCCAAAATCAAGCTTGGGGTTTGAGACTTTCGCGCCGCAGCCTTTGCACCTGCGCGAGACATCATCCTTGAAAAACTCTATGCTGCGTCCACACTTCGGACACGAGGTTTCAAAAATATCATCGGGTTTCCAGTACAGTGTATCCTGTCCAGGGCATTTCATACGTGCACCTGCTGCTGTCGGCGATCAGGTGTACGACACTAAGTCTACACCTGACCGCACAGCGCTGTTGTGTTATCCCAAAATCGCCTTCAAATCTTCATCCGGCGTGCTGATCGGCTTAATATCAAATGTCTTCACCAACACATCCAAAATGTTAGGCGTGATAAATGCCGGCAACGACGGTCCAAGCCGA
>Ga0070729_10003936_pt1 | contig 16622 bp, 11 predicted proteins | sample tdDd472_FD_66725 | JGI IMG/M metagenome (GOLD analysis project Ga0070729, IMG submission 66725) | Marine sediment microbial communities from the Atlantic coast under amendment with organic carbon and nitrate - tdDd47.2 | ecosystem: Environmental > Aquatic > Marine > Coastal > Sediment | place... | reverse complement strand
GGGTTCCAGGCCTGGTCGCCTCCGGTGGGGATCCAGCGAGGCGCACCACCGGTCAGGTCTACTCGCCACAACCGGTAGCCTCCCGCAGGCGCTGCCGCGAAGACCAGTTCACGACCATCGGGAGTCCAGGACAGGCCTTGCAGATCTGCCAATCCCGCAGTGATCTGCCGGGTACTGCCGCCGGCGGTCGGTCCGACATGGATACCGCCGCCGCCGGTCTGGTCCAGGCCGATCCAGGCCAGAGTCCTGCCGTCGGGGCTGAAGCGTGGCAGATAATCACCGGCATTGTCAGGCCGCTCCAGCGGCACCGGGCACAGCTCCGATCCGGTCAGATCCAGCAAATAGAGGAGATTGCGGCCGACACCGGTGGCGCGAGCCGACAGCACCAGATGTGAGCCATCGGGAGACCAGTCCAATCCATCGATACGTTCGGTTGTCTCATACAGTACCCGTACCGGTCCGCCGATGGAGGGGACCGTGCCCACGATGCTCAGGCTGTCCTCACCCTGGACGAAGGCAACTGTCTGGCCGTCGGGCGACCAGGTGGGCCAGGCCTCCCAACCCGGAGTGTCGGTCAACCGCAGCGGGGATTCGGTATTGCGCTGCTTGATGTACAGATCGATCTGGCTGGAGTTCTCCGCAGCCCAGGCGAAAGCGACCCGGGTGCCGTCGGGCGAGATGGAAGGATGGTACTCGCGCCCGGGAAAACTGGTCAGCGGGACAGCCTCGTTGAATCCCGACGCCGGCTCCGGTCCATCGCCGGGCATCAATCGCGAGAGTCCGTACAGGGACAACAGGACCACCAATGAGATGAGCGCTATCCAGCGGGCTGACCGTCGGGGCCGCTCGGCTCCGTTCGCGCCGACAGCAGAGGCCTGGTCAGCGGTTGCGACTGATTCCCTGTCTGCCTTCTCGACGGGTTTGTCGACGCTCGCCGGGGTGATCGCCTCGGGTGCGGGTGCATCATTGGGTGCCGGCTCCACCGCAGCGACCAGGCGATACCCGTGGTTGCGAATGGTCTCGATGTAGCGGGGGTCGCGGGCCCGGTCGCCCAGGATCCGGCGCAGTTCCGATACGGCCCGGGTCAGGATCTCCTCGCCCACGACCGCTTCTCCCCAGACCTCGTCCAGCAACTGCAGACGGGTGACCACGGCGCCGTCCCGGTCAGCCAGTCGCAGGAGAACCTGCATCACGCGGGGCTCGACCTGTACCTTGCCGGTCGGACCGCTGATGCGATTCAGATCCGGCTGGACGAGATGATCCCCCAGCGTGAAGGGTGGTGGGAAAGCGTCGGACCGATTCATGGGCGTCCAGTGTCATGGGGTGGAGCAAACGAGAACGACCGTTGGTCATGAATATACGGCATGGCTGCCAACGTGCTCACTCCCGATTCTCCCCACCTGGATGAGGCTCCTCGATTCCTCGCCCGAGCGGCTCGAAAACGCCCCAGATCGGCCAGTGGTCACTGGCAGTGGCCGAGCGTACGACGCCGCGCCGGCCGGCGGTCAACCCCCGGTAGAAGAGGTGGTCCATGACCAGGTCCTGCCCTGGCACCTTTCGGTAACGATTGCCCACCGTACCTCCTGGAGGCAGGCGTAGGCGGCGAAACCCGGCTTTGCGAAAAAGGCGCGTGAACTGGGTCACTTCGTACTCGAGCACCGAGTTGAAGTCGCCACCGATGATGACCGGGCCGGCAAAATCCCTCAGGGTGTCCAGGGCGGCGTGGGCCTGTTCCATTCGCTTGTCCTGGTCCAAGATCACCGTCGCGGTGTGGATGCTCACTGCCCGCAGGGGTTGTCCGGCGATGTCGATGTCCGCGGCCAGAGCCATGCGGCGGTGCCCCGACACCGGCGTCCCGTGGGGCAGGATCAGGGCCCGGTGGCGGACAATGGGCCAGCGGGACAGCACAGCGTTGCCGAACAGTTCGGCGTGGTGGGGATGGACTGCCGCCGGGGCATAGACTGAATACATTCCCAGGGCCCGGGCCATGGTGTCGACACCCGTCGGGGTCATCTCCTGCAGGAGAATGATGTCCGCCCGCGACAGGTCCGAATCGGCGGCCAACTCCCGCAGGGCCTGAGGCACACTTTCGCCGTACTGGATGTTCCAGGAGACCAGGCGCAGACTGTCGTACTCGGCAAACCCCGGTCGGCCATGGTTGGCGGTATATACCGTCAATTGTTCGGGTGCATAGCCGCGACCGATGCCGCAACCTGTGGCCACGACCAGCAGTAGCGAGTACGCCATCCACTGGGCCAAAAACCTGGGACGTGCTGTAGTGATCCTTTTCATAATCGTGGAGTCTACTGTCCAGCTTCCTCTCCAGCAACCCCCGCCTCGGTATCCCCGGTGGCGTGGCCTGCACCGGCTTGCTAGAATTCTGGAGATCCTGCGGTGACGAATCGATACCACACGCCGGTGAACCCGGCCCAGGAGCAATATGCCTCTGCCATTGAATCCCGCTGAACTTTCCCGGCGCGGCCTTTCCTATGCCCAGTACCTGGCGTTAATGGAACGACAAGCAGCGGCCCCGGTCTCCGATCTGTCTGAAGAGGAGGCCCAACGGGTGGAGTTCACGAAGTTGAATCTGCACCGTTCCGGTCGGATCAGCAGAACCTACCGGCCGACGCCCGAGCTGGCGAAACGGGTCTTGGGACTGGCCATGCCCCAGCTCTGGCTGGTGCTGACCGAGCCTTGGTGTGGCGACTCGGCCCAGTGCTTGCCGTATCTGGTCAAGCTGGCGGAAGAGAGCAGTGGCATCACCCTCTCGATTCTATTGCGGGACGACAATCTGGAGGTCATGGACCAGTACCTCACTGCGGGCAAGCGCGGGATTCCTCGGTTGATTGCCTTTGCGGCCGATGGAGACGAGCTCTTCAGATGGGGACCCAGACCCGCCGCCGCCCAGGTTGTTTTCGACGCCGCCAAGGCCGAGGGTTTGGCCAAGCCGGAGCTCCTGGGCAAACTGCACTTGTGGTACGGTCGGAATCGGGGCGAGGCCCTCGAAACCGAGTTGACGGGACTGTTTTCCGGGTTGTCGGGCGGTTGCGGATGACTCGTGGGGATGGTGCCATGATTCTGTATCGGGACAACCACTGGTTGGTGGTGAACAAGCCCGCCGGGCTAGCGACCCATGGTCCGCGGTTTGGTGAACTCGGTGTTGTCGAATGGCTGGAACTGCATCTGAATCTGAAGACTCATCCGGTCTCGCGACTGGATCGGGGTACCAGCGGCGTGTTGCTGCTGGCCTTGGACCCGGCGGCTTCCGGGCGGGCTCAGGCCATCCACGAACAAGGCACCGCCCTGAAGACCTACGAGTTCCTCTCGGAAGTGGATTCACGCCGATCGGGTCTGGCCGACCAGTGGTCACGGGACGACGAGCTCGACGGCAGGGCCGCCGATACCCACTTCGAGAGATTGGGGCCGATGGCCGATCGGCCATCGACGCGGAGACCGGGTCCGAACCTCTACCGGGCTCGGATCGCCCGGGGTCGGCGGCACCAGATACGGCGTCACGCCGCGGCGTCGGGAGTGCCGATTTTGGGAGACAGCGACTACGGCGGCGCTCGGTGGCCTAGACTCTGCCTGCACTGTCGCGAAGTGGTCTGGCCGGAGCTGACCCGGCCTCTGACGGCCCCGCTCCCACCCTCTTTCGAAGCTCTGCGGGATACGACAGGAACCGCGGATCCCGCGGCCCTGGCCCTGGCTTTCGCCCTCTGCCGGGACCGGCGCGGAGAATGGCTGCCGGCGGTGAGCAATGCCTGGAGGGTGGTGCACCGGGGGGAGATTCCCGAATTGCCGGTGGCTGTCGATATCTATGGTCAGTGGTTCAACGCCCAATGGTTCGACGAGTCTCTGGACGACAAGCAGGTTGTACGGAAACTGGAGCCATTGCTGGAATTGATCCGGCTCGAATGGGGCTGTCGGGGAGGGGTGGTACGCACTCACCGCCGCAATCCCCACCGGCGCCAATTGGTGGCCGGAATCTCGGTCTTGGGTGAAGCGCCTCCCGAGCGTTTCAATGTGATGGAACACGGTCTGCAGTACGAGATCAGCCTCACCAGCACCCAGCATACGGGGCTTTTCCTCGATCAAAGAGACTCCCGGCGGCGGCTGGCCCGGCTGGCTGCGGGTGCCCGTCTGGCCAATCTCTTTGCCTATACCTGCTCGTTCTCCTGTGCTGCGGTGGCCGCGGGTGCGGAAGTCGCTTTCTCGGTGGACGTGGCTCGGCCGTGTCTGAATACAGGCAAGACCAACTTTGCCTTGAATGGACTGGCCGAGGGTGGTTGCGGGAAATTCATCCAGGAAGATGCGCGCAAGTGGTTGCGGCGCCAGCGGCGTCGCCAGGACGAGCGACCACTCGAGTTCCAAACTCTTGATCTGCTCGTCTGCGACCCGCCGGTCTTCGCCTCCTCCAAGGATGGAGGCCAGTTCTCGGTGGATGCGGAGTGGGCGTTCCTGGCCGAGTCGGCGAGTCGGCTGCTGGCTCCGGGTGCGGCGGCCCTGTTCGCCAACAATCACCGCACGGGCGATAGGACCGTCTACCGCCAGACGCTGCAGGAACACTTCGGGGAGGTCGTCGATCTGCCGCCGCCCCTGGATTATCCGGACCTGCCGGGCCAACCTCCTCATGTACACACGTTCTGGTGCCGTAAGGCCGATCAACCCGATGGATCCGTCGAGAGCTGAACTCGACGGGCATGAAACGGGGCCGAGGCTTGAGCCCCGGCCCTTCGCTGCATCAGTTCGTGCTCCGCTCAGTCCTCGTCGATCAAACCGACCTCGATGGCATTCATGGTCGGATCGTACAGCTCGAGCAGTTGATCCCGGTACGGTGTGATGGAATCACGCAGCCGATCGGGCAAGGCGTCTTCCCAGAGCAACCGCCGCGATTCGCTTTCCATCAGGTCGATCTCGGCAGACAGGGCTTCGGCCCAGGCCTCGTCGCCGACCGAACCGGTCAGGTCGAGGGCCCGCAACTGGTTGCCGGCGATCTCCGACTGGATACGGTGCAGATACTTTCTGACGATCCGATTGCGCTCGTCCCGGCGCTCCTCGGGGTCGTCGCTGCCGGAGCTGTGGCCGATCTGTATGCCGGACTCGCTGCCACCGGCGTCGTCGCGGATCTGGATGCCGGGGCCATCGGCGGGATCGAGACCCAGGACGTTGTAGTGGGCCAGGCCGTAGATGTACAGGTACTCGCCCAGGCCCATGCCCTCGGTGCGCAGCATGTCGTTGCGCTCCTCGAGGAACAACATCAGTTTGGGCAGGAAAGTGACGCCGGCCTTGATCTTCTCGATCGTGCTCGCGGCCGACGATTCCTCGGTCTCGTCGTCGATGATACGCAGCAGCAGGGACGTCTCGTCGCGCTGGGCTCTCATGGCTTCGCGCACCGTGATGAACGCCTCCATCCGCGCGGCGGGGATCCGACCGTCAACGTCAGGTACGAATTCACCGGGCCTGCCGTACTCAGCGCTCAAGGCCTCGAAGCTGTCCTCGATCTGATCGGCCCGGTCCTTGAGCTTCTTGACGCCCATGTAACCACAGGTACCGATGCCACCGAGAATGAGAACGATCATGCCGCAGCCGATCCCGCAGCCCATGAGCCATTTCTTGCCTGCTCCAGCCATTGCCATCTCCCACTGGGTTGAACTCGAGTTCCGATCCTCGCGACCGTTCCGTTCGCCCGCATTCAGGTTGTCGATGTTTCCAGTACACCACCTGAAGACCGACTATTCAATGCCCAACGCCCAATATCGGGTTGCCACTGCCGGACAATGGACCGACTATTGGCCTGTTCGCCCTACGCGACGGCGCGTGACGGGTTGCTACCGCAGATCGATTTCCGAAAGGATCCCATGGCTCAGCAGTACATCTACACCATGCAAGGTCTCAAGAAGGTCGTCCCCCCGGGGCGCGAGATCCTCAAAGGCATCTGGTTGTCCTTCTTTCCCGGTGCGAAGATCGGCGTCATCGGCCTCAATGGCTCGGGTAAGTCCTCCCTGCTGAAGATCATGGCCGGGGTCGATGACGATTTCATCGGCGAGGCCCGGCCCGACCCGTCGGTCAAGGTGGGCTATCTGCCCCAGGAGCCAACCCTTGATTCAGCCAGGGACGTCAAGGGGAACATCGAGGAAGCGGTGGCCGACCTCAAGGGGAAGGTCGAACGGTTCAACAAGATCAGCATGCAGATGTGCGAGCCCATCGACGACGATCAGATGAACAAGCTGATGGAGGAGATGGGCAAGCTGCAGGATCAGATCGACGCGGCCAACGGCTGGGACCTGGACCGCCACCTGGAGATCGCCATGGATGCGTTGCGTTGCCCTCCGGGTGACGCCGACGTGAGCACTCTTTCCGGCGGTGAAGTGAGGCGAGTCGCTCTCTGTCGGCTACTGCTGGAGAAACCGGATCTGCTGTTGCTGGACGAGCCCACCAACCACCTGGATGCCGAATCGGTAGCCTGGCTGGAGAGGCACCTCAGGGAATACGAAGGCACCGTCGTGCTGGTGACCCACGATCGGTACTTCCTGGACAATGTGACGGGATGGATCCTGGAACTGGATCAGGGGCACGGCATACCCTGGGAAGGCAACTATTCTTCCTGGCTGGAGCAGAAGCAGGCCAAGCTCCTGGAACAGGAAAAGAAGGACAGCAAGCGGCTCAAGACCCTCGAACGCGAGTTGGAATGGGTCCACGCCTCGCCCAAGGCTCGCCAGAAGAAGAACAAGGCCCGGGTTTCCCGTTACGAGGACCTGGTCAGCGAGGAGCGGGAGCTGAGGCGCTCGTCCTCGCAGATCCGTATCCCGGTGGGTGAGCGATTGGGCAACGTCGTGGTCAGCGCCAAGCATTTGAAGAAGGGCTATGGGGATACCCTGCTCTTCGACGACCTGAACTTCGATCTGCCCCGGGGCGGGATCGTGGGAGTGGTCGGGCCCAACGGCGCGGGCAAGACCACGCTGATGCGATTGATCACCGGGGCCGAGACCCCCGACGGCGGCGATCTGACCGTGGGCGACACCGTGAATCTGGCCTACGTCGATCAGAGCCGGGATGATCTGGACGCTGAACAATCCGTCTACGAGAACATCTCCGGCGGGGCCGAGGAACTGGACCTCGGCGGCGTGAAGGTCAACAGCCGAGCCTACTGTTCGGGATTCAATTTCAAGGGGCACGAACAGCAGCGCAAAGTGGGCACTCTGTCGGGCGGTGAGCGCAACCGTGTGCATCTGGCTCGATTGCTGAAGAGCGGTGCCAACCTGATCCTGCTGGATGAGCCGACCAACGATCTGGATGTGGACACGCTGCGGGCTCTGGAAGATGCCCTGGTGGAGTTCGGTGGGTGCCTGGTGGTCGTCAGTCATGACCGCTGGTTCCTGGACCGGATCTGCACCCACACCCTGGCCTTCGAGGGCGACAGCAACGTTGCCTGGTACGAGGGCTCCTATTCCGAGTACGAGGCCGACCGTAAGAAGCGCCTGGGCGAGGATGCGGAGCAACCCCACCGGATCAAGTACCGGAAGCTGACGCGGGACTAGACCTCCACCGGTCAGAAGTCCGCCCGACCGATATCCATAGAAAACGGCCGGCCCCGAAGGGCCGGCCGTTGCGATACCAGCCGGGCTGGTGCAGACGGGGACTACCGGTACATGGACTTGACGGAGCCGAAAGTGCTCGACTCGGCAGGAACCACGCCACCGACGGTGATTTCCCAGTCGCCGCAAGCGGTGCTGCTGTAACCATCGATGATCAGGTAGTAGATGCCAGGGGCGTCAAGGGCGTCGAAGATGATCTGCTCGGTGCCATTGGTGGTGGCATCGGCGCCGGCGACACAGGTGTTCTCGACGTCGGCACAATCGGTCACCAGATAGATGGCGTTGTCATAGTCGGTCACTCCGGTGACGTCCAGGACCTGGCCTTCGACCAGCTCGACGACGTAGACGATGTCCAGGCCGTTCGCACTGTAACCGGTGCAGCCACCGCTGGGGGGACTGTAGTCACCGTTGGCGCCGCACAGGTTGACCATGAAGGTCTCGCCCATGGGCAGGGGCAGGGCGCCTTCGCAGAGATCGTTCTCGGGAGCCGGGGGCGGAGGATCGGCCAGCACGGCGCTCAGGATGTAGCCACCTGCGTAAGAGGCGCTGTAGCCGATGACCTGGACGTACACGATCTGGCCGGCTTCCAGGTCCAACTCGATCAGCGAGTAGTAACCCTCGCCGCCGTCGTCGTTGTAACCCAGCTGGGTTTCGCAATCATCGGCGAAAACGTACAGCTTCGAATCGCCCAGGGCAGGCTCGGCGCCGGCGTGGGTCTCGAAGATGACGGTGCCGGCTTCAGGAATCGAAAATTCGAAATAGTCCATCTCACCAGCAGGGTCGATGGCGCCATTGAAGGTGTCGCCAGCGGTGAAGGCACCAGCATCGGCGCAGGTGTCGTTGGGTTCGACTTCGGTGTAGTCGGCGTCCACGAATACGGGCATGACGGGCTTCTCGAGGGCGGGCTTGTCCGAGGCGAAAGCCATGCTGGCCACGAGAGCAATGATCATGAGTGCGATAGCAGTCTTCTGCATTTTTGTCCCTCCAGCGGGATTAGAGAAAGTGGGTACTGTCTGGCACGAAAGCAGGGGACACCGGCGGACAGCACCTTGCTGTCCCGATTCCTGATCAGTTGTCCCGCATCCGTTGTCGCATCACACCAGAAATGGGAATCGAGTGCCGGACCTGAGATAATACCACGACATAAAACACCACACAACCTTAAAATATGATTTTTACTACCCGCGATTTTTATAAATCTTATATCTAATTTTGTTGACTGAGATACTTATAGATTCGAGAGACTAGTGGCTTGGTTCCGAGCTCCTCAGGGCACGCTTGCGTGGCCCGTGGCCTTCACTTGACGGGCAACTGCTTGACAATCGCCGGATCGTCCACCGATCCCACCGGATAGATTCCGGTTCGGTGATCGTAGTAGGGTGTCTGCTCGTAAAACCAGTACCGTATCGCCCAAGGATCAGCGGCAAACTCGGGATCGGCCGCCTTGCGCTCGGCCAGTCGATCCGCCATTCCGGGATCCGCGGCCAGCAATCCGGGAATCATCTCCTCGATGACGTAGGACTCCACATACTCAACCCGCTCGAAGGCCGCGTCGAAGAATCCCCACTGCACCAGCGAATCAGGTCCGAGAGGCTCCAGCAGATGCGCCGCCACCCGGGCCAGGGGTTGGTTCATATCGACAACCGCCGAGCCGGCGGGAAACATCCGCAGCTCGTGATGGGGCTCTGCGGTGAAGGTCACTGGATGACGCCCTTCATAGGGGCGCTCCCGCCACTTGGCGTCGTGGAATCGCCAGGTCCGAATCGAAACTTCGGCGGGTTCACGCAGTCGTTCGAATCGCACTCCGTGAAGTTCGAGGCGGTCAACGATCTGCGCCCATTCCACGGGCACGATATACGCCTCGGGCAGGTCGGCGGTGACCGATGGCTGGAGATCGTCAAAGAATCGCACATCCAGGGTGGTCGGCACGTCACTGAAGCGGAACCACTCGCCGCCGGTGATCTCGCTGGTGACCTTCTCGTACTCGAAGCCCAGGAACGCGAAGGGGCGGGACCCCTCACCGAGTTCGAAGCGCAAGGGGAAGGGTTCGGCGCGGAACTCAGGACTTGCGGTGAAGCGATCGGCCTCGGCAACCAAGCTGCGCAGCCGCGTCGCCTCGGCATTCAGCCAGTGGAGAGTGTGCAGAAGCAAGAGACGGGTCGCTTCGACCCGCGTCGCGTAGTCCTTCAACATGTGGGCTTCGATCAGCAGACCCGGCCGGTTGCGCACGGCGGCGTAACCTTGGCTGAAGCGGGGGCCGGCCGCCCAGTCCTTCAGGCCGCTGCGCGGATCGTGCCAATCGCGGAAGGAGACATAGGGGGCCATGGGGAAACCGTCATCAGCCATCAGGGAGGTCATGAGCTCCCGGTACTCCACCGTCCATTCGGTCAGGCCTTGCTCCAGATTGCCCCGGGTTTCGAGTCCGTAGGTGATGGGATACTGGTAGTCGGCGCCATCGGTGGAATGAATATCGATGAAGAAGTCGGGAGACCAGCGATTGAACAATCCCAGCCAGGCTCGCATCTCCGGTGTGTCGGCCTTCAGGTAGTCCCGATTCAGATTCAGGTTCTCGGCGTTGACCCGCCAGCCCATCTCCTCCGGACCGTTCTGGTTGATGCGGTTGTAGGGGCCGAATCGCGCATGTCCGTCCACATTGAACACCGGCAGAAAAACGATGGTGACGTTCCGCAACAACTCGGCGGCCAGTTCCGGATCCTCGGCCAGATCTCTGAGGATCATCGCGCCGGCATCTTTGCCACAGGTTTCCCCCGCATGAATGCAGGCCTGTACCATCACCACCACGTGATCTTCTCTTGGCAAATGCTGCGCGGCGTCCGTTCGCCCCGACTCGTCGGCGACGACAACCGCCAGCGGACGCCCTTGGGCGCTCGTTCCGAACGAGGCGATCGATATCTGCTCCGTGCCGGATGCAAGCTGGTCGAGCCAGGTAAAGAATTCCTCATTGTCGGGAGTTTTCTTGCCACCGGATCGTTCGAATTCGGTCTCCAGGGTCGCCGCCGCAGCGATCGACGCTAAAGAAGACCAGACCAACAAAAAGGCAATCAGTGAGCAGTTAGTTGTTCTTTTCATACCGTCAACATCCCATTGAATGGCTTGGGGTTCCGAGTGGTGGAGTTTCGTTCCGATCAGTAGAATATGACCGCTAGTTGCAAAAAACACGGCATTGTGCTATAATCGCCCCTTCAATCTCGCCCAATAAGCTGCGGGACATTTGGTTCGTTCTGTTCCCGGTCGGGAACCTTGAGGCACGATCAGCATTAAGGGGTTCCTTAGTGGCCGGTCTACGGCAATCAGGCACGCGCCTTGCCGATGACTCCTCGTAACAGACGACCACATGTCCACTGCTTGAAAGGTTTGTTCTGCCATGAAGCGATTTGTTCTCTATCTGGGCACTCTGCTGATCTTGGTTGGGGCTCTGGCTCCCCTACAGGCTACAGCCCAGGACGGTCAACTGCGACTGTTCTTTTTGCATCACTCGACCGGACGCAACCTCCTCGAAGAAGGTGGCGCCCGGGAGCACCTCGATGACATCAATGGGGCCAAGGGTACGCAGCACGTGCTTTGGGACCATGACTATAATTACATCGGCCTCGCCGACGTCGAAGGCGACCTGTTGGGGTATGATTATTCGGTCCCCAATGACAATACCGATCCCGACGGATTGCACCGGCTGTGGACCACCAACAACACGGCTCGCGATTCGATCCTCTCGCGCTACGACATCATCGCCTTCAAGTCGTGCTACCCTGCGTCGGCCATCGGCAGCGATGCGGAGCTGGAAGAGCGCAAAGAGTGGTACCGGGAAATGCGGGACTTCTTCGACCTGCACCCTGAGAAGATATTCGTGGTCATGTCCCAGCCCCCGTTGCATCGTTTGACCACCAACACGGCCGAGGCCGATCGGGCGCGGGCCTTTGCCGACTGGCTGGGGACTTCCGAGTATCTTGACGGCCACCCCAATGTCGTGTACTTCGATTTCTTCGACTATCTGGCCGCGGCCGATGACGGTTCAGCGACACGCAACATGCTGCGGTACGAGTACGAACGCTCCCACAGCAACAGCGACTCCCATCCCAACTCGACAGCCAACCAGGCAGTGGCGCCTCACTTCGTCGAGTTCCTGGTCGAGGCGGGCTCCGGTAGCCTGGCGCCGGTGGCTGATCTGCAGCAGCCGGTCAGCTTGGCGCAAAATCATCCCAATCCATTCAATCCCTCGACGACCATCGCGTTCACGCTGAGCCGGGACCTGCCCGTGCAGCTGGATGTCCTGGATGTGCGTGGCCACCGCGTCAACGAGCTGTATGTCGGCACGCTGTCTTCGGGCTCCCACGCCGTGGTTTGGAATGGACGCGACGCAAGGGGCGAAGCGGTGGGTAGCGGTGTCTATTTCTACCGGCTGACCGCGGGTAACGAGGTGCAAACGGGCAAGATGATCCTGGCCAAGTAGGGTCATCACCTGGGCGATTTTTTGTCGGTTCAAGGCAACCAAACCATGGTCCGGACGTAATGCCTCCCCGAGTTGGGGAGGCATTTCGTTTTCCATGCATCTCGAATCCGGGGACACAGCAGAGCGGCCCTCAAAAAACAACTTGCTACCTCATGGGTATCGAATGATCTTTCCCCACTTGTTCGGGACGTGATTTCCTTTTGGGGAACCCGGTTTGAGAGGCCAAGAATGTGTTGACATTGGTCTCTCGATGCCGCGAATATGGGTCCCGGCACAGGTCGTGCGTGGGCTCGACCTTGATCCTCCGGTCAACCGGTGCTTCCATGCCGGACACCAGATCGACCGGGGACGAAGTGGATGCAAAAAAGCTGCTGAATGAATCTCGAATCCGTTGGACCCGGCTGCCGTGCAGTGAGGGTCGATGGGTTTCTTTACGTAGCAGCTGAGCAGCCGCGGATCAGGGTCTCGGGTCAAGCGACCACGAATTCTAGGAGAGAAGCTGCCACCGTTGGGTGGCCACCCGATTGTCTGCCGCGGCGAGTTGACTCGCGGGGACGATGCGCGAAGCTCTCGGCTCAAACCGAGGTTTTCCGGGAGCCTGGCACCTTGGGGAACAACCCCCCAGTGGATTTCAAGGAGGTCCGAATTGTTTAGCAAGAAAATGATCGCACTGATGGTTCTGATGATCGTTCTGGTCGCCGGCGTTGCCACCGCTGGTGACGCGGGTTTCAAGGTCTATGGTAAGCTGCACATTTCCCTCGACTACCTGAACAACAGCGAAGACGGTCAGCTCGCTCTGGCTAGCAACACTTCCCGCTTCGGTTTCAAGGGCTCGAGCGAGATGAACGAGAATTTCACGTTCATCTGGCAGTTCGAGAACGCCATCAACATCTCCGACAAGAACAACGAATTCAACCTGGCCAACCGAAACAGCTTCCTGGGCCTGAAGGGCAACTGGGGCACGTTCCTGGCCGGTATTCATGACACTCCCTTCAAGACCCTGGGTCGCAAGGTCACGTTCTTCAAGGACGAGATCGGTGACTTCCGTACGATGACTTACGGGTGGGATCGCCGGTTGGACAACGTGCTGCTCTATGCCCTGCCCAAGCTGGGTGGCTTCGGCGCGCAGCTGGCCTATCAGTTGGACCAGAATGACCGCACCGATTACACCGAAGAAGTGCCTTACAAGTCCGCCACCGCCTTCAGCGGCCTGGCGCACTACTCCATCAATGAGTTCTTCATTGGCGTAGCCTACGAGATGCTGAGCGAAGGCAACGTGATGGTCTTCCCCGCGCCGACCAAGGACGGGCACATCGGCTACGGCGAGGCCCAGAGCGGTATCCGCGGTGCTGCCAAGTATGACGGCGAGAAGTTCGCCATCAGTGCCTTGTTCCAGAGCCTGAGCAACGTCATGGGCTACGATGGCGTATCAAGCACGACCTTCGGTGGCGAGGCCAAGTTCAAGGCCACCCCGAAGTGGGCCGTCAAGGCCGGCTACTACGTGTTCGATCCCAACACCGACGGTGAATCCAAGAACGACGACGCCGGCCAGCTGGCGATCGGCGTCGATCACACGTTCGCCAAGGATATGTGGTTCTACGCGCAGTACGCCATGATCACCAACGGTGATGACGCGTCCTGGGCGCTGGGCGATGGCAACGGCCACGGCCGGACCGTCGAGCCTTCCGAGGCCGGCAAGAGCCCCACGGGCTTCAGCGTCGGTATGGCCAAGAAGTTCTAATTCTCCCGGAATGACGGAGCTGGAAGGCCCCGGGCAATGGCTCGGGGCCTTTTTTTGTGGAATTTTCCGAAACGTTAACCTGCGGTCGTATATAGAGATGAGTTGTCCGGAGGTGAACCTTCGGCAACCCTCAGGTGTCCCTCAGGCGCGGTTTCCCTGAATCCTGTTTATTGCACCTACGAGATGTGAGGACATCTCGCCGGCACGATCGGATCCGGGTCGGGAACTCACGGGGGATCCCGGCTCGGATCGGGAAAGGAGGCCAAGGAGCCGCGATTCGCATCGACGTCCACAAGCGGGATCCCATTTCACCTGGTCGCTGAATGGATCTCCAACGAAGATGCGAAACCTGGCGCGAACGGACACGGATCGGGTAACATGCCCCCCCGTATCCATTGTCCTGCCGTACGAGGGAGCGGCCTTGGTCTCCTTTCCCGACGGTTCCGATGGCGAACGACCTGATCGGGAGGACTGTCCAGACAACCGGTCGATCCACCCTGGGTAGACGAAACCGATCCCCCATCGAAATTGTCTTCAGGGGGATCGGCCGGCTGAATCGATGACCTGGAAACCTACTTCCAAACACTCTTCTAGCCCAGATACTCCGCCAGCACCTGTCCGCTGTAGCATTCCCGGATCTTGGCGAAGGCCCGGTTGCGAATCTGGCGAACCCTTTCCCGCGACAGGCGAATGGAAACACCGATGGCCTCCAGGGACATGCGTGGGGCGGCGCCAAGTCCGTAGTATCGCTCGAGGATGTGACGCTCCCGGGTACTGAGAATGGCCAGGGCCCGGTCCAGCTCCCGGTGCAGGGAGTCCTGCTCCAGGATATCCTGAGGCAGTGGCTCATCAGGATCGCTGATGGTATCGGCCAAGGATGGAGCCTCTTCGCCGGCGGGTTCATCCAGCGGCAGATTGGGTCGGCAGGTGGCGCGGATCTGCGCCACCTTGCCCGGAGTCAGGTCGACCTGCTCGGCCAGTTCCTCATCCAGGACCGCACTCATCTTCTGCTGTTCCAGGGCGCGCTCGATCTTGGTGATGCGCGTGGCCTCGCGAGCCCGATTGGCCGGGAGGCGGACTGTCCGGGTCTGGTCCTGGAGTGCGGTCTGGATGGTCTGGCGGATCCACCACACGGCGTAGGTCACGAACCGGAAATCGCGCCGTTCGTCGAAACGCTTGGCCGCGGTGATCAGCCCTACGTTTCCCTCGGCAATCAGGTCCATGTAACTCAAGCCCCGATCCCGGTAGCGCTTGGCCACCGAAACCACGAAGCGCAGATTCGCGTTGATCATCTGATCCAATGCCTCGTTGTCGCCGTGACGGATCCGATGGGCCAGGGCGACCTCCTCTTCCCGACTGAGCAGTGGATATCGTCCGATGATGCCTAGATAGTGCTTCAGTGCCGGGTCATTGCGTCGGTCGAAGTTCATTTCTACTTCGTACATTGCTGCCCTCCTGTATTTCCATCGCCGCAAGCGGCCGCGTAGAATGTGAATGATCCACGGAGGTGAGTGACGGCGAGAACGGGTTTATTACAGACTTTTTTGAATTATTTCCATTCGGTATGCAACACCGGTATCGAGGCCCGCTTACGAATGCTAGTATTGGCTTGGTTATGTGGGTTGCGGATCTGTCCGGGGTATCGCTCTAGAGACCAATGCGGAGGTTGAGATGAAGCGAACGTGGGGAGCGGCGGGGATCGCCTTGGTGCTGGCCGTCGGACTTGCCTGGGCGTCCAGTGAGGTCCTCAGTGTACAGATAAAGACCGGCAGCCTACGAGCCAGTCCGTCCTTTCTGGGGAGTTCGCTGGGATCGGTCCAGTACGGCGACCGGTTGACGGTTCACCGCCGACAGGGACCCTGGGTGGAAGTGGTCAGTGCTGATGGCGAGAAGGGCTGGATCCATCAGTCGGCTCTATCGAAGAAGCAGATCGTCATGACCGCGGGAAACCAGCCGGTCGAGACCAGCGCCTCGGGAGACGAGATAGCCCTGGCCGGCAAGGGCTTCAGCGAAGAAGTCGAAGCGGCCTACCAGCAGGAGAACGCCGAGCTCGACTACACCTGGGTCGATCGTATGGAACTGTTCAAGGTCACGCCGGAGCAGGCTGAGGAGTTTCTGGCCGGCGGTCTGGTCATTACCCTGAAGGGAGGTCGTTGAGATGAAGAGATTCAACGGCGCCCCGCTGCGGCATTGGTTGGCACTGTCACTTCTGGTTCTCATGCTGGCCGGGGGAGCGGCCCTGATTCTGACTGGTTGCGCCCAGATGGCCAAGGTGGGCACGCAGGTCGCCGAGCATGAGGGATACATCTCGGAGGAAGAAGCGTCATCGATCAACCGGGGTATCGATGCGGTGGACAAGACCTTTCAGGACATCACTCCCGAACAGGAGTACTACATCGGGCGAGCGGTGGCCGCCAACCTGCTCCGGGGCTACCGGCCCCTGGATGACAAGGGTGCCAACCGTTACCTGAACCTGTTGGGGCAAACCCTGGCCATGGCCTCGAATCGACCCGAGACATTTGGTGGTTACCACTTCGTGATTCTGGACAGCGACGAGATCAATGCCTTCGCCGCGCCGGGAGGGCTGATTCTGGTGACCCGGGGCATGATCAAACTGTGTACGAGCGAGGATGCCCTGGCAGCGGTGCTGGCCCACGAAATCGGACACATCGAGGGGAAGCACGGGCTGCGGGCCATTAAGAACAGCCGGTTGACCAGCGCTCTGACCATTCTGGCCGCTGAAGGGGCCCGCAATTACGGGAGCGAAGAACTACAGCAGCTGGTGGACGACTACGAGGGCAGTATCCAGGATGTCACG
>Ga0070729_10003935_pt1 | contig 16625 bp, 9 predicted proteins | sample tdDd472_FD_66725 | JGI IMG/M metagenome (GOLD analysis project Ga0070729, IMG submission 66725) | Marine sediment microbial communities from the Atlantic coast under amendment with organic carbon and nitrate - tdDd47.2 | ecosystem: Environmental > Aquatic > Marine > Coastal > Sediment | place... | reverse complement strand
AACTACCCTTTTTCGTTTGTAACATCAGCAACGGTCTTGTATTTTTAACGCTTGAAGTTAGGTCATGGAAAAACCTAAACGCTAAGTATAAATTACGAAAACCTTTATTTTTAGGGAAGTTTATTGGAGTTAAATGCTAAGCAGTCAAAAAAAATAAAAAAAATTGGTCTTTCAGCAGGACATTTATACTTGTTAAACCCACTTAAATATGATAACGACATTTTCTGAAGAGGCAATCATCGAATCCATTGCAGCCGGCGGACCGAAAAGACAGAAAGCCATTGCATTGATCTACCAGGATAAAGCCTTAAAGAACCAAATCGTTGCCTTCGTCAAAAATCACAATGGAAACCAAGAAGATGGAGTCGATGTTTTTCACGAAGGAATTATTGCATTTGATAAAAATATTCGAGCTGGAAATTATAAAGGAGAAGGAAAGTTGAAAGGCTATTTATATTCCACCTGCCGATTTATCTGGCTCAATAAGTTGAAACGAAACAAGAAAATTGTATACACTCAGGAAGAATCCCAATTAGACCAGGTTCTTTACGAGACGCCAGAATCTTTATCCCTAGCAGAAGAGCAGAAAAAGATTATCGCAGCGCTCCTAGGCCAATTGGATCAGAAATGTGGGAAAATCCTCGAGTTGTGGAAACTGTCCTACAGCATGGACGAAATAGCTCAGCAAGTAGGACTGAAAGACGGCAGTGTTGCCCGTCGCCAAAAATACAACTGTTATCAAAAACTATTACAGATTGTAGACAAAGCACCAAATTTGAAAAATATTCTAAAATGATAATCCCATGGAGACGAATCCAAAGATAGACCGCATCGAAAAGTACTTGAGCAATGATATGACGAGAGAGGAAAAGCAAACATTCGATCAGCAGGTCGTAACAGATACAGACTTGGCCGATGAATTTATCAAACGACGAGCCGCACATGAAGCCATTGACTTCTTAATCGCTAAAAACCTAAAAAAACAATTGGAAGAAATGGAAAATGAAGAAGGAAAGGACAATGTGATTTCATTGCATAAAAGAAGAAGAAGCCGTATCGTTTTATTATCTTTGGCAGCTAGTGTGTTGCTAGTTATAGGATTTTTCAGTATTTACCTTCAAGATACAGGCAGCACAGGTCCACAGTTGGCAGCCGCCAATTATGAGATTCCCAGTTATAGTGTTAATCGTTCCAAGACTGTCGATTTCGAAGACTTACTCTCAAAGGGGGTTAATGCGCTGAAAGAAAAAGAATATCAGACCGCTATTACTACCCTCGATTCTGTATCACAGAGTGACGAATACTTCGTTATTGCCCAATTCTATCTAGCCCATGCCTATTACCAGTCTACCCAGTATGAGCAGGCAGAAGAAAAATTTGAAATAGTGAGTGCGAGTAACGATATTCGTTATCGAGATGATGCGGATTGGTATGGTTTGCTGGCCTGCTTGGCTCAGGAAGGCAATTGCCAGGATAAAATTACCAGCTTGGCAGAAAATGCTAATCATTCCTATCAGCAGCAGGCTATTAGTATACAAAATGACTTAAAAGAATAAAAACGCTTAATCTACCTCAAAAACTAAAAATCATGCGTAACCCATTTCTACCTAAAACTGTTCTATTTATTGCGCTATGTTTTAGCTTTAGCTTAGGCTTTGCACAAGAAAAAATGTCCTTTGAAGAGACACTCTTCAATGTGAAAGAGATCATGAGTACTTCCGACGAGCAAGCTGCTACGACTAGACGTACAGAAAAACTTGATGCCGCATTGATTGGTTTTTTAGAAACCGATTTCATGACAAAATTTAAGGATCTCAAGCTGGAGGCCGAGAGTTTGGTAGCCACATTCAAAGCTCACCAACAAGAATTTGCTCCTGCTGATGTTACTAAGGTTAGAAAATCCTATACCTCCATTGCCAATAAGTTTAACCTGCAATTGAGAGCCATCAAGTTGGATTTTCTAAATAAGAAAAAACTTAACCTGATCCGCAAATACCCAGATATGTATTCGGGGAACCTCGAAAATGCCTTGCGCGATTTGAAAGATGAGTATTCACAAACCTTCGAACGCGATGTAGCAGATGTAACCGGTAGTGATGTATATGCCGCAGGCCCACTAGTCGCCATTTTTGGTATCATTAAACTGGCCGTAGAATTTACCGATTACCTCACCCGGGTTCGCTATGATGCCAAGAGGTTGAAAGAAGAGCACCTGGATATGCACTTTATAGAGCCATTCCGATTCAGGCCATGGGAAGAGGTGGAAGTAGGAGATGGAGATATCTATAAAACCAAAGAAACAGAGGAGGAGAACTACGAAGAAGAGGAAACGCACGGTATCAACCCTTTTGGTGAAGGGAAAAAGAAGAAAAAAAATTAAGCCCCCACTAAATACATAGTATGATTCAGTATGGCTTATTATTGCCTGTAAATTAACGGCTTGTTCTTTAGAACGCACTGAAATTCAGGAATCTATAGGCTGTGTGTTGAGCCATATTTAAAAAAAAGTAAAGCGTGATTTTTTGTTTTCAAATAAAAAATTCTAATTTTAGAATCATAACCCTGTAATTAAAACCATTTGAAAATGTGTCTCATCTAAAATGGCGACCTTATTTAGTCTGAATAACCATCGCACTTTTATTGACTCATTTTAGTTTATCCCGACTTGCAGTCTTTTTCATTCTTGCAACATCACCCAGTTTGGGGCAATATGCCAACATTTATCGTATAGGCAATACGAAAGATTTGTGTAGGATACACTTATTTTTAGTCTAGGCTAATATTTCTAAGTAGTGGTCAGTATACAGCTAATATAGCTATGCTTGATCAGTCGATTGTATGGAGTAGAGGCCATCTGTGAAAAGTAGTCAGATGGATAATTGAAAAGTATTTTAAATTTTTTCTGACTCGATGGTAACAGATTTGATTGGAGCGGAATTAATAGGTGAAAACAAACAAGCAATAGACTTTCTGATGAGATGGCTTGTATAAGGATGGAAAGTATTTCATCATAAAGTCTAATGTATAAGCAAGTTCTTTGAAATAATCTGGCATTTAAGAAAAAACAAGCTTTGCGAAAGGGCTATAGTCCTTGTGACTCAAAGAACTAACCATTAAACAGAATACCCAAATGTTAAGAAAATCTTAAGGTTTATTTTTTGCAGGACATATCCTGCCCCCTAATTGACAAGAAAATGTAAGCAATTAGTTTTAATAAAGCGGTTAATCAAACCTTTCGATATTACCTTATTGAACCGGTATCTTTTCGAAAACCTTTAACCTCTAAAAATCACTTTTTATCATGAGAAATTTGTTTTTAACCTTCTTCTGTTTTGCAATTTTTACTACAGTAGCTTATGCTCAAGACCCAGGAAATCCAGGTAAGTCGGATGTCCTTACCGAGGAGAGTGGCGTAGTAAAAGAACTAAAAGCCAAAAATGCTAAAATTATTGCCCCTAAAGGCCAAAGCGTAGCTGTGAAAAAAAGTAGTAGCAGCGCAAGTAAAAAAATTGATGGTCAATATATCGTGACCTTGAATGAAGATTTTGTGAAGCCTATGGCATCCAAAAAATCAAGTACATCTAGTCGAGAAAGCCAAGTAGCCGCAGCTAAGAAACACGAAGCACAAGCTGAAAAAGCGATTCGTAAATATGCTGTAGAAACATTAGGTCTCAATAATGATGAGATCACGGATGTCTTCTCTGGCGCTCAAAGTGGATTTACCGTTAAACTGAAGAACAAAAAGTCAGCTACTTCTTGGATGAGCAAAACCAAAAGTTCTAAGAATACATCTGATGTATTCCAAGACCAAGAAATGGAAATCGCAGGCCACGTAGTAGAATCTACTATTGATGCTTACAGCCCTGCAGCCTGGGCTCCACAGTATGCTGATTACGGCAACTGGGTAGCTGGTGGATGTGACTGTACTGGACACAGCAAATGGATTTGGGTATTGGATACAGGAATTGACTTGAACCACCCTGACCTTAATGTAAGAACTTCTTATGGTAAGTCTTACATCAGTAGCGAACCATCTGCTGAGGATTACCACGGTCACGGAACGCATGTAGCGGGTATCTCTGCTGCCAAAAACAACTCATTTGGCGCAAAAGGAGTAGCTTACGGCGCAACAGTAGTTCCCATCAAAGTACTCAACAGATATGGTAGTGGTTCTTGGTCTAGCATCCTAGCTGGTTTGAATCGCGTGTATTCTTACGGTATCAAAGGAGATGTGGTTAACATGAGTTTGGGTGGATCTATCAACCCTTCTGCAGCTCCTACTGCAGTAGAGAATGCGATCAAGCGATTAGCTAACAAAGGTATCTATGTAGTAATCGCAGCTGGTAACAGTAGCAGACATGCTAGAGGATATACGCCTGCAAGAGTTAACGGTTCTAAAATCTACACGATTGCAGCGACACAGAAAAATCCAAGTTGGTGGGTACATCAATTTGCAAGTGGATACTCTAACTATGGTAAGCCACCTGTTGATTATGCAGCACCTGGTTCTAGCATCTATTCTACTTACAAAAATGGTGGATACGGCTATATGACAGGTACTTCAATGGCAGCACCTAACTTCTCAGGAGCCTTACTTTGCGGTACAAAACGCAAAAAAGGATACTACTACTACCGAGTTAATCCTAGTAGCCAAAACCTCTACGTTATCCGTCCTAAATAAGTAAAACCTAGATGGTAAAGAAAACAACCTTTGTGGATTCACCTCAAAGGTTGTTTTCTTTTTACCGTTTTGTAGTCTGAAAATAACTGCTTAAAAAAACAACTCCTACGCTATTTTTTCAAGTAAAAAAATTACCTTTGGGTATCAGTTTTGTTAAGTCTATTGTTTGTCTCAAAAAAATGTGATCAAGTTCTGATGTCTAAATTATCACATTTTACTCTCCTATAATTGTAGTTTTTTACTCCTACTACGACAATCACGTGTCTCATTTTAAGATTCTCCTACATGCTTTAAGCATCAGTGTAGTTATTCAAGGAAGCTTTGGTATTCATGTTCCCTTGTATTTCCTATTCAATTTGTGTTTTAGAGTAGATTAAATATCAATGTGAATGGATTCGAGTAGCCTCAGGGATACTGGACAGCAGTCCGATGTCTGTCCCATGCGGTTAATGGACGTTCACCTTTATACAAGGAATATTTAATTCATCTAATCATAAGCTTTCATGTTTCGGAGCAATTCCGAAAAATTTAATCTTAAAAAATCACGTTAACCATGAAAAATTTGTTGCTAACTCTATTTTGTTGTGTAATGTTTACTGGCGCTTTGGTCGCACAGGACCCTGGTAACCCTAGTAAATCAGATATTCTAACAGAGAAAAGTAAAGAGGTCGTGGGGATGAAAAAAGCCGCGAACCTTGTAACTGAGCCCAAAGAAAAAGACGCCTCGCCCATCAAGAAAAGTTCATCGAGCAAATCGAAAAAAATCCCGAATAGCTATGTAGTTATCCTAGATGAAAATTTTGTGAAGCCCTTAGCTAAGCAAAAATCATCTTTTAGTAACCGGGAAAGCCAAGCCGCGGCCGCTAATAAGCAGGAAGCGCAGGCTGAAAAGATGATCAGAAAATATGCTACCGAAACGCTTGGCTTGAGCAATAGCGAAATCAAGAATGTATATACTGGCGTAACGAGCGGTTTCTCCGTAAAGTTGGCAGGTAAAAAATCTGGTGCTTCCTGGATGACGAAAACCAAAAGCACTAAGAATACCGCGGATGTATTTGAAGATGTTGAGTTGGAGTTGGCCGACCACGCGATTGAATCCACCATGGATGCTTACGATCCGATGGCATGGGCTGCTCAAACGACTAGTTATGGCAAGTTTGTTGCCAATGGCTGTGAGTGTACCGGTTTTAACAAATGGGCCTGGATTATCGATACGGGAATCGATTTGAATCACCCAGACCTAAACGTTCGTGGAGGTGTTTACGCCAAGTCTTTCGTTCCTGGTGAATCAGCTGAGGATTATCGAGGTCACGGGACGCATGTGGCCGGTATTGTCGGTGCAAAGAATAACAGCTACGGATCTAAAGGAGTAGCCTCTGGTGCGACTGTCGTGCCTTTGAAGGTTTTTCCTAGAAATGGAGGCGCGCCTTCCTCTTATATAGTGGCCGCCTTAAATCACGTGTACAAATATGGTATTGCGGGTGATGTAGTCAACTTGAGTTTGGGAGGTCCTATTAGTGCTAGTGCACCACAAACGACGGTTGAAACTGCCATTAAGCGATTGGCTGCTAAAGGAATTTACGTAACTATCGCAGCAGGAAATAGCCGACTACCCGCCAATAGATTTCACCCAGCACGTGTAAATGCATCTAGAGTGTACACGATTGCGGCTACGAAATGGACACTATGGTGGTGGGCGCCAAACTTTGCGAGTGATTATTCAAACTATGGCAAACCACCTGTTGATTATGCAGCACCTGGTTCTAGCATTTATGCCCCTTACAAAAATGGAGGATATGCTACCTTATCTGGTACTTCCATGGCAGCGCCCAATTTCGCTGGTGTTATACTGTGCCAGTTAAAAAATAAAAGAGGATACAGCTACTTGAAAGTAAATGGTCAATCGAATCTTTACGTATTGAGGAACAAGTAACCATTGACCCATTCTTGTACCTATAGATTACCTCCGTCCCCTAGGTTCGGAGGTAATCTAATTTTATCACTAAGGCCCATTGACGTTCAAACCATTTTTTTTCTGAACTTTTAGTAACTTATTCCATCGCGACGGGATTAATCCATTGAATCACCACCTAAATACTAAAACAATGAAAGTGAAATTTACACTTTTCGCTAATTGTCTATTGTTAATGCTAGCTATCACTGCTTGCAATACTTCCTCGATGCCTAAAGCCGGAACAGCTGTTTCAGATGAAAAAGTAGCGAACACGGGTGCCATTGCTGATGATTGTATCGATGAATCCAAAAAGAGCGAAGGACCTTGTACCAAAGAAAACCGACCAGTTTGTGGTTGTGACGGCATTACTTATGGTAATCCTTGCTTGGCCGAGCGAGCGGGAGTTACCCAGACGACGACTGGACCTTGTGGAGCTTCCTCAAATAAAAAAGACATGAGCTACATCATTCAACTTGATCCTAGCGCTTTCCCCGAAATGGAGAAATTCGAAAAGGAAAACCCTGGTGCCGATCGGCCAACTAGTCAAGGAGAAACTGAACTAGAAAAGTTTGCCAAGAAGCAGATCAATAAATTTGCCAAAGAAAAATTGGACATCGATCCAAAACAAATTACCCAGTATTACAGTGGAATGTTATTTGGCTTTGCAGCTACTATTCCAGCGAATAAAATTGATTCCTTTTTACAGAAACTAAAATCGGCTAAAGAAATCAGCAGTTATGAGGTAGATCAAGTTATGGATATCAACCAAAATAACTAAACCTATATGTCGGTTCAAGTTCGTTGATTCAGCGAACTTGAACCCGCTTTTCACCTAATTTCCCAATTCTTAGATATAGCAGGCTGCACGAAAGCGTAGTGCATGATTTGACTATATCATCGAAAACAATTTGTAATGAAAAAGTTTACAATTTACTTGTGCCTCTTTCTATTTATAACCCCATTTATAAGAGCACAAAGGGTAGCAACTTCCCCCATCAACACCGATTTGTCTGTGGTGGATAAAAAAACCATGTCACAGATTGACAATGAAGAACTACATGCAGAAGAAATGAAAAACCGCGAAGCTGGCGAATTGCCACACTTCGCTTACAAATTTCAGGTTGAATACAAGCACGACTCCGATGGTACTTGGGAATATCTGGATACAGATATGGCTGTATGGCGATTGCGAATCCACTCAGCAGCTGCAAAATCCCTTAACTTTGGCTTCAGCCAATTTAAAATGTCAGCCAATGCAAAATTGATATTATATACGGCTGACTTGAAGGACTTGGTAGGCCCCCTTACTAGTGCAGATAATAAGGAGCATGAGCGGCTTTGGACGCCGATCGTTTTGGGCGATGATGTAATCATTGAAGTACAAATGCCTAGATCAGAAGTAGCCGATTTTGCCTTGACGGTGAGTGAGGTAAACCATGACTACATGGGCATCAATAGCTTGATGAGTACCTCTGCTTGCCACATCGATGTCAACTGTGGGACAGCGGATGGTTATCCTCAAATCGAAGCTTACCGTGATCAAATCCAAGGAGTGGCCATGTATACCCTCAATGGAGATCGAACCTGTAGTGGGGTGTTGATCAATAACACGAATCAGGATTGCCGACCTTTTTTCCTAACCGCCAACCACTGTAGTATTTCTACGGATAATGCCTCTACCATTGTGGCTTATTGGAACTACCAGAATAGTAGCTGTCGTGAACTGGGTAGTGACGAAAGTGGCGCAGATGGAAATGGAGATTTGACCGTGTTTAATACAGGAGCACAACTACGGGCCAGTACACCGAGAACGGATATGGCATTGATCGAATTTGACAATGCAGTGCCCGATAATGCCAATGCTTTTTTTGCTGGATGGAATCGACTGGAAGCACTGCCGACTAAGGTCGTAGGTATTCATCACCCGCAAAGTATGGAGAAGCGAATTTCTTTTGTCAATGACGCTTCTGTTTTCCAAGGAGATAATAATGGAGATGCGGATGAGAACGGCAACTATTTGGTACTGGAAGATTGGGACTTAGGGGTCACTGAAGTAGGCTCTTCTGGCTCACCTTTATTTGACCAAGACGGCTTCGTGATCGGTCAACTCTTCGGTGGCTTGGCCTATGATGATGTAAACTGCTCAGCAGGTGAACAAACTGATTTTTATGGATGGGTATTTAAATCCTGGGAAGGTGCTGGATCTTCTGACACCCGATTGCGGGATTGGTTGGATCCTCAAGGTACCGGAGAGACCATACTCGCGGGTAAATACCAGGATGCTTGTAATGTACTCGCTATAACTGATATTTACCAGACAGTGTGTGCATTGGATGACAACCAGGTTGCCTTTGATTTGACAGCAGGTTCAGGAGCCGGTAATGTGGCACTAAGTGTGGTAGACAAACCCGGCGCTATCACAGCCACCTTCGGGTCTGCTAGCTTGCAAGCTAATGAAAGTACTACATTAACATTGGGTAATCTCGGAGCTTTGTCTACCGGAGATTATAAAATAGAAGTACAAGCTAATTTCGGTTCAGATCAGGCGCAGTATTTTATCTACTTAGAATTATTGCAGGATGTACCGACGGCCGCTGCTATCAACGAACCGGCTAATGGATCGACTGATGCGCAACTAACGCAGACGCTAAGCTGGGGAGAAGTGAGTAATACCAAAGCTTATGATGTGATGTTATCGGATGATAATGGTTTCCAGAATATCATTGCCGAAGCAAGCGATGTGGTAGGTACCTCTTATTTGCCTAGTGTGGTCTTGAGCCAAGGTACGACTTACTATTGGAGAGTAAGAGGTACGAATGGTTGTGGGGTAGGCGAATGGTCGCCAACAGCTAGTTTTACCACCCTAGATAATGACTTCCAAGGTTGCATTACACTCAATGCGATTGACCTTCCTATTAGCATTGAAGCTGCTGACTCTGGAGACTATCCTTCCACCATCAATTTCCCCTTTGGTAGTGATACAGATGTAGTAGAAAAAATTAGGTTGACAGATATTAAAGGAGAACATACCTGGATCGGAGATTTGACCTTCCGTTTGGAAAGTCCTAAAGGTACGGTTATCACCCTCTTGGAAGAGGAGTGCTTCGATTCTGAGAAATTTGAAATTGGCTTTGATGATTTGTCGCCTTTCCCTTTAAATGACTTGGATTGCCCATTTGATGACAATATAATTTACACGCCTCAGGATTCTTTGGCTAACTTTAGAGGTGAAAACCCAAATGGGGATTGGAAACTTACAGTAGTGGATGGTGTACCAGATGACGGTGGTGTGTTCAATAGTTGGACGATCGAAATTTGCTTGAGTGGTATGGTACCAACAAGAGATTTGATTCCTGCCAATAGCATCAAGTTGTATCCGAATCCAGCGCGCAATACTGTTTTCTTGGCGATTGACCATCAAATCAGCGCCTCGAAGATTGGCATGACGGTATTCAATTTACAAGGAAGCCAGCTCATGCGTCAGCAGTTAAACCCGAGTAACCGCACGGAGTTGGATGTTTCACAACTAGCTCCTGGAATGTATTTGGTGCAACTGCAATTTGAAGATCAAATGATTAATAAAAAACTAATTATCCACTAAGAGACGGAGGAAAAATAAATTGATCGAATTTCGGGTTTTAAATATTTTGCTAAACAACTGACTGAAAGAAAGTGGTGTGCAAAATTTTAAAAGCCTTAAAAGAAAATTTGATCAATTTATTTCCGTCAAACTACTAAGAATATGAATCGGTTAATAAATCTTTGTGCACTTTGCTGCTTTGCGTTTTGGGGCCATGCCCAGACCTTTCCTACCGGATTGGTGATGGATGATGAAGACTATGAGTCACAAACATTTACTTCCAGTAATATTCAATTTGAAGGTTCAAAAGCAATGGCGCGCCAGGTTGATCTGGCGCCCTATTGTCCTGAAATTAGGCACCAGGGGGAAATTTCCTCCTGTGTGGGCTGGTCGGCAGGTTATGGCGCACTCACCATTGAGCGTGCCATAGCCAACGGCTGGACCGATAAAGCCATGATTACCGAAAATGCTAACTCAGCCCTATTTATTTACAACCAAATACAAAAAGGAGATTGCAACAATGGTATTGTGATCTCCAAAGCCTTGCAAGCGCTACAAGAAAAAGGGAATTGTCTGGCCAGTGAATACGACTTTGATGTCAATGATTGCACGCGAGAATTGACGCCCAATTTGTTTAGTAGTGCTCGGCAATTCCAAATTAGTGATTACATTCCGCTCTTCAAGACGGATGCGCCAGCTGAAGAGAAGATTCAAATGGTAAAACGTGTGGTAGGGCAGCGAAAACCCGTAGTCATTGGGATGCGAATCCTGGAAAACTTCCTACAAATTCGAGAAGGGGACAATAGCTGGTGGCCTACCATTGGGAGTAAAACTCCAGCTGGTGGACACGCGATGGTCGTTGTCGGTTTTGATGATGATAAGTTCAAAACGCCTAATCCCAATCCTAACATGTCCGGGGCATTCAAGATTATGAATAGCTGGGGCAAAGGCTGGGGGGAAGACGGTTTTATTTGGGTTCGTTATGCGCATTTTGCCGACTATTGCCGTTATGGCTATGCCTTGATGCTCCAAGATGGAGTCCCGATCAATTTGGCGGAAGATGAAGAGATGGTGGCGGTGCAAGCCGCTGATGTAGGCATACAAACTACTTCTACTACTGCCGCCGCTACGGCTGAAACCCGAAAGCTACTTAGTCTTTCTGGTTCTTTTGGCTTTCAAAAATTCACGGGGGAATGGCATAATAATGAACCCGTATTCGAAGAAGCAAAGGTGAGGTTTCAAAACGGATATTATACGCTATCCGGCAAATCTAAAATTGGGGATAGTTTTCAGTTATATGTCAAAAGTGGGTTTGATAATGGTTATATTTACGTCTTTAGCGTAGATGCAGTGGGGAAAACTGCTGTACATTTCCCAAAAGAACAGGCAAATAACGTAAATTTGAAGAGTCGAGAATCTGCGCTGGTTATGAGCGGGGGCGCTTTGCTTAATATCCCGGGAGGAAAGCGTGTTCTGCGTTTAAGACAGCCAGGAGAGGATCACTTGGTCGTCCTTTTTTCTACCCAGAAAATAACACAAGACATCCAGGTATTTGCTGATATGCTTCTGGCTGATCGCAACGACTTGGCGAGTTCTATTCAAGAAAAATTGGATAAGTGGATGGTAACCCTTACCGACATTTCTTATTCAAAAGTAGGTATGGGTTTCGAAGTAGGAACCCGTAGCGAAGGAAAAATTGTACCCCTGATATTAAAAGTTAACGTGTCTGAATAATACCAAAATGAAACGCTTAATAATAACCCTTTTAGCCATTCCCTATTTCTTGGGCGCACAGCCTAGTGAAACACCATTATGGACCGATATTATCGGTACGCATTCCTCCAATGTTTTAACCAAGGTGATTGAAGCCACCAACGGCCATGTCGCCGCTGTGGGTGAAGTGCAATCTGGAGGCAAAAATGGTCTTTTCGTCCTATACGATTTTAGTACAGGTACTCAACTGATTAAAAGCATTTACGGTGGGAAGAAAGACGATATCCTACAATCGATTATACAAACCGCCGATGGCCATTTTATTCTGGCAGGCTACACCGCTTCTTTCGGAAGTAAGGCTAAGGGCTGGCTGATCAAAGTGGACGAAAAAGGAAAGGTGATTTGGGAAAAAACGCCTGGAGATGGATCGGAAAATAGATTGTTTGAACTGGTTGCACTCAGTGATCAATCCATGATTGCTAGTGGAATGGCAGATGGACGGGTATGGATGGTCAAATTTGACCTGGATGGTAAAGTATTGTGGGATCGGAAGTTAGTTGCTGCGCCAATGAGTACAGTAGAAGGAATGAAGGTAAATAGCAAAGACGAAATCTTTCTGACCGGAAATACCATCAAATCTGGGGATACCCAACGAGACAATATCTATGTGCTCAAAACAGACGCCAAAGGCAAACAAATTTGGGGGCATGAATATGGAGATAGAGGATGGGAAGAAGCTAAAGATATCATTCTTACAAGTGATGGAGGATTAGCAGTCGTTGGAAATACCGTAAATGGGGGTAATGGAAAAATCGATATGCTCCTCATCAAAGTCAATTCATTATCTGGAACGCAGCTTTGGTCGCAGGCCTATGGAGGAAGAGAGGATGATTTGGCTTCCTCCGTTATTGAAACTTATAGTGGAGAATTTGTGATCATCGGTCATACCTTCTCACATGCTCGAGGGGCACGTGATAGTAATGCTCGACTCGTAGGTGTAGGTCGTGGTGGTGATCGCTTATGGGAAATGAATCCTGGCAAAGATAAAGATGATCTGGGGCGAAGTCTGCTGCAACTCCATGACGAAAGTTTGTTGTTTGTAGGAAAAACGAATCAAAGAGAGAATGGTGCCTGGATTACCCGCTTCGAATCCCTCAAACCAGCCATCCTCATTAGTGCCAAAGGAGACTTAAATATTGCAAGAACCAAATTCTGGCTTAAGACGGCTGATGGATACCTACAACCCAACACCCGTTCCTATGTTTCTTTCAATATTACCAACCAGGAAGCCTTCGACTTGGACAATGTGAGTGTTCGATTGATTGATCAGAGCCAACGTCAGGAAATTACCTACTGGGCCAATACTTATCTTGGGCCCCTTAAACGTGGTGAATCCAGAGAGGTTAGAATTCCCGTGTCAGCGAAGGAAATAGCAGAGACAACCGATAATCGTTTTGGGGTCAGTGTCCTGTCTAATAACCAAGAAATATCAGCTTTTAGCGAAATCATTAAAACCAAAAACCCGCGCCCAGCCACTTTAGTAATCGCTAAAGATTTTGTGCGGCCGGAAGGAAATACGGAGTTTAGTCCCAGAAATATTACCCTGGAAGTAGAAAACAAAGGAGATCAATCGGCTAATGGGGGAAAAGTAATGATCAACGCACCAGAAGGAATTCAAGTCCTGGGCAGGAAGGAAATTCCACTTGGTGAAATTCTCCCTAGAGCCTTAAAACGTCTGAATATACGCGTGCAGAAAAAAGCACAGTACGATAAAAATTCCGCGATTGTAGAATGTGTCATTGTAGATGCGCAAGGGAAGTTGACGCGGAAAAATATCACCGTTAGTTTCGATGTTTTTGTGGCTTCGGATGGCTTTGAAGATGTATTGTTTACCTCACCCAATGAAGCTAAGATTAATATCAAAAGGGTGACTTCTGATCGAGCTGAATTTAGAATCGAGGCGACCATCAGTACGGCCCAAGGTAATTTATCACCACAGGACGCTAAGGTGCGAATCAACGGTAAATCACCGGATAATTCCAAGATGGACGAAGAGCAATTGCAGCCGCCTACCCGCCGAGGAGAAAAATTTCGCTATGCCTATGAAAATGTGATTCCCTTAGAAGAAGGAGAAAACCGCATTACGATAGAATTCAAAACCGCCAATGGTATCCTACAATCTAGGGAACTGGTAGTCAATTATACCCCCCGCAAACCCAATTTGCATGTCCTGTCTATTGGAATTCCTCATAAAGATTTGAAGTACACGACCAATGATGCGAGGGACTTTGCGGCCATGTTCCAGAACCAATCTGGACCGGATAAAATATACGAAAGATCCTTCATCAAATCGATGTATAAACCGGAACAAACCCGAAAAACACCGATTTATGCAGAATTTGCAGATTTAATTAGAAGATATCGTAACGAAAACCGAGAAGACCAGATTAAAGAAGATGACGTCCTGATCGTATTTATTTCCTCTCACGGGAAAGAAGACAATGGGGCTTTCAAAATTCTAGCGTCTGATTATGACCTTTATCCTACAGCTGCTATGATCGATTATCAAAATGAAATACTCGACATCTTGGAAAAAATCGAATGCAAAAAGTTCGTTTTTATCGATGCCTGTCATAGTGGAGCAGCAGAAGGTGGACGTGAATCATCTATTCAGGTACGGAGAGCATTAGAGAAAATCAACAATGCTTATCCGGGCTTAAATGTGATTACCTCCAGCCAACAAGATCAACTGTCTTATGAAGACGATAGCTGGCAAAATGGTGCTTTTACCGAAGCTACTATTGAAGCCTTCCGAAATACACTTTGTACCGACGATAATGGTTCCTATCTAGCTGATGGTGATACCAATCAATACATCACATTCGACGAGCTATATGACTTCCTAAAGAAGCGAGTTCGCGGCTTGGTAAAAGCGGTGAAAGGCAAAGATCAAATGCCAAAGAAAAATGAAAATGAAAGTGGCGGGGATTACCCGATTTTCATTCTTCATTAAATACCTTTTGTAGGGATAGCTGCAGGGCTATTGTGTGGCTTTGCAGCTATCTTTCTGGATGAAATGGAACTGCTTTCCGGTAGGAAAGTCGTTTTGTCCACTTATATTTTGCACCAGTACTCCTTAAAACCTGTGTCTCAATCTTAAGTCCCATGATTAATACTCGGATACTCCTTATCCCATTATTAGTAGTCTGCTATGCCTATCTCTCAGCTCAAACTACGGCTTGCAACGTAGGGTTTGATCAAATTAGCCCAGCATTGGGCGAATATTTCTCAACGGGCAGTCAATTTGCAGATGCTGATAATGACGGTGACCTGGATTTCTTCGTTTTCAGGCCCAAAGATACGCAAAGCACCACCACGATTCCACCCCAAATTCGACTCTTCCAGAATAATGGAACGAGTTTCAGTTTATTCCTGACGCTCACCACTGATCGCTATGATTTAGCAGATATCAATGGGGATGGTTTGATTGATATTGTTTCTATTGATCCCGATATTGGAAACGCTATTCGCTTGTATATCAATACGGGTACTTCTTTTAGTTTCACTACTATTTATACGGCTCCAACTGATGTAGCTTTTGCTGGCTATCCTAAGTTTGTTGACTTTGATAGTGATGGTGATTTGGATATTAGCTGTGGCGTCACTCGCAGATCAAATGGTGCGGTCTTTATTCTCAATAATGATGGCTTTCAGAACTTTACGAAAGAGGAACGCTTTGCCAACTCCGGCTCTGGCCGCAATACCGTGACGGATGTGAAATGGGCTGATATCGATAATGATGGGGACCAAGATTGTTGGGGCCTCTTCGAAGGCCCGGATGCCTCGGGCTTGCCTCGAACCTTCCCCAACATCTACCTCAATCGGGGCGATGGCACCTTTAATAGTGCTACTGCTACGCCACCTTCTGCGGATCGTTCTTTATTGGAGGATTTCGATAATGATGGGACGGTCGACATGATTGTGTGGGGGAATGGATTGGGCAGTACTTCGCTCGGCAGTAATTTCCGTTTCTACCGTGGAGGTAGCTCAGGGACCAATGGGTTTGTCGGAAGTACCAATGTGGGTACGGATCAAAATATCTTGGATATCATCACTTTTGATTATGACAACAATGGCTTCCTGGATTTATTTGTATACAGTCGGAATGACCTAAATGGAGCCACCCAACATATTATTTACCGGAATGAAAATGGGGCTTTTACCCCACACAGTTTTGCCACCAATTCTATTTTTAGTGCAGCTTTCTTCTGCGATTTCAATAAAGACAACGTTGCGGATTACGCGCAGTATTTTTTTACGGCAGTAGCTATCGGATCTAGAATTGAATTCTTCCAAGGCAATGCTCCGCAGTCCACTTGTCCATCCAATTCTCGGCCCAAAGCCCCCGAAATTCTAGGGTCGGAGGTGACCGGAAACAGTGTGAAGCTTTCCTGGCAAGGCTCTGATGCTGAACAAGTTTCAGCCTCATTGACCTATGAAATATACCTGCAAAATCAGACAACAGGTCAGGTGATTTTTGCGCCTACTTCTGATGCTACCACTGGCCTTAGGAAGATTGCCGCTCCTGGTAAACATGGAAGCCTCGGCAGCTGGACCTTCAATAATCTTCCCGATGGCGAATATGCCTGGCGAGTACAAGCCATTGACCATTTCTATAGCGGTAGTCCCTGGTCGTT
>Ga0070729_10003933_pt1 | contig 16629 bp, 12 predicted proteins | sample tdDd472_FD_66725 | JGI IMG/M metagenome (GOLD analysis project Ga0070729, IMG submission 66725) | Marine sediment microbial communities from the Atlantic coast under amendment with organic carbon and nitrate - tdDd47.2 | ecosystem: Environmental > Aquatic > Marine > Coastal > Sediment | place... | reverse complement strand
CGGCCATGCAGATCACGGCCGACCAGCCCGGTTTCTACTTCATCAACACCGGTGAGACCCATTATCCGTATCTGCTGCCTGGCGAGAAGGCCGACGACCTGCCCCACATCAGCGGAGTCCACGGCGTCTTCAAGCATCTGGACGATTTTCTGAAGAACCCGTCGGATTTCATGAAGGACCGCAAGCAGGACGAGTTCTTCAGCCCCGAACAGTTCCGCGCCTTCTACGAGAAGCAGATCGCCTGTGTCGAGCATCTGGACGGGGTGGTGGGCAAGCTCATGGATCGTTGCCCTGCCAACACCTACTTCATGATCATGTCCGATCACGGTGAACTCTTCGGCGAAGACGGCTACTTCGGCCACGGTCCCATCTTCCACGAGAAGGTCTTCGAGGTCTTCTATCTGGAGGGGTTGCTGCCCTGATCTCGGCAGCAGTCTAGCTTCGGTTTATTTGCCGATCCGCGTGTCGGTCCACAATAGCAGGAGTGACCTGGTCCAGGCGTGTGATTCCGGATAGGAACGTTTCCGCCCCCGAGCCCCAGGCCACCAAGGGAACCGGATTGCAGGTATGACGCCGGGTCGTGGTGTCTTCCAGATTGCCGTGATCACTGGTCAAAACGACCAGGGTTTCTGCGCCGCCGTTGGTACGCTGCTTCGTCAGTTCCTTCAGCAGCGCTGTCAGGAACTCCTCCAGCTTCCACAACTCGGACTCGATGCGAACGGTCTCGGCGCTGTGTCCTGCCTTGTCCGATTGGAAGTACTCGTACAGCGTGAAATCGTACTGCTGTGATTGCCGGCCCAGAACGCGACCCGCCTCGGCTGGTGTCATGGCCCGAACGTCGAATCCCTTGTCGATCAGTTCCCGGTTGGTGAACTCCTGATAGATGGAGCGGCCGGCGTTGACGTCCTCCAGGTCGAAAAACGGCAGATAGCCGGCCAGATTCGCCACGGTGGTGGCCGAGAACCTCAGCTGCCGCTCCCGGGGAAACTCGAAGAAACGCGGTCGAAAAGCATTGATGAAACGAACCTCGCAGCCGGTATCCGCCAACTGCTTGAGGACCGAGTGCTCGAGCAGGATCTCGCGCAGCCGGTCGTTGGGGAATCCCGTCAGGTGCTTGCCCAGATCGGCCTGGGCGTTGACTCCCGAAAGCAATGTGGTCTGGCCGGTGGCGCTCTGAGGCACGCCAGCCACACCCAGGACGGCGTCGATGGGGCGGGCCCAGCCCTGCCGGTGTACGGGCAGACATTGGTCCGGATTGCCATTGGTCCGAGGCAAACGGAAGAACTCGCCCCCATAGCTGTACTGGGGATTGTTCTCAGGCTCGGGTTCGCCCCAGCCGAGGCCGTCTATGAAGAGCAGAATCGTGCGCACGGTCGCTGCCTCTTTCTTCGCTGCAGGAGCGGCATAAGATACACACGGATCGGCGCAATCGGCCAGCCTGTTTGCCGCATTCCCGCGGCGAAACGCTCGATCGAGCCGCATCCTGTGCAGCGATTATTGCTCCTATATCTAATCTATGTTATCATCATATTAGGGGATTGTAGGGTTCTCTTCAATCCAGGGGTGAATCGGCGAACTCTCCAGCAACCCAGGTGGAGATTCGTTTCATTTGCCAGCGCCAATCGAGGAGGTTCCCATGTTGAGATGTGCACGGTATTTCACGACACTGCTGTTCCTGTTGGCACTTGCCGGACCGGTAGCAGCCGATGATTGCTACATCGTCGGAGAAATCACCGCCGAGGAAAATTTCGATGACCCGGACATGGGCGGTTGGGTCTATACGTTGTTCGTCGAATGGGACACGGGCACACCCCACGGCCTGAGCCACTTCAATCTGATTCTGGACGTCGAATTCGGCGAATGTACCTGCGACGATTTCGAGGGCGCTCTGAACTGGGCCGACCCGGCGGGTTACAGCACCGGTTACGATTCCGGCGAACCCTGTACGGTGGACTACCAGCTCTTTTTCGAGTGCAACGGCGATCCCAGTGTTCCGGACATCAATGAACCGCTGCTGAAGTTCGAGCCCATCGAGGTCGACGGTTGCGAGCCCGGCCCCGTCGGCGAAGGCACGTTCACGTTCTACTCCGACTATCCGCCGGCCGAGGTCGCCGAGTACAACACCGCCCTGGTGGACAAGTACAGCGGCGAAGCCTGTTTCGGCAGTCTGTCAGGCGTGTTCCCGGCCCTGCCTTGCGACCCGACCGGGGATCTTGGCAACAGTTGGGGAGCGGTCAAGGCGTTATTCCGGTAGGATGGCCCCTGGCGTTCTCAGGACAATGAAACACCCCCGTAGTAGCTGCGGGGGTGTTTTTTTGTTCAGGCTCGAAACTGCGCCCGCAGCCGCCGAAAGCGGTTCAGATAAACGATATCAAACAGATCCAGGTGATTGGGAAGGCTCTTTGCGCACCATTGGCGCAGCACGCGAATTTCGATGTCGATGTCGACGTCAGGATAATCACTGGTGAGTATCAGGCAGCAGACCCGGTCCGCTCTATGCTTGAGCTCCTCGGCGGGATCGCGCCCGCTCGGATCATTGAGCAGTGTGCGGAGATTGCGGCTGGGCCTGATCATCGTCCCCCTCCCGACCTACAATCTAGTGTCGTCCTCGCAAACAGCGAACCATACAGAATCACATTGATCGCCACGATGCCGAGTCCGAGCCACAACTGCACTTGAGGAGTCAAACCCGGCGGGTAAACAATCGGGAGCAGGTACTGTCCGATGAAGCTGCCCGAGTAGCCGGTTTCTCCCGCAGCCAGCCGCAGCCAGTTTTCGAGGGGAGTCAACGGACAGGGCCAACCGGTGAATTCGACCAATGCGCCCCAGGCCACAGCCGGCAGGTGAACCCACGCCAGCTTTCGCCGGCGCAAGACCAGAAAGCCACCCAGAATAACGAACAGGATGAAGAGGAAGTGTATCAGGACTACCAGATCGGCTGCGACCTTCGGGATCATGACTGGCCCGCACTCCCTCCTGCGGTCTCACGCGGCGCCGAGGATCGGGCGACGTCGGATGCCACCCGATCCGGGAATCGTTCAGCTAGTCCGCTTCTCGCGCTGCGCGAAGGTCGGCACCCACTACTTGATGAGAGGCATCTCGGACGCGAGCTGCAGGTCGATCAGATCGAGCATCTGCTTCTCGATCTGCGCGAAACGGGTCGCCAGGATGTGACCGATCTCCTTGCTGACCTTCTTGTGGGTCTTCTTCAGCAGGGACAATCGCTTCTCCTGCAGATCAAAGGACTCCTTGGCCAGTTCCTTCGCCTTGTCCTCGGTCATCGTATCGTAGTTTGCGGCAAAATCCTTGATCATCTGGATCCTGCGGTCTCCGAGCTTGCTGAGCTCCGTCTGGTAATCACGATACAGGGGCCAGAACTTCTCGCCCTCCTCGTCGGTCAGTTCCAATGCCACGGTCATCAACATGACCTTCTCGGACTGGATGTCCTTACGCATCAATTCGACAAAAGGTTCGCCCTGCGCCAGGGTCTCGGTGACCGGAGCCAGCATCCCCACGACCAGGACCAGGACCAGAGTGGTGAGCATGGTACTCCGGCGGACAAACAACTTCACGTAAGACATTTTCAGTCCCTCCAGGTTTCGGAATCAAGGGTTTAAGTACGCAAATCAACAGCAAGGTGTGCGATCGGTGAGCAATCTAGACCAAACCCGCCAGACCGTCAAGACAGGGAGTAGAGGGGGCAGTTCGGGCCCCGGACAAACGCCCGGGGCCCATTTCACGGAGTGGCAGGCAAAATCAAATCACTTCAACAACGTCATGCGTCCGGTGAAGCTCACACCGTCTGCGGTGAGACGTGAGAAATACTCGCCGCTCGGCAGGTTTGCACCACCACGATCGCGGCCGTCCCAGACCACGCTGTGGCTGCCGGGCTGGACGACACGATCGACAAGGGTTGCCACGCGCAGGCCACGCAGATCGAAAACGTCGATCCGTACATGTCCGGCTTTCGGTACCTCGTAGCGAATCGTCGTCATGGGGTTGAAGGGGTTGGGGTGGTTGCCCCTGAGCGCGAAGGCCTTGGGCATGACTTCGTCGTCCACCGGCGAGATGCCGCCGATGGCGATGGTGAACTGTTGCTGATCCGAGCCCGCGACGCTGAACGCGCCCACATCGCGCATATCGTCGACAACCACCGGTCCGGCGGTCCCAAGGCCCTCATGGAGACGCCAGGTCACGTCGGCAATCTGACGCAGGGCATCGGGGGACCAGCCAATGGTCGTACCCGAGCCTCCCGTGTTGCCGCCAGGTCGTAGATCCAGGAACCAGACGACGCCACCGTCGTCGATGGCGTCCTCGGTTCGAATGTCGCTGTAGAGATGCCAGGTCGGGTCTGCGGTGTCCAGCAGCCTCAACAATGTCGTGTATGCAGGCGGTGCCGGCGGGTAAGGCTGCTGCACCGATTCGGAGACACCACCGCCGATCACCACGTGATTGACGCTGGGAACGCCCTCGACTTGCTCGCCGGTGGCCGTCAGCTCCGCTTGAGCCAGGTCCTTTTCGCCTGTGGGGACCCACTTCTCGACGTTGGCGTCCACCGTCACGGTGAACGGTACGGCGGCGTGGAACCACACCCCCTGGCCCGGGTCGATCTGTACCGCCGGCAGATAGCCGCGATCAGGGAGGTACCGGAACATGCTGGCCTCCGCCGACGCGGGTTCGACCACCGGCACTACCGACTCGTCGAAGAGGCCGCCCAGCAGGGCCCAGCCCGCCGGGTAGATTCGCGAGTATGAGCCCAGGGCATCACCGATCAGTAGCTCATTCGTGTCGGGCCCCCCATAGAACATCCAGAGGCCGTCGCCGGCGCCCGGGTTATCGGTGGGAGAGTACTCCTCGTTCTGCCAGAGCAACGCCTCCTGAATACCGGGCAGCTGCTCTTCGAGGGTCTCATCGGGGGCCAGAACCACCGGCAGCGATCTCAGGCTCCAGCCCGAGAATACCGGGTACAAGACCGGTGTGCGGTCGGGCAACGGTGATCCCACCGTCGCCGAGCCGGTATTGCCCTCGGCCGGCACATTGTTTCCGCTGCTGTCCCGCAGTTCCATCAGGTTGAAGGCAAGCGGCGTGGTAGCCCCGAGTTCACCGACCATCTTGAATTGAAGCCGGGCCAGCAACCCCTCGCCGTGCAGGGGCTCGCCCTCGCCGTGCAGAATCACCGCGTCGCCCAGGTCCTCCACCTCGGCGAACCAGTTCTCCATCATCGTGCCGTTCTGCTGTTCGAAGCCGACGAACTGGATCACCTCGGGATCATAGACGAAGCCGAGTTCCAGCTGCACGATGTCCCAGGGATCCACCCACTGTGTCACCAGGATCGGCAACTCGACCACCAAACCGGTCAGTTCCTGAATATGGGGCAGGATGAACAGCGGGGGCGCCGGTTCCTCCTCGCGATTGAGTACCGCGGTCGCCAGGTCGTACCGGGTGAACGGGAAATTGTCGAGAGTTTGGCCGAAGGCCGTGGTCTCGACGACGTAGCTGCCGTTGCCGAAGGTGTTCTGAATGGTGGCGCAATAGATACCGTCGTCGGGTGTCTCATCGCCGTCGAAGCCCTGGTCGTTCAGAAGAAGCTGGGTCGTCTCACCGTTGGGAAAGGTGAGCACGGCCGGAACATCGGCGCCGCGGATCGGTGCCACACCCACGTCGCCCATGAGCTGCACCAGGCGCAGCTTGGCGAGCATCGGTTCGCCGAATCCGTGGGATACCAGGCTGAGGGAGGACTGCACTCGTGATGAGCAGGCCAGATTGAGATGGTAGTATCCGCTGCCCTCTCCCTGTCCTTCGCGGATGACGAGAGCCAGCCAGTTGCCCGGTTCCGGTCGGTTGATCCGGTAGGCCGAAACCGTCTCGTCGCCCACCCACTCGTCGCTCGACATGTCGTAGGTGTTGCCCGCCGGATCCACCAGCAGGAGGAAAAAGGCCTCGGGATCCAGGTAGCCCCACAGGAGGCTGATCAAGATCTGATCCACCGACGTGTCCACCAGGAACTCGTAGCGATCCTCCCCCGGCACTCGCATCTGACCGTTGATCCAGTCGAGAGCCTGGCGCTCGGTGGCGTTCAGGAGGGACAGCTGATAGGTCTGGATCAGGGGCAGGATACCTCCAGTCACCTTCGAACCCGAGGTCCCGGCAAAGAAGTACTGACCGCCGGTGGCCGTGGCGATGCCCTGCAAAGTGAGCTCGTCGGCGAAGCTGCCGAAGCCGATGGTGAAGATCTTCGGCTGAGGCGCAGGCAAGGGCAGTATGGACAGCGGATCCGGCCCGTCGGTGTTGATGCCGTCCGACAGCAGGATGATCGACTGGGGATACTGGGCCGGAATCGCAGCGAACAGCTCGTTGCGCGCCTTCTTCATGCCCTCGCCGATGGCCGTCAGGTTGTAGACGTCACCACCGGTTTCGATGGCGGCGATGGCCGCATTCTTGGTCCCTTCGTTGATGATTTCGATCGTGGCGAAATCGGTCCAGGCCGGCCAGTCCGGCAGGCCGCCGGGATCCGCGCCTCCACTGTAGCTGGTGACGGCAATCCGGTCCCCGACATCCAGCAACCGCACGACCTGGGCAGCGGCGTTCTCCGCAGCCAGGATGTTGTCGCCGACCATGCTGAACGAGCGGTCGATGGAAAGGGCCACATCCACCGGCGGCGGCAGTAGCTCCACCAGATTCTCGGCCACCAGCAACTGCAGGGCCAGATTGACGTTGATCCGCCCGTTGCCCAGCTGCTGGGAGAAACCACCGGGGTAGGCGTAGCCGCCCACCTGTTCGGCCGAATCCTCGAGCAGTCGCTGGGCGTCGTTGGGCGTCAGCGCGGTGCCCGTCAGCTCGATGGCCTCGGAGTGCAGCAGCGCCACAGCACCGGCGGTGAACGGACAGGCGGACGAAGTGCCGTTGAAGGTGGCGGTGTAGTTGCCACCGGTGTAGCCGCCGGCTCCGGCGATGTCCGTGGTCTGCATCAGAACCCCGGGCGCACCGATGCTCAGGGGGTTGCCGAAGTTACTGCCCCAGTTATTCTCGCCGTCGCAGCTCGCCGGGTTCTTGCGCTCGTCGCAGGGGCTGGTTGCGGCGATGGCCATGGCGGCGTTGAGGCTGGCGGGGAAGTTGACCGCGCCGTTGGCGTTGCCGGCGGCGAACACCGGCAACACGCCGGCGTTGCGCGCGTTGATCACCGCGTTCTGGACCGAAATCGTGCTGCCGCTGCTGCAGATCCAGGAGCAGCTGACGACCATGGCCGCATAGTTGCCGGCCTCGCCCACAGCGTAGTTGATGGCGTCGGCCCGGTTCTGATTCACGCCGCTGGACAGGTTGACCCGCAGCGGCATGATCCGGCAGTTGTGGGCCACTCCCGCCACGCCGGTGCTGTTGTTGCCGGTGGCGGCCACCAGGCCGGCGCACGCGGTCCCGTGAGCACTGGTCGTCGGATTCGGATTGTTGTCGTTGCTGCGGAAGTCCCAGCCGAAGAGGTCGTCGATACGACCGTTGCCGTCGTTGTCAATGCCGTTGAGGTCGCCGGGATCCATGACCCAGTTGGCGCCGTTCCAGATCATGGTCTGGCCGTCGTTGTCGGCGTCCTCACCCAGGTTCTGCAGTATGTTCGGCTGTAGATCGGGATGATCCCAGTCGACCCCGGTATCGATGACCGCAACGATCACGTTGGGATTGCCGCGCTCGATGTCCCAGGCCTCCTCCACATCACCATCGGCGTCGTTGGTGTAGAAGCCCGCGCCGGTGTTCTTCATGCCCCACTGGTTGGCGTAAAGCGGATCATTGGGCACGTAGGACTCGTCGTTGAATGAGAGGGTGCTCAGCTCGGCGAACTGAACGTCAGGCAGATCAATGAAGGCCCGCACGTGGTCGAACACGTCGCGACCGGCAGGCACCGAAACCGTGTAGAAGCCCGGCGTCCAGTGGTCGATGACGATCTCAGATCCCAACCGGCTGATGGCCGTCAGCATCCCGGTCTCGGAAAGACCCGGATCGAACTGAACGACGACCTGATCGGGCAAAAAGTAGCGGTTCGTGCCGTCGTCATTGAGCAATGCGGGGTAGGCTCGCGCCACATCGGGATGCCCCCGCAGCGCGCCTAACGCCGCGGACACCGACCGGTCGGCTCCGACCCGCAGAACGACGAAACGCTGGGTCTCGATGCCCTCTGCACGAACAATGTCCAGGTTCTGATTGGCGGCCAGCAGCTCGGCATCTGCGACCAGAGCCCGGCGATCGGAGCGGTCCGCGAGCCGGACCATGATCTCGTCGGCCGAGGGCGTGAACGTGTAACGCCCCCCGAATAGCTTGTCGGGGTAGGAAAATTCAACGGTCTGGGCTGATCCATCGATTGATAAACCGCTGAGCGCGAGAATGATCACCAGACTCCACAGCAGCGGGAAAACGTTGGTTCTATGCGTATGCATCGTGTCCCTCCTCACATTGCGGCCCGACCGCTGGAGCTCCTTGGTGCGTCTTGAGTCACGCACGACCGAATCTACAGCGAAGGCGAAGCGATGTCGGAACTAGATGCGGATGAACGTCTATCGGGGCGAAGCAGCGGTGTTGCCTGTCGCCGAAGTCCGGCGAGCCCAGCGAGTGCAGCGGGTGCGACGGGCCAGACTAGAGCAACATAGTCGTGTTTCACGGGAAAAGCCACGGGTCACCGCTGAGGTCCGTTGGATGCCGCTCAGCGCCCGTCGATCTGGATCACATACTTGTCTCGCCGCGCGGCGTAGTCGAGTTCGCGCAGCTCTTTAGCCTTCTCTGCCTGCCATTCCCTCACCAGGGCAGCACGGACTTCGGCCAAGGGAGGCGCCTGTCCCGCCCGGTTGTCCAGTACCCGCACGAGGTGAACCCCATAGGCGGACACGACCGGTCCGGCCCACTGGCCGACGGGAACCTCCTTGATCTGCTCAAAAAAGCCGCTGCCGTAAACACTGTCGATATCCTCGGGCAGCGAAAGACCGAGTTCGGCCGGTAGAAGAGTCCGTTCACCGATAGTAGAGGTATTCATGTCCGGCTCGGATTGAAGTTCTTTCAACAAATCCGCAATGCGATCAGAGGGCGGTGTTTGCCCCAGATAAACCTGTTCAATGGCCCGCCGTGCTCCCGGACGGGCCCTGCTCTCGTTCGTACCCCGGTACGCCTCGAGTTCAGCCGTGGTCGGCACCAGCAACTGGGCGCCGGTATCGGTCATGAACTCCATCTTCTGCCGCAGTCGCTGCCGCACGACGACATCGTTCTGATCAAATCCCAGGGCCAGCGCTTCGCGGTAGTAGACCTCTTCCCTGATGTATGCCTCGATGACAACGTCGAGTTCGTCATCAGACGGAGGGCGATTCCAGACCGACGAGAACTGGGCGGTCAGCTGTTCAATCTGAGTCTCGGAGATGGAAATCACGTCAGGAGAGGTTGCGTACAGTTCGCTCCGGTTTGCATAGACCGCGAAGACCAGGCCGCCGACGGCAACAAAATGGAGGAGCGGCTCCCGAAGGAGCCGCACAATGATCTTTCTCATACCGATCTATCCCGCCTAGGACTTGGGTTGGTACCAGATCGGAGACGAATAGGCGCGTTCCTGGGTCGAAGTCGGCGCGCCTTCCGGCAGGTCGACGCCGAAGCGGAACGCGTCATAGGTGGACCAGCGCGGCGTCGGAATCTCCAGCACCCGCGCGTAGTAGAAGGCCTTCTGGGCCGGATCGAAATCGGGATCGGTCCAGACCGTTGCCAGATCGCCGGCACCGATGGTATTGGTCCAGTTGGCGTTGGCGGCATCCACCGTGTTGCCCACCGGCGGCAGCTTTCCGTTCTTGTCGGGCTTCCGATCCCCGGCCCAGACGACATCATAGACCTTCTCGTGGGTCTTACCGTCGGAGTCCAGCCAGCCCTTGACGATCTGGATCCGGTCCAGATTGGCTCCGATCGGATCACGCAGGGCATAGACCATGAAGATCGGCGCATCGGCATCATCGGGCTTGACGCGCAGATCGCCGCCCATGGGCGAGCCCTTCTGGTAGCCAACGACCGCCGGCATGCGGGAGTTCAAATCCTGTTCGGTGAAATCCCAGCCCCCAAACAGACGCAGGCTCATGCGCGGACCCGTCGTGCCGTAGACTTCCTTGCGCTGCATGGCGTCGAAGATCGCCTCACGGGTATTCTCCGTCGCCCAGACCGCGGCCAGTCCCGAGGCCACCATCTGCCAGCCGATGATCGATCCGTTCTCGTTCTGCATGAAGGGATGGGTCAGACGCTCGGCTTTGGGTTCGTAGCCGGAGTGCTTGCCGAAGAAGTTCTCTTCCTCGGCGGTGGCCAGGGAGGTATGGCTGTCGGTGGCTCCGATCATGCCGAACTTGTACGGATTGGTGCCGAGTCGATCCTCGATGGCCAGGCCGCGTTTCAAGGCCTCGCGGGCGTACTCGCCGGCCAGCATCTCGTCGGTCTTGGCCTCGGAAACGTCCAGGTTACCGATGGCCCAGGTCTCGTAGTCGGCGAACTCATCGTCCGGAGACAGGAAGGGGTGCGCCTCGCCATCGCCCTTGATCTGGGTCACCTCGTACAGCGGCTCCCACCTGTCGCGCTGGGTCACATAGGTCTCGTCCAGTTTGGTGCCGTTCCATTGCGCTTCCAGGGGAAACATGATCCCGTTGGACAGGTTGCCGTTGTGGGCAATCGCCAGAATCTCACCGTTGGTGGTCTCCTGGTAGTTCGTCAGGTACTTCCACAGGTCCCGGGGATCGGGGCTGCCCACCGGCGCCTGGGTCGTGTAGGGGACCACCTGGCGGGCGCGAACGGCACCATCGCGCAGGATGACGACCCGGTGCATGTTGTTGCCCTCGACCAGCGAGGTCCACTCGAAACCGATGAACGCCGTGAATCGTCCGGGATCATTGGCCGCCTCGGCGTCCGCGACGACCTTTTCCCACAGGTTCTTGTAAAGTTTCGAACCCGGGGAATAGAGCGCGAACATCTCCGGATCCATCTCGCCCTGGGAGAAGGTACCGATCAGGTCCATGGCTGCTTGAACCGCAGCATCGCCTCCCTGCTGGAGCCCCTTGCTCCACCGGGCGGCCTGTTCGTAGGCCAGGAGATCCGGTTTTCCCGACGCGATATCGTTGACCATGCCCATGCCGTCGGAATGGTCGGCGACTACCAGCCAGTCCAGCGGTCGCGCCAGGCGCACGGTCTGTCCCGTGGATGCGACCACTTCCTCGCCACGGGCGAAGCGATAGGCCTCGCGGGGAGAAAGACGGTTACCGAACAGGGCCGCGTCCATGGAAAGATTGGTGTGCAGGTGGGAATCACCCCACAGCGGACGTTCCGGGAACGCACGATTCGCATAGGGCGAATAGGTCGAGCCCGTGTAGGCGCTGGACAGCGTCTCCTTGGAGGCCTCGCCTGCATCCTGCGCCGCAACGGGTAGCGCGGCCAATAGGATGATGAAGCTCCAGGCAGCGAGATTGAGTTTTTTCATCCGACCACATCCTTGATATCCACCTAGGTGGGTTCTGAGAGAAGATCACTAAGTAATCTAGCGTAACTGAATTCCCTCGCCAGTAGAGCCACAATCATTGCAGCGGGCAAAGTCCACGCCGGAACGCTACCGGATCCTATGCAGTCTTCTGACCCGATCGGAGAGAAAATCAAGTGGCGCGGGCGTCACCCGCGCAATACCCTCGAAGTAGGCCCCCAGCCCGAGTATGAAGTAGACCACGACTCCGAAGAATGCACAATACAATCCGATAGAGCAGATTGCCTTGCCTCGGGGCCTGTAAATGCTCTGACGATCCAGTGGAGCATCGTGACCTCGAGAATCTACGGGGGCGTCCACGCAGGCTTGACGGCCACCAGCTATTGAAGGGCAGGATCTACTGGCATTTCAGGGATCGTAGAAACCTCTACGACCCGTTGCTCGAGTACTGGGTCCACGGGCCCTCTCGCAGCAAGAAGTAGTAGACCAGGCCCGCCCCGACAACCGCGATTATCGTGACACCAACGGGCAGAGATTCGAGGAACGGGACCAACGGGAAATGATCGGGATGATTGTTGCCCCGCTCAGTTATCCCGATGAAGAACAGGATGCTGAAAACCGAAGACACAATCGAGTATAGAATGATCGCCTTGTGGAACAAGGACCAGCCGAAGAACTGGATCCCCAGTTGAAATAGTCCCACCAGCAGCAGGGTGTAGATACTGCCGAGAGTGTTCAGCTTCAGCACGTTTCCCGCCATCTGAGGGGGCAAGCCTTGCAGCACGGTGAAAACGGCCATGTTCAGCCAACCGACCACTACAAAGACAAAGGCCAGAAGGAACTTGACCCTCATGACCTCGCCCGGGGTGATGGGCAGGACATCCAGGAGGGGATCGCCGGTCTCCCGCTCACTCATGGTCACCGCGCTGCCCAGATAGAACAAACCGAATTTTCTCACAAGCGCCGTCATGCTACTTACCTCCCGTCAAAGAAACCAGAATGTCATCGATGGTCGCATTGCCGACCTGAAGATCCCCCGCAGCCAGGGCCGTCTCCAGGTGACTCTCTACGTCGGCATAGGAACGGATCAGTCCCCGGTTGCCAAAGTCGCCACTTTCCCGGCAGACCAGTGCCTCTTCCAGTTCCTGGCTGACCGCCCCGTTTCGGTAGCGGAGCCATTTCCAGGAGGCCAGCAGTTCCTCGGTGTCAGCCTCGAGAATGATTCGGCCGTGATGCAGGATGGCCATCCGGTCGGCCAGAGAGGCCAGGCCCTCCGTCTGGTATGTGGTTACCAAGACCGACTTGTTCCCATCGACCACGAACTCGGCCATCATCCGCAGAACCTGACGGCGCCTGATTGCGTCCAGGCCTGCGGCGGGCTCATCCAGCAGCAAAAGGTCCGGCTCGTGAGAAAGTGCGATGGTCAGGTAGGGCTCGGTAGGAAATCGCCGACTGAAGGTTCACCGAGCGCCGTTTGGCTCGGATGGGATCGTTGTTGGACACAGTTAGACGGCGTCCCAATCCCACAAAAAAGCACCTTCTCCACTTGTTCGTGAAGAAGGTGCCAGTTCGGGACAGGCGAATTTTCGAAGCCTGGTATCAACTTCTCCATGTCGTTTTCCGGTCTTCAGCTGCCTCTTCCCCCCTTGGAAGGGCCTCAAATGCCCAAATATTAGAACGCAGGGTTGGCTACTACTTCACCAACTCGATCTCCCCTGGACGCCAGGTCTTGTCGAACCAAGGTTCGGTAGGGCTGTAGAGACGCAAGAGGCAGAACCAACCCTTCTCGGGAACGGTCTGGATCCAGTTCGCCTCTTTCCCCTCGGGTGCGGTCGGGCCGAAGTAGAGGTCAATGGACCCGTCGTCGTTGGTGATCAACTTGTCGCGTTTGTTGTTCTTGTTCGGGTAGGGCTGGTCGGTCTGCAGCATGGAGCGGGTCTGCGAATCGTAGACCACCACCGACATGAACTTTTCGGCGGGAGCATCCCCGGGAAGATTCAGCCTGTAGGACTTGCCGCCGTCCAGATAATCACCCTGGCTGTCCAAATATCCCCAGGCGTATTGCGATCCCCTGCCAATCAGTTTCCATACCATGGCGGGCGAGTTGAAGGTCGCCATGTAGAAATATTTCGCCCGCGCATCAATATTGCGCCCACCCATGCCCTGGTCCTTGAGATACTCATGAGATTCGCCGATCATGCCACGTTTCCAATAGCTGCCCTCGTAGAGAAATTCGGATTGATCCCGTTCATACCAGAAAAGAGCGCGTACGGTCGCATTACCCAGCTTCGCGGCTTGCGTCAGAATCTTCTTCATCCGCTCGTCCGGGGCAAAAGGTTTGCCCTTCTGGATGCCAATGGACGCAAAGAGACCACGAAGCTCGGGGTCGAGGAACTGGATCGGCTCGCGATCTATCACGGCGTGTAGCTCTTCGTAGAACTTGTAGTTGGCGGAGTGAACGGTGTTGAAATCCCTTCCCGTCCCATTGATGAACTCCATCTCCGGCGGATCAACGGCTGTGCTGAGCGGATAGATCTTGATGCCGTTCCTGAACAACTGGCTGGAGTAATCCGGTTTGCCATCCTTGAGGAAACCGCGCAGCAGAAGCCAGACCGCATAGCTGCGTGACTGGGCGACGGTATAGACGCCCTGGGGAACGAGTCCCTCGATACTTGCCTCGTCATAACCGGGCGGCAGAATCAGAAATTTACCGCCTTTGCCCCGATGAGGTCCCGGAGGGCCCATATCGATGATATTTCGCGTGAACGAATCGACCATGATCCCGGGCCCCGTTCCGGCCGGAATCTCGACCACCGTCGGCCCGTCTCTTTCCAGATCGAGAAAGGAAGTGGCGTAGACCGTACCGGCATTGCCGGTGAGAAACAGCGATTTGCTATCCATCAGTTGGTCAAAGATCACGAGCTGGTTGGCCTTCTCCTGCCCAAGACCAACGTGACCCCTACGGCCTGCCTCGAAATTGGAGGCCGGCATCCCGTCCAGGAAGGTCTGCACGCCGCGGCTCATGTCCAGATTGTCAAAGAGCGCTTCAGCTGTCTCCTCGGTAGGAATTCCATCGAAAAACTCGAGCGTACCGACCCGGGTCTTCACTTCATCAGGAGTCAGGACAGACTCGGGGATCCTGGTATTGAAGCCGGGGGTCGGGGATTCCTGAGCCGAGACCCACGGGGCCACGAGAATAAGTCCGAGCCAGGCGACGGCCATGGCGCAGGGTAATGGTTTCATCATCGGTCCCCTCATCTCGCGTAGCCACTTGGACGATCTGGTGACCAGCATATTCATCGTCGCTCCCCTTACGTTTAATGTGTGTGGCACGTATCCCTCGTTCTTATTGATAACGCAAGTAGACCAAGAGCGCGACAGTATAGATGATTGAGCCTCCGGAGAATCCGGGGCGGTTCAGCAGTAACATTTGTTACGGTAAACTCCCCCTCGAGAAACTGAATCTTTTTGAAAGTCAGACATCCATAAATAAAGGCGGACGGAATATTTGGCGTGCACCGGCTGTATCAGTCTTTTCGGAGATTCCGGTCGAAGCCCAGAACTACCTTGAAGTGGCCGACCTGTTCGCCCTCATCGAGGGCCACCATCAGAAACCGCGAACCGTCGGCGGTGACGCAGAAGGTGTCGGAATAGTTGCGGTCCAGGCGGAACAGGACGACGGGATCCCCGACTTCCGGGACGGTATCGCCGTTGATCGGAACTGCGATCATCACGTCCGACTGGGTAAAATAGATCTCGCCCCCGTCGCCTCGCCACGCAGGTCCACCCCCAGGTTCCCCCTCCACCTGGAGGTCGCCGACCTTGGCGCCAGCGTTGGATATCTGGATGGCCCGCCCTTCCCCCGAAGCCGATCGCACATAGAGCTCCGCCTGCCCCGAAAGGGTTGATAAATACGCCAGCCACCTCCCATCCGGAGACAGGACGGGGCGCCACTCAAAGAATTCAGTCTGTAAAAGGACCTCTGATTGCTCCTGCCCGGAGACCGGTTGGAGCCAGAGGTCGCTGCCGGTCTTTCCCCGCTCGCCTTCCGAATATGTGACCTGGCTGTAGGCGACCGCGCGCCCGTCCGCGGTCCAGCTGTGAAGACGTTGCAGGACTCCCTCGGAGATACGGTGGGGTTCTGCCGATCCGTCTGCTTCGACCACGAACATGCCGGCCTTCTCGGATCCGGCGAATCCCCTGCTGAAGGCCAAACTACTCCCGTCCGGCGACCAGACATGATAGGTGACCAGATAGTCCCCGTGGGTGAGCGGACCGAAGGTTCGGCGGTGGAAATCGTGGACCCAGATATTGGAGGCTCCCGGCTCGCCCCGGATCACAGCCATTCGGTCTCCCGAAGGAGACAGGATGGGGTCCATGAACCGGTCGGGTGCAATGTCCAGCCGGGTGGCACTTCCATCGCGCTCCACCCACCAGAGAGAGTTCTCCTCTCGGGGTTTCCGGTGGGACGGTGTGTAAACGAAGGTACCGTCGCCAGCCAGGGCGTAGGGGTACTGCAGCCCTGCGGCCACAACCTCAGGCGAGCCGGTGACTTCGAGGATCTCGGTGTCGAAAGGAATGGCCAGCATGCGGTCGTCGGGGGTGACTGCGAGGATATGGCCGGTCGGCGAAAAGATGGCCCACGACACTCCCTCGTAGAGGATCCGGCTCTGGCCATCTTCCCAGGAGAAGACCTCGACTCGGGTCCCTCCTTCCGCCGGTTCGGTGGCCATTCCCTTGGACCGGATGAAGAGCAATCCAGCGCCACCCGGCAAGAGCTGCGGCCAACTGGCCGATACCCAACCGTCTTCCCCGGGAGGAATCGGAACCTGCTCCAGGCTGCCACCGTCCTCCGCAACCCGGGATATGACCGGTGCCCAGGACTCCCCGAAAAACCGACCAATATAGATGAAACCGTCATCACCCCAGCAAATCCCGACGGGAAAGCTGCCCACTTCAGCCAAGGTTTCCGAAACCCCACCGTTCAAAGGGATTCTCTTCAGCCCCCCATAATTGAAGAATGCCACCATGGACCCGTCCGGGGAAAAGGCAGGCTGCCTGGCACTTTCGGCCAACAAGGTGGTACTCTCGCCGCTCTCCAGAGAGCGGTGTGCCAGGTGGTTTCCTTCGCGGAGATACACCAGGTCCCGGCCGCTGGGCGA
>Ga0070729_10003932_pt1 | contig 16634 bp, 13 predicted proteins | sample tdDd472_FD_66725 | JGI IMG/M metagenome (GOLD analysis project Ga0070729, IMG submission 66725) | Marine sediment microbial communities from the Atlantic coast under amendment with organic carbon and nitrate - tdDd47.2 | ecosystem: Environmental > Aquatic > Marine > Coastal > Sediment | place... | reverse complement strand
CCGAGCCCCTGAACATTATAACCTTAATCCTGAATAATTAAGGTTATAATCCCCCAAAAACTAATCGCCTAATTATCTACTATTACACGGGCTGCCAGGTAACCGTTATAAAAACCGGGATCGCGCCGTTTAAAAATGCTGATTACTTTATCTAGTTTGTTTTCTAATATGTCTTTGGCTTCGGCAAAAAGTAATTCCAAATCTTTGGTGGCCTGCACCGAAGCCACACGGTAAGCACGGGGCTGCCCGTAAATTTCCAAAAACCCATCGAAATCGGTTTTTAAGTCCTCTACCTGCTCGGTAGTTACGCCATATTCCAATAATACCTCGAGGTGTGCTTCGGCTGCATCGATAATGGTTTTCACTGCCGGAATAAAATCGGCATTACGCATCCTAAATAGCTCAGAAAAGGTGGCCGCCATTTTGTTTTCGAGCTTTTTATTGCCCGTTACCGCAGCAAATGCTTCCAAACTGTCGTTCAGAATATCGGCCTTTTGCGCCACCACACTTTTTACCTGCGTTTTGTTTTTACCCAAAAATACCTGCGCTTGCTTCTGGGCATACTGCGCCGTATCAATTTGAATTACCACATCGGTAAACTGGTTTTTAAACTCACCCACTTTAATAATTGACGACCAAAGGGCTGAATTGTTGTCGAGAAAAGAGACAACGGTACTGTACATCTCTTTTTGGTTAATTTGACGTTTTTTCATTGTTCGTGAATTTACAAGTTACACTGCTATTTAACAATTTGCAGTTAAATATGCAAATTTTCGATTCGTCTTTAATGAACCTGGTTTCACTTAAAAACCCCCGGTCATGTTTAAAGGCTGAACATTCACCGCCTAAAAACCTGAGTTCATAACTTTATGCAAAGGGGTCATTCAGTTAGAGCAGCCGTTGATTGAATGTAAGCACTCGTTGATTAAATGTCAGCAGTTGTTGCACGAGTCGGAGCAGTCATTGTTTGAGTCAGAGTAGCCGTTGATTGAATGTCAGCGGTCGATGCATGAGTGTAAGCAGTCGTTGTTTAAGTTAGAGCAGTCGTTGCACGAGTGTAAGCAGACATTGTTTAAGTCAGAGCAGTCATTGTTTGAGTGTAAGTATTCGTTGATTGAGTGCGATACCAATTTGATCGTAAAATGGGCTCACTTCATAATTCGGGTTGGTTTTATTGTAGAAGAAGTTTGAGAACTTTATCAAAGGAAGAGAGTTCGTTTTGAAAACGAATAGAACTAAATATCTAATTTGTGTAGTTTTTCTCGCTTCGCTGCGACTTACTTTTTTTCTGCAGCAAAAAAAAGTAAGCAAAAAATGCCGTCGCTGACATGAAAATTGCTAAAATTTAGTGAATTCCGCGAAAAGAAAAGAACTCGTCTTCCTGCGTCAGTCTCAAACAGCTTTTCTTTTTTAACGCTACGTTCCCTAAATTTCTTAACGCATTTTCCTGTAGGCGATTTGCCGCGCTCCAAGACAGTGGGAATTCAGCATGCAGGTTCATCGGGCGGTGGCCTCTTTTTATCGAGGCTGGAATCGAAATCGAGCCATAGAGAGCTCGAGAAGCTCTGAAGAATCGTTAGTTTGTAAATTAATAAAATACGACAATGAATGAAAGAATTGTATCGTGATTTTTACCTTGGTTAAAAAGCTCCATCTGCTGCATTAACTTTACCGAAGATAAAGGGATAAACCTAATCCTCATATTAAGAACAGCAGATCATTGAGTTAAAGCCAGAGAGTATATAGGGCAGAACCCATTATCACGATGTCAGCCACTCAATGCGGAGCATAAAACTAAATGTTTATGCAAGTATATGGAATTGATTTATCAATGGAAAAGTTTGATGTCAACTATATTGATTCAAACGGAAAAGTAAAAAACAAAGAAATGAAAAATGGTATAACTTCCATATCGAAGTTTTTACTCAATGTACCCAAAGGTGGCATATTATGTGCGGAACATACGGGAGTTTATGGCGATTTGTTGGTGTACCTTTGCAACCAAGTGAATATCCCAATAGCTCTTGTACCTGGCTATACGATAAGGCATAGTTTTGGGATGATAAAAGGCAAATCAGACCCAGTAGATGCAAGGCGAATCCGTGAGTATGGAGAACGTTTTACCGACAAACTCATATTTTCTGAATATGACCAGGAAAATATAGTTGAGTTAAAACAGTTATATACCCTCCGGTCTCAATTGGTAAAAGCGAGGAAGAGCTTGATGATAAGTGAAAAAGGCCGTTGCCACTTACCTTTGCAAAGTCTGAGTGTACACAAACATCTTGATCCTGTTTTGGCTGAACTAGACATGGGTATTACAGCTACAGAAGAAGAAATAAAAGCACTGATTAAGGCAAATAAAGACTTGTATGAAAATTATGAGCTGGCAAGAAGTGTCAAAGGAGTAGGGCCTGTTATAGCGACTGACCTATTAATTAAAACCGGCAATTTTAAAAATATTGACACTGCTCGTAAAGCAGCTTCTTATGCCGGAGTTTGCCCATTTCCGAATACTTCAGGAAAGATGGTTGGCAAGTCAAAGACAAGCCCATTTGCAGACAAGAAACTTAAATCGCTACTATACATGGGGGCAAAATCAGCAGTAAAATATAATAAAGAATACCGACTATATTATCTAAAGAAACAGCTGGAAGGAAAACCACATTTTGTAATAATGAACAACGTATCAAATAAATTGCTTAGGACAATTTACAGCGTAGTAAAGAATAAAATACCATATAGTCAAGATCATATATGTCTTGACCCGAGAGAAAAGAAAATTAATAGCTCCTCTAAAAAAGTGGCTTAAAAACTTGTGATTTATTAGAGTATATGAGGAGATCACTCGCGCGAACTTAGGCTCGATGAAGATGGAAGTTGAAGATAAAAAGCAGCCTTGATTTTTCTGCTTCGTCTTTTTATTAAGAAAAAGATGAAGACCCCCGGTAGGGGTTAAGAATAATTGACTACAATCGATTTAACTAGGCAAATCTGCCAAACCGCATCAACTATATTAAGGTGCTCCACATAAACTTGAAGTGATCCGTGTTAAGGCCGCCAAATGCAGTGAATGCTTATTGAGGCAATTTATTGGCACAAAAAAAGGGAACTCTACAGCTCCCTTTTTATATATAATTGAGTATTGATTATTTGTCAACTTCAACTTCGGCAACTTTCTCGCTTTTGTATTTTCCAGCTTCCAGTTTCACTTTTACTTCTTTAAACGCTTTAATGGTACATTCCACATCCGAAACTTTGTGCATGGCCGTTGGAATTAAACGCAAAATAATTTCTCCTTTTGGAATTACCGGATAAACTACCATCGAACAGAAGATACTGTAGTTCTCGCGTAAGTCGAAAACCATTTGAGTCGCTTCTGCAACGCCACCTTTCATATAAACCGGTGTTACCTGCGTATTTGTTTTTCCAAGGTCGAAACCTGCTTCTTTTAATCCACTTTGTAATGCATTTACAATCGTCCACAGTTTTTCGCGCAATTCGGGCTGTGTACGAATCATGTCTAAACGCTTTAAAGCACCAATTGTCATGGCCATTGGTAAGGACTTGGCAAAAGTTTGCGAACGCATGTTGTAACGTAAGTAGTAACAAATGTCGCTATCGCAAGCAATAAAACCACCAATACCTGCCATTGCTTTTGCAAAAGTACCAAAGTAGATATCAACTTCATCTTGAACGTCAAAATGCTCGGCAGCACCTGCTCCTGTAGGTCCCATTGTTCCAAAACCATGCGCATCGTCAACCAACAAACGGAAGTCGAATTCTTTTTTAAGTGCAACAATTTCGTCGAGTTTACCCACCTGACCCGTCATTCCAAAAACACCTTCGGTAATTACCAAAATACCACCACCTGTTTCGGCAGCACGTTTTTTAGCAAAACCTAACATTTTTTTGCACTTGTCGATGTCGTTGTGCGCATATACAAAACTTTTACCCCCTTTGGCTTTATGAAGGAATACTCCGTCCATAATACATGCGTGCGATTCTGAATCGTAAACAATAACATCGTTACGACTGGCAATAGCATCAATGGCAGAAACCATTCCCTGGTAACCGTAGTTTAGCAAGAAAGCATCTTCTTTCTTTTCAAAGGCTGCCAACTCGCGTTCCAATTGCTCGTGTTTTGCCGTTTGCCCCGACATCATACGGGCTCCCATTGGGTAAGCCATACCATACTGTTCTGCTGCTTCAGCATCAGCTTTTCTTACATCGGGATGGTTACCCAAACCTAAATAGTTATTTAAACTCCATGTTAATACTTCTTTGCCACGGAAATTCATTCTTGCACTAATTTCACCTTCCAATTTTGGAAATGCAAAATAACCATGAATTTGATCCATGTACCTGCCAATATCTCCTTTGTCTTCTCTGAATTTTGCAAATATATCCACGTTGATTTTATTTTATGTTTTTATTAAAGATGCAAATGTAAACTTTTTTAAAATTTCAGCAAATGTGTTAAATAATACTAAGTGATTAAGTTAACATTGCAAATCATAGTTATATTCACCACCGTTAAAAAATAGAGATATGTTCTACGGGACTAAAAATGAATGCGATAAGTGTTAATGTTAATTCAAGATACAGTATTAAAATTTGCGCTTCATTTAGTTTCAGTTAATTAAAAAAAGTATATTTTTGCGCCATGTTTATGAAAATGAGATTTTTGGGGATTGGAATAGTAATCATTTTGGTTGTTTTAAGCTCGTGTGGAGACTATAACAAAATTGTAAAAAGTTCCGATTACGAATTTAAATACAAAAAAGCTGTTGAATACTACGAAGATGGGGAGTATGTAAAAGCAGGAACACTGTTTAAAGAACTGGTAAATATTTACCGCGGTACCACCCGGGCCGACAAAATTTATTACTTTTTTGCAAAAAGTATGATTGGTCAGAAGGATTACCTTATGGCAGGTCATTATTTTAGGTCGTTGGTTAAAGAATTCCCAACAAGCGAATATGCTGAAGAAGCACAGTTTATGACGGGTTACTGTTCGTATCTGCTTTCGCCTAAACCAAGGCTCGATCAGCAGGTTACACAGGAGGCAATTGATGCATTAGCTCTTTTTATAAACCTCTATCCTTTTAGTGATCGAGTGGATGAAGCAAATCGTTTAATTGATGAATTGGAAGACAAACTGGTGTATAAGTCGTATTTAAGTGCTAAATTGTATTACGATTTCGAAAACTTTAAAGCATCGGTAATTGCATTAAACAATAGCCTTGAAAAATATCCGGATAGTAAGTACCGGGAAGAATTAAAATATATGTTGCTAAAATCGAAGTACTTGTTGGCAACAAAAAGTGTTATGGAAAAGCAAGAAGGAAGATACACAAGCGCGCTTGATGAGTATTTCTCTTTTATTGATGAATTTCCGGAAAGCAAATACAAAAAAGAGGTAATGAAGTTTTACGATAAAGCCTCGCGAATTTTACATTATCAAGAAGAAGTATTAAAAGAAGAAACAAATATTAACTAGAATATGGATTACAAGAAAACAAAAGCTGCTCCGTCAACTATTTCACGCGATTTAGAAGTGTTGACTCAAGAAACCGGAAACATCTACGAAACAGTTATGCTTCTGGCGAAAAGAGCCAATCAAATTTCTTCGGAATTAAAAGAAGAGTTGAATCAAAAATTACAAGAGTTTGCATCGTATACCGATAACTTGGAAGAAATTTTTGAAAACCGCGAGCAAATTGAAATCTCTAAATTCTACGAACGTTTACCAAAGCCAACTTTAATTGCGTTTGAAGAATTAAAAGAGGGTGAAATTTATCACCGCAACCCAGCACGCGAAAATAAACAACGCATCTAAAAAAACTTCGCCAATGCGGCTCGAAGGGAAAAAAATAGTACTAGGAATAACGGGAAGTATTGCAGCTTATAAGGCAGCAATGCTTCTTCGCCTTTTTATAAAAGAGGGTGCCGAGGTTCAGGTGGTTATAACACCTGCCGGAAAAGAGTTCATTACTCCGGTTACATTATCTGCCTTATCGGATAAAGCGGTTGTGAGCGATTTTTTTGGCGCAAACGATGGTACCTGGAACAGCCATGTTGACTTGGGCTTGTGGGCCGATTTGATGATAATTGCTCCTGCCACTGCTGCAACAATGGGGAAAATGGCAAACGGCATTGCCGATAATATGTTGGTAACAACCTATTTGTCGGCCAAATGTCAGGTGTTGGTTGCTCCGGCAATGGACCTCGATATGTTTGCTCATCCATCTACACAACGTAATATTTCTATATTAAAAGATTATGGGAATATATTTATTGAACCCGGAGTAGGGGAACTCGCCAGTGGTTTAGAAGGAAAAGGTAGGATGGAAGAACCTGCTCAGATACTCGAAGTTGTAGTTGAACAACTTTCGAGAAAAAAAAAACTTCTGAATAAATCGTTTTTGGTAACAGCCGGGCCAACTTTTGAGAAAATTGATCCGGTTCGGTTTATTGGCAACTACTCATCGGGTAAAATGGGCTATGCCATTGCCGAAGAATTAGCAGAGCAAGGTGCAAATGTTACTTTGGTTTCAGGACCAGTTTCGGTGCGTACAAAAAAGGCAGGAATTAAAGTAATTGCAGTGGAATCGGCAGGAGAAATGTATGCCGAATCGATTAAGGCATTTTCTGCTTGTGATGGAGCTGTAATGTGTGCTGCTGTTGCCGACTTTACTCCTGTAGCCCCAGAGGAACAAAAAAACAAGCGGGGCAAAGAGAATTGGAACCTTGAATTGGAACCAACAAAAGATATTGCAGCCGAACTGGGACGTGTTAAAACAAAAAATCAATGTTTGGTTGGCTTTGCGCTGGAAACAAACAATGAGCTGCAAAATGCACAGAATAAACTTGAGCGGAAAAATCTCGATTTTATTGTATTAAATTCTTTAAATGATAAAGGGGCAGGTTTTGGTGTTGATACCAATAAAATAACTATTATCGATAAAGACAATAATCGGCATAATTTTGAGTTAAAAAGTAAAGCTGAAGTAGCAAAAGATATCGTTGCTAAAATAGTTACGTTAAATGCTGAGAAATAGCTGAAGAACGAATTTTACAGTACCATTTATATTATGAAGAGATTCTTTACGGCAGTTTTAATTGTATTGGGAGTTACATTAGGAAGCTTTGCACAAGAACTGAGGTGCAATGTAACTGTTTCTGCCCGGGGTATTCAAGGGGCTAATCAAAATTTGTTTCGTACAATGCAGTCCGATTTATACGATTTTATGAATAATCGAAAATGGACTGATCATGTTTACAGCTACGATGAAAAAATTAGATGCAATATTCTAATTCGCTTAGACGAACAAGTTTCGGCCGATGAATTTAAAGGTTCAATTCAGGTACAGCTTACCCGTCCTATATTTAATGCGAGTTATACATCAACCATTTTAAATATTAAGGACAACGACTTTCATTGTAAATACCAGGAGTTTCAACCTTTGGAATTTAACGAAACCTCAAATCGTGATAACCTAACCAATGTAATGGCTTTTTACGCTTATGTAATTTTAGGTTTCGATTACGATTCTTTTGCCCAAGAAGGAGGAACTGAATTTTTCCAGAAAGCTCAATCCATTGTAAATAATTCGCAAAATGCCCGAGAACGTGGCTGGAAAGCCTTTGAAAGTGAACGAAACCGGTATTGGTTAATGGAAAACATAATGAATAAGTCGTATGCTTCCTACCGCACTTGTATGTATAACTACCACCGTATGGGCTTAGATATGATGTCGGATCGGGTGGAAGAAGGACGTGCTAACATTGCCAGTTCATTACGCGATATTCAGAAAGTTTTTCGGAGAAGACCATCTACATATATACTTCAAATGTTTTTTGATGCAAAAGCAGATGAGTTGGTGAATATTTTCTCCAAATCGTATCCCGATGAAAGAAATCGTGTAATGGCCATTCTAAATGAAGTAGATCCCTCCAACGGGCGTAAATACGAAAAGATTGCCGAAAGCGAAGGTTTCTAAAAGGAACAAGCGATTATCTCGTTTTGCGTTCAAATTATTTACAAATAATACATTTGATTTTCAAAGTTTGTATTTCGTTATCGCTTTTTTGATATTTTTAAGCACTTATTAAAAGGATTATAAGAATGCTATCAAGATTATCCATTTCAAATTATGCCCTAATCAATAAACTGCAGGTTAATTTCCATAAAAACCTGAATTCGGTAACCGGCGAAACCGGAGCCGGTAAATCAATAATTCTTGGGGCATTGGGACTAATCTTAGGAAATAGAGCTGATTTCTCGGTTTTAAACAATAAAGAAAATAAATGTATTGTTGAAGGTCAGTTTGAGATAGAAGAATACGTATTAAGTTCTTTTTTTGAGCAGCATGATTTGGACTACGAAGCCTCAACTATTTTGCGCAGAGAAATTACTACAGCTGGCAAATCGAGAGCTTTTATTAACGATACTCCGGTTAATCTGAAGGTGCTTCGTGAGTTAGGATTAAAACTTATTGACATTCATTCGCAGCATCAAAACCTCGATTTAGGCAATCAGAAATTTCAATTGGATTTGCTTGATTCGGTGGCAGGTACTTATCCAACACTTACAAAATATAGAAAGTTATTTTCAGAATACAAAAGTTTGGAAGAGCAATTAATTAAAACCAAACAGAATGCTGAAAAGGCGAAAGCTGACCTGGATTATTTCCAGTTTCAATTTAACCAGCTTGAAGAAGCCGGATTGGAAAAGAATGAACAAGAAAGCTTAGAAGGTGAATTAGAGAAATTGACACATGCAGAGGATATTAAAACGGCTTTTAAAGAGGTAGGAGAGTTGCTTGATAATGAAACTTTTTCGGCAATTCAGAATGTAAAAGAAGGCCAGAAAGTACTTGAAAAAATTAAAGACTATTATGCCGAGGCCGGTGGTCTTTCAGGGCGTTTGCAGAGCGTTTTGTTGGAGCTAAAAGATATTCTTGATGAAGCGGAGCAATTGTCGGAACAAATTGAATTTAGTCCGTCAAGAATTGAGCAGGTAAACGATCGCTTAAATTTAATCTATGGTTTTCAGCAAAAACACAATGTAGCAAGTGTTGGCGAATTAATCGAACTGAAAAACGAATTCGATAATAAAATAAACGAAGCAGTTGGTTACGACGACGAAATAAACAGCTTGACAAAACAACTGGAAGATAAAATAGTGTTGCTGGAGAAAAAGGCAGCAGAACTAACTCAAAAGCGTAAAAAATCGTTTGGCGTAATTGAAAAATCAATTGTAAGCGATTTGAAACAATTGGGAATGTCCAAAGCAAAATTGCAGGTTGTACATCAATCTTCCGATTCTTATCGAGCCGATGGCAAAGATGTAGTGTCGTTTTTATTTAGTGCGAATCCTGATTCTACACCGGATGAAATTTCAAAGATTGCATCAGGCGGTGAGATGTCTCGTTTAATGCTTGCAATAAAAAATCTGCTACGTTCTTCAAAGGCTCTACCAACCGTTATTTTTGATGAAATTGATACAGGTGTTTCAGGCGAAATTGCCTTTAAAATGGGGAATATAATTAAATCCTTTTCCTCTTCGACACAGATTATAAATATTACTCATCTTCCACAAGTAGCCGCCAAAGGCGATGCACATTTTAAGGTGTTTAAGTACGACGAAAAAGGCAAAACAATTACTTCGATACGTGAATTGAATGATAACGAACGTGTTGAGGAACTGGCTAAAATGGTTGGTGGCGAAAAATTAACAGATACCACTCTTAAAACAGCACAGGAATTATTAGCTAATTAAGATTTTGACTGTATAAACTAATTCCTCCAAATTAAAACTACTTTTGTAAAAATGCGAAGCTGAACGAAACAAGAAGATTCAGCAAATCACTAAATTAGGTTGATATGTTAGAAATAGGAAAAATAAATACATTAAGTGTTAACCGCGAAACAGATAATGGAGTCTATCTTGATGGTGGAGATCACGGCGAATTATTAATGCCCAAAAAGTTTGTAACCGACGAGGTAAAAGAAAAAGGGGAGGCCGTAGTATTTGTTTATACCGACTCGGAAGATCGTTTGGTGGCAACTACCGAAACACCTTTGGCTATGGCCGGAGAATTTGCTTGTTTAACCGTAAAAGCAACCAGTAGTTTTGGTGCGTTTTTAGATTGGGGTTTGCCAAAAGATTTATTGGTGCCTTTTCGCGAACAAAGAAGTAAAATGGTGGAAGGAAATAGCTACTGGGTGTATGTTTATCTCGATTTATTATCGAACAGAATTGCTGCCTCTGCTAAATTGAATAAATTCCTGGATAATACGCCACCTGAATATGAAGTTGGTCAAGAGGTGGATTTAATTATTCTGGACGAAACCGATTTGGGTTACAAAGCCATTGTTAATCTGGAGCATTCGGGAATGCTATATAGAAACCAAACCTATAAAGAATTGGAAATAGGCCAAAAAACAAAAGGCTATATTAACAAAGTTCGCGAAGATGAGAAAATCGATTTACTTCTGGAAAAACCCGGCTACGAAAAAGTAGATGCAATTTCGGAAAAGATATTGAATGAGTTAAGAGATAATCGTGGATTTATGGCTGTTTCTGATAAGTCATCGCCCGAAATGATTAATGCAATGTTTGGTATCAGCAAAAAGAATTTCAAAAAAGCCTTGGGCGGATTGTATAAAAAGAAACTTATTACTTTTAATTCAGACGGGATAAAACTTGTGGACGAATCAAAATAGTTTTTTGAGACTTAAAACAAGACCAAACGCCGTATATGCGTCTTAAGTTCAATTTGTTAATGCATCTATTTTGTGTCGTTTCCTAAATAAGATAAAATAAATTGAACATATACTTAAAAACATGTTTTAAAATTTGAATGTAGAATTAAAATGTTCTACATTTAGACAGCAATATTTTCATGTTGTGATTTTTGGTTAAATAGGGAGGGGAACAGTGGTTTCCCTCTTTTCTTTTTGAACAAAAGTTGTGATGAAAATGGTTGGTCGTGGATCTATTGTTCTGCTAATCCAAGTTGCGATTCAATAATTCTAATGTCATGCTTACGTTGGCTTAAAATACGAATGTAATTAGTACAGTTAAAATAATGTTCTTGGTTTTTTTGACCCAGTACATAAAATGATTCTACTACCCATTCCAATGCTGCATCAAGGTTTCCCTGAATTTCGCAAACTAAACCCATATTGAATTTACTTTTTGCTGCAATTGATTTATTCGGATTATTTACATTGGCTTTCCAAATTTTTGCGGCCTCTAACCATTTCCCATCTTCAATAAGTTGCTTGGTGTTTTTTAATTCAATATGCCCCGAGTTGTAATACATACGCTGAACCTGAATCCAATGGGGGACCAGAAATTGTGCAAATTTAGAACCCGCAATATCTGCAGCGTTTAATATGGCATCTTTCCTGGGTGGAAGCAGTTTCTTAGTTCCTTGTTTATAACTTGTATACGCCGTCCAATTAATGGTGTCCTTTTTATTATAAAAAAAGCTGTAGGCCTGTTTGTTTAAATCGTAAAAATTCCAATAACTCTGGGTGAGTACAACTTCGTTTGCAAACGATGTTTTTGAATTATGTTGAATACCGTCAAATGATGAAAAGTAATCAAGCGAGATTAATAAATCGGCCTGCGTACTATCCGCAATTTTCCTTATGTTTTCAGCATTGTACATTGCCAGCCTTGGATGGAGATATTGTTTTGTTGCCGCTTCTTTCTGGTTATTAGGATATTCATTAATGACTTTTGAAAATAAATAAACATTCAATTTCTCACATAGTTGCTCGTTTTTTATAATCGAGTCTAATTCAGTATCAAAATTATGTGTTATGGTATCTATAACGTTTATTTTGTTGTAGTCGTTGGCTTTCAGTTCAATTACAGTATCAAAAAAATCCTGATTTTGTAACTCATCAACAAAATAGTCGTAGTATACTTCCGATGCTATACTGTCATAATTTACGTCCTCGTTAATTACTTCTTTATTAAAGTATGCTTTCGCATAATGCGGATGAGGTGATACGTTAATATTGTTGTATCTAACCGCAACAGTTCTGTATTCACTTGGTATTTTAACTTTACCAGGTTCAACAATTTCAATATCAATTACGCTGGTGCTGTATAAGGTGTTGCAACCCTGTAAAGTAAACAGAGTAAGTATTGAGGATAGAAGGAGGTAGAATGGTTTCATGTGTTTTAAATTTGTTAGTGACTTAGGTAACACATTTACGTCAGATGAGCTGAAATATTCCATTGTATTGAAATCATACTCAATCTTAGTTAATTACATTTGGTTTAGTCTTGCAATATCTTTTTGTCGTTTAGCTAATATTTTTTGGTACTGTAAAATCATTTTTAACTCTTCTTTGCTATTGTAGTCGCCGGCAATTTGTAGTGCAGCCGTTAGCCATTTCTGAGCCGTGTTAATGTCGTCCTTCATTTCATAGCCCAATGCAAGGTTATAGCGGGCGTTTATTGCCATTCTGCCATTGCCACCGTCGGCATAACGTTTCCAAAGCATTATCGCATTGTCCCATTCTCCTTTTTTTACATATTCATCGGCAGCAGAGAAATCGGGAAGTGGAGGAACCGAATAACTCCTTTTAACGGATTGCCAGGAAGCGGTGAATCGTTTTGAGTAGTTTTCACCAGCCATTTGAGAGGCAATTTTTAATGCTGTAAGCCTTGGAGGTAGTTTGCTTTTTCGTTGGAAATTACCTTGATCGTCGTACCCATTCCAGAAAACAGTATCAATCATGGTTTTCCGTTCCAAAAGCTTTTGGTTGTACGGATTGTATACAGCCCAAACAGCTGCTGTAATAACTTCGTTTGATTTTGTTGGCATTTCTTCAGTGGAAGAATATTCGGAGAAAAAATAGGAGAATGTTTCCAATGAAATGAGTAAATCGGTATGAGAAGATGTTGTGACTGTGCTTACTATATCGAAATTTAGAGGCGGTAATTTTTTTGCAGAATGGGGCTCAAAAAGTTCAGGGAAAATATGAATATTAGTAAATGTATTTTGCGACTTGAAATTTTTGGCTAGTTCTTTCATACACATAGCAACCAGCAAACTATCAAGCTTTTGGGGATCTTTTCGAGCTTGTCGTAGGCGGTAGTCATCTTTGTAGTAGTGTTGTAAAGTATCTCCTTGGTATTTGAAATTTCGGTAAACAATAGCCACATCTTGTGCCTCCGGAGGTATTGCAATTTCACCTGGTTTATAAACATCAATTGAATATTCTTTATAAACGGTACACGACGAAATTAGTATGAGAATGAAACCTAATAGTATAAGTCGGTTCATTTAATCTGTTTTTGAATTTCTTTTTTTCTTCGTTCTAATAATTCCAGATATTGGTAAGTAATCTGGCGATACATGGTGTTATACGAATCTAATGCCCACGAAATAGCACTTTCGATATCACCCTGTATTTCATAAGCCATAGCAACATTTAATTGTGCTTTGCTTTTTGTCGATTTTGATTTTGATTTTTCTGCTGAATCTTTCCATAGCGCTATCGCTTGATCCCAATCTCCGTTATCAATAAGTGTGCCAGCCAGTTTAAACGAATCATCTCCTTTAACATAAATAGGACGATTTTCCTGACGCCATACGGTGCTTATTTTTTCTGAGAAATCGAGAGCTGCTGCAATTCCTGCTTCAGCAAGGGCTTTTTTTACAGGAGTATAATCTCGAAATAATTCGGTAGCGCCACTTGCTACATTTTCCCAGAGTAAGGTGTCTTTAAAAAACTCACGCACCAATACTTTTTCCTCAATCGGATCGTATACCCGAAAAAGCACATCGTAAACAATTTCCATTTTCGCGTGTGCTCCGGTGTAATAAACATCTTGTGATGGATCGAAAAAGGTTTCTTTGTCAAATTCCGAAGTGATGTGTGTTTTGAACATATCGATTGACAGAACAGCATCGGCATTGTAGGTTTCGCTCAATTCTTTTACTTCATCCCAGGGCATCTCTGCGCTAAAAAAAGCATTCTTTGTAAAACTTAAGAAACGGTTTTCAGGAATAACAATATCATATCTTCCCGATTCGTATAACAAATCTCCTGTGGCTTTCAAGCAGGTATCAACAGCCGTTAAATCATATAATACGGTATCTACTGTAAAATATTTCTTGTAAAATTGGTTTTGAATTGTATCCGAATGTAAATCAGTGTACTTATTATCAACAGTTCGGTTAACTAAAACCAAACTTTGAATTCGTGGCGGAAGTTCTTTTTGTGCAGGTTCCGGAATTTCGATGGTAATAATTTTGGTGGAGCTGCAAGAGGCTCCAAAAAGTAAAACAAATAGAAGTAGTAAATAATTTTGATTTAAAAGTTTTCTCATAACCAATACTAAAATCATGCTTAATAAATTCCCCAGTATTTTCTCAAAAACCATTCCACACTTAATAACAGCAACAAAACAAAAAATAACCAGCGAAGGTTGAGTAGTTCATTAATCATCTCCTGAAAATAAGTATTCGCCTTTAATTTATTTGTCGATTTTAGTTCTGAGATTAGCTTGTTGGTTTGATTTGAAGTGTAAAATTCGCCACCACTTTGTGTCGCTAATTGATACAACATATTGTGGTTTGCACGCATAACCACATTTTCAATATTGACCGGAATTACAGAAAAACTTCCGGTTTCGTTAAATGTTTCATTTCCAATATTTACTTCAGCACTAAAAGTATAATCACCCACAGGAAGGTGTCCGGCATTAAGGAAGTAATTTTGTTCCTTAATATCAAACGTGAAATCAAAATCTTCATCGTTCGAGTTTTTAAGAACGATGTTTATCTCTTCAGAAGCAATTCGTTCAAAAGCGTCGTTGTACAATTCCGCATTTAAAATTACATCATCGGTTTCAGCATAAATAGCTTGAAAATCAACAATAAAGTTATCTTCATTTTCGCGTAAAGCTAAATACTGAATAAGCTGATTTACGAGCTCGTTAAATCGAGAATGACTTTGGTTTTGGTAATAATCGAATAAACGCCAGCGCCAAATTCCTTCACCAAAAATATAGCCTATTTTTCGTCCATTTAGTTTTCCGGTTGCCATTAAAGGTTTACTTGTTTCAATTCCCTTCAGCTTTTGGTAGAATATTGGAGTGAAATCAGTTTCCATTTCGTAATCAGCAAAAGCAACCTGCAAGGGTGGAAAAGTTGGCAGGGCTTCAATAAAATCTTCCGAAAGATTAAAGGTAGCGTAGCTTGAATTGTGAGTAGGTTGTGCTTCTTCGCCACTTCCGGCAAGCGGCTCAATTTTAGCGCCTTGGTTTAAGGCGTTTAATTGTGGCAGAAAGGTTTTATTTCCAACAATAAACAGAAGGGGCAAACGACTATTTTTTGCTGTCTCAATAATTTTTGCTGCCGATTTGCTTGAAGTTGGTAGTTGATTTAAAACAACGAGGTTAAAATCCTTCAAATTGGATGGAAATGGTTCTTCTGTAAATACCGAAACATCGTAAGTTTTTTGTTCTTCAAGTGTGTTTTTTATGGCACCAATATCAGGATGAGAACCATCTGAAAGAATCAGTATTTTTTGTTTGTTTTCAAGGACATTAATAACAAAACCCGAAGAATTATTCTTTGTGTTACGTTCATTGTCCACACTTTCAACTCGTGCTAAATAATGCTTCAAGCCAGGATCTCCCGCTTCAAGAATAAATTCTTTCGAGTAATAATAATTATCGTTTGGTGGGGTAATTACCGTACTTTCCAATTCAATTCCATTTTGAATGATGGATAGTTTTAGTGGTTTACCCTTGACTTTCGAAAACTGAGCGTCAACTTCAACCGGAAACTTATTACCTGAAAATGCGGTACGGTTTACCCGAATGTTTTGAATTCGTGAGTCGGAAACAATGCTGGTATCGCCAAATCCGACCGTATAAATGGGGAAACTTACTTCGTTTAAAAGGTTTATCGGATTTTTGCCTTGGTTGTAAATTCCATCTCCCGCAACAATTAATGCTCCAATATTTTGGTTGTAATGGTTGCTGCTAACCGAAGAAATTAATTCACTATAATCCGATTTCTTTTCATTGAAATTGAGCTGCTTACTCGTATTTGAACTTTCACCAAATGTATATTCAACCAATTCAAAATCAGTTCTAAGTTTATTTGTAATTTCAGTTTTTACCGACGAAAACTGCGCCTTTGCATTTAACGAGTCGCTAAGCGAAGTAATAGATGCCGAATTATCCCAGGCAAGAACAATTATCGGGTTTTGTACAACCTTTTTTAGGTTTCGCAAAAAGGGTGAGAGCAGCAAAAATGCTAGCAGAAAAAAGGATAAAAACCGAAGGCTCATTAAAATGCGAACCTGTGTTTTCGAAAGCTCCTTGTTGGCTTTGTTTCGAAAATATAATAAAAAGACCACTCCAATGGCAGCAAGCAAAATTGCGACAAGGAGGATAAACCAATATTTTGTTCCAAATGAAATCAAATCATCCAATTTTTACGAAGTCGTAAATATACTTAATGGATTTAGCTTTTCAGAAATTTTGACAATTTTATTTTTGTTTGTAATAAGGCGAAATATTCAAGCATAGCCGCAGTTACGGTTTAATATTTCAACGAAGTTACAAGCAAAAAGAAAGAGTG
>Ga0070729_10003928_pt1 | contig 16648 bp, 11 predicted proteins | sample tdDd472_FD_66725 | JGI IMG/M metagenome (GOLD analysis project Ga0070729, IMG submission 66725) | Marine sediment microbial communities from the Atlantic coast under amendment with organic carbon and nitrate - tdDd47.2 | ecosystem: Environmental > Aquatic > Marine > Coastal > Sediment | place... | reverse complement strand
ACAAAGAGTGAGAGAGCAAACTGAAAAACTCATTCATTCCTCCACCCTTTACCCCAATGAGACTCATGTCAACTTAGCAGAACGCATGGCTCAAATCGCACCAGGTGACCTACAAGTCTCCTATTTCACCACCTCAGGAACGGATGCTAATGAAACTGCTATTTTCCTCGCTCAGGCCTATACGGGGCAGCAAGAGGTAGTCGCACTACGGCATGGATATAGTGGACGTTCGGCGATGACGATGGGGTTGACCGGCGTAGGTTCGTGGCGAGTCGGCGGTACGCATGTAGCAGGGATAAAACATGCCCTCAATCCTTATTGCTATCGCTGTCCGCTCAAATTAAAATACCCCTCTTGTGGAGTGGCTTGTGCGGAGGATATCGAAGACGTGATCCGAACGACTACTTCTGGCAAAATAGCTGCTTTTATCATGGAACCGATACAAGGCGTAGGCGGATTCATCACCGCTCCTGATGAGTACATGAAAAGGGCTTATGAAATTGCCAAACACTATGGGGGCTTATTTATTAGCGATGAAGTGCAGACTGGCTTTGGTCGCACGGGTGAAAAATGGTTTGGGATAGAACATAGCGGGGTAGAGCCCGATATTATGACCATGGCGAAAGGCATTGCCAATGGTTTCCCTTTGGGTAATACGATGACGCGAAAAGATATAGCGGAAAGCACGCTAGAGGCTGGACTTACTATCAGTACATTCGGAGGTAATCCGGTGTCTTGCGCAGCTTCGCTAGGGGTTATGGAAGTATTAGAAAATGAGGCGACACCGGATAGAAGTGCCGTTTTGGGTCAACAGCTGCGGGCAGGCTTGGATCGTTTACAGGAAAAGTATGCAGTCATCGGGGATGTCCGAGGGAAAGGCTTGATGCAAGGCTTGGAACTGGTCAAAGATCCCAGCTCCAAAGAGCCAGCGCCAAAAGCTGCAGCTGCATTGATGGAAGCAGCCAAACAACAAGGGCTTTTAATTGGTAAAGGTGGATTGTATGGTAATGTGATGCGAATTGCGCCAGCGCTCACTGCCACCGAAGCGGACATTCACATGGCATTGGATTTACTAGATAAGGCCTTGGCTAAAGTCAAATAAGTTTTTCCTTTTTGGACCGCTAGGCATAAATCAAAGCGGTCCAAAAACGGATGTTGAAGAAGGTTGGGGTATCTAAGTCTGCTTCAAGTACAGTAGATACTGACCCCAGTTTACTTCATTTCTTTTCCAGTCAAAGGGAGAAAATTAATATCAACGGTTGTTATACTCTTGGAATGTAACAACTTGAAATAGCCAGCATCTAGGCGTTTGTTAAAGAAGGCCCAATTCATTTCGACGGGGACTTCAAAGAAAGGTAATTTTACTTTTAGGCCGTCTTTACTTTCTTCCAAAATTTCCACTTGAATAGGTTTGGTGATCATGATTAGGATATTTTAAAGGTAAACAACAGGTGTAAATGTGGCTTGAGTCCTGCAAGTGGTGTAAAAATCTCTATTCTATTCGTGGAGTTAGTCTTGCGATCAATTTGTAGCCTAAAGACTTGGCTCGGTTCAAGTCGGTTGGTACAGCTATCCTTTTTTAGGCTTTTCTTAACAATTCTTCAAGGGCCCCATCGATGTTGCGTGCCTGTCTGGCCAGCCAGATAGATTTCACACCAACATCTCACCTGGAAACCGAGCATCCGAGGATGTCGGAAGTGGAAAACACCTGCCAGGACGAAGGAGCAGAAGAGGCTTTTGATTCGCATGTAGGATTTACTTATACTTTGGAGGATTCGAGGCATTGCCTTGACTAAACTGGGAAAGTATAATGAGATGACCGGAAGAGGAGGCATGTCGCCATAGGAATAGCTCTTTGGTTTTGTAGTTAATCTTCACTTTGAATTGTCGCAAAAGATCAAAGCCGAGAATTCCATCCAGATTCGCCCCTGCCAGGTTTTGATTGATGGTGGTCAGGTCTGTAAATAAAACCCCCATCGGGAAACAAGACAACAAACCCACCTCCATGCCAGCCAATTTCCCAGCAGGTACCGATTTAATCTTAGTGGAAATGCCTCTTGATCTTACCACCCTTTTGTTGTACAAGGAGTCTTCTACCAGCGGGTATAATTTGGTACTTAGCAGATTGAATTCGGAGGCCGTATCGATGCCAAATTTCAAAAACACCTGATTGATTTGCACCTCTACCCAAGGCATCCCGCCTTTCAATTTAAAAGGGATAATGGAAGCCGGTGCCGACGGTAAAACATCAAATATTCTACTAGCTTTTGCATCCGAATTCTTTTCGAGCTGTATCTCCATTTTACTGAGATCAATTTCAAGTTCGCACTTCGAGAATATTTTCCCACCTATTAATCCCAGGATTTCTTCCCCTTTAGCTTCTTCCAAATGAGTCAAAGGCAAAAGGTGTACAAACCGCCGCTTCCAACTAAGGGAGCCCAGGCTCAACTTGACCCATTTTGTCTCCACACTAACCGAAGCACCATTGATACCAAACACTCCCTTATCAGGACTTTTAGTGCCTTTGAAATGAGCGCTATTCAATACAACATCCGAAACGCCAAGGTCTAATAGGAAGTACCCCGATTGGTTGTTGGCCACCCCTTTTATCAGGATCAATTTATCTACCAACTTAATCGGAAGGGTAACCGATTCGGCCAATAAGCTATGAGAAAAGGAGCATATACAGCATACTGCAACAAGTTTAATAATGGGTTTCATCTTAGGTGGTTTAGCTGGTCTGAATAATAACTACAGTATTCGCATAGGACTTACCCCTGCCAATACCGATCGGGTACGAAAGAGAAGCCTAGGCCCTCGCAGGCTGGCTAGACTTATTGTATTTTAATGCTAATCCAGATTATATTAAAACGGAGAGTCTACTAATCCCGTAGTTATTGGTTTCGCTGATCTTTAAGGATCAGAAAAGATAGTTATAAGGCTTGTGAGATACACTAATCCGAATAGAATGATCTAAAATAGGGAAAAGCGAGAATTTATGCAATATTAAATGACCTTTTTCTCTATATCAGCTGGTTTTCAAAATTTCAGCGAAGGCAGCAGCGGTTCCTCATGTAGACTGTTTCCGTATTTCGAAGCCTTGTTTTATAACTCAAAAAATCCCGAAAAATGGGAAATGGGAAGTCGGAAATGAGAACGCAGGCCATGAAAATGCCTATTCCACCTTCTGTCCTCTGTCTTCCGCCTTCTGTCCTCTGTCCTCCGTCTTCCGCCTTCTGTCCTCCGCCTCCGTCCTCCGTCCTCTAAACACCCAACAGCAGAACATCACACCCACAAACAACTACATATCAAACACTTGCAATCGTTTCTACTTTTTATTACGAGAAAAATCGTAATAAAACTTGCTATTACGATTTAAATCGTAGATATTTACTACGAGAAAAATCGTAATAGGTTATGTCAAAAGAAGAAAAAGCTAATCCGACGCCATCAGAACTTGAAATATTGCAGTTCCTTTGGAAAAATGGTCCTTCTACCGTTAAGCAAATCCATGAAGAATTAGAGAAAACCAAAGTTGTCGTTTACACCACTACCCTCAAAACCATGCAGGTTATGTATGAAAGAGGAATGTTGAAAAGAGAGGCACAAGGGCGTAAACACATCTACCAAGCCGTAATAGCGGAAGATGAGACCCAAGATGTATTACTTGATCGCTTCCTCAATAAGACTTTCCGCGGTTCAGCCCTGAAGTTGGTGATGCGGGCACTAGGTAATTATGACGCTACCCAATCCGACTTAGACCAACTAAAGGATTATATCAACGACATGGAAAAAAATAAAACGAATGAAAACGATTGATCATTTACTTTCTGAAGAACTGATATCGGCTTTGGGTTGGACCCTCATTCATGCCCTATGGCAGGGTGCATTTTTTGCCATCCTTTTAGCCGTTGTATTAGTGTTGGTACACCGCTATTCTTCCCAGGCGCGCTACTTCATTGCTACTATTGCATTAGGTTTATTTGCCGCTTCAACGATCGTCAGTTTCAATCTGATGTATAACCCAAGTCAAATTGTGCTCGACCAAGAAGTCATTTCAATGGACGAAAGCTCATTCGACTCAAAATCCCCTGAGAAACAAAATGACCTAATAGCAGCTCGCCCAACTAAGGGAAAAAAAGAACTTCTTTCTCCACAAAGCGACCTCATTCAACAAGCACAAGTCTATTTCAATCAGCATCTTCCGCTCATTGTCACCCTATGGATGCTAGGTGTTGTGGTCTTACTCCTTCGCTTTTTAGGGAGTTTGGCCTACATTCAGCGATTAAAATCTTATCGAACAGAACTGCTCCCTTCGGCTTGGCTTGAAAAAGGAGAATACCTAAAAAAACAGCTTAACATTCGTAAAAACGTAGCTTTTTTGGCTTCCTATAAGGTACTAACTCCTTTAGCCATTGGCATTTTCCGGCCGGCCATATTAATGCCGGCTAGGTTACTAACAGGCCTAAATAACCAACAAATAGAAGCCATCCTACTACATGAATTGGCACACATTAAAAGAAACGACTACTTGGTTAATGTACTGCAGACATTGATCGATATTCTATTCTTTTATCATCCTGCCATTTGGTGGATATCCGCCACGATCAGAAACGAACGTGAAAATTGTTGTGACGACATGGTAATCAAAATTACTGGCGAGACCGGTAATTACGCCCGCACTTTAATCTTATTAAAAGAACAAGAAATCAATTCAAAACTCCCGGCTATGGCATTCACTGGAATTAAATATAAATTCAATAATAGAATCAAACGCTTATTCAATCAACCTCCTGTCTTCGCAGATTTCAGAGAGGGATTTGTAACAGCCCTGATATTAGTCATGGGATTGTTCACCATCGGCGTGAATGCCTTTGGCACACCTGCTTTTCTCGACCATGAAGAACCGCTTTCAACAGAAGCGATTACGGAGGTGGCTGAACCTATAACTGAACCACAAGCCACAAATACCCTGCTTATTGACAAGGATCGATCTAAAAAAACAGGTACGTCCACAAGTGACCTTCAAACAGAAGAAAAAGAAATGACTTCGCCCGAAATAGAGCAGCAATTCGCCCCAGCAGAAAACAGTGAATTGGATTTATTGCTGGAAGCTATTGACGATGGCAATATTGAACTCGTCCAATTCATGTTAAATAAAGGAGCCGATGTAAATGGTATGACCAAAGAGGGTTGGACTCCTTTAATGGAAGCGGCGGATGAAGGACATATGGACATATTAAACCTATTGATTACCAAAGGAGCAAAAGTAAACGCCGCTACAAAAGATGGCTTCACCGCACTAATGGTCGCTGTAGATGAAGGACATGGCGAAATCGCTCAGGTTTTGATTCAAAAAGGGGCCAAACTTGATGCGACTACCGAACAAGGTTGGGATGTATTTATGGAAGCTATCGATGAAGGACAAACAGAAATCGTAAGCATGCTCATCCAAAAAGGAGCTAAGGTCAATACCGTATATGGCCATCATACGCCTTTGATGGAGGCCATCGATGAAGGGCACATGGAGGTAGTTAAGGTCTTATTGCAAAACGGAGCCGATGTCAACCAAACCAATGATGAGGGCTATACACCACTCATGGAAGCGGCGGATGCTGGTCAGCCTGAAATCGCTAAATTACTCATCGAAAGAGGAGCCGATGTCAATGCGACAGATGATGATGGTTGGAATGCTTTCATGGAAGCTATCGACGAAGGACAGATAGAGATGGTTAAACTATTTCTTGACAAAGGAGCCAAGGTTAATGCATTATATGGTCATCATACGCCGCTAATGGAAGCTATCGATGAAGGGCATACAGAAATCGTAAAACTATTACTAGCCAAAGGAGCCGATGTCAATGCACAAAGCAACGATGGTTATACCGCTTTGATGGAAGCGGCCGACGAAGGTCAACTCGAAATCACCCGACTGTTACTCGATAAGGGCGCGAAAATAAACCCGGCAGGAGACAATAGTTGGTCTGCTTTCTTCGAAGCGATAGATGAAGGACATATGGATTTGGTCAAGTTATACCTCGAGAAAGGAGCCGATGTCAATGTTATCGATCAACATGGCCGATCTCCCTTGATGGAAGCGGCCGACGAAGGGCATGTCGACATTATTCGGCTTTTGATCTCCAAAGGCGCAGATGTAAACTTACAAACCAAGGAGGGCCATTCCGCTTTAACCGAAGCTACAGATGAAGGTTTTTTAGAAATCGTAAAACTCCTAATAGAAAAAGGGGCAAAGGTAGATGGCACTGATGCATCAGGTTGGACGCCCTTGATGGAAGCAGCTGATGAAGGGCATTTAGAAATCATGCAATACCTGGTCAGTAAAGGAGCCGATGTCAATGCTCGAAGAAAAGGAGGCCATACCGTATTGATGGAAGCCGCTGACGAAGGGCACACGGATATTGCGCGTTTCTTGATTCAAAAAGGAGCCGATGTCAATGCAAAGACTAATATAGAATGGACCCATTTTGATTCAGGTAGAATGATCACGCGCATCGAAAGTGGCTGGACGGCCTTGTTCGAAGCAGTACATGAAGAACATGCCGATATCATCCAATTATTGCTCGACAATGGCGCCAAAATAGATGATGGTATTGAGTGGATCAGTTATGATGTGAAAGCAGATAAGCGAATAAAACATGAAGGCTGGACTCCTTTAATGGAAGCAGTTGATAATGGCCACCTTCCCATTGCCAAACTACTCGTCCAACGGAATGCAAATGTTAATGCCAGAACCAAAGCGGGACTTAGTGTGCTAGACATAGCCAAGGAACAAGGTGATCAAGAGATGATCAAGTTTATTGCGTCACGGTCGGCGAAGTAGGGCGTGTTGTGAGTTGCGAGTTTGGCTTAAACCCGCAACTCGCAACAGGTTTTAAGATTCTCCTAAATCTTATATCGATTCCCATCCAATTTCAACAAGACAGCAATCATTACCGTAAAACCAATCAGCGAAGACCCTCCTTTACTAATAAAAGGCAGTGGAATTCCGATAATCGGCATCAATCCCATTGTCATTCCAATATTAATGAAGAAATGCACAAATAGGACCCCCGCAACGCCATACATATAATGACGCGAGAAGTTGGATCGCTGTCGCTCCGCAATGGTTACAATCCGTAATAACAAGAGTACAAATAAGACGATTATACTAAAGCTGCCAATGAATCCCTGCTCTTCGCCTACGGTACAGAAAATGAAGTCGGTATATTGTTCAGGTACAAAGTCTAATTTAGTCATGGTTCCTTTGAGGAAGCCTTTTCCGGTAGCGCCTCCCGAGCCAATCGCCATTTTTGATTGCAGCAAGTTATACTTCGCATCCGCATTCGCCTGATTGGGCGTCAGCCAACTACTAATTCGGTTTTGCTGGTGAGGTTTTAGGACAGAATTAAACACGTAGCCAGCACCCAAACTTAAGATAGCACCATACACCATAGCAGCTGTCACTAGACCGATCATTTTCGATTTCTTCTCCCGATACATTGCTATGCCATACGCGATCAAGGAGGCAGCAGAACCACCGACAATCAAATAAAAATAACGTCCTTCTTCATCTTGGTAAAAGATATAACCAGCAATGGATACAGCCGTAGCAGCCAACAGCCACCAAGGTCTACCTTTCAGGGAATACCCGAAGATAAATAGCACAAGCCAAGTAGCTCCTAACAGAATAGCAGGCACGGGATAAACAAAACCTAGTAGTAACATCGTAGCTGAAAATCCTCCAATCAAATAATAGGTAGTGGGCAAGCCTTCTCTAAAAAACAGGATGAGAAAACCACCAAAAACTAAGGCTGAACCCGCATCGGGTTGTAGCATAATTAAGCCCATAGGTACGACCATCAGCCCCAATGCAATGATTTGCGAACGCAACTGTTTCAAGTTGGTACTGTAGTTACTCATAAAAGCAGCCATAGCCAAACATGCACCAAACTTAGCTAATTCCGAAGGTTGTATAGAAAATCCACCGAAAATAAACCAGGACTTTGCCCCTTTGATTTCCGTCCCTAATACCAGTACTAGGGCTAGACCTACTAAGGATAAAATAAATATAGGATAGGCAAAAGTAGACCAGAATTTCCAGTCAATAACAATAACGACCAAAAATGCAATGGTAGCTACCCCCATCCACATCGTCTGCTTCCCGGCTGGTGTGCTAAAAAAGGCGCTCATTCCTCCCACATAGCCATCCTTATAGCCCACGGTAAAAACCATCAACCAACCAATAGCAATCAAAGCCAGAAATAACCCAAAAATACTACGATCGAAATTTCTGAACCCTGAAGAAGGGCTCGCTTCCCTCATCCCCATACACGTTTTATTCTATTTACTTCTACTATTAGGTGCTTACTAGCGTTAATAAGCATTCACTAATTCACTAGGTCGAATATCGTCCCGCACCAAATACAAGCCAGCATAATCCTGACTTAGGATATGCTTAATACGAAGGGCTTCTAGCTTTGTTGCAAACGCTCCCGCCCTTAGCTGATAAAAGGGTTTAGAATCTTGCCAATCTACTGGAATATTAGGATAACGATACCGAAAAGTGGCGCGTGAAGATTCTAGTTTCTGAAAATCCGTTGTTGCCATAATTTGTATTCGCCAGCCCGAAATAGCTCCTTTCGCTTTATTTAATTCTGTAAAGCGATTCATCAACTCCGCAATTTTGGGGCCTTCTACGATACTCGAATTTTCTTGGGCCACCACAGCATTTGTGCCACAGCAAAGGACAAAACAACAAACTATTACAGTAAACATCTTTTGAGAACCAGTCATGATCTTATTTTTTGAGAAAGACCGAAATGATACCGCCAAAAGCCTATTAGCATTTGAATATCAATTCTCCCCTATCTTTCATATTAAGGAATGAGGAATAAATAAAGCAGCATTTTTTTCTGCGTCCCATTCCTAATCTCCTTTGGCAAAATCTTTGAGGATTCGTACACTCGATGAACTCCCTAAGCGACTTGCTCCCGCTTCAATCAATCGAAGTGAATCCTCAAGGGTTCTGATCCCACCGGAGGCTTTGATTTTTATTTCTTTACCTAAATATGTTTTCAATAATTTCACCACGCCAACCGTCGCACCTTCTCCATTAAATCCGGTAGAAGTCTTCACAAAATCTGGTTTCAACTCTCTGCACATAGTACAAATTTGCTTCATTTCCTCTTCCGTCAACAAGCCCGTTTCTATGATTACCTTAATCTGTTTTCTTTTCAGGTGAGCGGCCGTAATCATCCCGTCCAAATCATTCTTCACATCTTTCCAATTACCGCTTTTAAGCGCCCCTATATTGATCACAACATCGACTTCATCCACTCCATCATTAATGGCGCGCTTAATCTCTTCTATTTTTGCCATTGTTGTCGTATACCCCATCGGGAAACCGATCACAGTAGTTACTTTTACTTCACTTTTTTCTAATAACTGGGCAACACGACCGACGTAATAGGGAGGAACACAAACAGAAGCGAAACCGAATTCGACGGCTTCTTCGCAGATTTTTTTTATATCAGCCAGCGTACTGTCTGGTCGTAAGAGGGTATGATCAAAAAACGTTGATAATTTCATTCAATTTTTTTCAGGCGCTTTTGCATCTGCAAGATACGAAATTTTCAATTATTCGGAAGCTTTGCTCAGCAGCCAAATCCGCCATCTAAAGGGCTCCCACCAGTAATCAGTGATTCTCTATTCCCCATTTCCCCTATCCATTGACAAACCTTCACCTATTCATTCCTAATTATTCATTATCAATTATCAATTACTCATTATCCATTCCACATTATCAATTATCCATTCCTAATTCTTCCCCACCACCCCATTTCGTCCCATCCATTGCCTCAAGTCCTCCTTCTTAAGTGCGCTAGCCATTAGATCGGGAAACAAATCAGGGGTACAAGCAAAGGCGGGGATATCCAACTGCGACAGCTGCGCAGCAACATGTTTATCATAGTTAGGAGCGCCTTGGTCATTCAATGCGAGTAGACTAATGATTTGCACGCCAGCAGCACGAAAACTAGCCAAGCGCTGCAACATCTCTTTCTCATTCCCACCTTCAAACAAATCACTAATCAAAACCAGGATTGTATTGCTCGGGGAGCCGATGTGAGGTCCAATATAGGTCAAAGCTCGATTGATATCGGTCCCCCCTCCCAGTTGCGTCGCAAATAGAAGGTCTACTGGATCATGAAGATGATCTGTCAAATCTACCACACTCGTATCGAAAACCACCATTCGTGTTTTCAGCGACCGCAGTGAAGCCATAATACACCCCAAAATACCAGCATAAACTACAGAAGTAGCCATAGACCCACTCTGATCAACGAGCAAAAACACTTCATTCAGTTGTCTATTTTGTCGACCATACCCCCTCAACTGTTCAGGAATAATCGTCTTTAAAGAGGGCTGATAGTGCTTGAGATTCACTTGAATCGTTCGTTGCCAATTGATTTCATTGAGCTTGGGTCGACGATTATGAAGGGAACGATTTAGACTACCATGTAAAGCCTGGCGCATGGGATGGTGCAATTTTTTTTCCAAATCTTCCACCACTTTCTTTACGACTATTCGAGCCGTTTCCTTGGTTTTCTCCGGTACTACATTTTTTAAAGCCAAAAGTGTCCCGACCAATTCTACATCGGCTTCCACACTTTCTAAAAGCTCGGGCTCTAGCAACATCTGATCCAACTGTAGGCGCTCCAAGGCGTCTTTTTGCATCAGCTGAACCATCGTTGTAGGAAAATAGCGGCGGATATCTCCCAACCAACGATTAACATTAGGCGAAGATTTACCCAAGCCTTTTTTGCGATCGCTATCATAGAGGGCATCCAGGACTTTGTCCATCCCCGCTGCTTTTTTATTCAGCTTGAGTTCGCCTTCTGGGTCGGCCTTTTGGCCCAAAATCATCCTCCATTTTTCTATGCGGTCCTCCATAGGTCTTAAGCAAATTCAATAGACTTTATTCCAATACTAGCTTGCAATATAAAAAGCTTTTATCTTAAAGCTGAATTACTAAATCCACCTTATGGGCTTTTACAACAGATATATCCTTCCGAAGTTGATTAATTGCGGCTGTGCTGCTAGCTCCGTAAGTAAACAACGAGCAAAAGTCGTTCCCCTAGCCAAAGGGGATGTCTTGGAGATCGGGATAGGTACTGGATTTAACCTACCTTTTTATGATGAGCAACAAGTCAAGCACCTTTGGGGCTTGGAGCCTGTTGGGAATATGTTAGAACAGCTTGAAGATAAATTACGTACTTCGCCCTTAGCTTTTCAAGTCGACCTATTGGAGTCCGGAGCAGAAAATATCCGCCTAAAAGACAACAGCATGGATACCATTGTGATGACTTATACCCTTTGCTCCATCACTCAGGTTGCGCAAGCCCTGTCGGAAATGAAAAGGGTATTAAAACCCGATGGTCAATTGCTATTTTGTGAACATGGCGCCGCTCCCGACGATGGGGTCTTAAAATGGCAGAATCGTATCAATCCAATTTGGAAAAGGATAGGAGGAGGCTGCAATTTGAATCGCCGTATTCCCGACTTGATAAAAGAAGGCGGTTTTGAAATAAATAACTTGCAAAGCATGTATATTCCAGGCTGGAAACCTGCCTGTTTCAATTATTGGGGAAAAGCGAACCTCAGACAGTAGGGACTCAGCAATGGTATTCCGAATTTCACTACCACTTTAAACAAAAAGAATTTATGAAAAACAAAACGCTATCCAACAGTAGACGAAACTTCATCCGAAGAGGTTCCTTTGCTGTAGCGGCTGCCGCGGCACTGCCCACTATCAATCTGCAGGCCGTCAATTCTCCCTCACTTAATATCCCAAAGGGAAGTACCATCTTGCTGCAAGGCGATTCTATCACAGATGCTGGGCGAGATAAAGCTAGGTATTATGCGAATGATACGGCAGGAATGGGTCGAGGGTATGTCTACCAAATCGTAGCTGAATTATTAGGAACCGAACCTACAAGTGAACTCCGTTTTTACAATCGAGGTATCAGTGGACACAAGGTTTTCCAACTGGCCAATCGTTGGGAGGACGATTGTCTGCACTTATCACCGGATGTTTTGAGTATCCTGATTGGCGTCAATGATTTTTGGCACAAAATCAACGGACGCTATGATGGAACAGTCAAAGTATATTCCAAAGACTTACGGAAGCTATTGGATCGAACAAAAAAAGCCTTACCCAAGGTCAAGTTGATTCTAGGTGAGCCTTTTGCTGTAAAAGGAGGGAGTGCAATAGGTCCAGAATGGGCGGATGAATTCCCTGCCTACCGAGAAGCTGCCCAGTCGATCGCCAAAGACTACGGTGCCGTGTTCATTCCGTACCAAAGCGTATTTGATCAAGCACTTGAAGTAGCTCCAGTGGACTATTGGTGTCCTGATGGCGTGCACCCTTCTATGGCCGGCGCCCACCTCATGGCTAAAGCCTGGATCGAAGGGTATAGAAGCCTTTACCAATAACAACACCTGGTTTATTGTCGCTATTCTTAGCTTCAAAATAAAATCTATTGTATTGTGTAAAAAACAGCTCGGCTTAGACTTCAGAAGTTTCCCTAGGCATGACAAAGAAAACTTCTGAAGTCTTGCTTAGTGGCAACAGGCATCCAATTTTACTAGCCAGGTATAAAAAAACCTTCAATGTTAATCCCACTATTGAAGGGTGATATTTTAGTAAAAAATTTATACATTTAGCCTAGTGCCGTGGATACTGATACGGTATTAAATACTAATCCCCATGAATAAAAGACAAGTACTAGCGGTTCTTGCAGTGGCGCTATGCCATTTCATTAGCTTTCCAATTCAATCACAATCCTTTGTAGCAGAAGACCCGATCCGAGAAGCCTGGGTAGATTCTCTTTATCAAACCATGGATGAAGATGAGCGCCTTGGCCAATTGTTTATGATTCGAGCACATTCTGATAAAGGCCCTGATCATATTGCGGATGTAGAAGCACAAATCAAAAAATATAAAGTAGGTGGGCTGTGTTTTTTCCAGGGCACACCGGCCAAGCAGGTTGAACTTATCAACCGGTATCAAAAGCTCTCTCAGCCACTTCCGGTCATGGTCGCTATAGATGGCGAATGGGGATTAGGAATGCGCATGAAAGCATCTACTATTAGTTATCCGCGACAGCTCATGCTAGGAGCTATTCAGGACAATCAGCTGATCTACGATATGGGTAAAGAGATAGCTCGTCAGATGAAACGAGTGGGGATTGACATCAATTTCGCCCCCGTGGTCGATGTAAATAATAATGCCGCTAATCCAGTTATTAATACCCGTTCTTTTGGAGAAGACCGATACAATGTAACCGCCAAAGGTTATCAGTATATGAAAGGGATGCAAGATCATGGGGTGATGGCTTGTACCAAGCACTTCCCAGGCCATGGTGATACCGATGTAGATTCGCATTTTGACCTTCCCGTTATCAGTCATTCAAAAGCCCGTTTGGATAGTATTGAATTGTATCCTTTCCGCGCCTTGGCCAAGAAAGGGGTAGGGAGCATGATGATTGCCCACCTCCAGGTCCCCGCTTTTGATGATCGCCCTAACCGGCCCACCGCCCTATCAAAAAATACGGTAACCAATATCTTACGTGGCGAAATGGGTTTCGAAGGGCTCATCTTTACAGATGCCTTGGAAATGAAGGGCGTGACCAAATATTTTGACTCTGGCGAGGTAGAAGCCGAAGCACTGGTGGCAGGTAATGACATTTTATTGCTTCCCGAAGATATTGAAGCCTCTTTTCAAACCATTAAAGCTTATGTAGCGGATGGGCGATTAAGCTGGGAACAACTAGAGGCTAGCGTAAAAAGGGTCCTACGGGCTAAATATCAAATGGGCCTGCAAAAATTCACCCCGCTATCCGTAAAGAACCTCGACCAAGACCTCAACTCACCCAAGGCGAAGGCGCTCAAACAAAAACTCACCGAACATGCCCTTACGATGGTGAGGAATAAAAAAGGCTTGTTACCTTTTCAAAATTTAAGCCAAATTAGTTTGGCTTCATTGAGCATGGGAGCCAGCAAGCCCACCACTTTCCAAAAGCGCTTATCGGCTTTTTCTAAAATGACTAGCCTCCAATGCGGGAAAGATATTTCAGCTGCCGAACAGAATAAATTGTTTGACCAACTGAAGGAGAAGGACGCAGTAATTATCAGTTTGCATGACATGAGTAGCTTTGCTAGTCGCAAATTTGGAATTACGAGTGCTCAGCACCAATTCATCCAACGATTGAGCAAAGAAACGCAAGTCGTACTCGTCGTTTTTGGTAATCCCTATAGTCTAAAACACTTTGACTACGTCAATTGGTTGCTTGAAGCCTACGATGAAGATAAGTTAACGCAGGACGCAGCCGCCCAGGCTTTGTTTGGGGCAATTCCCGTTCGAGGCAGGTTACCCGTTACCGCTTCTGATGCTAGCCATTTCAATACGGGGATTATGATGCCAGGGAATGCTCGACTGGGTTACGCCTTGCCTGAAAGTGTCGGCTTATCGAGCGATACCCTAGCTAAAATTGACCAACTGGCCCGAGAAGCTATTGCTAAAAGAGCAACGCCGGGTTGCGTGGTATTAGTCGCCAAGGAAGGAAGGATTGTTTTTGAAAAGGCCTATGGTTATCATACCTATCAACAGAAGCAGAAGATGTCGACTGATGATATTTTCGACCTGGCCTCCATCACCAAAGTGGCAGCGACCACCCTATCTATTATGAAGCTGCACGATGAAGGGAAAATTGATATTGATCAGCCATTGAGCCGATATCTGCCTGATCTAAAAGGAACCAATAAAGAGGATATACTAGTCAGTGAACTTATGGCGCATCGTGCCGGTCTCCAAGGCTGGATTCCTTTCTACAAACAGACCCTGGAAGGGAGCAGAAGAGATCCAAGACCTTCCTCCAAGCTGTATCGCAGTAGCTCTAGTGGCAGCTATAGTGTAAAAGTGACGGATAAACTTTATATGGATAATTCTTTCGTAGATTCCATGTGGCAACAGATTTATACGTCTGAACTACGTCCTAATAAAAACTATAAATACAGCGACCTGGGTTTCTACCTACTGGGAAAAACCGTAGAGGAGCTCAGCGGAAGTCCATTAGACCAGTACGTAGAGAAGAACTTCTACCGCCCTCTTCACCTTACTTCAGCTACTTTCAATCCAAGGAAAAAGTTTTCAGCGGAGCGAATTGTGCCTAGTGAAAAAGACCGCTATTGGAGAAGACAAGATATCCTGGGCCATGTACATGATATGGGCGCAGCGATGTTGGGAGGAGTGAGTGGTCACGCCGGACTATTCGCCAATGCGAAGGACTTGGCAGCCATCATGCAGTTGTTTTTACAAAAAGGGCAATATGCACAGAAAAGCTGGATTGCTCCAGGAACACTGGAGGCATTCACTACGCGATTTCCTGGGGAAACACGCCGTGGCATTGGCTTTGATATGCTACAATTGGATCCGGATGCATCGATGAACCTATCGCCTAAAGCCTCTGCCAAAACCTTTGGACACCTTGGCTTTACGGGAACTGCCGCCTGGGTCGATCCCGTCCATGATATCGTTTACATCTTTTTATCCAACCGTACTTATCCCTCCATGAATAATTACAAATTGAATAAGATGGATGTGCGTCCTAGCATTCAGGGTATCGTATATGATGCGCAGTTGGACGAGGTGAAGCCGTAGGCTGATTGGCGGGTGGCGAGCCATATGTACTGGTAGTTAGTTAGAAGCGAGAGCTGAGACTGCTTAGGTGGGACTTCAGCCTTGTATCTAGCTGATCTCCCCTCGATTTACTCGCATACTGTTTGGATCCAAACGGTACATTTATTTTGTATTAGAAAAAACACTAGTTTTTTTTGATACCCGATAGCCTCATAGGACTAGGTTATACTTTGTGTAGAAGTATAACCTAAACATTATCACCACACACTTTTATCTGCAGATAAATCGTGACCTGATCTGGGAAGTTCTCCCCATCGTTCTATGTACTTAAATGACAACAATGAGTCATGAGTCCTAAATGTTAAAATCGAGTATTAAAATAAATGATCATTTACTCTGGTACTCTCTTTATTCTCCGATACTTGCATCGGAAAGTAATTTTGTTAAAACATGTATATATATTGACATTAACATTTTAAGCCTATATATTTGTTTTATAAAAGCGTTTCTCTAACCTACAACATTAATATCTAACCTATTCTAAATTTATTCATTACTTACTACCATTGATTTACCATTCAATTATGAGTTGTAAGTCCACTCAGTACTATATTTGACTAATTGTTGCATTATACTTGCTAGTACAATCTTTTTGCCTTGATCGGCGACTAGATTTGGGAAGTATTAGCAAAAAAGGCAATTGTAGTAAATCTTTATAGCGCTAATAATCAATAAGAAGAACTTGAACTCCAAACAATTCTTCCATTCATCCTTTGAATGGCTGATAAAATCGTGCTTTCTATTAATTCACATAAAATCCTTTCTAATGAATTGATAGCCGTACACTTTTTTCAAGTTTCGGTTGAGAATAATTCGGCGAAGTTCTTTGACAACATCGAGAAAATGTAGTAAGCCAGATCTGAATGATCCTCCAAAGCCTTTTGAGCGACG
>Ga0070729_10003926_pt1 | contig 16649 bp, 16 predicted proteins | sample tdDd472_FD_66725 | JGI IMG/M metagenome (GOLD analysis project Ga0070729, IMG submission 66725) | Marine sediment microbial communities from the Atlantic coast under amendment with organic carbon and nitrate - tdDd47.2 | ecosystem: Environmental > Aquatic > Marine > Coastal > Sediment | place... | reverse complement strand
TCCGGCCTGTTCGGTTCGAAGGGAGAGCGGGTATGACGCGCCCGACCAAGGACACCGGGCGCAGCGCCTGGCTGTGGCTCGGCGTCGCCGCGCTGCTCGCCGGCGGCCCGCTGGTCATGGACGGCTACGCGCTGACCCTGATGACGCTGGTATTCCTGTTCGCGTTTCTCGGCCTCGCCTGGAACCTGACGCTCGGCTATGCCGGCATCCTGTCGCTGGGCCACGCGCTGTTCTTCGGCGTCGGCGGCTACGCAACCGCGGTGCTGGCCGAGAAATACGGCATCGTGCCGTGGTTCGGCATTCCCATCGGCGGCCTTCTCGGCGCGGCGCTCGGCGCGGCGATCGCCTGGCTCGGCTTCCGTTTCGCCGTGCGCGGGGTCTATTTCGCGCTTATGACCATCGCGTTCGCCGAATTCACCCGCATCCTGTTCGACCATTGGGACACTGTCGGCGCCTCGGGCGGCTTCTTCTTCCACAAGCTCGACGACGACGCCAGCAAGCTGGTCAACCTGCGCGGCTCGGGCACGCTGTTCTATTTCGGCTTCCTGGCGCTTGTGACGGCGACCTATTTCCTCACCCGCTGGATGATCAACGGCAAGCTCGGCTTCTACTGGCGCTCGCTGCGCGAGGACCCGGAAGCCGCCCAGGCGCTGGGGGTGAAGGTTCTCCGGATGCAGATGCTCAACGTCGCCATCAGCGCCTTCCTGACCGGCGTCGGCGGCGGCATGTTCGCGCTGATGAACGGCAGCCTGTTTCCCGGAACCATGTTCGGCATGTCGATGTCGATCGAGATGATCATCGCGCCGATCCTCGGCGGGCTCGGCACCCTGTCGGGGCCGCTGGTGGGTGCGCTGATCGTCGTCCCGGTGCGGGAATTCTCCAACGAGATCGGCCGGTCGGCCGGCATCTTCGGGATGAACACGCTGGTCTACGGCGTGCTGGTGCTGATCATCATCACCTTCATGCCCAAGGGCGTCGGACCGAAGATCCGCGACCTCGTGACCGGCCGGCGGCGCGGGAAGCCGGGAGGCAAGGACCATGCTTGAGGTCGAGGGCCTGACCAAATATTTCGCCGGCCTCGCCGCGGTGTCGAATGTCAGCTTCGAGGTACCCGAGGGCAAGATCTCGGCGCTGATCGGACCCAACGGCGCGGGCAAGACCACCACGTTTTCGATGATCGCCGGCGCGGTGCGGCCGACCGAGGGCCGGGTCCGGTTCGAGGGCCGCGACATCACCGGCTTCAAGCCCGAACGGATCGCCGCGATCGGCATCTCGCGCACCTTCCAGGTGGTGCGGCCGATGATCGGCATGAACGTGCTCGAAAACGCCATGATCGGCGCCCTGGCAAGAGGCGCGGGCCTCGGCGAGGCGGAGGAGACGGCGGCCGAATGCCTGACGCTGGTCGGGCTCGGAAACAAGCTCGGCGAGGATCCCTCGTCGCTGACCCTGCCCGACCGCAAGATGCTGGAAATCGCCCGCTGCCTCGCCATGCGGCCGAAGCTGTTGCTGCTCGACGAGGCGATGGCCGGCCTCAGGCCATCGGAAGCCGACTCGGTGATCGGGGCGCTCAGGGAGCTGAACGCGCGCGGGCTGACGATCCTGCTGATCGAGCATGTCATGCGGGTGGTGATGTCGCTCGCCGAGCACGTGGCGGTGCTGCATCACGGCGAGATGATCGCCCAGGGCACGCCGCGCGAGGTGGTCGACGATCCGAAGGTGATCGCCAGCTATCTGGGCAACAAGAAGGTCGAGGACGCGCCGGCATGAGCAAGGACCTCCACCTCGCGATTCAAGGCCTGAGCGTGCATTACGGCCAGGCGGTGGCGCTTGACGGCGTCAGCATCGAGATTCCGCGCGGCAGCCTGGTTTCCGTCGTCGGCTCCAACGGCGCCGGCAAGACGACCCTGATCCGCACCATCGCCGGCATGATCCGGCCGAAGAGCGGCTCGATCCGCTTCGGGGGCCGCGAGATCGGCGGCCTCAGCAGCGACCGCATCTGCGAGGCGGGAATCGGCCAGGTGGCGGAAGGCCGGCAGATCTTCCCGTCGCTGACGGTTCTCGAAAATCTCGATCTCGGCGGCGCGCTGAAGCGGTCGCGCAAGAACCTGAAGCGCAACCGCGAACGGGTGCTCGATCTCTACCCGAGGCTGGCCGAGCGCAAGTCGCAGTCGGCCGGCACCATGTCGGGCGGAGAGCAGCAGATGCTGGCGATCGGCCGCTGCCTGATGGCGGAACCGGAGCTGATCATGTTCGACGAGCCGTCGCTGGGACTGGCGCCGCTGCTGGTCGAGCAGATGTTCGACAATGTCCGCGCGCTGAACGCGGAAGGCATCACGGTGTTGCTGGTCGAGCAGAACGTCATGGAATCCCTGGGTATCTCGAACTACGGCTATGTGCTCGAAAGCGGCCAGAACGCGCTTCAAGGACCGGCTTCGGAGCTTTTGACCGACGACGACGTCAAGAAAGCCTATCTGGGTCTTTAGCCGGCGTTTCGCGTGTCTTTATCCCAGCCACCGGATACTCTATGAGGGGCAGGTTCGAAATGGGGAAAGGCCGGTCCGTCGAAGACGGCCGGCGCGGTGACGGGATGGTCCTGGAAATCGGAGACGACGCGGTGTCGAAGGCTGACGAGGCCGGCGCGGAACGCTACAGCGTTCCGCCGGTCGAGCGGGCGATCGTTCTGCTGCGCCATATCGGCGCCGGCAACCGCGTGCGCAATCTCAGCAAGACCGCCAAGGAACTGGGCATCAACCGCACCACCCTCACCCGGCTGATCCATACGCTCGTCGCCAACCGGATGATCGAGGAGATCGAGGAAGGCGCCGGCTACCGGCTCGGGCTGGGACTGATCGGGCTTGCCACCCAGGCGATCCATTCCCGCGATATCGTCCGGGTGTCGCAATCCGTTCTCCCCGGGCTCGCAGCCCGCATCGGCCTTTCGGCGCATATGGGGGTGCTCGACGGCCGCGAGATCGTCTATCTGGCGCTCGAGGTGCCCAATACCCATCTGGTCAGCAACATGCACGCCGGCTCGCGGCTGCCCGCCCACACCACCTCCATCGGCCGGGCGATCCTGGCGGAGATGGAGGCGGGCGAGATCGTCGCCCTGTTCGGCGGCGGCGACCTCGAGGCGGTGACCGAGAAATCGCCGGTCACGCTCGGGCAGTTGCTCGACCAGGCCCGCGAGGACCGGCAGCGCGGCTTCACCTGGAGCGCCGGCAATTTCGAGACCGGCATCGGCTCTTGCGGTGCGGTCGTTCTCGACCATAACGGCAAGGCCGCCGGCGGGCTGAACGTCTCCGGTCCCGAGGACCTGTTCACCGATATCGACAGCGAAGGCGCGCGGGCGATCCAGGCGGCGGTCCTCGCCGCCGCGGCGGAAGCCTCCGAGGCTCTGGGTTACTCCGGCGCCCGTTACTGAGAGCGACGCTTCGAACGTACGGCGAGATCGTCCGCTACGGCTGTCCGGTCAGCCTTCACCCGGCCTTTCGTCGCCGCACCGGCGGGCGGGAGCGCGACCGGATTTCGGCGAGCGGCTGCGGACGGCCCAGCAGGAAGCCCTGGGCTTCGTCGCAATTGGTCGACATCAGCTTCTGCATCTGCCCCTCCGACTCGACGCCCTCGGCGGTCACCCGGATATTGAGCGAGTCGGCGAGCGCCAGGATCGAAAACACCAGATTGCTGCTCTGCTGGTCTTCCAGCATCTGCTGGACGAAGCAGCGGTCGATCTTGATCTTGTCGATCGGGAACCGGGTCAGATAGGCAAGGCTCGAATAGCCCGAGCCGAAATCGTCGAGCGAGACGCTGATCCCGACCGCACGCAGGGCCGTCAGCACCTGGGCGGTGTGCTCGGTATCCTCGAGCAGCAGTTGCTCCGTGATCTCGATCTCCAGCCGCTCGGGATCGAGGCCGGAAATGTCGAGCGCCTCGCGGACGTCGGCGACGAGGTCGGAATTGATGAACTGTACCGGCGACACGTTGACCGACACGCGGGTGGTGTCGTCGAGACCGGCGAAATCGGAACAGGCCTGGGTCAGCGCCCAGCGGCCGAGTTCGACGATCAAGCCGGATTCCTCCGCGATGGGGATGAAAACGTCCGGCGGGATCATGCCGCGGATCGGATGATGCCAACGCATCAGCGCCTCGTAGCCGACATCGCTGGTGGTCTTCAGGTCGCGCTGGACCTGGTAGTAGAGGACCAGTTCCTTGCGCATCAGCGCCAGCCGCAGGTCGCGTTCGAGATCCTGGCGGTTGCGCGCCTCGATGGCCATCCCCTGCTCGAACACCGCCACCTGGCCGCGGCCGCGATCCTTGGCGGCGTAGAGCGCCAGGTCGGCGGCCATGATCAAGTCGTCGGCGGTGACCGGATGGCCGCTGGTGAAGGCGATGCCGATCGACGCGTCGATCTTCATTTCCGAGCCGTCGACGGTGAACGGGCGCGAGATCTCCCGCCTCACCCGGTTGGCGAAGGTCTCGACCAGCGATTCCCTGGCGTCGCTGACGATGATCGCGAATTCGTCGCCGCCGATACGGGCGACCGTATCCTGCTCCCGCACGATCCCCCGCACCCGGCGGGCTACGTCGCACAGGAGCTGGTCGCCGCGCGAGTGGCCGTAGGTGTCGTTGATCGGCTTGAAGCGGTCGAGATCGATCATCATCAGCGCGACGTTGTGCAAGCCGCCCCTCGCCTCGCCGCAGGCGCGGATGCGCCGTTCGAGCTCGGCGTCGAAAGCGCGCCGGTTGGTCAGTTCGGTCAGGCTGTCGTGATTGGCGAGCTGGCGGACCTGCGCCTCGCTGCGCTGCAATTCGTCCTCGCGCAGTTTCGCCTCGGTCACGTCGGTATAGGTGACGATCTGCAGGTTGTTCTCGTGACGGCATTCGTTGAGGAGATAGCGGTCGCCGGCGCAATACTGGCTCGAGAAGTCGCGCTGCTCGCGAAAGGCGCGCCGCGCCGCCTCCAGGTGCTCCTCCGCCGCAAGGCCGTAGTCGCCGCGATCGCCGCGAAAGCGGACGAAATCCTCCCAGGACCTGCCCGGCGCGACGGTTTCCGGCGGCAGGTCGAGCAGTTCCCAGACCCGATCGTTGGAGGCGACGATCACGTGCTCGTCATGGATGATCACGCCCTGCGCCATGCTCGCCAGCGTCGTCTCCAGCAGAATCTTGCGCTTCTCGTCCTCGGTCACGTCGGTCAGGGTGAGGACGTTGACCGCGCCGGACCTCTGAACCAGCCTTAGAAACCGGCCGTTTTCGGCGGCAACGAGAATGCGGAAGGGGCGGCCGGTCTCGAGCGCAACCCCAAGGTCGGTCTCCGCTGCTCCGGCGCCGACGCCGTCGAACCCGGACAGGCTTTCGCACAAAGCCGCGAGGGCTTCGCCGGGGGCGATGCTATCGGCCGGACAATCGAGCAGCGAGGCCGCACTGGCATTGGAAGCGAGAACGACCTTGCCGTCATGGGCGACGAAGCCGTCGGCCATCGCCTCGACCATGGAACGATATAGATTACCATCCGGGGAAACGGCGTGTTGTTCGACGTTCCGATCCCCCGATTTGTCGATATTCTGTTTCTTCATGGCGAGCCAGACGATGTTTCCGGTTGGTAAACGCGCGGTTCAAAATAACCAGCAGAAATTGAGAAGCGGTAAACCCGATATGATTACAATTGAAGACAATCGTTGCGAAACGAAACCTGTCGACATCGAATGATCGTACCGTCGATGCCCCGATCAACCGCCGGATCGTCTACGTCTCGGATGTGCAGGAGGGCCTATCGGCCGAATTGCATCGCGCCGCCGTAGCGCGCCTCGAGAACCTTGGCAACCTGGTCGGAAAACCGCGCCGCCGCGACGGGCAGCGTGCGGCCGCGCAACTGGCACATATAGATGAGACCGGCGGGCACGTCGCGCAGATCGACCGGACGGACCGCCATGCCGGGCAGCGGATTGTCGATCGGCAGGCCGATCGGGATCTGGAAGGAGATGATCCCTTCGGCGACCGCGTGGTTCCTCAGATACTCGAAACTGTCGGATTCGATCACCGGCTTGAACGGCAGGTTGGAATCGACCAGCGCGATCTCGATCAGGTGGCGGACGCCGTAATAGCGGGTCGGCAGCGCAACCGGATGCATCAGGCACTCCTTCAACCGCAGGGTCTCGTGGCTGGCCAGCGGGTGATCCTCCGACATCACCCCGTAGATCGGCTGCGGCACGGTCAGGATGGTCTCGATCTCCGACAGGCGCACCGGCTCGAAGACCAGCGCCAGATCGGCCTCGTGATCGACGATCGCCTGTTCGGCCGCCGTGCGGTCGCGCAGGTAGACGCCGAAGGTGACGCCGGGATGCTCCTTGCGGTAGCGGGTGATCTGCTCGGGCAGGAAATAGGGCAGCAGCGCCTGGCTGCAGGCGATGGAGACGTGGCCGCGACGCGCGCCGGCGAGGTCGGCGATCTGCGAGCGGACCCGCTCCATGTCTGAAAGCTGGGCGCGGATATGGTGGATCAGGATTTCCCCGGCGCTCGAAAGTCGCACGCCGCGCGGCAGGCGCTCGAAAACCGGGACGCCGAGTTCCTCTTCCAGCGCCAGGATCCGGCGGTTGAGGGCGGTCGAGGTGATCGCCAGAAGCTCGGCCGCGCCGCGGATCGAACCGGTGCGGGCGACCATGTCGACATAGCGCAACGTGGTGAGGTGCTTCATCGGCTCATGCTTTCGAACCGCTGCAATTCTTGCAGCGGTATGCTGCGAGAATAGCAGAAGACATTGCCGGTCAGATAGAGACAAACTCCATCCCGACCCCGGCGGAGAGATCCCGGCACGCCCCTCCCAAGGCAGAACCGGCCACGGCTCTCGGCCACCACAGGCAGATTCCGGCAGGAGAAACCCATGAGCATCATCCGCAACACCACACGGCGAGGATTCCTGAAAGGCACGGCGGGACTCGCCGGCGCCACGGCGCTCGGCTCGATGATCCCCGGCCGCGCCTTCGCAGCCGGCCTTACCGTCGGCTTCATCTATGTCGGGGCCAAGGACGATTACGGCTACAACCAGGCCCATGCCGAGGGCGCCGCCGCGCTCAAGGGCATGCCGGGCGTCACCCTGGTCGAGGAAGAGAACGTGCCGGAGTCGGTCGACGTCCAGAAGACCATGGAGAGCATGATCAATTTCGACGGCGCCAGCCTCGTCTTCCCCACCTCGTTCGGCTATTTCGATCCGCATATCCTGGCGGTGGCGCCGAAATATCCCAAGGTTCGCTTCCAGCATGCGGGCGGGCTGTGGAGCGCCGAGAAGCACCCGAAGACTGTCGGCTCCTATTTCGGCTATATCGGCATGGGCCAGTATCTCAACGGCATCGTCGCCGGGCACATGACCAAGTCGAAGAAGATCGGCTTCGTCGCCGCCAAGCCGATCCCGCAGGTGCTGCTGAACATCAACTCGTTCCTGATCGGCGCCCGCGCCGTCGACCCGGAAATCACCTGCCAGGTGATCTTCACCGGCGAATGGTCGCTTGCCGTCAAGGAGGCGGAAGCCACCAACGCCCTCGCCGACCAGGGCGTCGACGTGATCACCTGCCATGTGGACGGGCCCAAGGTGGTGATGGAGACGGCCGCGGGCCGCGGCGCCTATGTCTGCGGCTATCACGCCAACCAGTCGCCGCTGGCGCCGGAAAAATACCTCACCGGCGCGGAATGGAACTGGGCCAAGGTCTATACCGACATGGTCAAGACCACGCTCGACGGCGGCACCATCCCGAACTTCGTCCGCGGCGGCCTCGCCGAGGGCTTCATCAAGATGAGCCCGCTCGGACCGGCCGTGACCGACGCCGCCCGCAAGCAGTTCGAGGCCATCAAGGCCGAGATCATGAAGGGCGGCTACGCTGTCATCAAGGGGCCGATGAAGGACAACAGGGGCAATGTCATCGCCAAGGACGGCCAGTCCTTCGTCGAGACCGACGTGGCGCTCGAAAGCATGAACTACCTGGTCGAGGGCGTCGTCGGCTCGACCTCCTGATCCCGACCGAAACGCCTGACGCGCCCGGCAGAAACCCATGGACCAGCAAGTGCCCCTCGCCGAAACCGAGATGGAGCCGGCGACCCCCGGCGCCGCTCCGGCGGGCTCGGCGCTCGCCGGCCTCGCGCGGCGCTCGGAGGCGGTGGTGCTTCCGGTCGCGGCATTGCTCGTCGGCCTGCTGCTGTTCTCGCTGTTCCTCATCGCCATCGGCAAGTCGCCGGTCGACTTCTACGCGCTGGTCTACAAGGCCGGTTTCGGCACCACCTTCTCCTGGGAAAACACCCTGTCGCGCACGGCGCCGCTGCTTCTGGCCGCCCTGTGCGTGGCGATCCCCGCCAATCTGGGACTGGTGGTGATCGGCGGCGAGGGCGCGATCGTGCTCGGCGGGCTCGCCACCGGCGTGTTCGGCATGTACGCGACCGGCCTGCCGTCGATCGTCGCCCTGCCGGCCATGGGTCTCTTCGGCGCCCTGTTCGGCGGCCTGTGGATCGCCGCGGTCGGCGCCATGCGGATCAGGCGCGGCGTCAACGAAACCATTTCCAGCCTGCTGATGGCCTATATCGCCATCGCGCTGATGAACCATTTCGTCGAGGGTCCGTTCCGCGATCCGGCGAGCCTCAACAAGCCGTCGACCGCGCCGCTGGAGGCCGCCTACCGGATCGGCAGCATTCCCGGCTTCGACGTGCATTGGGGCATCGTCGTCGGCATCGTCGCCTGTATCCTCTCGTGGCTGCTGATCGAGCGCACCACCTGGGGCTTCGCCGCGCGCATCGTCGGCGGCAATATCCGCGCCGCCCAGATCCAGGGCTTGCCGGTGGGCCGGCTGATGATCGGCTTCTGCGGGCTCGCCGGCGGCTTCGCCGGGCTCGCCGGGATGCTGGAAGTCACCGCCGTGCATGGCTCGGCCAACGGCTCGCTCGCCAGCGGCTACGGCTATACCGGCATCCTCATCGCCTTCCTCGCCCGGCAGAACATGCTCGCCATTATTCCCGTCGCTATCCTGCTCGCCGGCTTCGAGGCGTCGAGCGGGCTGATCCAGCGGCGCATGGACCTGCCCGATGCCGCCATTCTGGTGCTGCAGGGCTTCGTCTTCGTCACCATCCTGATCGGCGAGACCGCCATGGGCCGGCTGAAGATCTTCCGCCCCGACATGTGGAGGCGCCCATGATCGCGCAGGATATCGGCCTGTGGGCCGTCCCCGTCGCCATCCTCGGCGGCGCCATCCGGGTCTCGACCCCGTTCCTGTTCGTCAGCCTCGGCGAGGCGATCACCGAACGCTCCGGCCGCATCAATCTCGGCCTCGAGGGCACGCTTGTATTCGGCGCCATGAGCGCCTACGCCGTCGCCTACCAGACCGGTTCCGCCTGGCTCGGGGTGGTTGCGGCGGCCTTCGCCGGCACCCTGTTCGGCCTGTTCCACGGCTGGGTGTGCAAGCTTCCAAAGGTCAACGACATCGCCATCGGCATCGCGCTGATGCTGCTCGGCATGGGTCTCGCCTTCTTCTTCGGCAAGCCCTACATCCAGCCTGTGGCGCCCGACCTGCCGGCGATCCCGCTCGGCTTCTGGTCGGACATCCCGCAGGTGCAGGCGGCGCTTCGCGTCAACGTGCTGTTCCTGATCGGCATCGTCCTGGTTCTGGCGGTCGCCTGGGTGTTCCGCTCGACCCGTATCGGGTTGATCATCCGCGTCGTCGGCGACAGTAGCGACGCGGCCCGCGCCATGGGCATCAACGCCAATGTCGTGCGGCTGTTAGCGACCGCGACCGGCGGCGCCATGGCCGGAATCGGCGGCGCTTATCTGTCGCTCTACTATCCGGGAAGCTGGAACGAGGGCATCTCCTCGGGCCAGGGCCTGATGGCGGTGGCGCTGGTGATCTTCGCCCGCTGGAGCCCGGTCAACTGCTTCTGGGCGGCACTGCTGTTCGGCGGCGCCGGCGCGCTCGGCCCGGCGCTGCAATCGGTCGGCGTCACCCAGGGCTACTACCTGTTCTACGCCGCCCCCTACATCCTCACCCTGGGCCTGCTGGTCGCCACCAGCTCCACCACCCAGGCGCTTACCGGCGCGCCCGGCGAACTGAGCATCACCAAGTAAGACTTCGGAGGCCGCCCGACATGACCACGATTTCAGCCGATCCCTACGACTGGCCCTATAACGGCGATCTCCGGCCTCAGAATACGACGCTGATCATCATCGACATGCAGACCGACTTCTGCGGCAAGGGCGGCTATGTCGACGCGATGGGCTACGATCTCAGCCTCACCCGCGCGCCGATCGAGCCGATCAAGGCGGTGCTCACGGCGATGCGGGCGAAGGGCTACACCATCATCCATACCCGCGAGGGCCATCGCCCCGACCTTTCCGACCTGCCGGCGAACAAGCGCTGGCGCTCGCGGCGGATCGGCGCCGGCATCGGCGATCCCGGTCCCTGCGGCAAGATCCTGGTGCGCGGCGAGCCCGGCTGGGAGATCATCGACGAACTGGCCCCCGCGCCCGGCGAGCCGATCATCGACAAGCCGGGCAAGGGCAGCTTCTGCGCCACCGATCTGGAACTTCTGCTCAGGACCCGCGGCATCGAGAACATCGTGCTGACCGGCATCACCACCGACGTCTGCGTCCACACCACCATGCGCGAGGCCAACGATCGCGGCTTCGAATGCGTGATCCTCGAGGATTGCTGCGGCGCCACCGATCCGGGCAATCACGCAGCGGCCATCCATATGGTCAAGATGCAGGGCGGCGTCTTCGGCGCCATCAGCGACAGCAAGAGCCTGATCGAGGCGCTGCCATGACGGACGCCAAGCGGGCAATCGAGGTCGAGACCGTCCACATGACAATGCGCTTCGGCGCCTTCACCGCGCTCGACGACGTGTCGATGCGGGTGGCGCCGGGGACGTTCCACGCGCTGCTCGGCGAAAACGGCGCCGGCAAGTCGACGCTGGTCAAATGCATGATGGGTTTCTACCAGCCCACCGACGGCCAACTGATGGTCGACAAGCGCGAAATCGAAGTCCGCAATCCCCGCGACGCCCATGCCCACGGGCTCGGCATGGTCTATCAGCACTTCACCCTGGTGCCATCATTGACCGCGGCCGAGAACCTCGTCATCAGCCGCGAGGACACGCCGTTGGTGATCGACTGGAAAAAGGAGCGCGCGGCGCTTTCCGCCTTTCTCGACACGATGCCCTTCCGGGTGCCGCTCGACCAGCCGGTCAACCGTCTCGCCGCCGGCGAGAAGCAGAAGCTCGAATTGCTCAAGCAGCTCTATCTCGGCCGCCGCTTCCTGATCCTCGACGAGCCGACCTCGGTGCTCACCCCGGCGGAGGCCGACGAGCTGCTGGGCATGGTGCGCGACCTGACCGGGACCGGCGGGCTGACGGCGATGATGATCACCCACAAGTTCCGCGAAGTGACGGCCTTTGCCGACGAAGTCAGCGTCCTCAGACGCGGCAAATATGTCGGCGGCGGCCATGTCGGGGATCTCTCCACCGATGACATGGCCGCGATGATGATCGGCAGCCGCATGCCGCAAGGGGTGGCTGCGCGCTCCGGCGAGACCGGCGATATCGTACTCGAGGTCAGGGGCGCGCGGGCGCTCGACCGCTCGGGCCTCAAGGGAATCGAAATCGACGACCTCAAGGTCAGAAAGCGCGAGATCGTCGGCATCGCCGGGGTCTCCGGCAACGGCCAGATGGAGCTGATGGAAATCCTCGCCGGCCAGCGGCCGCTGAGCGCCGGCAGCATCGAGGTCGAGGGCGCACCCTATGGCGCCACCCGCCGCGAGGCGCGCAAGCTCAAGGTCCGCTACCTGCCGGAGGAGCCCTTACGCAACGCCTGCGCGCCGAAGATGAGCGTCGCAGACAATCTCTCCTTCCGCCGCTTCGATCTTCGGGACGGCAAGCCGGTCTTCCGGCTCGACACCGGCGCCATCGCCCGGCGGGCGCGCGAACTGGTCGACGCCTTCAAGGTCAAGACCGCCGGCATCGACAGCCCCATCGCCTCGCTGTCGGGCGGCAACGTGCAGCGCGCCGTGCTCGCCCGCGAGCTGAGCGACGAGGTCGACCTGCTGATCATTTCCAATCCCTGCTTCGGCCTCGACTTCTCGGCCGTCGGCGAGATCCGCGCCCGGATCATGGCGGCGCGCAATGCCGGCACCGCCGTACTGCTGATCAGTGAGGACCTCGACGAGATCCTCGAACTCTCCGACCGGGTGCTGGTGATGTCGGAGGGCCGCATCGCCCACGAGACCCCCATCGCGGATGCCGACATCCCGGTGATCGGCAGCTTCATGGCGGGCCACGCATGACGAGGGAAATCGCCGCCCGGCCGTTCCCGTTTCCGTTCAGGAAACCGGAGGCCGCGCTGATCGTCATCGACATGCAGCGCGACTTCGTCGAGCCCGGCGGCTTCGGCGAGACGCTCGGCAACGACGTCTCCCCCTGCCAGGCAATCGTAACCACCGTGAAACGCCTGCTCGACGGCTTCCGCGCCGCCGGCCTCCCCGTAATCCATACCCGCGAATGCCACAAGCCGGACCTCTCCGACTGCCCGCCGGCCAAGCGGAACCGCGGCGCGCCGAGCTTGCGGATCGGCGATCCGGGGCCGATGGGTCGTATCCTGATCAGCGGCGAATACGGCGCCGACATCGTCAGCGAGCTCGCTCCGGTCGAGGGCGAAATCGTCCTCGACAAACCCGGCAAAGGCGCGTTCTACGGCACCGATCTCGGCGAGATCCTGAAAGCACGCGGCGTCACGCAACTGGTCTTCGCCGGCGTCACCACCGAGGTCTGCGTGCAGACGACGATGCGGGAGGCCAACGACCGCGGCTACGAATGCCTGCTCGCCACCGACGCGACGGAAAGCTATTTCCCCGCCTTCAAGGCCGCGGCGATCGAGATGATCACCGCGCAAGGGGGAATCGTCGGCTGGGGGACGGACACGGATTCGATCGTGGAGGCACTCGGCCATGACTAAGCCGTTTTCGGTGCCGGCGCTGGTCTCCGGCGGCTGGTCGACGCTCGAGTTCGAGTTCTTCCGAGAGCGGGTGGAGATCTGCCGTCTCGTCGAGGGCGAACCGGAACTGGCGCTGCTGCGCTACGCGCCGGGCGCGAGCGTCCCGCGACACCGGCATGTCGGCCTCGAGACCATCCTCGTCCTCGAAGGCACCCAGAGCGACGAGAACGGCACCTACGAGGCCGGAAGCCTGATGGTCAATCCCGTGGACAGCGTGCATTCCGTCTGGTCCAATGATGGTTGCGTGGTCCTGATCCAGTGGGACAAGCCGGTCGTCTTCGTCTGATTTCCGTTCCCATCTAAGCCGAGGTTGTCGCGTGCTCACCGACCTTCCCTTCACATTCGCCTCCCTGAGGCAGGCCTACCGGGACGGAACGTCCCCCCGGGACGTGATCGGCGAGGTCTATCGCCGGATCGCGGCCGTCGGCGACGGCGGCATCTTCATCGACCTCCTCGACGAGGCCGAGGTGCGCGAGGCCGCCTCCGCCCTCGATCCGGCCGACCGCGAGCGGCTGCCCCTCTGGGGCATTCCCTTCGCCATCAAGGACAATATCGACGCCGCCGGCCGGCCGACCACGGCCGCCTGCCCGGCCTACAGCTACGACGCGGACGAAGACGCCTTCGCGGTCGCCGAATTGCGCGGCGCCGGCGCGCTGCTGGTCGGCAAGACCAATCTCGACCAGTTCGCCACCGGGCTGGTCGGCATCCGCTCGCCCTATCCGCCGCCGCTGAACGCGGTCGACCCGGAAATCGTGCCGGGCGGATCGAGTTCCGGCACGGCGGTGGCCGTCGCCCACGGCCTGGTCGCCTTCTCGCTCGGCACGGATACCGCCGGCTCGGGCCGGGTGCCCGCCGCGCTCAACAATATCGTCGGGCTGAAGCCGACCTGCGGCGCGCTGTCGGCGAGCGGCGTGGTGCCCGCCTGCCGGACGCTCGACACGATCTCGATCTTCGCGCTGACCGTCGACGACGCCTACGACGCGTTTCGCGTCGCGGCCGCGTTCGATTCGGCCGACGCCTATTCGCAAGCCGTGCCGGCACCGCCGCTGACCGAGCTGCCGCCCGCCTTCCGGGTCGGCACACCAAGCGCCGAAAGCCGCGAATTCTTCGGCGACGCCGCGCAAGCCGCCTCCTTCGAGGTGGCGCTCGGACAGATCGAGGACCTCGGCGGCGAGATCGTCGAGATCGATTTCGATCCGCTCTACCGGGTCGCGAACCTGCTCTATTCGGGAAGTTGGGTGGCCGAGCGCTACACGGTGATCGAGGACCTGCTGAAATCCGATCCCGACGCGATCCATCCAGTCACCCGCGCGATCATCTCGAAGGCGGAAAGCTTCTCTGCCGCCGACGCCTTCCGCGACGGCTACAGGCTCGCCGACCTCAAGCGCGAGGTCGCGCCGATCCTTAGCGCCGTCGACATGCTGTGCGTGCCGACGATCCCGACCTTCTATTCCGTCGCCGATCTCGAGGCGGACCCGGTCGGGCCGAACACACGGCTGGGGACGTATACGAATTTCGTCAACCTGCTCGACCTGTGCGGCATCGCCGTGCCGACGTCGAAGCGCGGCGACGGCCGGCCGGGCAGCGTCACCCTGCTGGCGCCGGCGGGCGCCGACGGCCGGGTCGCGGCGCTCGCCGCGGCACTGCACGGACGGGCCGGCGTGACACTCGGCGCAACCGGCTGGGCGCTGCCCGATCCCGGATCGCGTCCGGCGCTGGCCCTTACCGACGAGATCGCGATCGCCGTGGTCGGCGCGCACATGTCCGGACTGCCGCTCAACGACCAGCTTCTCGATCTCGGCGGCCGTTTCCTCGGCACGGCCCATACAGCGCCCGAATATCGGCTCCACGCCCTCGCCGACGGTATCCGCCCCGGACTGGTGCGGGCGGAGGACGGTGCCTCTATCGCGCTGGAAATCTGGGCCCTGCCCGAGGCCGCCTTCGGCGCCTTCATGAAGGGCATCGCGCCGCCGCTGGGGATCGGCACCATCGCGCTCGAAGGCGGCGAGACGGTCAACGGCTTCCTGTGCGAGGCCCACGGCCTCGAGGGCGCGCGCGACATCACCGACCATGGCGGCTGGCGCGCCTGGCTCGCGACGAAAGAGGACTGAGCGGGATTTCCCGCCACTGTTGACAAGCCCTTCGCAGGTTCCCAAAGCTTCCGGCGATCGTGTCCGTCCGAGAAGCCAGGAGCCGCCATGTCCTCTTCCCCCTGCCCGCCGCTATCCGACGCCGACTGGCCGGAAGCAATCGCCAGTTTGCGCGACGGCTTCGCCGGAGCGCTCAATGTTTACCGCGTGATGGCCCACAATCCGGAGCTGCTCGCCGGCTGGGCGCCGCTGCGCCAGCATGTGGTCAAGGACAGCACGCTCGGCCCGGAACGCTCGGAGCTGGCGATCCTGAGGACGGCCCATCGTCTGGGTTCGCCTTACGAATGGTCGCATCACGTCAGCCGCGCCCGGGCGCTCGGGTTTTCGGATGCGCGGATCGCGGCGATGCGGGGGATACCCGAGGGCGAGGACGGGCTGATCGCCCGCGCCGTCGACCAGTTGATCGACAAACGCCGGCTCGATGCCGGGCTGGAAGCCGAACTCGCCGACACGATCGGCCGCAAGGCGGTCATCGACCTGATGGCGACCGTCGGCTTCTATTCGGTGCTCGGCTATCTGGTGATGACCTACGACACGCCGCTCGACGACAATGTCGCGCGGGAACTCGAGGAAAAGCCGTTCGAAGACGGCTGAAGATGGTGCCGGGCCCGCCGGCGGCGAACGGGATCGCCGCCGGCGGAGCGTCCTGACGGTCTAGCGCATCGCGCTTTTAAGGCCGTTGACCTCGGCCACCGACACATGGTGCATGCCCGGCCAGTTCTTCTCGGCCTTGGCCAGCGTCCCCGCCTTGTCTTCCTTGTACTTGCCGAAGGCGGCCGCGTTCAGGAACACGTAGAGCTTGCCGTCGACGATGTCGGCGAACCGGCCGGTGGCGTCGAGCTTCTTGCCGATGGCGACGCCGAAGGCGCAGAAGCCGCCATACTGGGGCATGTAGCGTTCGGGGTCGGCGGCGAAGCGCTTCATGGTCGCTTCGGTGGAGAAGTAATAGGCAACGCCGTCATGTTCGACGGTGTACTTGGCGTGGCCGGGGGTCTCCTTCAGGCCGGTGGCGAGCGCGACGGCGTCGACGCCGCGAAGCGCGACGCCGGCGCCGCTGAGCGTGGTGCCGGTCGAGACGTTGTATTCGTCGGCGGCGAAGGCGGCCGAAGCGGCCGACAGGGTGCCGATGAACGCGGCGGCGACGAGCAGGGTCTTCAGAGCAGTCATCCTGGTAGTCCTTTCCAAATTCGCCCCTCGGGGCGGGTTGCAGAAATCCGCTGGCGGAGTCTCCGCCGACGGAAGGTGCCGCCGTGGTGGCGGCGATCGTTACGCGGCCGAGGCGCCTTGGCCTTCCCTCCCGCGCAGCCGATCCCGTTCGGTCCCGACAGACGGCCGGGACCGGTTCCGGTGTCGCGTGGCGCCGGCCCGTTTCTCGGGCTGGCTCACGCGGTGTTTCGGAAGTCCGGAAGCCTCGCGTTCCCGCGGGCTCCGCGGCCGGCCTCAGCCGGCGAGTGCCCGCATGCGGTCGACCGCTTCCCCGGTCGACCAGA
>Ga0070729_10003924_pt1 | contig 16667 bp, 15 predicted proteins | sample tdDd472_FD_66725 | JGI IMG/M metagenome (GOLD analysis project Ga0070729, IMG submission 66725) | Marine sediment microbial communities from the Atlantic coast under amendment with organic carbon and nitrate - tdDd47.2 | ecosystem: Environmental > Aquatic > Marine > Coastal > Sediment | place... | reverse complement strand
AATTCGGATGTTAAGAACTATTGGTGTCGATGCAGTTGGAATGTCTACTGTGCATGAAGTTTTGGTCGCGCGTCATGCGGGTATGCGAGTGATGGCGTGTTCCGGAATTACAAACGAGGCAATTGATACAGTTGATACAGATCGTGAGACGAATCATGAAGAAGTGTTAGAAGCAGGGCAAGTGATTGTGCCTAGATTAACCTCTGTTCTAAAAGGTGTACTTAAGAATATTCCAGTATGACAAGCCTAATTGCACTTATTGACCAAACAGCTATTGGTATCTATTTTCTGATATTGGCAGGTATTTTGTATTCGCTTTATCGCTATCTGATATGGCGTAGTGAATACCGCGCCACATATTTTGAGTTAGAACGGGAATTATCGCGGTATCGTCAGATGAATGCTTTATCGGCTGTTGTCATTTTAATTGAAATTGCTGTGATTGTTGCAGGGATTCAATTGGTAGTTGTGCCAGAGATTCAAGCCGATCAAGATATAGAAGCATTAGTTGTTGCGGTACGGGAAAATGATGGTATTTTTGAAACACCTATACCAGCGACTCCCTCTAGTAATTTAGGCATTGATCCTGCTGAGCCGCTCGTTGGTGCGGATTTTTCTGGGCAGATTCAAGCTACACCCACATTAACACCTACGCCTGTGGGGACAATCATTCCAGCCGATCCTGTGGAAGGGTGTGATAGTCCTGAAGCGCAATTATTTATCCCAGCCAATGGGATGCGTGTCTTCCAGCCGATTCCTGTTATTGGTACAGCGTATACCGATCAATTTGCATACGCGAAAATCGAAATCAGGGGTGCAAGTACATTTGGTAATTTTCAAGTGATTGAAGATAAAAGTATCGAAGTTCGTGATCGAAGTGAAATTAGCCAATTTGTTCCTGCAGGGTATGCAGAAGGAGAGTATGAATTTCGCTTGATGGTATTTGATGTAACCAATACATTGCAAGCGGGATGTCTGGTACATATTTATATTAGTCCGCCATTCCCAACCGCAACACCTCCAAGCGGAGATCCTTAATATGAACCGTTCTATCATCGGGATTGTTGGTGTAGGTAAGGTAGGGGAGACCTTAGCACGCCTACTATATCAGTACGGATATTTGATCGGAGCAATTTACAATCGAACTGTTAGTAGAGCACAAATTCTTGCTCAGCAGTTAGAGTCGGTAGCGGTTGATGATATTGGCGATGTTGTTGGTTACTGTGATTTGATAATTGTAGCCGTGAGTGATGATGCAATTCAATCAACTGTAGATGGTTTTAGCCACTTTCAGTTGGACGGTAAAGGTATTATTCATGTTTCTGGTTCAGCAAGTGTGGATGTTTTGCAATCTGTTGCCGATTCAGGTGCAATGGTTGGTAGTTTGCATCCCGCATTTCCATTTTCGAGTGTTGAATCATCGGTAAATGGTTTAGTAGGTGCGACATTTGCGATTGAAACGTCACATGAAATTTTGCGCCGCTGGCTATTAGACATCATTGCTATGGTTGAAGGGCAAGTTATCGAGATTCCTGCTGGTAAAAAAGCACAATATCATCTGGCTTTGACGATAGCGAGCAATTACATGGTGACATTATATGCGATAGCAGAGGGACTACTCGAGGAGTTTTCGAATGATACCATGGCTAATCGTCACGCACTTGAGAGTTTGATGTCTGCGACAATGCGTAACCTGATTGAACAAGGTGTTCCTGATGCGTTGACTGGCGCATTGGTTAGGGCGGATATTGGGACAATCGAAAGGCACTTGAGTATAATTTCAGATAAGCCACTGATATATGATATGTATACGAACCTCGCAAAATTATCCTATCCGATGCTGACGGCACGTGGTATTGATATTACTGACTTTACTCATCTGTTTAGACAGGAGACCACTCATGCGTCTAACGATACGTGATGTTCGTACAATGAAAAATAAAGGCAAGCCCATAGTAATGTTGACGGCTTATGACGCAACAAGTGCGCGGATTGCCGAAATGTGTGATGTGCCGATGATTTTGGTAGGCGATACATTAGGCATGGTTGTACAAGGACATGATTCAACCATACCGGTTACATTGGAGCATATGATTTATCATTCTGCAATTGTGGTGCGTGTTACTCAAAAACCGCTGATTGTGGGAGATTTGCCATTCATGACGTACAGCATTAGCCCTGAGCAGGCTCTGGAAAATGCAGGACGCTTGATGCAGGAGGGTGGTGTGAGTTGTGTCAAGCTGGAAGGAGGTGTTCATATGGCATCGACAGTCAAACGCATTGTTGAATCCGGAATTCCAGTGATGGGTCATATCGGATTAACTCCTCAAAGTGTTAATCAATTTGGTGGATTTAGGGTGCAGGGCAAGCAATTAGAATCTGCACGGCAATTAATACGAGATGCTCAAGCGATTCAAGATGCAGGGGCTTTTTCGATAGTTTTAGAGCTTGTCCCATCACGCCTTGCAAAATTGATTACCAATATCCTAGATATTCCAACAATTGGTATCGGGGCTGGTGTTCATTGTGATGGACAAGTGCAAGTTTTCCATGACATTTTGGCGCTATTTGATGATTTTGTGCCACGCCATACAAAACGTTATTTGAATGTTGGGGATATGATGCGCACTGCAATTACTGAATATCGTGTTGAGGTCGAAAATCGAGAATTCCCGACAACCGCAAATAGTTTTACGATGGAAGATGATGTGATCGCTACCTTACAGAAAGAGTTTGCACCTAATGCAAGTGATTGAGACAATTGCTGAATTGCGTTCTGCTCGAAAAGCGATTACGGGTACAGTTGGACTTGTACCGACGATGGGGTATTTGCATGATGGACATTTATCACTGGTTGAGTACGCCCGCCAAGAAAATGATGTTGTGATTGCTACGATTTTTGTAAATCCAACCCAATTTGCAAAAGGGGAAGACCTCGAAACATATCCGCGTGACTTACCCCGTGATTTGGGAATGTTAGAGGGTGCAGGCGTTGATTATGTATTTACACCAACCCCTGCTTTGATGTACCCCGAAGGCTATCAGACCTATGTTACCGTAGAAAAAGTCACACAAGGGTTAGAGGGTGCACAACGGGACGGACATTTCCAAGGTGTTGCGACAGTTGTAAGCAAGTTGTTTAATTTGAGTCAGCCAGACATTGCCTACTTTGGGCAAAAAGATGCTCAACAGGTTGTTGTCATTCGGCAATTTGTGCGCGATTTGAATGTTCCAGTGGAGATTGCTATTTGTCCAATTATGCGTGAGTCGGATGGCTTAGCATTAAGTTCGCGGAATGTATATTTATCGACTGATGAACGCAAAGTAGCGACAGTTCTCTATCGATCTATACAGGCAGTCGGCAATGTCTATGAAAGTGGAGAACGAAATCCCAACAATCTTCGCCGTATCGCAGAAGATATGATTCATGCTGAGCAGTTAGCAGACTTAAATTATGTCTCGATTGCAAATCCATCAACATTGGAAGAAATCACTGAAGCAACTAATACACCGCTATTGTTGTCGTTGGCGGCAAAGGTTGGACAACCCCGTTTGCTTGATAATTGTTTATTGCCGTTAGCATTGAACAATCGTGCGGATGCCTCAAAAACTCTTGGCATAGGATAAAAAAAGCCCGACAATGTATATCGGGCATAAGGTTTAAAGTCTATTGTCTTCGTCTGCTTTACGTATCAGGCGATCAACGCGACCATGTTTGGGTCGTAAGTATTGGATTGTCCGACTAAGGTTTCGTCTCCAACGTTTAGTACGAGACCGCCATCGCGCAGTATAATACAAGATGTTGCGACGTTGGCGATTGAGCAATGATCCATGTTGTTCATCTGGCTTAGGAATGCCCCATTGAATAATCATAGAAGCCCATGTTAAACCGCCACCAAAACCAACGAGTGCAATTAGGTCTTTATCATGGATACGTTTTTGTTCAATTGCCTCACATAGCGCAATCGGAATCGATGCGGCAGAAGTATTGCCGTAGCGGTCAACATTACTCATGAATTTATTGATATCGATATTGAGCTTACGTGCGGCAGATTGAATAATGCGATAATTTGCCTGATGCGGAATCACAAGGTCAATGTCTGAGACAGCAATACCTGCTAATTTAGCGGCTTGCTCGATACTATCATTGACAACTCTTGTTGCAAATTTAAAGACTTCGCTACCTGCCATATACATCTTATATAACTTATGACCATTTGCACCTGCCCGCGATTCGTCAGCATCGACACTTCCAATACTTGGAATCGCAAGGAGATCGCAACCTGCGCCGTCTGACTTTAGAACGCTCGAAAGTACCCCACCAGGGATTTTGCTAGCTTCAAGTACAACAGCCCCTGCACCATCGCCGAATAAGATACATGTATTCCGATCTTGCCAATCCATCACACGGCTCATTGTTTCTGATCCAATCACTAGCGCGTGTTGAATGCTACCTGCTCGGATTGAATCTGCCGCCATATTGAGCGCGTAGACAAACCCTGAACAAGCGGCACTTAAGTCAAACGCCCCAGCTTGACTAGCATTTAACCAATCTTGTACTAGGCTGGCGGTACTTGGAAAGATATTTTCTGGCGTAGAGGTTGCGACAATAATCATGTCAAGGTCAATTGGCAGGATGTCGGCAACTTCAAGAGCACGTTGGGCGGCTTTATAAGCTAGTGTTGCTGTTGATTCTTTTTCATTGGCGATGCGGCGTTCTTTAATCCCTGTGCGAGCTACAATCCACTCATCACTGGTATCTATAAACGCGGCAAGATCATTATTTGTCATTACATTTTCAGGAACAGCCATCCCCCAACCGACAACATGCGCGTAAGTTGGGGTGAGGATAACACTGTTAGCCTGTTGATTTGGATTAACCATTGCCATTTTCTTGATATTTGCCAAATACTACAACGGCGTTATGTCCACCAAACCCAAATGCGTTTGACATTGCATAGCGGATTTCGTGATTTTTCCCCACGTTGGGCGTATAGTTTAGGTCACACTCTGGGTCTTGTTCGAGTAAGTTGATTGTGGGTGGAATAAAATTATTACGTAGTGCCATTATGCTAAACACAGCTTCTACAGCTGCTCCTGCACCTAATAAATGACCAGTCATAGACTTTGTAGAACTGATAGGGATGTTATATGCTACTTCGCCTAATGCCCGTTTAATGGCATTTGTTTCTGCCGTATCATTCAAGGGTGTGCTTGTACCATGTGCATTAATATAGTGTATATCCTGTGGCGTAAGGTTCGCGCTACGTAGTGCAAATTCAATTGCTTTAGCAGCACCTTCACCTGTATCCATTGGCGCTGTAGCGTGGAATGCATCGGATGTATGACCATAACCAGCAACTTCTGCGTAAATGGTTGCACCGCGTTCTAGCGCATGTTCGAGCTCTTCAAGTACAAGAATCGCAGCACCTTCACCGGGAACAAACCCATCACGGTTGATGTCAAATGGACGTGAAGCTGAGTTTGGATCTATATTACGACTGAGTGCTGTCATATTATTGAAACCAGCCACACATACGGGAACAATCGCTGCTTCTGCTGCTCCTGCTAGCATTGCTTTTGCATCACCTCGGCGAATGATATGTGCAGCCTCGCCAATTGCATTGTTGCCAGTTGCACAGGCGGTTATGATGCAAAAGTTGGGGCCGCGCAGACCATACTCCATTGATACTCTGCCGGAACTACTATCACTCAATATTTTGGGGATGGACATCGCTTTGACACCTTTGTGTCCGCGCGCATCCAATCCTTGTTGTGCATCGACAAATGAACCGATTCCGCCAATCCCTGTGCCGACCAGACAACCGATTTCGTACATATTGTCTTCATTAACTTGTAATCCACTATCTTCCATCGCTTGCCGAGCGGCTTCCATCGTCAAGTGTGTGACTCGATCGGTGCGACGTGCTTCTTTTTTACCAATTAATATATCTGCATCGAAATTTTTCACTTCACCTGCAACTTGGTTCTGTGTGAGATCGCGATCATACAGCGAGATATAGTCAATACCATTAAATCCTGCGGCAGCGTTTGTCCATGCTTCTTCAACTGTGTTTCCAGTTGGGCAGACGATACCCATGCCTGTCACTACTACTCTTGTTGTATCCAAGGGTTCCTCCCATTTCGTCTGTTAAGATGAAAAGAATTGATTCAATTTCAACCTTATCATAGTTATTAACCCCACTCAATGTCTTCCGTTGCTTTACATCATGCAGAGCAGAATCTATAATAAACGACTTGTAATCTTTGTCTATAGATGAAAGTCGAAAACAATATCATACGTTTGAATACGAAATTTAGCAGATTTGGCAATTATTGATGATTTTAATTACAGGCGCGACTGGTTTGGTAGGGCGGCATTTAGTGCGGCGGTTAATGGCGGAAGGCATTCCAACTCGATGCTTATTAACAGAAAGACGTGCGCGACGGTTGCCATGGGATGAAAACGATCCCCATGCACCTGAAATCGTACTTGGGACTATCTTAGATGAAGAGGCTTTCTTCCAAGCTGTAACAGGTGTGCACGTTGTGATTCATTTGGAAAATGCACTATGGTGGGGGAGACGACGCGATCTCGAACGGGTAGAAATATCTGGTACACGACAATTGGTTACAGTGGCGCGGTCTGCACGGGTTGGACGGATTATCACATTAAGTCAATTAGGTGCAACCCCATCGTCAGCATATACTTTACATAGCATCAAAGGGCAGGTTGAGGAAATTGTCCGCAATAGTGGTGTTGCCTATACAATTATTCGGACAGGTATGATCTACGGAGAAGACGATTCGTTTATTAATCATATTGCCAGCATCTTGAGTATTAATCCATTATTTTTCTTGATGCCGGGATTTGGCGAAATCGTGTTACATCCTATCTATATAGATGACCTAGTTGAAGCCTTATTTCGGAGTCTTAATTTGATTCACTTGGTTGATCATGTGGTTGAAATAGGTGGACCAGAATATACAACTTTGGAAGATATGATATTTACGATTATGCGTGTGACAGGGATGCAACGGTTTATTATTTCTGTACCACCCTATATGTTGCGCTGGGTAACAAGCATTTATAGTCGTATCTTCCCACGATCTTTGATGACCAGTCATCTATTGGATATTCTGGCTACAAACCGGACGGCATCACTTGGTAGTACTTATAATAACTTTGGGTTTCATCCTAGACGCTTTGAAGAAACTTTATTGACCTATTTGCCCAAAAGACGGCATCTCATACGTGTGTTTCGTGATACATTTCGTCGAAGACCACGTTCAGTTTAACATAGATAGGATAGTGTAATGAGTGACATTGTAATACGACGTTTAACAACTGTTCCAGAATTTGAGTTGGCGGTGGAACTACAAAAGATATATTGGGGAGAAGACGGTGATGCGCTTGTTCCTGTGCATATGTTGCATTCTTTATCAAAGCACGGTTCACATATTTTAGGTGCTTATGATGGTAAGAAAATGATTGGCTTTGTAATGGGATTTATTGGGACAGATATTGACTATGAAGATCCCGATGCACGTCCTGCGATGGCGAATTTGCTTATTATGTCTAAGCGCATGGTGGTGTTACCAGAATATCGTGGGCAAAATGTTGGCTATTTATTGAAAATGGCGCAACGAGACGTGGCGAATAAACAGGCAATTCGGTTGATTACATGGTCTTTTGACCCGCTATTGTCAGCTAATGCTCATCTGAATATTCGGAAACTTGGCGCAATTTGTCAACGGTATGAAGTCGATTATTTTGGACAAACCGATCATAAGAGCCTGCAAGCGGATCGACTTATTTTAGAATGGTGGGTCACACATCAGCGGGTGGTAGAGCGCGCAAAAGGCACAACCAACAATCTGACCTTGAAACAATATTTTGATGTCAGCACACCGATTGTGAATCGATCAGATGTATCAGGTGAATTTTATAGACCCCGTTCTATGACAGATGTACCCAATTCAACCTTTGCGATGATCGAAATTCCACCGAATTTTCGGGAAATAGAAGTGAATGATCCCGACTTGGGTCAGGTTTGGCGCGATCATGTTCGGGAAGTCTTTTTACAGATGCTCGCAGGGGGATATATTGTGACGGATTTTGTACGGGGAGAATTTGAAGGTAAAGATCGCACATTCTATTTATTGAGTCATGATTCTGGACAAGATGATCGACAGAATTAGAGGGAGATGATATGTCGTTTAACGGTGAGAAAATTACATTTATTGGGGCAGGGGTGATGGGGGAAGCCATGATTAAGGGTATTCTTCATCAAAAATTGGTGAAGCCTGAACAAATCACGGCGGCTGATATACATGAACCCCGATTGAAAGAATTGAAGAAAACTTACGGTATCAAGTATACGACAGATAACATCGAAGCGGCTAAACATGCTGATGTTTTGGTTTTGTCGATTAAGCCACAGGTAATGGACAAGGTCTTGCCGACATTACGAGGACAGGTCGATGGCGTAACTCTGATCGTTAGTATTGTGGCGGGGGTTACGATTCAATCGATGTCGAGTCGTCTATTGAATGCTCGGATTGTACGCTCGATGCCCAATACACCGGGGCAAATTGGTCAGGGAATTACCGTTTGGACAGCTTCACCTGATGTTGCTGAAGAGCAACAGAAACAAGCTGAGTTGATTATTAGTGCTTTAGGTGAGCAGATTTACGTTGATGATGAACGCTATCTGGATATGGCTACAGCATTAAGTGGGTCGGGACCCGCGTATGTATTTATGTTTATGGAAGCGATGATTGATGCTGGTGTGCATATGGGTTTTTCTCGGCGTGATGCTGAAAAGCTGGTCACACAGACATTATTGGGGTCGGTGTTATATGCCAAACAATCAGGTCTGCACCCGGCACAATTGCGAAATCAAGTTACTAGCCCCGGTGGGACGACAGCGCAAGCCCTACACGAGATGGAAAAAGGTGGCTTACGCACGGTTTTATCCGAAGGTGTATGGGCGGCGTATACACGGTCACAGGCGTTGGGTCAGAAAAAAGACGATTAACTTGCCGAGAATAAATTCTTGGCAAAGAACCATAGATTGGCTGGACGTTCTGCAAGGCGCCGCACAAAATAGGGATACCACGCTTCACCAAAGGGCACATAAACACGCATCTTTTCGCCTTCATCTGCAATTTCGTGATGGCGTTGGGTGCGTACTCCGTATAACATCTGAAATTCGTAGCGGTCTTGTGGGATGTTGTGAGTTTTGATGATGGCTTTTGCGGCAACAATCATATTTTCATCATGGGTCGCTAGACAGAGATATGATTGGTCATCACCTGTCAGGTATTGCTCCGCTAATTTTACATAATTGGCATCGACATCGCTCTTTTCAGGGAAGGCGAATTCAGGTGATTCAAGATATGCACCTTTACAGAGTCGAATATGACTATGCTCTTGGGTGAGTGCCCGCATATCATCGTCACTGCGATATAAGTATGCCTGAATGACTGTGCCAACGTTATCGAAGTTGTATTCGTCGCGTAATGTGCGATACATCCGAATCGTAACTTCGGTGAATTTTGTGCTTTCCATATCAATCGTAATCGGAATATTGTATTGTTTGGCGATAGTAAGTATCTGGCGAAGATTGTTCATGCATAGATCTTCACTGATGTCCAGTCCAATGTGAGTCGGCTTTAGGGATACACTAGCTTGTAAATTGTGTTCGCTAATTTGTTCTAAGAGTTCTTGATAGGTGGAAACAACAGGTTTTGTCTCTTCTGCGTTGGCGACACTTTCACCTAGATAATCTAATGTGACCAGAATACCTGCTTCATTAAGTGTTTTTGCAACTTGAATAGCTTCTTCGATGGTTTCACCTGCTACAAATCGGCGTGCAACCCGTTTTGCTAAGAACCAATTTGAGGCGATATTACGTGCCCAATTTGCAGATGAAAGGTAGAGTAGTGATTGACGTAGCATGGACAAGTATGCCTTTCGATTGATGTTTTATGTGTCATGGAGATAAGATATTTGCGATATCGATAGTGTTTATTATGTATTTTGAGTCGATTTGATAATAATACTGATTATTTAGCCATAAAATCAACGAATAGCCCGTTGATAGTTTTGGATTAAGATGGCAAAATTGTGTCAGATTACGACGGCATTGTATCATACATTTATTATAACAACTCGCCAATAAAAATTACAGATAATCCCATTTGTGAAAATGTGGACAATTGGTGTGTGTTAGGCTACAATGCGTAGAATTGTGGCTGTTTTGTTATAGGATTAATCCATTTGGCTATTACTGCATAATACGCAGATGATACATATTTCAGAAATGATTCCTGTCTAGGGAATATCTCTTGTTCGATAAATTGCACAAGTATACGCAAGGAGCCTGCGAATGGCGGAAAATATTTATGAATCAATTTTAGAGCAGATTAAAGGGATTGATCTCGGTCATCTCGAAGCTGTTGAAGTTGGTTATGTGGAAGAGGTCGGTGACGGTATTGCCCGTGTATCTGGTCTTGAAAATGTTCGGTACAACGAATTGGTTCAGTTTGAAAATGGTACTGCTGGTATCGCATTCAATCTGGAAAACGATAACGTTGGTGTCATCATCATGGGGGCTTATGATGATATTCAAGAAGGTGACACTGTAAGTCCATTGAATCGTATTGCATCTGTTCCTGTTGGAATGGGTCTAGTTGGTCGTGTTGTTAATGCATTAGGCGAGCCACTGGATGGTCGTGGTCCTGTTGCATTTGATGAATATTACAACATTGAACGTATTGCCCCCGGTGTTATGGAGCGTCGTAGTGTAGATCGCCCTGTACAATCAGGTATTCTTGCGATTGACACCATGATCCCTGTTGGGCGCGGTCAACGTGAGTTGATTATTGGCGATCGTCAAACAGGTAAAACGGCAGTTGCATTAGACACCATTGTAAATCAAAAGGGACAAGACCTTTATTGTGTCTATGTTGCAGTTGGTAAACGTCGTGGTGAGATTGCTCGTATCCGTCAAACACTAGAAAATAATGGTGCGATGGATTATACAACCATTGTTGTCGCATCGGCATCTGATGCAGCAGCATTGCAATATATTGCCCCATTTGCTGGTTGTGCAATTGGTGAATGGTTTATGGAAAACGGTAAAGATGCTTTGGTTGTCTATGATGATCTTTCCAAACATGCAAACGCTTATCGTCAAGTATCGTTACTGTTGCGTCGTCCTCCCGGACGTGAAGCGTACCCCGGTGATGTTTTCTATCTTCATAGCCGTTTATTAGAGCGTGCGGCACAATTGAGTGATGAACGTGGTGGTGGTAGTTTAACAGCGTTACCTATTATTGAAACCTTACTTGGTGATGTGTCTGCATTTGTTCCTACCAACGTGATTTCGATTACAGATGGACAGATTTATTTGGAAGCGGAATTGTTCAATGCGGGTTTGCGTCCTGCACTGAATACAGGTATTAGTGTGAGCCGTGTAGGTAGTTCGGCACAAGTGCGTGCTATGAAAGACGTTGCTGGCGGTCTCAGAATTCAAATGGCACAGTTCCGCGATCTAGCGGCATTTGCTCAATTTGGTTCAAATCTTGATAAAGCAACGCAACAACAGCTTGATCGTGGTTTGCGATTGAATGAACTCTTCAAACAAGTACAATACCAAACTTTATCTCTGGCTGAACAAGTTGCCCTGACTTATGCTGGTACAAGTGGTTTGCTTGATGTAATCCCTGTAGATCGTATTCAGGACTGGAAAGAATCTTTCCTACGTGCCTTCCGTACCCAATTTTCAGATGTTGCATCGTTCATTATGGAAAACCAGAACAACAAAGTCAAAGAAGAAATTCAGACAAAATTGAAAGCTACAATTTCCACTTTCAATGAGACATGGTCCTAGTCGTCACCATTATTAAGAAAAGGAGACACTAGATTAGATGGCAACACTCAAAGAAGTTAAAAATCGTATTCGAAGTGTAAAAAATATCGCACAGATTACACGGGCACTTGAAGCTGTTTCGGCATCAAGAGTCCGTCGGGCACAAGCTCGTGTATTGGCAAGCCGTGCTTATTCTGAAAAAGCATGGGAAATGCTGTTAAATATCCAAGCTGCAAGTCAAGGAACACCTTTACATCCTTTGCTGACTTCACGACCCGAAGTGAACAAAGTTATGGTTGTCCTAATCACAGCTGATCGTGGGTTGGCAGGTGCATATAATACGAATGTGGTACGTGTTGCACAACGTTTTGCAACACGTCTCGGTAAACCTGTCCAATATGTTACAGTTGGGCGTAAAGGGCGTGATTCAATGGCTCGTACAGGGGCGAATATCATTGCAGAATTTAATGATATTCCAGCTGAACCAAGCATCTCAGATATTTCAGCGATTGCACGGATTGCAACAGAAGCATATTTAAGTGGTGAAGTCGATGAAGTCTTGATTGCATATACAGACTTTGTGAATATGTTGGCACAACGTCCCAGTGTTTTGGGTTGGTTACCTCTAACAACCGATACAGTCGCACAACAAGTTGCTTCTGAATATGTTAAAGATGTTGCAGTTGTAACAGATGGATCACAAGTATATGAGTTTGAACCTGATCCTGTTGCTGTCGTAAACGAAATTGTTCCTCGATTTACAGAATTGCAGTTGTATCAAGCGCTGCTGGAAGCACAAGCGAGTGAACATGCGGCACGGATGGCAGCAATGAAGAATGCAACCGACAATGCAACGCAACTTACAAGCGATTTAACATTGCAATACAACAAGGCACGTCAAGCATCGATTACCGCGGAAATCCTTGATATTGTTGGTGGTGCAAATGCATTGCAACAATCAATTGACAAAGCCGCCAAGCAAATCTTGGATGCTGTTGGATAAAGCTATCCAGCACTAGCTAGTACTGAATCATAGTGAGGAGATAAATTGTGGCAGAACATTTAGGAGTTGTAACACAGGTACTTGGCAACGTGGTGGATATTGAATTTCCGCCCGGTCAGTTACCTGATATTTTTGATGCGGTGGGTATCCCCCGTGAAGGTCAAGAAGACTTGATTCTTGAAGTAGAATTACATCTCGGTGACAGCACCGTTCGCACAGTGGCAATGGATACCACAGATGGTCTTCCACGTGGTGCAAAAGCTTATGCAACAGGTCAACCGATTGCTGTGCCTGTTGGTGATGCAACATTGGGACGTATTTTCAATGTTTTGGGTCGTGCTGTTGATAATCGCCCAGAAGTACCTGATGATAATGAACGCCGTCCAATTCATGCAACTGCACCAACTTTTGAAGAACAATCTCCAAGTATTGAATTGTTCGAGACAGGGATGAAGGTTGTAGATCTTGTCGCGCCGATGACCAAAGGTGGTAAAACGGGTATCTTTGGTGGGGCAGGTGTTGGTAAAACGGTTACTATTCAGGAATTGATTAACTCGATTGCAACACAACATTCGGGTTTGTCGGTTTTTGCAGGTGTGGGTGAACGTACCCGTGAAGGTACTGATCTCTATCATGAAATGAAAGAAGCCAATGTTTTAGATAAATTGGCGATGGTTTTTGGCCAGATGAATGAGCCTCCCGGTGTGCGTTTGCGTGTGGCACTGTCTGGTTTGACGATGGCTGAATATTTCCGTGACCAAGGTAAAGATGTGTTGATCTTTATTGATAACATCTTCCGCTATTCCCTAGCAGGTGCAGAGGTGTCGGCACTGTTAGGGCGTATGCCTTCGGCTGTAGGTTATCAGCCAAACCTGAGTGAAGAAATGGGTATGCTCCAAGAACGTATTACATCCACAAAGCAAGGTTCAATTACATCTATGCAGGCAGTTTATGTACCTGCTGATGATTATTCTGATCCTGCACCGGTGGCTGTGTTCACGCACTTGGATAGTACAATCGCTTTGGAACGTTCTATTGCGGCTCGTGGTTTGTTCCCAGCAGTAGACCCATTGGCTAGTACCAGTAACATTCTCGATCCAAATGTTGTGGGTGAAGATCACTATGCAACAGCTCGTGAAGTTCAGCAGGTTCTACAACGGTATAAAGATTTGCAAGATATTATTGCGATTTTGGGTGTTGAAGAACTTTCTGATGATGATAAGGTATTGGTTGCTCGTGCGCGTAAGATGGAAAACTTCCTTAGCCAACCAATGTTTGTGGCTGAACAGTTTACAGGTGCAGCAGGACGTTATGTACCGATTAAAGATACGGTACGTGGTTTCCGCATGATTTTGAATGGTGATGTAGATCATATCGCTGAACAAGATTTCTATATGGCTGGACCGATTGAGGATGTTTTGGAACGCTACGAATCTCGCGAAAAATAGCAGGAGGCAACTATGCCAATTCATGTCGAGTTAGTCACACAAGAACGTAAATTATTTGATGAGCCGAATGCGGATATGGTGATAGTGCCGGCCGTTGAGGGAGAGATGGGTGTATTGCCAAATCATGCACCTGTACTAACAGCCTTAGGTTTCGGCGAGTTGATTGTTCGTAAGGGTAATGCCGAAGAACGGTTTGCGGTGTATGGCGGGGTTGTTGATGTTCGCCCTGATAAGGTGATTGTACTTGCCGATACTGCTGAGTCATCGTATGCAGTTGATCTCGAAAAGATGGAACAGGCACGTGAAAGTGCGCGTAGAACGCTTGAAGAAGGTGTTCCTGGTGATAATCGTGAGGCCGAACTTGCGTTACGTCGGGCAAACTTGGCTATTCGAGTGAGCCAAAAAGTACGCAGTTCTGGTTCTATGATTCGTATCCTAGATGAGGATACGAATTCCTAGCTAGAACGTATTACTATCAGTACTATCGTAAGATAATAAACGCTCGGATGCCATGTGTAGTCCGGGCGTTGTTTTTACTGTAGAATAGAGCTTGTAATACAAATGGTGCATGGAGTAGGGAAAACGAATGGCGTTATTTGGAAAACGGCTAGGTGTTGATTTAGGCACAGTAAACGTTCTAATTTATGACAACGGGCAGATTGTGTTGCAAGAACCATCGCTTGTTGCTTTAATGGCGGAAGAAGAACGTATCGTAGATTTTGGACAACCTGCGCGCGAGATGCTAGGGCGTGTTGATGATGAAGATATTCATGTGATGCGACCGTTACAAAATGGCGTGATTGCGGATTATGAAGTGACTGAAGCAATGCTGGAATACTTTTTTGGGAAAATTGCTGGACGGATTCGGCTATTTCGTCCGTCGGTAATGGTATCAGTGCCGTATGGTGTGACGAGTGTTGAAAAACGGGCTGTACGCGAAGCCGTTTTGGCGGCAGGCGCGCGTGAAGTGCAGTTGATTTGGGAACCACTTGCGGCGGCATTAGGGGCTGGTTTACCCGTAAGCACACCTGCTGGTGATATGGTCATCAATATTGGTGGTGGTATTACAGAAGCGGCTGTTTTAACGATGAATAATATTGTTCGTGCTGAGAGCGGTCGGGTTGGTGGTTTACGTCTCGATGATGGAATTGTTAGCTATGTACGCCGAAAGTATAACTTATCGATTGGACAACCTACAGCTGAATCCATCAAAATCCAGATTGGGGCAGCTGTTAATCAACCTCAAGAAATGGCAATGGAAATTCAGGGGCGCGATAATGTGACAGGATTGCCGCGAACTGTCCGCATAACCACTGGTGAAGTAGTTGAAGCATTAGCTGAGCCACTGGGACAGATTGCGAATGTTGTAAAGTCGGTTTTGGCAAATACACCACCTGAATTATCGTCAGATATTATTGATCGCGGCATTGTTTTAACGGGTGGTGGGGCATTGTTGCGTGGTGTTGATGATTACTTGACTCGTGAGACAGGTGTTCCTGTGTATCGGGCGGATAATCCATTAATTACGGTTGCTGTAGGGTGTGGTCGTGCATTGGAAGACCCAGCAATTATGCGACGTTTGGCACAGAGTAATTACAACTTTTAAAGTGCTTGCCAAACGACATCGGAATAATAACCCTTTTCAATCAAACCCAATAGTTGTTCATAATGTGTTGGTTGCTTAACTTTGCTGAGATGGCTTCGGATATCGGATATTTGATCGTTCATCTCTTCAATTTTCCCCATGCGACCCAGCAAACGGGTACGTCGTAAGCGTACAATAATAACTTCTTCGGGGCCTGCGACGAGTTGCTGTTTAGCAAGTTGTTCATTTCTTATGTGGAGTGCTTCAGTTATGTTTCCTGATGCTTCATGGTAGTCTGCAAGAGCATCGTAGAGCGTACTATTGGGAACAAAATTTATCTTTGTAATGTGATATTGCGCGCGTTGATAGAGGCTTTTGGCTTTGAGAGAATCGCCATTGGTTCGCATGAGCATTGCGGCAATCCACGCCCTTGAATCGGCTAAACCATAGGGTGATAAGGCGCTCTCTTCTTCACGTAATTCTGAGATTTCGAGTACTTTTTGATACTCGCCACGTTCCCAATAGATGCGCGATAAAGTGAGGTAGCCATAGCCATCATCTAGTGTGCGTAGGGAATAATCCAGCGCTTTATCTAGTTGATTGCATTTGAGATGTAGTTGCGCCATAAAATCATCTAGTTGTAAGCGCATATGCATGTCTGTTGATTCTGTCTTACGGAGATAGTCAACGACTTCTTGAATAGTGTCGGCATATCCGACAGGGTCATAATAGAGGTATGTTTCCACTAGATT
>Ga0070729_10003923_pt1 | contig 16669 bp, 13 predicted proteins | sample tdDd472_FD_66725 | JGI IMG/M metagenome (GOLD analysis project Ga0070729, IMG submission 66725) | Marine sediment microbial communities from the Atlantic coast under amendment with organic carbon and nitrate - tdDd47.2 | ecosystem: Environmental > Aquatic > Marine > Coastal > Sediment | place... | reverse complement strand
GAACCAGCCGTCGCGGAACGCCGCGGCGGTCGCCGCGTCGTCGTCCCAGTAGCCGATCGCGACGGTGTCGCCCTTGACCTCGATCTCGCCGACGCTGCCCGTCGGAACCTCCCGGCCGTCGCCGTCGACCAGCCGGACCGCGCAGCCGGGGGCCGGCCGGCCGATCGAGCCGAGTTCGTCGGCCGGGTCCTCGACGGTCTGGAAGATCGCGACCGGCGCGGTCTCGGTGGCGCCGTACACCTGGATCACCGGCACGCCGCGCTCGATGAACGGCGTCATCAGGTCAATCGGCACGTCCGACGACCCGGTCGCCACCGCCCGCAGCGACGACAGGTCGGTCTCCCGCCAGCCCGGGTGCTCGGTCATCGCCTTCAGGGTCGCCGGCACCAGCACCGTCAGGCTCGGCCGCAGGGCCTCGACGGCGGCCAGGGCGGCGCCGGGATCGAACTTCTCGTGCAGCGTGACCGTGCCGCCGGCCTGCAGCACCGGCGTGGTCTGGATGTTCAGGCCGCCGACGTGGAACATCGGCAGCACCGTCAGCACGTGGTCGTTCGCGGTCATGGCATGCATCGCCCGGGCGTTCACCGCGTTGGCGGCGATCGCGCCCTGGGTCAGCACCGCGCCCTTCGGCCGGCCGGTGGTGCCGGAGGTGTAGACGATCAGCAGCGGGTCGTCGTCGCTGCCGGCATCTTCGACACTACCGCCCGTCGCGACTCTGGCCAGCCCGCCGGTCGCCGGGTCGCTGACGTGCACCTCGCAGGTCGCGGGGTCGTGCAGGATCGCCTCGGCGTTGTCGGCGAAGGCCGGCTGGACCACCAGCAGCTTCGGTCCGCAGTCCAGCATGACGTAGCGCAGCTCCGGCGGCGCCAGCCGCCAGTTCAGCGGCACCAGGATGGCGCCGAGCCGGGCGGCTGCGAACAGCAGGGCCAGCATGTCGGGCGCGTTGTAGCCGAGCCACGCGACCCGGTCGCCGGGACCGACCCCGTGGGCGTCGCGCAGCCACGCGGCGGTGCCGTCGATCAGCGCCGACAGGCGGCCGTAGTCCAGCGCCTCGTCGCCGAAGCGGATGGCAGGCGCCGACGGCCGCTCTTGGGCGTGGCGGTCGATCCAGGTCGCAATCGACATCACTCGTCCGTCTCGCCGGCTTCGTAGAGCGCCTCGCGGCCGACCCGGTCGAGGCAGATCTCCGCCGTCCACGGCAGCATCAGCGAGCCGCAGCGGCTGTCGCGGTACAGCCGCTCCAGCGGCAGCGACTTCAGCATCGACTGGCCGCCGCAGGTGCGGATCGCCAGCTGGCAGATCTCGTTGGCGTTCTCCATCACCGTGTACTGCGCCATGTAGGCCCGCAGCACCTGGTCCTTGCTGGGGTCGGCGCAGGCCTCGGTGACGGCCTGGAACCACAGCGCCTTGGTCTGCTCCAGCATCAGCCGCATCTGGGCGACGCCGAGCTGCTTGGTCGGGTACATCCGTCGCCTGACCGGCGGCAGACCCGGCACCTCGCCGCGCAGGTAGGCGACCGTGAAGTCGTAGGCCGCCTGGGCGATGCCCATGTAGGTCGGCGACAGGGTCATGAACATGTGCGGCCAGCGGGTCGCGGCCTGGTAGTAGACGCCGCGCGGCATCAGCTGGGCGTCGTCCGGGACGAACACGTTCTCCAGCAGCAGGGTGCGCGAGACCGTGCCGCGCATGCCGAGCGGGTCCCAGTCGCCGACCACCTTCACGCCCTCGGCGGTCGCCGGCACCGCGATGTACATGGTGTCGCGCCGCGACGGCCGCTCGCCCTCCTTCAGCTCGCCGCACAGCACGCCGTAGTAGTCGGCGTGGCCGGACAGCGAGGCGAAGATCTTCTTGCCGTTGATCCGCCAGCCGCCGTCGACCCGCTTCGCACTGGTCGAGAACGGCACCACGCCGGCCGCTGCCGCCCCGCCTTCGGAGAACGGCTGGGCGTAGATCGCGCCGTCGTCGAGGATCCGGCGGTAGTGGACGGCCCGGCGCTCGCGGTGGACGGCGCGGACCTCCTCGGGCATCTCCAGATCCTCGGACAGCGGCCCGGTCCACAGGCACGAGCAGACGTGCATGTTCCAGGTCAGCGCGGTCGCCCCGCAGTACCGGCCGATCTCGGCGGCGGTCAGCATGTAGGCCCGGAAGTCGGCGCCGCGGCCGCCGTCGGCCTCCGGCACGCAGATCCCCAGCAGGCCGGCGGTGTGCATGTCGCGGTAGTTCTCGGTCGGGAACCGGGCGTCGCGGTCGACCTCGGCGGCGCGGCCGGCGAACCGCTCCTTGCCGAGCTTGCGGGCGAGCGCGGTCAGCTCGGCCTCCTTGCCGGTCAGCCGGAACGCGTCGGGATCGAAGATCGGCGCGTCGGCCTCGACGCGGGAGAGATCAAGGGTGTCCATCGGGTGTCTCCAGAAACGTCATCGGCTCGTCGCTTCGTGGGTCCCGGGTCGTCGCTGCGCGCCGCCCGGGATGAGGGCAGATGGAGCAGTTCCCTTTGCCTCATCCCGGCCGCAGCGGCGAAGCCGCGGAGAGCCGGGACCCATGGAGCGACGGGCGCTTCCAGGTTGCCGCTTGCTCACGCCGGCACGCCGGCCAGGAACTCGCGGACCAGGGCGTTGAACGCCGCCGGCTGCTCCAGCGGCGCCATGTGGCCGGTGGCCGGCAGGCAGGCATAGCCGGCGCCGGCGATCCTGCGGCTCATGCTTTCCATGGTCCGGGCCGGGGCGTTCCGGTCGACCTCGCCGGCGATCAGCAGGGTCGGGACCGCGATCGCCGCCATGTCGGCGAACCGGTCGAAGCTGGCGAGGCACCGGATCGCCGCCCGGTACGCATCCGGCGGCACCGCCGCCATCGCCGCCCGGATCGCCGGCCCCGCCGCCGGATCGGCGGCCGGCCCGACCAGCCTCGCCGCCGCCACCGCGGCGAGGTCGGCCATGGTCTGGCCGGCGTCGAGCGGCGCCAGCCGGTCGTTGACGAACTTCTCCTGGAAGCTGCCGTCCTTGCTGCCGAAGGCGGCCGTGGTGCCGGACAGGATCAGGCTGCGCACCCGGTCGGGACGGGTCGCCACGAATTCCTGCGCCACCATGCCGCCGATCGAATGGCCGAGCAGGTCGGCCTGGTCGGCGCCGAGCTCGTCCAGCAGCCCGGCCAGGGCGTCAGCGAGGCCGGCGAAGGTCATTTCGCCCTCGAGCGGGCTGCCGCCGTAGCCGGGCATGTTCCAGGCCACCGTGTCGAAGCTGTCGGACAGCTGCTCGAGCTGCGGCGCGAAGGTCTCGGCGCCGCCGCCGATGCCGTGCATCAGGACCAGGGTGCGGCCGCCGGCCGGGCCGCGGCGGAGGGTGGTGACGGTCATCGGGAGCCTCCGAAGGAAGAGGGAGCGGTGGGTGCCCGTCGCTGCGTGGGTTCCGGCTCGGTTGCGCCGAGGGCGGCGCGTCCGTCCGGGATGACGTCAAAAGAGAGGGCGGCCCGGCTTCCTGACCTGACGTCATCCCGGAGCGGGACGCCGAAGGCGGCACGCATCCGGGACCCACCCGACGCTCCGGCGTCGATGCCGGTGGCCATCACCGCAGATCCTCCACCAGCTCGCCGTCGACCACCACCGGGGTGCCGTCCAGCTCGATCGTGCAACCGCGCACCGGCAGGTCGAAATGGCCCTTGGTGTAGCGCTTGGCGAACTCGTTGGCGCCGGTCGAGTACAGGAAGTTGCCGGCGTAGGCGCGCAGCTCGGTGCCGTTGGTGTCGCGCTGGTCGTACATGGTCAGCGCCTCGTAGCGGGCACCGGGGTTCATGCCGAAGCCGACATGGCTGGTGGCGTAGGCGTTACGGTCGCCCCAGGCGGCGAAGTAGCGCCGCATCAGCTCGGCGTCTGTGCCGGAGCCCTCGATCGCGGTGACGTAGTCGTCGACCAGGGTCAGGGTGACCGGGCTTTCCAGGTAGCGCTTGAAGGTCAGGTTGACGTCGCCGGCGTCCAGCACCAGCCGGCCGTTCACCGAGCCGGCGCGCGGGAAGCTGACGACGATCCCGGCCGGCCAGTGCGCCACCGTGCGCGGCCGGTCGCACCAGCCCCAGACCCCGACCGTCGAGGCCTCGCGCATGTCGACCGTCAGGTCGGTGCCGGCGGCCGAGGTCACGGTCATGGTGGCGGCGGCGCGCACCCGCTTGACCGCGTCCTTCACCCTGGTGTCGTCGCCCGCGGCCGGGACCAGCCGCTCGAGCGCGTCCGGGTGCTCGTTCGAGATCATCAGCATGCGGGCGCCGTCGGCCAGCACCTGCGGCAGCTCCGGGGCGTGCAGCAGGCCCTCGACCGTCAGGTCGACCACCAGCCCCGACGCCTTCAGCGCCTGGATCGCCGCGGCCTGGCCGCCGAGCGCCGCCGAGGCGCCGGTCGAGCGCACCGGCACCGGTGCGTCCTGCGGCGGGGTCGGGACCACGACATGGAACGGGCGGGCGCCGAGCCGCTGCAGCGCCAGCTCGGCGATATGAACGTTGAGGGCGCGCGACTGGGTCTCGGACAGCAGGGCCACGGTCTCGCCCGGGGCGACCTTGCAGAGCTCGAACACCCGGGCGAAGGCGTCGATCCACTTGGCCTCGATCCGGTCGGCGAGCATGGCCGTATCTCCCCCGTTGGCGACGCGCCGCGAGGGCCGGCCGCCGAAACAACTGGCGAAGCCTAGCAACGACTGTTATTTCATGAAAAGGCATAATTTGAGGTCTGAACGATTGGTGGAGGGAATGGCCACCGCTGCCCATCCGTCGGATAGCCGGGGTTTCCGCGACGCCCTCGGGCGGTTCGCGACCGGGGTGACGATCGTCACCACGCTCGACGCCGACGGGCTGCCGGTCGGGCTGACCGCCAACTCGTTCAACTCGGTCTCGCTCGACCCGCCGATGGTGCTGTGGAGCCTGGCGCGGCGGTCGGTGAACCTCCATACCTTCCTCGACGCCGGGCATTTCGCGGTCAACGTGCTGGCGGCCGACCAGCGCGACCTGTCCGATCGGTTCGCGCGGCCGGTCGACGACCGCTTCGCCGGCGTCGACTGGGAGGCCGGCACCGCCGGCGTGCCGGTGCTGGCCGGCGCCGTCGCCAGTTTCGAATGCGCCACCGACAGCCGGATCGAGGGCGGCGACCACGTCATCTTTCTCGGCCGGGTCGCCCGTTTCCGCCATGCCGACAGGGAGCCGCTGATCTACCATGCGGGACGCTACAGCACCCCGGCCCAACGCGGCTGAACCCGGCCCATCCGGACGCGACGGCGGGTCCGGGCGCTTCGTCGACGGCTACCTGCTGTACCTGCTGGCGCGCGCCTCCAGCATCGCCAGCGCCGAGTTCCACAGCCGGGTCAAGGAACGCGGCGTCCAGATCCCGGTGTGGCGGATCCTGGCGGTGCTGAAGGGGACGGCCGGCGTCACCGTCGGTGAGCTGGCGGCCCGCTGCCTGGCCAACCAGCCGACCATCACCAAGACCGTCGACCGGATGCAGGCCCAGGGGCTGGTGGTGCGGATGACCGACACCGGCGACCGCCGCCGGGTGTTCGTCCGGCTGACTCCGGCCGGCGAATCCCTGGTCGACGAACTGATCGGCGACGCCCGCAGGCACCAGGCCATGCTGGAGCAGGCGATGGGCGTGGCCGAGAGCCGCGTCCTGGTCGACGCCTTGCAACGCCTGATCGCAAGCGCCGGCAGCGATTGCTAGGCAGAATCGTCCCGCCCCACGGTTAATGGCCGGCGTGGCGCCGGCCGGATTGTGTACAACCCGGCCCGAGATTCCCCACAGAGCAAGACTCTCATTGGTTAAGCCCCGGTCCGGCACGCCGGTTGCTACCCGGACTCCGTTGCCCATCAGCAACGGGGGAGAGCCGATGAACCTTTCACGACCGCAGGAGCGAATCCTGGTCGCCAGCGGCCAGCACGACGACCTGTTCCGACTTCGCGAAGGCGCACCATGGCTGCCGGACGACGCAGTCGAATGGGTCGCGAGCTCGGACGAGGCCATGGAGCGGCTGGCCGAGCCGGGGCACCCGTTCACCCTGGTCCTGGTCGACCGCGAGGTCGCGCCGGGGCCGGCGCCGTCGCTGTTCAACTACGTGCGGCGACACCCCGACAGCCTCTATCCCGGCCTGGCGCTGGCGCTGATCGGGACCGACATCACCGCGGCCGATGTCCGACGGGCGACCCAGGCCGGTTGCGTGTTCACCCTCAGCCGCCCGTTCAGCCTGCCGGCGATCGCCGCGGCGGTGCAGCGCTGGCCGCTCGACCGCGCGGATTTCCTGGTCACCGGCGCCTATGTCGGCCCGGAACGCCGGCGTGCCGGCGAGCGCCCGCCGGCAGATCGCCGGGCGGTCGACCATGGCGAGCAGTCGATCGCCTCGACCGCAGCGCTGTACGACATCGCGCCCGAGACCGTGGCCTTCCGGTTCAAGCGGTTCCCGGCCGGCAACGGCCAGGTGTCGTCCGCCATCCGGCTGCGCAACGGACTGACCCGCGGCACCGTGGCCCCGGCGGCGGCGCACATCGTGGTCAAGAAGCGCGAGGGCCTGGGCGTGCTGGCCCGCCAGGCCAACGCCATGGGCGACACCTGGCGCCAGCTTCAGGCCAGCCTGGCGCCGCGGGCGCTGGCGCAGCTCAACGGCCAGGCCGTGCAGTCCTACCGGCTGTCGTCGCGGCGCGGCCTGCTGCTGCTGTCGGCGATCACCGGCTCGCTGGCGCGCTACAGTGCCGGCAGGCACCGGCCGGGGCCGAAGCTGGTCGACTTCCTGCGCGCCCATCTGGACGGCGTGTCGGCGGCGCTGCGCCACCGCATCGACGACGACGGCGGCCCGGTCGGCCGCAACATCATGACTGAGCTGAAGGACGCCGAGCGGACCTTCACCGGCCCGCAGGACGCGGCAGCGGACCAGGTTCCGGGCGAGCCCGACTTCGAGGTCACCGCGCGGCGGGCCGGGCGGGCCTGACGGTTCCGGCGCGGTTGCCGGCGGTCAGTGCGGCGGGGTCCGGGTGGTCTGGGCGGCCTCGACGGTGCGCCGCCCGGTCTGCCGGGCCTTGGCCTCGCGGTGGGCGATGAACAGGGCGCTGGCGATGATGATGACCGAGCCGATCCAGGTGTACAGGCCGGGGGTCTCGGCGAACATCGCGTAACCGATCAGCGCCGACCACAGCAGCTGCAGGAAGCGGGCGGTCTGCACCGCCGAGATCTCGCCGACCTTGAAGCCCTGCATCATCGCCAGGTGGCCGAGCGTGGCGAGCCCGGCGATGGCGATGGTCAGCAGCCATTCCTCGGGTGTCGGCGCCCGCCACACCATCATCGCCGGCACGAAGGTGACCGCGGTCACGAACACCGACAGGTAGGCCACGACGGCCGGCCCGCTCTCGTGCCGGGTCAGCACCTTGGCGATCAGGTCCGAGCACGCGAAGATCGGGGCCGCGATCAGCATGGCGATGGCGCCGGGATCGACCTCGGCGAAGCCCGGCCGCACGATCAGCAGCGCCCCGAACAGCCCGGCGATCACCGCGGTGATTCGCGGCAGGCGGATCACCTCGCGCAGGAACACGGCGGCGCCGATGGTGGCGAACACCGGGTTGGTGAAGCCGATGGCCGTGACCTCGGCCAGCGGGATCCGGCTCATCGCGTAGAACCACAGCATCACCCCGGTGCCGTGCATCAGGCCGCGCAGGGTGTGCAGCTTCCAGTTCGCCGCCGCCACGTCGGCCCAGCGCACCTTCACGAAGAACGGCACCAGGAACAGCAGCCCGAACCCGTATCGCAGGAACGAGGTCTGGATCGGGTCCATGGTGGCGCCCACATATCGGACCAGGGCCATGAAGCTCGAGAAGATCAGCCCGGACAGGGCGACCCAGAACATTCCCTGGACGTTCGGCGGTACCGCCGCAAGGGTGGCGCGCCATTGGGCGACGGGCGGCATACAATGGATTCCGGATATGCTCGGCGCCGGTGCCATCGAGGTGGCCGGCGCCTTGGGGAACGGCAAGGGGAGCACGCAGCCATGACCGGATCAAGCCCGATCAACCTTCCGGACAGCCTGGTCTCGACCGACTGGCTGGCCGACAACCTGGCCGCACCCGGCCTGCGGGTGTTCGACACCACCTGCTTCCTGGTGCCGGACCCGAAGACCGCGCTGCGCCCCGAGAGCGGCCGCTCGAACTACGAGGCGAGCCACATTCCGGGAGCCGGCTTCCTCGACATCACCGGTCCCGAGTTCTCCGACTCGTCCGGCCGGTTCCGCTTCACCATGCCGAGCCCGGAGCGGCTGGCCGAGGCGTTCGGCGCCCACGGCATCGGCGACGACACCGCGGTGGTGCTGTACGCCGCCGAGACTCCGCAATGGGCGACCCGGTTCTGGTGGATGCTGCAGGTCGCCGGCCACGACAACGCCGCGGTGCTGGACGGCGGGCTGAAGAAGTGGAAGGCCGAGGGCCGGCCGGTCGAGACCGGCGTCGAGCGCCACCCCGCCGCCACCCTGACCCCGAAGCCGCGCCCGCACCTGGTGGTCGACCGCGAGGGCGTGCTGGACGCGCTGGCGGCCGGGCACTGCGTGGTCAACGCCCTGACCCCGGAACAGCACACCGGGACCGGCGGCACCCACTACGGCCGGCCGGGTCGGATCGCCGGCTCGGTCAACGTCGCCACGCGCGACCTGCTGGATCCCGCCACCGGCGCCTTCCTGCCGCCGGCCGAGATCGAGGCGGCGATGCGCGCGGTCGGCGCGCTCGAGGCCGAGCGGGTGGTGCCGTACTGCGGCGGCGGCATCGCCGCCAGCGTCACGACGTTCTGGCTGACCCGCCTCGGCCACCGGAACGTAGCGCTGTACGACAACTCGCTGGGCGAATGGGTGACCGACCCGGAGCTGCCGATGCAGACGGGCTGACGGGCCCGTCGCTTCGTGGGTTCCGGCTCGACGCTGCGCTCCGGCCGGGATGAGGACTGAGAAGCACGGCTCGCGAACCACCTCATCCCGGACGGTTCGGCCGCGCGAGCGGACGGACCGATCCGGGACCCACCGTCCGCCCCGCCGCCCGAAGGCTTCTCCCTCAGTCCGGGATCACCGCGATCACGTCGATCTCGACCAGCCATTCCGGGCGCGCCAGGGCCGACACCACGATGCCGGTCGACACCGGGTACACGCCCTTCAGCCATTTGCCGACGACCCGGTACACCGCCTCGCGGTAGCGCGGGTCGATCAGGTAGATGGTGATCTTGGTGATGTGCTCGAGCTCGGCGCCGGCCTCCTTCAGCAGCATGGCGACGTTGGCCATCGCCTGCTCGGCCTGGCCGGCGGCGTCGCCGACCGCCACGCTCTCGGAGCTGTCCAGGTCCTGGCCGACCTGGCCGCGCACGAACACCATGGCGCCGCGCGCCACCACCACCTGGCAGAGGTCGTTGTCGAGCTTCTGCTCGGGGTAGGTGTCGGCGGTGTTGAACTGGCGGATGCGGGTGTGGGCGACCATTGGGGGCTCCGGGTCAGAGGGCGAAGGCGTCGCGAGGGTGCGGTCGGCGTATATCAGCGGGCCGCGGCGATCGGCGCACGCATTATTCGCCGACAGGGATCTATTCGCCGACGGCGACTCCGTGCCTCAGCAGGGCCAGGCGAAGCGGCTCCAGGTGCCGGGCGTAGCGGCGCCAGTCCTCGATCCTGCGCTTGTCGAGACCGCCGCGGACGGCCGTGGCGCTCGCCGTGGCGACACGGTGGTCGGCGCGGGCATGGTCCAGGCAGACCGGATCCCAGGACAGGTCCACGTAGTCGAGCACCCGGCGGATCCCGGCCTCCGGATCGACGACCAGGCTCTCGTACCGGACGTCGAGCACGTCGCCGGGCCAGAGCCGGTTCCAGTGGGCCATGTAGCGGTCGTGAATGGCGATGAACTCGGCGATGTCCTCGAGGCTGCTCGAATAGGTCTGGCCGGTCTCGAACCGCCGCCGGAACTGCGACCAGCCGACCGCCATCGGGTCGCGCGACAGGTGGACGATCGGGGCGGCCGGAAACAGGTGCCTGATCAGGCCGACATGCGCGTAGTTGTTCGGCATCTTGTCGGTGAAGAAGCGGCCCGACAGGTCGACGATCTCCCCGACCGAGGCGAGATACCCGGCCGCCAGCTCGTCGAGCCGGTCGTCGTCGAGATCGAGATGGCCGGTCGGGAAGCCGGCCAGCGATTTCGCCAGCCGGTCGATGAACGGCAGCTCGCCGCCGCCGGCAACCTCGGGGTGCCTGGACAGCATGCTCTCGACCAGCGTGGTGCCGGACCCGGGGAGCCCGATGATGAAGATCGGCGTCGCAGAACCGCCGACCGGCGCGGTCGGCCGGCGGCGTGGAACTTCGGCTTGCAGGGTCCGTTGCAGGACCGCCCGGTTCAGGGCCATCTCGGGCGGCACGCGCTTGCGACGTTCGGCGTTGCCCGTCTGCAGCCAGGCGAATGCCGCATCCTCGTCGCCGATCGCGTCATGGCGGTTGGCGAGCGCGAAGGCCGCCAGTTCGGCGGCGAAGCCGTCCATCGTACCGGCGGCGAAGCGGTCCGCAGTCGCGCGGACCACGTCGTCGGGGATCCGGTCCGGTGCCGCTATCCCGAGGTGGTACAGCGGCAGGGCGGAGTCCGGTGCCAGGATTCCGGCCCGCAGATACGCCCGCACAGCCGTGTTCCGATCTCCCGTCGCCTGGCTCCAGTGTCCGGCACCCAGCCAGCCGTCGGTACTGGCCGGATCCAGAAGCACGGCACGGCGCTCGGGGACGGCGAAGGGGCTCTTCATCGGCAGCGGCCACAGAATCCGGGTCAGCAGGATCCACAGCGTGGCCGCGGCCGGTCGGGCGACGAGGCCTTTCGCCAGGCGGCGGACCGCCCGCTCCGGATCCATCTGCGCCTCGCGCAGGGCGAGGGTCTGCGCGGCCAGGGTGCGGGTGGGGTCGAGAACCAGCGCCCGCTTCGCTGCGGCGCGGGCGACTGCCGGCTCCCGGTCGGCGAAGGCACAGGCGAACACGTCCCAGGCCGCGGCGGCCTGCGGAGCCAGGCGCACCAGCCGGCTCGAGACCTCGCAGGCGGGGTCCGCGTCGCCACGCTTCAGGGCGTGGAGAACGAACGAGACCGCCTCGGCGACGCTCGTCAACCGGACCGATCGTTCGGGCGCTGACAAGCCTCTACCACGCATCCACGAAGCGGCGCCCGGCGCCGCGGCGGACCGGGACGACGCCGGCCGCCCGCATGATGTGGCTGCGGGTCTCCATCGGGTCGATCACCGCGTCGATCTCGGTGGCCGACGAGTAGGCGACGGCCTTGCCCATGGCGTACAGGTCGGCGAGCAGCCTGTCGAACAGCGCCTGCTTCTCGGCGGGTCCGCCGGCCGCCTCCAGCTCCTTTCGGTAGCCCAGGTGGACGGCGCCCTCCAGGCCCATGCCGCCGAACTCGCCGCTCGGCCAGGAGACCGTCAGCGCCGCTTCCTTGAAGCCGCCGGCGACCATCGCCATCGCGCCGAGCCCGTAGCCCTTGCGCAGCACCACCGCGAACAGCGGGACCGTCAGCGCGGCACCGGTCACGAACATCCGGCAGACATGGCGGACCAGGGCGGTCTTCTCGGCCTCCGGGCCGACCATGAAGCCGGGGGTGTCGCACAGCGAGATCAGCGGCAGGCCGTGGGCCTCGCACAGCTGCATGAAGCGCGAGGCCTTGTCGGCGGCGTCGGCGTCGATCGCGCCGCCCAGGTGCTTGGGGTTGTTGGCGATCAGGCCGAACGGCCGGCCCTCGATGCGGATCAGGGCCGTCACCATGCCGGGCGCCCAGCCGGCCCGCAGCTCCAGCACCGAGCCCTGGTCGGCCATGGTGCGGATCACGTCGCGGATCTCGTAGACGCGCAAGCGGTTCTCCGGCACGACCCGGCGCAGCAGGCGCTGGTCGGGCGCGGTCCAGTCGGCCAGCGGGCCCTGGAAGTAGCCGAGATACTGCTTCGCCACCTCGCAGGCCTCGGCCTCGTCCCGGACCCGGACGTCGACGACGCCGTTGCCGGCCTGCACGTCGATCGGGCCGATGTCCTCGGGCCGGTACGCGCCGAGCCCGCCGCCCTCGATCATCGCCGGGCCGGCCATGCCGATGTTGCTGTCCTCGGTCGCGATGATGACGTCGCAGCAGCCCAGCAGCGCCGCGTTGCCGGCGAAGCAGCGGCCGGCGACCACGCCGACCACCGGCACCTTGCCCGACAGGGCGGCGAACGCCGCGAAGCTCGGGCCGTCGAGCCCCGAGACGGTGACCCGGTCGGTGTCGCCGGGCCGCCCGCCGCCGCCCTCGGCCAGCAGGATCATCGGGATCTCGTGCTTGCCGGCCAGGGTGAAGACCCGGTCGAGCTTGCGGTGATGGCGCTGGCCCTGGGTTCCGGCCAGCACGGTGTAGTCGCCGATCGCGAAGGCGCAGCGTGCCGCCGCCTCGCCGAACAACGCGCCGTTGACCCGCCCGGTGCCGGTCAGGATGCCGTCGCCCGAGGTGTTGCGCACCAGGTCGTCCGGGTCTCGGCGGCGGCTCTGGGCGGCGACCGCGAACTCGCCGTACTCGTTGAAGCTGCCGTCGTCGACCAGCGACGCCAGGTTCTCGCGCGCCGTGCGCTGCCCGCGGGCGTGGCGCTTCGCGACCGCCACAGGCCGGGCGGCGTCGCGCCCCAGGTCCCGGCGGTCGAACACCTCCTGCAGGTCGGGGCGGATGGCGTCCAGGTCGATCTCGGCCTCGACGACGGCCGCCGCATCGGGACCGTCGCCCGGCTCGATCGACAGGATCGGCTCGCCGGTCATCAGGGTCTGGCCGGGCTCGGCGAGCAGCGCGCCGACGCGTCCCGAAACCGGGGCCTCGACCGTGTGCTCCATCTTCATGGCTTCCAGCACCGCGACCACCTGGCCGCGCGCGACCGGCTCGCCCTCCGCGACCTGCAGGGCGACCACCGTGGCCTGCATCGGCGCGCCGACGGCCTGCTCGCCCGCCGGCACTGCCATGGTCGCGGCCGGTTCGGCGACCTCCGATGCCGTGGCCCCGAACGCCGGATGCGAGAGACCCTGCGCGGCCTCGGCCAGTGCCGGGTAGCGGCCCTCGATGAAGCGGGTCGAGACGTCGTAGCCCGGCAGCTCCGGCTGCGCGAGCAGGGCCCGCAGCCATTCCAGGTTGGTGTCGCAGCCGGCGATCCGGAACTCGGCGAGCGCGCGCCCGGTGCGGGCCAGCGCCGCCGGCCAGTCGGCGCCGCGGGCGATCACCTTGGCGAGCAGCGAGTCGTAGGCGGACGAGGTGCGGTAGCCGGCATAGCCGAAGCCGTCGACCCGGATCCCCGGGCCGGCCGGCGGGTCGTAGGCCGACAGGGTGCCGCCGGCCGGGCGGATCGTACCGTCGGCCTCGATCCGCTCCATGTTCACGCGGGCCTGGATGGCGGTGCCGCGCGGCCGGTCCGGCAGGTCGAGATCGGCCAGCGCCGCGCCCTCGGCGATCCGCAGTTGCTGGGCGACCAGGTCGACGTCCCAGATCGCCTCGGTGACCGTGTGCTCGACCTGGATGCGCGGGTTGGCCTCGATGAAGAAGACCTCGTCGGTCGCGGTGTCCAGCAGGAACTCGAAGGTGCCGAGGCTGCGGTAGGCGCCGGCCTCGGCCATGGCGGCGGCGTGCGCAGTCAGGCGCCGGCGGACATCGTCGGAGAGGAACGGCGCCGGCGCGACCTCGATCAGCTTCTGGTGCCGGCGCTGCAGGGTGCAGTCGCGCTCGCCGAGGGTCGCCACGCCGCCGCGCCCGTCGCCGAGCACCTGGACCTCGACGTGCCGGGCCGCGCCGACGAAGCGCTCGGCATAGACGTCGGCCACGCCGAACGCCGCCTCGGCCTCGCGCCGCGCCGCCTCGACCGCGCCGGCGACCTCGGCGGCCTCGTGCACCACCCGCATGCCGCGCCCGCCGCCGCCGGCAACCGCCTTGATCACCATCGACGCCCCGTCCGGCTGCGCCGCCAGGAACGCCTCCGCCCCGGCGGCGTCGACCGGGCCCGGGGTTCCCGGCAGCACCGGCACGCCGAGCTCGACCGCGAGTTTCCGGGCCGCCAGCTTGTCGCCGTACAGTGCCAGCGATTCCGCGGTCGGGCCGACGAAGCGCAGCCCCGCCGCTTCGACGGCACGGGCGAAGTCCGGGTTCTCGCTGAGGAAGCCGTAGCCGGGATGGACCGCGTCGCAGCCGGCCCGGCGGGCGGCCTCGACCACGGCGGCGATGTCGAGATAGGCGCGGGCACCCCGGCCGGGCAGCTTCTCCGCCCGGTCGGCCCGCAGCACGTGCAGCGAGGCGGCGTCGTCCTCGGGATGGACCGCCACGCTCTCGATGCCGGCGTCGGCGGCGGTCCGGATGATCCGCAGGGCGATCTCGCCGCGGTTGGCGACCAGGAGACGTTGAATTCCGTTCACGCGATATGCTCCCCGTGTTCCGCCCATTCCGCCAGCTTGGCCTTGCGGATCTTGCCGGTGGCGGTCATCGGCAGCGCCTCGACCACGCGGATCTCCGGCAGCTTGAATTTCGACAGTCGCTCGCCGAGCCAGCCGGCCAGCGCCTCGGCCGTCAGCCCCGGATCCGCGGTGGTCACGAAGGCCACCGGCACCTGGCCCGAATGCGGATCCAGCCGGCCGACCACCCCCGAGCCCTTCACGCCCGGATGCTTGCCGAGCACCGCCTCGATCTCGGCCGGGAACACCGACATGCCGCGCACCTTCAGCATCTCCTTGCGGCGGCCGAGGTAGTGGAGGTAGCCGCTCTCGTCGATCACGCCGATGTCGCCGGTGTGCAGGAAGCCGCCGCGGATCGCCTCGGCCGTCGCCTCGGGCCGTTGCCAGTAGCCCTTGAGCATGGCCGGGCTGCGCACGGTGATCTCGCCCTCCTGCCCGAACGGCAGGATCGCGCCGGTCTCGAAATCCCGGATGACGAACTGGTTCCCCGGCACCGGCAGCCCGACGAAGATCGGCTGCTGCTTCAGGTCGAAGTCGTCGTCCTGCATGCCGGTGGTGAAGGTGTTCGAGGTGTGGGTCTCGGTCATGCCCCAGGCGGCCTCGGCCAGCACCGTTCCGGTCAGGGCTTTCCAGCGGGCCCGGATCTCGCTGTCGAGCTTCTTGATGAAGCTGACGACCCGCACCCGGTTCAGCGACGACAGGTCGAAGTCGCCGAAGTCCGGCCGGTCCATCAGCTCAATCGCCCCGTCGACCACCAGGGCGATCAGGGTGACCCGGTAGCGTTCGATCGCCTGCAGGACCGCCAGCGCGTCCCACCGGGTCAGCAGGACCAGCGGCTCGCCGGTCATCAGCGGGAAGATCAGCGCGAGGTTCTCGCCGGCGATCCAGAACTCCGGGAAGAAGCACAGCGTGACGCCGGCGCGCGGCTCGGGCGTCACCGACCAGTTCGCGGCACCGGTGAACACCATGTCGGCCTGGGTGTGGATGCAGCCCTTCGGCATGCCGGTGGTGCCGCCGGTGTAGTTGAGCGCCGCCGGCGCATCGAGGCTGCCCAGGTCCAGCGGGTCGGCCGGCATGGCGGCCAGGGCCGGCAGCAGCGCCGTGGTGCCGGGGCAGTCGGCCGGCGGCGTGGCGAGCGAGGGGTGCACGTCGAAGGCCGGCACCTGCGGCAGCATTTCGGCCAGTGCGGTCGAGAAGATCTCGATGTCGGCTTCGGCGACCGCGGCCGTCGCCACCGGCACCAGCGCGTCGAGCGTAACCAGGATCCGCGCCCCGGTGTCGTTCAGCACGTAGGCCAGCTCGTGCTCGGTCGACAGCGGCGAGATCGGCACGTGCACCGCCCCGGCCCGCAGGATGCCGTGGAACACGATGTGGAACTGCGGGCAGTTCGGCAGGAACACCGCGACCCGGTAGCCGGGCGCGATGCCGCGCCGGATCAGCAGCGCCGCGAACCGGTTGGCGTCCGAATCGAGCTGCGCCCAGCCGATCTCGGTGCCGTAGTAGACGATCGCGGTGTCGTTAGGGCGGACCTTCGCCCAGTGCGCCAGATGCGCCGTCAGGGTGATCCGACCCAGCGGATAGCTCGCCTCCCGGGCGATTCCGGCCGGCCAAGCCTCGTGCATCAGGCGTGCATGCGCGGCGAGATAGTCTTCTTCTTCGGTCATTGCCCGACCTCCCTGGCGGGCATTGTCCCCTATTCGCGGGCGGTGGGAAGGGAGGCTTCGACCGTTACCCGATCCGGCGGCCGTGCTCGGCGTCGAACAGATGCAGGTGCTCGCCGCGGGCGGCCAGCGGAAGCACCTCGTGCGGGCGGATGTGGTGGATGCCGGGCAGCCGGACGGTGAACGGGCTGTCGAGGGCGACGCCGTGCACGATGGTCTCGGCCCCCTGCGGCTCGACCATGCGGACCGACAGCTCCAGGCAGGCGGTCTCCGGGTCGACGATCAGGTGCTCGGGCCGGATGCCGAGGGTCGCCCGGCCGGACGGCGCGTCGTGGCCGGCGAGCGCCAGGCGCCTGTCGCCGAACCGGGCCTCGCGCCCGGCCACCTCGGCCGGCAGAAAGTTCATCGGCGGCGAGCCGATGAACGAGGCGACGAAGGTCGAGGCCGGCCGCTCGTAGACCTCCAGCGGGGCGCCGATCTGCTCGACATGGCCGCCGTTCATCACCACCAGCACGTCGCCCATGGTCATCGCCTCGACCTGGTCGTGGGTGACGTAGACGGTGGTGG